>Ga0214919_10001353_pt1 | contig 40367 bp, 36 predicted proteins | sample LL1503_MetaG_FD_177994 | JGI IMG/M metagenome (GOLD analysis project Ga0214919, IMG submission 177994) | Freshwater microbial communities from Lake Lanier, Atlanta, Georgia, United States - LL-1503 | ecosystem: Environmental > Aquatic > Freshwater > Lake | place: USA: Georgia | collected...
CCACTTTCTCCGAAGCAATCAGCCCTGCCACCTCCTCGCACAGTTTCCCTTCATCAGAAATATGCCGGAATCTTGCGCCCTCTTTCTCCAGAAAAGCTCGCGTCGCCGCATCCTTAGGCTCGGGTCCAAGGTACGACCCCTGCATAGAATCCTCCTTCATCACTGTGCGAGGCTTTTCCAGGAGTTGGTACCAGGTAAAGAGAGCGGCTCCCAGAGCCCCACCCGCGTCCCCCGATGCAGGCTGAATCCAGATATCTTTGAATGGCCCCTCCCGCAGAAGCTTTCCGTTCCCTACACAGTTGAGAGCCACCCCACCCGCTAGACAAAGATGCTTCATTCCCGTCAGCTGATGCGCACGTCGAGCCATCTTCAGCATCACCTCCTCCGTGACCACTTGAATTGAAGCGGCCAGATCCATCTCCCTCTTCCCAATGGGAGACTCCTTCTTTCGAGGCGGACCACCAAACAGACCATCAAACTTTTTAGAGGTCATAGTGAGCCCCCCCGCGTAGTTGAAATAGGACTGATCCATCCAAATCGACCCATCGTCAAAGATCCTCACTAGGTACTTCCGGATCAAGTCGGCGTAAATCGGTTGCCCGTAGGGCGCCAACCCCATCAGTTTATATTCTCCCGAATTCACCCGAAATCCACAAAAGTAGGTGAAAGCCGAATAAAGAAGCCCCAAGGAGTGCGGAAAGTGAAGCTCCTTGAGTAGTTCGAGTCGATTTCCACGTCCCACTCCAATACTGGCCGTTGCCCACTCCCCCACTCCATCCATCGTCAGAATGGCCGCTTCCTGAAAGGGGGAGGGAAAAAATGCACTGGCGGCATGGGACTCGTGGTGGCTAGGGAAAACGAACCGCTTCGTGTATCCGGGAAGCTGCTCTCTCATTCTTTTTGGAAGAAAAAGCTTATCCTTAAGCCAAACCGGCACGGCTCGAAGAAACGAGGGAAACCCAGCAGGCGCTAAAGCAAGATAAGTTTCCAAAAGCCGATCAAATTTCAAAAGAGGCTTTTCGTAAAAGGCGACGTAATCCAGGTCCTTCGCTTCGATTCCGGCTTCCTCCAAGCAATAATCCACCGCGCGGACTGGAAAAGAGTCGTCATGCTTCTTCCGGGTAAACCTCTCCTCCTGAGCCGCCGCAACAATCTTTCCATCTGCCACCAGCGCAGCGGCGGAATCATGATAAAAAGCGGAAATGCCCAAAACTTTCATAATTCTATGTCTAGATACTTTTTCTTCTCAAGGGATGGTGTTTTTTTTCTGATGATCATGGATTCGGGGCAAAAAGCCGGAGTATCTCGTTACCTCGGTCGCTCGGAAAGGAAACTTCTCCTGCTTGCCGGCTAGGAAAATGGATCCCACGTGAAGGCCACCAGGATTGCATTTCCTGAATTTTGGACGAGGACCGATCTCATGCCCAACTTTGCTCTAGAAGCTGAGGCGGGATCACTTTCATAACTTCTCCTAGATAGGCTTTTTAAGCCATGAAAACCGCGAAGTTGCCGCGAGAGCCGTCCAGCAGGCAAGGATGGCAAAATTCATGGAATCAAAACTGGGATCCGATGCGAGCCATATCCAAGGTTTCCGTCAACAGGTAATCCCGCAAAGCCTGATAAGTGTGGTAGCGGAGTACATGCTCCCGTCCTGCCTGCGCCATCCGGCGTAGCCCTTCGCGGTCGGCCAGGGCAGATCGGATCACCTGGGTCAAGTGCCCCTGCTCGGGGGAATAGAGTAGGACATGTTCTCTGTCGCGAAGCGGAGCGTACCGCTCAATCCATGGGTAGTTGATCAAGGGCACGGATCCAGCCATCAGCACCTCGGTATGGCGCCAGCAGTCCCACCCGTTCCCGCTAGGCGAGAGAACCAGCCAAGATTCTGCGCAGGTTTTCAAAAACTCGTCTTGTGGCATGCGCTCCACGAGCTTCAATTTCCATCCTTCTCGTTCAGCCGAGGCACGGATTTCCTCCAGGGCGGAGACTCGTGGCGTCCGCATGTCCGTGGTTCCGCAGAAAAAGATGTCATGTTTTTTTTCAACGTGCAGGCTGCAAAACTTTTCTTCCGGAACCTGTAGACCTAGGGAAATTGGCCGGATTTTTTTTAGGGGATACTCCGTCCGAGGTCCGATCGGCCACAACCGGCAACCCGGCTCCCCCCGGCGGTAGGCCTGAAAAATTTCAAAACGATTCGTCAATAGTTCGCGAACGAAGAAGGCGGTGCAGTCCCGAAAAAACATATGGCTGCCCTCGTTTAGCAGAACTTGGTCGTTGCGATCCACCAGAGCCCAGGGAATTCCGGCCGTGGTAAGGGCTCGCGGGACAGCCAAATGGGCCACCCGCCAGGGGTGGGTCAGCCATGCCTTGGCCAGGCGCCACAGGCCCGAGACCGGTCCTGCGCCTCTTCGCCAGAAAGCGTATTTTCTCTCCGTCACCACCGCCAAGTCGTAGGCATGGTGGGCAATTTTCCGCTGCACCTCGCGCCACTTGCGGCGAAAGGAAGCCGGATCGCTCTGAGCGGCATCGCAATCCAGAATGTCGTAGTCGTGGTCGGTTGCGCCGCGAAAGATGTTGCAGTTGAGGGATGTCCCCTCTTCCACCACCAGAACGCTGAGCCTCCGGTTGGGGCGGTCAAATACTCGGGGATGATAGGAGGCAAAACGCATGTTGATTGCTACTCCACAAAATATCGGCGGAAACGCTCCATTGCAAAAGCGGGGCTGCAGATTTCTTGATAGCGACTCGACGCCATGATCGATTCTTTCTTAAATTTCCTAAGAATTCTCCGCAAAGAAAGGGCATCCTGATACCGCAAATGTCCATCCCCCAAAGCCTCAAGGTGAAAAGATTCCGGTGACCGATCCCAGGTGATTACCGGTTTACCAAGAGATGCAAACTCAGCCACCGCCAGCCCAAACGTTTCGCCTCGCTGGCGGGCGTGGATCATCCCGTCACAGGCATGAATGAAGGCGTTTTTTTTATCTGGATCAACCGTCGAAGGAAGAAATCGGATCCGATCCACGCCTGGGGGTAACCCGAAGGGGGCAGTACCAAGAAATAAAACCCAGAGGTCGCTCCGTTGAGAAACCGCCCGAATCACTTCTGTTTTGGCGAAGCCAATGTCGAAAGAGTCGGCCCCTCCATGCCTCCCCAGAACCACCGCCTCGCGAGGGATGCCCAGCGTCTGCCGTAGGTCTTTAGCCGGCGGGGGAAGGTCCACCATGAATGGGATCCAAGGCTCGCCCCGACCCACCATGGTCTTGGCCATCCAGGAAGAAAGGTAAGCGTACCGGTCCCCGTGAAAGTCCGCTTCCGGAAAGATGGCATGAACGGCCGTCTTAGTTCGGGCCGAAACCACCCCATCGAAAAAACCGTTTTTGATTGTGTAAAGCATGTCCGCCCTCTCCGCCCCCAAGATTTCCTCAGCCTCGGGCCAAGAGCCATATTCCAGTACCGGGAACCTTTGACGAAACCTTTCCCCCAATGGCCCTCCAAGAGCAGCTTTTTCTCGGGAAACTAGAATTGCTGATTCCGCCCCCAGAATCTTCTCCGCATGATGGGCATAGTCATAAAGTGCCACCTCCGTTCCCCGATAGCCCCAGTAGGCAGAGTGAAAAATGATCTTCATGACTTTTCGGCCGCGAGGCGGACAGGTTTAGGACTTAGGAGGCTCAAGCAATTCCTTTTCACCTTCAAGTCTTTCCACCCTTCCACCGATAATATTCATCATCATGGATAAAATGGTCGAGTCGGTAACCAGCACGGGTCAACGCCATAAAAACTTCCGGCCGGGGGTCACGGGCCTGCAGGATCACCCAGTTCGGCCGCTGACCTGCTGCGACCCTCTCCACGACCCGCCGGATCGACCCGTCTCTCCTGGCAGATATCAAATCGATCTTTTTGTCGGTTGTCCGGGCCGCATCGGCCGGAGAGGTAAAAGAAGCGGGCCGATTTTTTTGCAAGAGTTGCGCCGCTGTCGGCCGCTCCTCGATTGAAAAACCTTTCCAGCCCATTTCCTCGAGCCAAATGGCATGACTTCCGATGATTCCATCACCAGCATCCCATTCAAAAAAAGTACCTCGGACACCGGAAATCCACCCCAGCAAAAAAGTTTTTTGGGCCTCCGCTATCGGTCGGAACCCGCCGCCAGTCGCCCAATGGTCCAAGCCACGCCTCCGGGCAGGATAAAAGGCAGGGTGCTTTGCCGGTAAAAACCGGTATAACGATCGACGGAAAGCTTTTCTATTAATGAACATGCCCTTTTATGCACAGCCCCTGTCCCCAAGTCACCCCTATGCCTATAGTTTGGTTTAAGAAAAAAATCCGCCCTTGGCTAATTGGCTTGGCTCAACGGCGTGTGGGATCGACCCGGAGGGGCCCCGTACGCCAGGTGACGGATATCCGCACTTGGCTTTCCTCACACCCGGGCGAAGGCCACTGGATTTCGGAACAGGCCGGGTGGGAGCAGGTGCTTCCTGCCTCCCTGCATCGAGAGACCCGCAACCTAGTGCCACAGGAGCCCGCGAATTACGTCGTTCATGCCGGCAATTTCGTGGCTCAAATTACCGGCGCTTTTGTCAGTGGGCCCAGCGTCGGCGTCATCACCCCAGACCGGCAGCTGCTGGCGGAGGTTTCGATCGAGTTTGGTCATTCGCCCGAACGACACGGAGCCATGCGAAAAATCCTTTTCCCCAAACCAACCCGGCTTTCCGGTCGCTGGGGCCTTCTAGCCATCACCGGAGGCAACTCTTACTACCACCACATGACCGAGGTTCTGCCGAGGGTGGAAATGATCCGGCGAGCCGGCATTCGAGATGCGGAACTCAAGGGATGGATCGTCAACGGCTCCTCCCACCCTTACCAAACGGAAAGTTGGCAAAGGCTTGGCTTGGTCCCCGAAACACTTCTCCCCGTGCAAGACGGTTCCTATTACCAGTGTGAATCCCTGGTGGTCCCCTCCATGCCGACCAACCCGGGGAGAATCGCCCCATGGATTCCCGCTTTTCTTAAGGATCTTTTTCGAGTCCAGCCAAGGCAGGGATCTCGCCGCATTTATTTTCACCGCCAGGGGACAGGCTCACGCGAGATAGATGACGAGGAGAATCTTCTCCGCCTGCTGTCTTCATTTTCTTTCGAGGCGTTCCATGCGGAAAAAATGACCGTACAGGAGCAGGCGCAACTTTGTGCCGAGGCTGAGGTTATCGCGGGACCCCACGGAGGGGCCCTGACCAACGCTATTTTTGCCCCAGCCGGAGCCTTGCTGCTGGAGATTTTTAACCCCCGCTATCTGAACCCCTGCTACTGGCAACTAGCGGGCATCTGCGGTCTCCGCCACGCCCATGTCCTCGGTCAACCGGAGAGGGATGGACGCCTCGCACCGGTTGGCGATGCGGGGGGGAATATCCGGTTGGGATCCGCCGGCATTGAAAAAATCCATCAGATCCTCTCCACCGAACTGGGCCGGGCGTGAATCCTTTTTTCCATCTTGCTCCGCGCGGTTGGCTCCGGAAACGGGAGCTCGACCCCTTGCCAGAAAATTTCTCGCAGGACGAAACTTCCCGAGCTCTTGCGGCCTTGAAATCTCTCCGGATCGCCTTGGTCAAACAAGAGGTACTGGCAGCCATGCCGAACCTGCCCGGAAGGCATAGCATCCGGGATTTTTTAAAATCCGCCGGCGGACACACCGGGTGTCTTTCCCTTTTGTATGAGCTGGGAGCCGAACTGATTTTGGTGAGAGAGGATTCCTCGCCAGAATGCCAGACCTGGCGGGAAAAAGTCTCGTTCGATAATGACCCGCCCCTCTTGGAGGCTTCGTACCGTCGGTCCGCTCATGAGGCCCCTTTTTGGACCCCCTCCGGACCAAGAACACGCCACGAGTTGTCCCTCGCCGCGGATACAGTGGATTGGGAAAAGTTCGACCTGATTGTCTGTCTAGACATTCCTGTTCCGAGTAAGATCGTCCGGGCCTATCCCCGTACGGTCTGGGCTTACATGATCACGGAAACCGCCATGCCCTCATACCGAGCCTCCCGGTCTGCCCCGCTGCACGGCTACGACCTATTTCTTAATCAGAAGTGCCGCCTCCGACCGGTTCGACCCTCGAACCGCTGGCATGAAATCGATTTCCCTTGGGCGTTCCAGACACCTGAATGCTATGCATGGTGCAATCCTGGAAACACACCTGGGATTTTCTTAGATCCTCACACCCGCGAGACCCCCCCGCTCCGCGAACTGGAAAAGGTTTTTGGATTGAGGATACTTGCTCCCAGAGGTATCTCGACCTTGGCCTGGATCCAGGCGTTGCGGGACAGCCGCTACCTCGTCCGATTGGCAAAAAACCGCAATTGGGGCAACCTGCTAATTGAGGCAGCTTGTATTGGTTCCCTAGTGATGGCTGATCCCGTTTTTTTGGAAAATCCTGCGCCCCTTGTGAAAAGTCTTGTTGCCCGAACAGAAGAAGACATCTTAGATCTAATCCGACGTCTCGAAGAGGATCCGCAATTACGAGAACAACTTCAAAAGCGGCAAACCGCCCGCATCCGCGAATTGGCATTTGCCCGGCCATTGCGGAAGCTTGAGGCGAAGGTGAACATAATCCGCAAAAGAAAGCGCCTCGCATGATCAAACCCCGCATTTCCGTCAACTTCATCGACTTTCCAGCACAGAGTCGGGCGTTTTTTTGGGACCTGCTTCACCCACACTACGAACTGGTTTTGGACGACACCCCGGATTTCCTGTTCTATTCCCACATCGGTCACCGGCATCGGCTGTATAACTGTGTGAAGATTTTTCACACCCAAGAAAAATATTTTCCCGATTGGAGAGAATGCGACTATGCCGTGGTCTCCGTCTTAGCCGACGACCCGCGATCAGCCTACCTGCCCATCTACGCCTTCGACGGGCAGGCAGAGAAACTCGTGCGGACTTCCGTGCCTGATCCCGTGAACATTCGGAAATCAAAACCACACTTTTGCTCCCTGCTCTGTGCCTATGTTGACCGAACAGTACGTCGGCGTGAGCAGTTTTTCCACACTCTCAACAGACTTCGCAAAGTCGATTCAACAGGACGAGCTCTGAACAACACCGGGTACCGGCTGCCGCCTGGTGACCGCTACCAGGTGAAGGTTGACTGGCTAGCCGGCTATCGGTTCAACCTCGCTTTTGAAAACACCCGCAGAGCGGGTTGGTGTACAGAAAAGCTGGTGGACCCCCTTCATGTGAACACCATCCCCATTTATTGGGGGGACCCCCGGGTAAAAGAATTTTTCAACTCGGAAAGCTTTATCTGCCGTGACGACTTCTCCTCTGATGAAGAGCTGGCGGAATATGTGCTGCATGTCGACGACACCCCGGAACTCTACGCCAAATACATCCGTGCCAGCCCATTTCACCACAACCATCCTAACTCTGCCTTCGACATGAACAGCCTACTTGCATTCTTTGACCGAATTTTTTGCTCGCGTCAAAAACCCGTGATGCAGCGACGCTGGTTTTTCGGACTGACCAAATGGCGCCTGGCCAAAAGAAACAAACTCCCCGGCGAATAGGAGATAATCATCATGCCCTGGCCAAAGTTTTATAGAATGCGCTGGTTGGATTTCCTCTTATCTCTTCGGGAGATGATTGATTACTTCTTTTGGTCTTGGGGGGTTGGCGTTATGCCCGCATCCGATCCGTCCTGTATAGCCCATTTTTGGGATGATCGATTCTATCCATCCACTATACGCGTCCGTCGGACACTAGCCTTTTGGAGGCGCTGGAAACTAACGCGCCTGGAAAGCGATGCTGTTTTCACAGCTTACAACAAAGGTGATATTCTTGATGTGGGAGCAGCCGAGGGCTGGTACGCCATTCTTCTCGCGCCCAAATTGGAAGGAAAAATGCTTTTGTTTGAGCCAGACAAAAAAAGAATTGCTGAGCTCCAATCTAATTTGAACTCGCTCACCCGCACTTGGCCCGAGAAAGATTTTATTTTGATCCCATTTGCGTGCAGCGACAATCCCAAAGTCTCGAGGGCTCAAAACGATGCTGGTCAATTCTCCGTCGCCGAAAGCCCCAATCAAAACCCCTCCTTTGCAGCCATATCACTGGATCAGATTGTCGAACTTTTTCAGCTTCGCCCTAGTTTTATTAAAATTGATGTGGAAGGCCACGAGATGAACGTCCTTCGCAGCGGTCAAAAACTTCTGCGAAATCTGCAACCGATTTTGATGGTGGAAATGCATGGAATTGAGCTCCAACAAAAAGTTCGCAATTTTTTAAGTGCTTTTGCATACAAAGAAGTACCCATTTTTGAGGACGGAGGAATCTTGCGGTCACTTTTCAAGAAAAATTGAATTTTAATTGTTCTCCCATAAGCATGTAAATCTGGTTGTGATCAGGCCTTCGATAAGTTTCTCCACTTTTTTGAGAATATTTTTTCTATAACCCATGACCACTGATCCCCCAACACCGCTGGCTCTTCAGTCTTTCAAATGCCGAGTGACCAAACGAAGCAAGCTTCCGGGGGAATGAGTCCTTCAACTTTTCAATGCTTCTTCCACCGCCTTGACAATCTCGGGTGGCGGAATGTCGTGCAAACAGAGCGCCCGGTCATACCGGCAATCCCAGTGGCACTGAAAACAGTCCATCGGATGCGTGACCACACGGGCTTTGCCATAGGGAAAAAATCTCCCGTAATCCCCTCCTCCCAACACCACCACAGTCGGTTTCCCCAAAGCCAGGGCCAAATGGGCCGGACCAGTATCCACTCCCAGGTAAAGATCCGCTTGAGCGATTTCATGCGCCAGCTCCTCCAGCGTAGTTTGTCCCCGCAAATCCCGCACTTTCGCGGGAAGAACCAGCCGCAAATCCTGCGGGACCTTTTCACCCTTTCCACCAACGAGCACCCACTCGGGTTTTATTTTTTCGTTCAAGGACGCCGCCACCTCCGACCAGCGGGGATATTCCTTGATCAGATTCACCGTGCCGACCGTGAGGATGATCCGTGGATTCGATCTTTTTTGCCCGCCTAGATGTGAACAACCGCCCCCACCCAGTGAGATCTTGGGAGGGTCAATCTCGGGCTTTAGACCAAGATGCCTCAGAAGAAGCCGATACTTTTCCAATTCATGAATATCCGGATTAGGGACAGGAACTTTTTCCCCCACCATCTTTTCGTAGCTAGAGCGGTGTCTTGGCTTTACGCCACGGAACTCACCGGCAAAGCCCACTTTTCTTTTCGCCTCCATGCGTGAAGCCAACTTATAACTCAGCTTCTCCCCGTTGAAGGCAGGCAAAATCACCCATTCAAAATGTCCAGACATTCGTTCTAATAGTTTGTTTCTGTATCCGGCACTTCTGTGTCCTTCGTCCCGCCGGAAAGTGTGCAAACGGTCTACTTCGCCCCAGAGCCGATAGATCGGGGCTACATCTTCCGGCACCGCCAAATGAATTTGAGTGAAAGGCAGCTGCTTCCGTAGGCTGGCAAGAAAGGGCAGGAAAAGAATCTGGTCACCGATCCGATCCGCCCGAATTATCAGGATCGATGCGGGTTGCCCCGCCTGAATCTCGTCAAAAGTAAAACGGACCTGCCCCCGAATATCCATCTGAGCGATCGGAACCGTGCCTGCTTTCCGCGCATCCTCCGCCCGAGCTCCCGGCTGGAAGGCCTCCGTGGCTTTCTTCCAGTAAGTGCGCAGGGTTCGGACCACACCGATCTCCTTCTCGCGGATATGGGGAAAAAGGGTGCGAGCCAGCGGCTCGTTTCTGCCGGCCTTTTCCACCTCGTCGAGACCCGCGATCAGCCCACGGTGTCCATAATAGATCTCCTTAAACTCCATCTGTGCCCGATCGGTTAGCGCGTAGTGCTGAAACTTCCATCCCCTCGCCCTCGTCTCGTCCTGGCGCATCGGGTTGATTCGCCCGACATCCTCTTTTCGACTTCCGATTTTCGAATTTCGAATTAGCCGCGGCGGCTCATGACTCCCCCAACTATCCCCTTTCTGGTAGCGCCATACCCTCAACCATTCGAATTCGCGGAAATTCCCGAACACTCCCGGCCGTGAAGAGCAGCGATCCCAGCCAAAGAAGTAGTCACAGTCAAACCATCCGGCAGTCAGTTCCGGCCGCTTTTCAAACTCGGCCACAATCTGCCGAACCTGATCCGGCTTCCAGAATTCGTCCACATCCAGCTGCCAAAGAAGGCAACCATCCTCAAGTTGGGGGAGAAAACAGTCGATCATGGCCTTCTTGCCTGGCCATGGCTCCGCCCCTGGCGGCCGATAAATCGAAATTTTATCCCCAAACTCTTTTTTTAATCCGTCTAAAAACTCCCTCGTCCCATCGGTGCTTAAATTCGAATTTCGACTTTCGAAATCTGAAATCCTTCCCCCCGCCTCTTTGCACCATGCCGTATCCTTCACGTGCTCCGCCAAGCCCTCCACCACATGCCAACGCCAATCCACTCCCTCCAGCTGCCGAAGGAATTTCGCCTGCCCCCTGATCCATGGCTGACCGTTGTAGACGATGGTGAAAAATTCGATCTTCAAGTTCTAGCCTTTGATTTTATTTCTGCTTCAAGATTACAATCGTTGATTGATCCTAAGCCTAGACCCTAAATTCCGGCCAACGACCATCGTGAACTACCAAGTGCTTTAACCCTTCTCTCTAACATAAATCAACGAATACCCGGCTCGTGCCTGCAACCGGTAACCGCGGGGCTCGAGCAAACGGCTGAGGCCTTTTTTCTCAGCCTCGTCCTTTCCTTCCGCACAGATCACCCGGGGCTTTGCCAGGCGCCAGTCGTTTCCTCGTAACACCTCCGCATCCATCCCTTCGCAGTCGACACACAGAAGGTCGACCGCCTGCCCCTTGGGCAGGAACTCCCGTAGAATTTTACCCAAAGTCGTTTGCCTTACTTGAGTTACCTTTCCCCCCGCATCTGGTTTCTCCTTTGGATGAAGGATCCGGTTGTTATTGGCCTGCGGATGATGGAGATATCGGACCGTCCCCTCCCGTCTCCCGACGGCTGATTCCACCACAATGTCCCGGGGTCTCCTGCGTCGATGCAGTTGAGCCATCCCCGGGTTTGGTTCCACCACAATCCCCCTCCAACCGTTTCGGCTGAAGAGCCAGCTGTTGGAAAAGGTGACAGGATGGTAGGCCCCCACGTCCACATAAAACCCTTTCGGCGGGAGGAGGTGCTCAAGCAGCAGATCTTCGCCGAATTGGCTAAAAGAAAGTCGGACGTCTTTCCACTCTTCCTCTGTCGCCCCGGCCTTGCGGCGGGTACAGAGACTTACAATCCACCGTCGCAGATTCATCGCAAAATATTCCTAAGGTCGTGTTTCAAATACATGGTGCCCATCTTGAAATTTCCAGACTGCCATAACCCCAAAAAGGAGTCATAATATTCCTGTGTCCAAGACTCCCCTCATCTCCGTACTGACCCCGGCCTTTCGGTGCGGCAAATACCTGGAGCAGAACCTGCAAAGCGTCCAAGACCAGTTTTACCCCTCGATCGAACATATCGTGGTGGACGGGGGCTCCACGGACGGGACCGTTGAGATCCTCAAAAAATACCCTTCCGTCAAATGGGTGTCCGAACCGGACAAGGGCGAGGCCGATGCCCTCAACAAGGCCGTGGCCATGAGCCGCGGTGAATACCTGATGTGGCTGAACGCCGACGACTACTTTTGGACCGAGGAGGCAGTCGAGGCCTCCATGGAGGCGGTGGGACGCCTCTCCGGTGAAAAATTTCCCATCACCCACGGGAACCTCGTCCTCATCGACGATCAGGACCGGCCGGCCGGTCTCCGTGTGGCCAACGGCCCGGTGCACCTTCCCCTGCTCTATCGCTGGTTCCGGCATATTCATCTCAACATTGTCACTATGATGTTTCCGCGAAAACTGCTGGAGGCGATCGGCCCTTTCCGGACTGACCTCTCCTACTCTATTGATCTGGATTTCTGGATCCGGGCCGCCAAGGCGGGCGCCACCTTTCATCATCTAGACCGGCCTATTACCGCCGTCCGAATCACCCGCTCCAGCGGCAAGTCGGCCCACGATGACCGGGCCAAACAGGCGGAATGGCAGGCGAATGTGGATTCGCACCTGGCGTCCGATCCGAGGCCTGAAAAGATCAATTTTTATCGGGACTACTTCCGCTGGCGGTTGGAGCGGGGCGAAAAGCCGGCCGCCATCGCCGCCGAAAATCCCGTAAGAGAAAAAGCGATTGGGTTGGGTTTAGCGGCTATCGACCACGGCTCGATTGATGGTTTGGAAACTCTTTTCCGCCGACTTTTGGCCACCACCCCGGGGATCAATCCTGAGTTTGCTTGGCTGTATGCGGAGGCCATGCGCGGTGGTAAGCGCAAAAAGCGAAAGATGGCCATCTCCCTTTATGAGGCGGCCGATGAAACGGAGCAGACGGAGGAGGGGTTGCGTCCGTTTCGTGCCGGGGCCAAAGCCAAGCGAGATGATCTTACGGTGGATGTGATTTTACCTCCGGGCAGACACAGCTGGAACGTGGGCCGCGGCTGGGCCAACACCCTCCAGCAGGAGGGGATGCTAGGCCGTGTTCTGCATGTGACTGAGGACAGCGGGGAACTGATGGAAGAGTATCTCAAGTCACCGGCTCCCGATGCAGTTCTGCTTTGCGGTTTTGATCATCACATGCCGTTTCTGCACTTGGAACGCAAATGGAAGCGGCTCTGGAAAGCCTTCACCGCCAAAAAAATCTGCCTTTGCCAGGAGACGGTAGTCGGAACCCCTTATCGGGATAACGAGAAGAAAACCTCGTCGGCCTCGCAGTGCGTTGATCTGATGCTTTACGCCTCTCCTGGAGATCAGGGGTTTTTTGAAAAACTCCCCATCCGGACACAACATCTTCCGTTTGGCTGCGATTCTCTAGTCTTTCGCTCCGTCATCCCTTGGGAGGAGCGAGAGGGAAAGCCCTTGTTTTTCGGAAAGACTTTTTCCCCGGCGGGCGGAAACGCGTACCAGCAAAGGGATGCTTGGCTCAAGAAAATCGCCCAAGAGGTAGAGTTCGACCGCTTGCCCTACCGCCGGCGCCTCCCTGCCCGGCGGCTGGCTGCCCTCCTGAACCGAAGAAAGTTTTACCTCGAAGCCCCCAGCCCGTTTCAAGGCATCCAAACTCGCCAGGGAGAAGCGAAGGCTTGCGGAACTTTATCTTGGGGTGAACAAAAGAATACACAGGAAATTTCAAGTCTCGAAAGCCAGCTGGGTATCTTGCTAACGCTTACTGACCTGTTCTTTTAAGGCTTTTTCAGCTCAATTGGGTTAAACAGCATTTTTCTAAGACTGGCGATCTAAATTAAAACCTGATGAAAAAAACGTCCTAAGAAAAGATTTTTTTACTAGGTTTTTGCCTGTTGTTTCTTGAATAAGTCCCTGAAAAGTGGATAGGTTGTTTTCTAGTAGATTTTTATTATACCAGTTTATGTAGGTGTTTAAATTAAAGTTATATTTTGCTTCGGCTATGCAGTCTTTAAAGTTGCTCAGCTTTTCAGAATCAAGCAGAAGGCAAGCTCCAGAGGGACCCCAGATTTCTTTCATATATTTGAGACTGGCAGTGACTCCAACACCAATACCGGATTCTGTGTAGTCACATAGCCGGGCTGACGAACATCCCTTTAAGTATTCTGGGTTAACTTCTATCAGTTTATCCTGAAAAAGATCACCCTGAATTAGATTAAGACCAATCCCACAACTATTTATAATCTTAGAGATATCTTGCATCCTAACAGTTTTCTGGAAAATAAAGTTTGAATCCTTTTTTGCCAGTTTCCAATAAGGGCATTTATCAGAATAGTCTGAGTGATCACTTTTAGGAATAAAGATGACTTTAATTTTTTGCTTTAATAGTTCTTCGAAGATTTTGGTATAGCCCAGCTCCGGCTCGAGGCGATCTCTTCCAAACGAACCAATAAAGCATACTTTGTTAAGGTCACAGCTTTCACTAAACGGCGTTTGTAATGCTTTTTTAAAGAAATAATCTCTGAAAAGAATGCAGTTCTTATTTTTGATAATTTTGCTGGTGGTTGAATAATTCATCCATCTGGGGTCACGCATAAGCATTCCCGATGCTTTTCCCATTAGCAGTGCTTGCCTTTGCTTTCTTTCATCATTTGCTGGCAAATAATCAAGGCCCTCGGCGCAATCCTGAAAATCAACTATAAACCTTGCATCACAAGCTGCAGTAACAACGTCAAACTCCGGTTCTTCACCAGCCCAACTAGAAAAGATAATTAAATCAAACGAACTACGATTTTTGCCTATATCTGAAGCTTGTGTAATTTTTTTAAAATTGCGGCCACTAGAATTAGTATCTCCATTAAGAAAAAGCAGGCTCAAGTCTAGCATAAAAGCTTTTTGCAATATCTCAAGTCCCCGCATAATCTGTTTCGATCTCCGATTAAATGAATCCGCAACAAAAAGTATCTTCATTATATTTTCTTATAATATTTGGCAAATAGCCTCTTGAATACGGATGTACTTTTCTTGATAAAGTACCTTTTTATTTTTTTTGCGACTGGAAGGTTCTTTTCGCTTGCATGAACAAGAGCTCCCTCAATTGCTGCGAGCCTTTGCTGTAAATGATATATTTTTTTATCGAAAAAGTTGATGTCGCTTGAGTGTATTCCTTTTTGAATTTTCCTTGATTTATTTTTTGTTTTTATGATGGTTATAAAGTTTCTAAGTGCGGATAGGTTATTTTCAAGAAGATTTTCATTTTCCCAGTTTTTATATTTATTTTGGGAAAATGCTGATCGTTTATCGTTTATCGTTTCAGCCAATGAGTTTATTTCATGAGTACCACAAGTTATGCACGCACCTGATCGATCCCATGTTTTTTTTACATATTTTAAATCAGGGCTTATTATAGTTCCAAGCCCCTCTTCTGCATAATCATACATTCTCGAAGAACTGCAGTTATTCAAATAATTAATACTTACAAGATTAGTTTGACATTGAAAAATAGATTTTTGATTTATATTTATCCCAAATCCACATGCACGGACTTCTAATCCCAGCTTATTCATCGGAAGGCTTTCAAGTAATTCAAACTGTGGGTTTCTACATGCAAGTCTCCAGTATTTTGACTGAATATTATGAAGAATATGGCCTGGTGAGGGGACAGCCTTAACTAGAAAGCCTTGCCTTAAAAAGGCCTCAATCGTTTTGTACCAACCGAGTTCATCCTCAAGTTTTCCAATGCCAAGTGAACCAAGAAAAATAACAGATTTGTCTTTTTGCGGATCAGAAAAAGGTAATGCTTTTGCTCTTTTAAACAAATAATCGGGATAGGATATATACTTTTTTCTTTTGAGAATTTCTGCGGATATTTTCGACTCAAACCATCTTGGATCCCGTATTAAGATCCCATCACTTATTTTCATGGTTTCAGTCATTTGACATATTCGACTGCTGTTTTCACCCAGAAACTCAAGTCCATCTGCACAGTCCTGAAAATCGGAAATTATTTTATGGTTATATGCCTTTAGCTTTTGAAGGAGTTCTATTGAGCCACCTACCCAAGAAGAATATATAATAACATCTGGTCTTATATAGTTTACATTATCCAATATGACATCGGACCTGTTTTCATGAAAAATATGGATATTCTCATCCGAGGTTTCGCAAAAACCATTTTGCAAGAAAAGCCAAAAGTCAGCATCATTATCCTTATAAACCTTAAGACATGCATCTAATAGCATCTTTGATCTTCTTCTGAAGGTATCAAATATAAAACATATTTTCATTATATTTTGCACCTAATAATTTTGTCTAAAGGACTTAAGCCTACATTAAGAAAAGATGATATTTTTTTTGTTTTAAGAAGTTTGGCCGTTTTTAGTGCCTTGCTCAGTCTAATATTAGTAACATTCTTTTTGTTAATCTGTTGCAGCAAACAATAAATCGATGTTTTATTTGAAGAACCAACTTCAAATATCTTTGCCCATGAATCGCTTCGGTTTATTGTTTTCTGGCAAATTAAAAACAGATCCGTTACGCTTGTGCATGCATTAAAGAGCTTTTGATCCCGTGGAATAATAACGGGTTGGTTATTCATATAGCTACTGAGTAGATTTGTAAGATTACTTTTCTTTTTTCCTTTACCAAAGATAGTTGGACAGCGAAGAATTAAAAGTTTATTAAACAAATAGGATTTGTCTAAAAGAACATTCTCGGCAAGAAGTTTCGAAAGATAGTAGTATTTATTTGATATATGTTTATCAGGCTCCAAAATATTTTCTTCATTGAGTTTTGACGTTGAAAAATATATAAATGAATCAATTTTTACTTTTATATGACTCAGATATTTTAGAAGAGTGGCGACATTTCCATAAAAGGCTCTGCTAAGATGGTCTGGTTTTGGCGGGGAATAGGAAGCGCAATATATAATCGAAACTTTCGTGCCTGGCTTTAATGAGTTTGAAAATTTATTTTCTTGTCCCTTATTAATTACAATTGGTTTATATTTACTAGCTAAAATGGAAATAGATCGACCTAAAAACCCTGAACCACCAACGATAATTAACCTGCCTTGATCTATTTTTATATGCTAACCTATTTTAAGATTGATTTGACTTTATGATTGCTTAAAAAAAGTGATTTTGGCAGAGAAGACGGACAGCTGATGAAATTAATCTTTTTTTGCAGCCTCTTTTTTAATTTCTTTCTTACAAACTTTTCAAAAAGCGCTTTTCTTGAATATATTTCATCGCCGCTTAAATGAAAAATCCCACTACAGTTTTTAATTGCCAGTTTTCTTGTCCATATGCATACATTTTTTATTGGAATAGGCTTTACAAATTGATCGGTAAAGATGTTAATCTCATTACTTTTTTTGATATTTGATATCCACTTTTGGATAAAATCACTTCCATGCCCTGAATTGCCGATAATTTTTGCCAAGCGAAGTATCAAATAATTTTTATTGTTTTTTTTAATATAATTCTCGGCAGCAATTTTGTGCCTTGAGTACACTTGCATATTGTTAGGCATATTCTCCTCTTTGATTTTTACTTTAGTGTTGCCCTTAAAAACATACTCTGTTGAAAAATAAATGAACTTTTTGTTCATAGCTTTGCAGACTTTTGCTATTTTTACAGGTAGTCTATAATTAAGTTCTTTCGATAATTTTGGACTTTTTGTACACTTACTTGGATCAGACAACGCAATACAATAGTAAATGTCATCGAAGTCTTTAATTATTTTTGTTATTTTAGCCTTGCTCAACTTTCTGCTACTAACGCGAAAACAGCCAGACACTTCTTTTGTAAAAAAGGTGCCACTTTTTGGCCCTCTTAACGTACTGAAAAGTGCATGACCCAACAATCCGGAGGCGCCAAAGACAAAACTAGATGTAATTGGATCCGATAAACTCAAGAAGTTTCTCGTCATCTGAATTTATATTATCTGATGATAACAAGCTTGAATAATGTTTACATATATTGTCTATTGTGACTTTACCAATACATTCATTCCTACGGTTTTTAAAATCATCTATTTTTTTTCCATAGTAAGTCTTTGTCGGCATAAAATCGTCTACGGTGAGTTTCTCGTGTAAGTTAATTTTTATGTTCGCCAGAGACGAAAGATTTTGTATTTCGCGTTGCTGTCTTGGGAAAAGTCTTTTGAAAATACTATTACCATGCTTTGCCCATTTTGGCATTTTCCCCGATGATTGATCAATCGATGTGCTGTTGTCAGACTTTTTTCTAAATAAAGAATTAACTATCTCATTATTATTTGTTGGATCATCCAATGGTCCAGAAATTTTTTTGTAGACTGTCAATTCTCGGCTATTCCAAAGAAGCATAAATCCATTTTGCTCAAATAATCTGTGAATCACGGGACTTTTTATAAATTTGTCATAACCCCAAGACTCAAATACGAAAAATCCATTAGATTTTTCAAGCATCAATGAGCTTAGTTTTAAAGTGTATTTTAGTGAGTTCATATGCATTTCGGCGAGCGCTGCGTTACATGTTATTAAATCAAATTGCGGAATCTTATGCTTCCATAATTCAGCATAGATCCACCATGGTATGTGGCAGTTTTTGTCCTCATACAAATCGTGAACTCTGTCAAAGGACAGGACTTCATGCAGATTGTGTTTAGTTATATAATTAAAGTATCTGTTTTGGTGCAAATAAAATGCCTGAGTAATATCTGTTGACGAGTAGGAGTAATTGTTAAGCAGAAGTAACCCGCCCAATTGTCCACTGCCCGGCCCAATTTCTAAAACTTTATCTCCGTCTTTTAAAAATATTTTCTTAAGATAGCGGAAAAGCTGTAGCGCTCTTAATAAACTTCCTGTCGGGGCGATTAACTTACCATAATTTCTTTCCGAAAATTCCGCGGCGAGAGTTGAGAGCTTTTTTAAATCGGTGAACTCATTTTCTGTCAAATACCCCCCAAAGAATTCGTTGATATTATGCAGAAATCTGGTTTCGTGCATAACATCTAAATATTTCCATAACTCTTCATCCTTATGAACTCGAACCGGATAGCCTTCTGAGTTGAACATTACCGTTCGGCACATTTCAACTAGCCTGTTAGGTAGTTGCTCTATGGCATTCTGTTCTAACTGATTATAATTTTCAATTTCTAGATTCATTTTAAGAAGCGTTAAATTCTCTCCAACGTTTGCCTGGCACAGGGTGTTCCCGGCCACCGTCATTAAGTTCTGCAATTATTTGCATTGCCTGTTCGATGCAGTCATCAATATCCAGACCGTAACGATAACTGCCGGCTCTTCCAATACTGTAAACGTTTTTTGGTAAGTTTTGATAATATTTTTCCGCTTTTTGTAGCTCACGATTAAAAGGCATTGGGTAGTGTTTTCCATTTCTGGATGGGATTTCAAGGCCTATTAAACTTGTTGGAGATTTATGGCGGGTCAGTTTTTTATATTCCACCAGACGTGTAAATTTCTCCTGATTCGCATAGTAAAGGAAATAGACATTTTCAGGAAACACATGTTCAGTGGGCAAAACAATTTTATGAAAATCCCGCCCCATAAATTCGAGTTCACCAAATTCATAGTTTAGCAGCCAATCAGGCGAAATCGTGTTGATTAACAAATCATATGATATTGCTTCTGCGCCAATTTGTATTTTTGACTTCTCCAAGTCAACTCGGCCTGCTCTTGTGTTTAAATAAACTTTAGCATTTTTTGTCGCATACCCAAAATACTGATTGTATCCGTCCGATGCGATCGGGTATGCAGAAATTGCCGTATCCCAACATGCTCTTGACCCTTCTTTAATTGCCACTCCCTTTGGCGACCAATTAAATGTGTCAATCTGTGTATTTGAATCCACCAGCCACATCTTATGGTTATAATACTTGACCATTTTCCGATACAAGATCTCACCCACACTTCGTATCCAAAATTCCTCAAGGTTTTTTGCATGGGTGAAGAGCTTCTCTTTCTTGGCGACCTCAAGCTGGGCATAGATCGCCGCTTTATCTGGCATTTTCGCAATATCATCCATGTTAATCGGGTAGTTATAAAAAGAATTATCAGGCTCAACATAAGTCAAAAACTCATGCTCTTGGCATCTGCGTAGAGGCACAATTTTATTTAAATACTCATAGGTTTTTTCGTTTTGAGTCAAAAAGTGTCGAGGACCGAAAGTATAGGGATGACCACCATAAAAGTTTGTCCAGACGCCAGCCCCCAGATGGCCGCCAGACTCAATGATTGCACATTCCCAATTCTTACTTTCAGAGAGGAGATGGGCTACCGCACACCCGGAAAAGCCGCCTCCAATTATAATACAACGCTTCTTATTCATATCATCAAAATAATTCTACAAATTTTTGAAAAGACACTGGACCTATTCCAGTCTGCCTATAAAAATCAGGAAGGTCGATTGCATTCTTTATTTGTTTTTTTGCCTGATGGCAAAGTTTTTTAACTTCATCATTAAATTTACAAATCCAGATTTTATCACCTTCGATCCACTTAAACTCCTCTTCTGACTCAAATTCACCGTTTAATAAGGAATCAATCGAAGGCACAGGTGGCCAACCACATCCGGGAATTAGGAGCGGCCAGCTATCATCGAAAATCATGCTCTTAAATCCCCTTTGATGAGCTTGTGTTAGTCGCAAAGCTTGATTTACATGATCATCAAAAAAACAGAAGCCTATTTGATTTTTTTTGCAACACAAATTTAACTCCATCCAGTTTTTTTCGAAGTATTTTATTTTACCGTCTCTATATTTTAGATTTTTAAAATTAATGTCAAAACAATACATGTTCGATTGGGGGGTTCCCATTTTTAAAAAATACGAAGACTTGCCCTGAAATACCCCGCTTTCAACAATGATGTCAGGCTTAAGAAGAAAAGGTATGACAAAGATATTAAGACCACTTGTAAAATTGATTCCACCGGAATTTTCATTTATAGGGCATTTGTAAAAAAGTTTTTGGTACTCACTGACTGCATGAAGAACATCACTTTTTTTAAATTTCCGGAGTGTCTCTGTTTTTGAAAAGACTTTTATAAACTCACTTGCGATTGCATTGGCTTGAAAAATATCGCGATGCTTTGAAACTGAAAAAATTGAAATCTTTTGGTTATTCCAAAATTCTTTGGTTTTTTTTAGATTTTTAGGAATAGTTTCTGAAAGCTTTGCTACTGTTGCGTTGTCGTTGTCGTTAAGTTCGCAGTCACCCGCTTGCATATTTTTTTTGAGCATATTAAATACTTTACTAATTATCATATTTTCATTTTCCAAGAAGGCTAGGTGGAGCTAAAATCCGATCCTTCTTTCTAATAAAAGAGCCACTTATTGTCTCTAAGTGAACACATCTTTTTGTCAATGGCCTATCGTGATGAAAAACGCCTGGAGGCACTCTCAAGGGTATCATGTCTTTTGCCGAAAGATCAAAAATAAATTTTTTTTGTCTTTTTTCATCGTAAATTGTTAGTCTTAGCTTCCCAACAAGCACTTGGTAGGACTTTTCCCTTCGAATATGAAGTTTCGCAGGATGGTCATTTGATTTCATTTGGCAAACAATCATTTGGTGTAGATTCGAATTTGTATTTTTGTGCAAACAAATTCGGCTATTTGAGTTATGCTTGATGCTTTTTTTGACTAAGCTATGGATAACATTATTTGCGAATTTTGAAATTCGATCATTCCGAAAAAAGTAAGATTTTGTTTTCGCTCCCCTGTCTTCACGAAAATGTTTCGGAGTTATTTGTTGTATATTATTCATGTAATTCAAGAGACGGCCAAACAGATATCCACTTGGTGCTCTTACCCCCGCCATGATTTTCTAATATTGCCCCTGCATATCTCCAGGAGTTTATTATTACAGTAGTATTTTTGGTTTCGTTTTTATCATATTTTATTACTGGAATCTTTTTAATTGGGGAATGCTTGCCTATTTTTTTTGGGTTATCATCGTATAAGCAGACCAGATGATCCTGTAAACCCATATTCAAAATAAAGGTGGTGGAACCTACAGAGGCACCGAAGGATGCCAAACGATTGGTTCCAATTTCAAGATAACTTTTAGTTTTGGATTTTTCTTTTGTTATTTTTTTTCCTAATTCAAGCCAACTTTGGCCATGTTTATATTTGCTGCTTATTTCAGCGCTTAGGATGGGGCAGCTGTCTAAATTCGATTGCTTGCTAGATTTCTTGAAGTAGGCGCGGACGCAGCCTTGTTTGGAGTTATTTATGGATGCATCTATCAAATCTAAACCGCTCGACCGCATCAAATGCAAGAGGTCGCCAAGACCAAAATAACCCAGATGCTCATGATATATTGTTTCAAATAGACCTTTTTCTGCGATCGCAGGACCGTAGCCTGTTTCCATTACAAAAGTGGATTTACCATTCATTAAGTGTCGGATTGAATCGATAAATGCCTTGAGATTATCAATATTTGCAAATGTATTATTGGATGTAATTAAGGAGGGACTGCCCTTCTTTTTGAGAATTTCTTCAGCTGTGTTTTTGTCAAAATACTTTATCCAGGTTTCCACCCCTCTTTTTTCTGCACTTTCCGCTGCTTGTTTTGCAGGGTCGATGCCCAAAACTTTTAACCCCTTGCTTTTAAATTTTGAGAGTAGTGTCCCGTCATTGCTTCCGATATCGACGACAAAGTCATTGGGCTTGAGATTTGCTACCGAGATTGCCTCGCTGGCGTAGCCATCAAAATGACGGTCTAGTCCCAAGGAAATCTGGGTTTCGTATGAGAATTTTCCATATAAGATATCCGGGTCGTAAACGCATCGCAGTTGGGCGTGCCCGCACTGCTGGCATTGCCAAACATCCATCGGCGCTACAGGACTGGACTCCAAATCTGGGGAATCCAAGTACTCATCCCCAGGCGGGGATGGTTCCATGGGCAAAACCATCCTTAATTCGCTGCTATCACAGCACCGGCACGTATTTCGAATGTAAAATGGCTTTTGTGCCTTCATGACCTGGAAATCCGCTTAACATTGAGACTATCCAAACCCGAAAACCTGCGGGCCAACGGCTCTTGGCCGATAGATTCAAGGCCGTAATCGATCAGAAGATTCTGATTATTTATTCCCTCCGAATCGGGGGAGAGCAAAAAGCTCACTACCGAGGCCACTTGTTTTGCATCGACCATGCGCCCCGAAGGATAGAGCCGCTTATAAAGAGTCCCCAGCTTTGATTTTGCGTAAAACTTTTCTGATTCCGGTTTAAGGATCGCGCCAAAGGAAACAAGATTCACCCTGCCACCATTTTTTGCGAAACGAAGCCCGATACTTCTAGCCATCTGTACTAAGCCTCCTTTCACGGCATGAAAAAGATCTCCTTGTTCGGGGGAGACGATTCGAGAAGCAGTTGAGGCGAGAAAGACCGCAGAAATCTTTTTATGGGTACGAGCAAATTCACTAAGGAAGTCAAATGGAAATTCGATTTCGAGGCGATATTGCCTTCTTCCAAGCCGTATGGCAGAGCCTTTCGCCCTATCTCTCGAGGCAAAAACCAGGCCGTCGAAACGAAGATTGTTTTTCTTGATCCATATCATCATTTTTTTCGTCGCATCTTCCCTTAGCAAGTCACAGAAAAAGTGTTTTTCCTTTAATTTTACCGGCGGAGTTCGCGCAACTGTATACACATCAAAATGTTTTCTGCGAAGCTCCTCAGCAATAACCCCCCCGATTCCCCGAGTACCGCCAAACAACAGGACAGTGGGTTTTTGATCCTTCACGTTTGCACCAATACCCGGGCAGCTTCCCCGGAGCGTAAGGCATCCAGAGCGAGGTTGATGTCTTTGAGGGCAAATCGGTGGGTGAAGAGACCCTCAAGTTTCATTTTTTTGGCGTGGACCAGGCGAATCAGGCGGGGAATGAGCACATCCGGATCTACGCTACCCCCATGGGACCCTTTCAGGATTTTTTTGAAATGCAGAGGCAGAGTGTAGATCGAAACGTTGTCCCCCTTTCGCGGCACCCCGACCAGAATCGTGCGCCCGTCAGGATGGGTCAGACCATATGCCGTCTCGATCACTCGGGCGTTCCCAGTGGTATCGATCACAACATCCGCACCGGCCACACCCACGCGTGCACGAATTTTTTCAAGGAAACCTGGATCCGTTTTGGAGTTGAAAGTGTCGGTCGCACCCCACTTTTTGGCCATTGCCACCTTCTCCTCAGTAATATCCACCCCAATGATGGGATCCGCCGACACCATCGCCGCCGCCTGACAGATGTTTAATCCCACGCCTCCCACCCCGAAAACAACCACTGACTCGCCTATTTTGACCTGAGCATCATTGTTTACCACCCCCACCGCAGTGGTCACAGCACAGCCAAAGAGCGGAGCCAGATTCATGGGAAAATCCTTGGGGATGGGGGTAAGCCGATTTTCGGAAACGACCGCATGAGAGTTAAAGGTAGTCACCCAGCCAGAATTTACCTTCCGCCCCTTCCAGTTATAGGACGGTGTGGGACTCTGAACTCCCGCAGCCTGTCGCCAATGTAGCACCACATGATCCCCGGCCGAGACCCGCGTGACGCCTTCCCCCACCTCCAGCACTTCGCCTGAACCCTCATGCCCCAAAAGATGAGGAAGAAATTTGTCCGGTCCCTTCGCCCCTTCGATCTCGTTGATTTGGGCTCCACAGATCCCGCTGTAGTGCAGTCGCACCAAGACCTGTCCAAAACGGAGCGGGCCACTCCACTCAATTTCCTCCACCGCCAGCGGACGGTTGTTTTCGACCAGAATTGCGGCCGTGAACTTCACTCGAAATAGATGAATTCGTAGTCGCCCGAGTAACCGAAATGACGGTACAGCCAAATCCACTCCGCTGTGTCAAAAAACGATTCACAGGTCAGCGCCCAACACTGGAGGTTGAACTGCTCGAGTTCATTCCGGTAGCTCTCGAGCATGATGTAGCCCTGCTTGCCCACCCTCTCCACCTCCGACAGGGCGGTGGCCAATTCAAAAAGCCGTAAATTATGAAAACAGCCGAGAGAAATCACGAGATCAAAGGACTTGTCACCAAACGGATAGCGGTCTTGGGCGCGATATTTGAACAGTTTTCCTTTCACATCGGGATGGGCATTCGCCAAACCGTGATTGGAAACATCAAAACCAACCACCTCAAGCTTGGGCTCCAACTGCAAAAGTTCATACAGCAGAAATCCCTTGCCACATCCCACATCGAGAACCTTGGATCCGGCCTTGAGGCCATAGGTCTTGATCAATCCCTCCGCCACTGGCTTCCAGCGGCCAGGCAAAAATTTGTAACCTCCATATCCATAGCGCCGATCTCCATCCCAATAATCCCCCTCATACTCCTTGGCCTTGAGCATGCATTTGACTTTGTCGTCGACCATCCGATCAAGGTATTTCCTTGCCGTGGCCTTATGAAGAGGGGTGACGAGATCTAGAAGACGACCCATAGAGAAAAGTTAAATGAAAAATATGGAATGAAAACGTCAAAAACAACGTTGTGAATTGCCCAATTTAAGACGGCATTATTTTTGCCTTCACACGGGATAGCATTCCCTGTGCCTTGTTTAATTGAATATGCTTGCGAGACGCCTCGGGTTCTTGCGTCTCCTGAAACTTCCGCCGATTTCTTCCAAAGGGAAGAAAGTCATTGAGGACGATGCAGGCCCACTTGACCTGATAAAGAGGAGCCAGGATCCTAAATCTTGATCGCCAAAAATCCGTTGCCCCCAACCACTCCACCAGAGAGGAAGAAAAAGGCTCCGCTTCCTCCAAAGAAAAGGGTCGGTCAGGTTGATTGGCCAGATCACAGACCAACTTGGCTGGATCATCCCAGCCTGCATATTCAAAATCTAGAAATACCAAGCTTCCATCTCCTTTTCTTAAGCTATTATGAAAGCCGAAGTCTGAGGGCGAGAGGATTCGCATGGCCTGATCCAGTTCTTTTTCCAAGTCTTTCTCCCGAACAATCTGTTCACGTATTTTCTTCCAGATTGGGATCAGTTCTTTTTCAACCCAAAATCGTGCATCACGATCCAAATTAGAATCTGACTCCATTTGGCCCAACCGATCAATCCGCCGATCGACAGACGCCACATGCCCTTGCAAGGAGAAACAAGCCTCCGCTGCATGGGGAAGAGCCCGAAACATTTTGTTCCCCCGGTGCTGATTGATTTTTTCGATAAACTGAGCTGCCAGCAGGATTTCGGTCGTGCCGACCGCCTCCACTCGGTTGCCCTTGATAAACTCATAAAGCGCCGCGCCATTTTCAGAATCTTTCTCCAAGGGCTTAGGCAGGGCGCCTATGCCGACCCCATGACAAGCCTCCAGAAACCCATATTCGTGGCCAAGGCGGTCTCTGGAATCAGAAGGATCGCGAAAATATAGCTTTAGGAGGCACTCGCCCTGTCGGGTTTCCACCCGAAACACGCGATTGTTCCTGCCACCAGGAAATTCTTGAGTTTTTGTGGCCTCCGGCCAGCCGGCCGATTTCAATAATCGTTCCACCATCTGCTCCGGTGACAGGGGCGAATGAATCAATGTAGTGTTCTTTCCCTTAGTTCCTGCCATCGGGAGGCTTTTCTCCACTGCCCTTGTGGCGCTACCCCAGCAGGATCAAAAAGATGGGCCCGAATATTTCCCGGAAAAAGCGGATGGGAAAATACCTCAGGAAGGTCATCAATAAAATCCGTGCAGCCGATTCTTATAATCTCCCGGACTTTTGCCTCTCGGGTGGGGGCCAAGAGGAGTCGATCCCGTGAAACTTTTCCCTCCGGCCGAAGAAACCCCGCGTGATTCAGCCACTGTACGGCGGACAACCAGAGATCATGTGGTGCCCCGATAGCTGGCCGTCTGGAGCGATGACTAACAATCCAAACCTCATGTCCTCTCTTTGTTGCTTCGAAAAAATACTCTCGAACTCCGGCGAAGGGGATCGCCCGTCGCATCCCGGGGCCATAAACTTCCCCCTGTAACTGTGTCCAAAGATCGTTCCTTCCTTTTTTTTGAAGAGCTTCACGGATTTGCAACTTGGTCCAACCCTCTTGCCTCCTTGGAATTAACCCCATCTGTTGGGCGATGGGCTCGAAAACCCGTTCGTAACAGGCGATTGTGTTGTCCAAATCCACGCCAATCCGGCGTTTTTTCATCAGCTTCAATCAGCCCGAAGAGAGTCTACTATCTTTATTGCAGTTAACCCGTAGGTAATGCGGGCATGGTCCTGCTCTCCTGCATCATGCAAATAGCGGTCATCGCAACCGAGTCGTATCAAGCGTGTCTTCGAGTCGTAGGCTTCATCGACCTTCCACTCCGCGACAGCTGATCCAAAGCCTCCAGCCAAAGAATGTTCTTCGATCGTTACAACCTTCTTGTTTGTGGCAAAAAGTCGTCTGAGTGTTTTCGCGTCCAGTGGTTTTACGCTCGCGCAACTATACACCTCTGGAGCTGTCTTCTCGGCGGCAAGAAGCTTTGAAGCCTCTAGTGCAATCGGAAGGGTATTCCCGCAGGCAAGGATGGCCGTTAACCCTGCCCCTTCTTTAACCCGACTCCATACTCCAAAGGAAAAAGGAGGTGGCTCCGAAAAAATAACCGGCTCCCCCTTTTTTCCAATCCTCAAATAGGTTGGATGATTCGCCCTCATGGCCGCTTGTAAGCAAGAGCGAAGCTCCATGGCATCCGCAGGAGCCAATACGCGCATCCCAGGCAAAACGCGCATCAGGGCGAGATCATCCAAGGAATGGTGAGTCGCCCCAAGAGAAGCATAGGACAGGCCGGAACCGGTACCCACAATCACCACAGGCTGTTCATGGTAACAAATGTCCACCTTAATCTGCTCATAACACCGGGCGGTGATAAAGGGTGTGATCGTATAGCAAACGGGCCGCAAGCCCGTCGCCGCCATTCCAGCAGCCATGCTGATGGTATTCGCCTCGGCTACCCCGGTGTTGAAAAATCTTCCTACACACTCTGTTTTGAATTTATCAAAAAGCCGATTTCCGATGTCGGCACTCAGCATCACCACACGGGCATCCTTTGCGGCGATTTTTCGGATTTCATCGGCAAAGGCATTTCTCATGGGACGAAATGGAGAATGAACAATGGAGAATGGAGAATGGGAATCATGGTGCGTTGTGCTTGGTATTTTTGATGATGGTGGTAAAGATAGCGATCAGTTCCCTCGTTTCTTGGAGTAAACCCTCGCAGCCACTCTTGTCCCCAAAATCCTCGGCACTCAGGAGTTCGAGCCAGTAGTCGGTCTCGGATAGCTCCTTGAGACAATCTCCCATCTTGGCCACAAATTCGGCTCGGCTCCGACCTTGGTCGGCTTCGCGATAATTCGCCCCAACCGATGTTCCGCTCCGAAGAAGCTGCTTGCCTAGAACCTGTGCCACCGTCGAGTTGGGGAGGGATGCGTAAAACGCAACAATCTTCCGGGCGTAAAAAAGGGTTCGAGGGAGAAGGTCTTTTTCCATTTTTCATTCTCCATTTTCCATTTTTCCAAAAAGTTCCTTCTCGGCTTTTTGCAGCTCCTCGGCGCTAGGTGAGCGATAGTGCCAGTTGTTATCATCCTCGATAAAGGAAACCCCTTTTCCTTTCACGGTGTGGGCAACCACGGCGAGCGGCCGATCCTTTACCCAAGGAGTCGTTAATGCTTGATAAATCTCCGCAACGGAGTGCCCATTCACCTCTCTGGCCTCCCAACCAAAACTTCGCCACTTATCGGCCATCGGCTCCATTTGCATGATTTCGGTGCTCCGACCCGTAGCCTGCCACTTGTTAAAATCCACCATGGCAATCAAGTTTCCAAGTTGATGCCTCGGGGCAAACATCGCCGCTTCCCATACCGAACCTTCTTGGCACTCCCCGTCACTCATTAGGACAAAGGTTCGATAATCCTGGTGATGAATTTTTGCCGCCAGAGCCATTCCCAACCCAACTCCCAGACCATGCCCAAGGGATCCTGTCGCCCACTCTACCCCGGGAGCGCACCCTGGGGAAGGCTGCTCGGGCAAATGCCTTTTCTCCTCATTGTAATTTTCCAAATCCTCCTCTGGAAAAAAGCCTTTCATCGCCAATGCCGCATACAAGGCGCTGATCGCATGTCCCTTACTAAAAATCAGCCGATCTCTTTTTGAATCTTGAGTTTTTTTGGGATCGATTTGGATCACTCCACCCCCGTAAAGCACCGCCAGCAGATCCGCACAAGATAGCGCCCCAGCGAGATGAGCCGTCCCTGCCCGATGGGACATCGATAGGCAGTGGAAACGGAGCTTGGCCGCAAAAAGCTCAATCTCTTTCAAGGTTGGCAATTTTTTAGGCTTAGGTGCCGATGGGTTCTCAGGAAAGGTTCAGTTCCTGCATTCGCTTGATGTTGTGATAGAGGGGATTCTTTAGACCATCCTTGATCTTGCCTGCCCGGTACGCTTCAACCAGGCTGCGGATCGCAACATCCAGACCGTTTTGCGCCCGAAAACCTAAAACTCGTGCAATCTTGTCCGAGTTGACCTGATAAGAGCGCGGGTCGTTCGTCGGTTCATGGCGGATCTCCATTTTTTCATCACCAATGGTTTTTTTCACCAGAGCCGCGATCTCATCTAAAGAGAAGTTGTGGTATCCGGCATTGAAAGCTTCACCATGAATTTTGTCTCGGGGCGCCTCCAGCAACGTTTGATACGCCCGCACCATATCCCCAATTTCCAGATTCGGCCTGAGTTGAGGTCCGCCGAACACCCGGATCACCCCGTTGATCAGGGCATTGATCGTGAGGATGTTGACGACAAGATCCAACCTCAGTCGGCGGGCGTATCCGCAGACGGTAGCAGGGCGGATGATCGTCCAGCAGGTTTCGTCTGGAAGCTTAGCCTTCGCCAGACGATGTTCACACTCGAGCTTGAATTTCGAATAATCGGTCAAAGGCTCTGGCAAGGTGTCTTCCACAACGTTCGGCTCCGACTTTACTCCATAAATGCTAGATGAACTGGCATAAATGAACCTCTCCGCCTTGGTTTGCCTTACCGCCTCGAGCACGTGATCAAACGCGTCCAGATTAATACTCTTTCCTAAGGAAGGATTGAGTTCAAAGGACGGATCGTTCGAAATACATGCCAAATGGATGACGGTGTCACAACCCCGCGCCGATTCAACCATTGCCTTGCGGTCGCGCAGATCTCCTTTGATTTTTTGTAACTTAGGATGAGCATCCAAGACATCCTCTCCGTAAAGGAAGAGGTCGTACGCCCGAACCTGATGGCCTTGGGCAAGCAAGGCGGGGACGAGAGCCGAACCGACATAACCACCTGCGCCAGTGATGAGAATTGTTTTGGATTTTTTGGTCATAAATTAAGAGAGGTATTTAAACCAGTCGCGGGTAGCTTCCGCAATGGTATTCGGCTCCCAAAGGGGGGCGTCTCGCCAGTCATCTATCACAGCAAGCATCCTGCGAACTCCCTCCTCCAAGGGTATTTTGGGATTCCAGCCGACCTCTCGTCGAATCCGGGTGATATCGGCAAAAGTAGAGTCAGGCTCCCCAGGTCGTTTGGGCACGTAAACCACCGGACCCCCCAACAATTCCACCAATCGGTTGACGCTGTAGGTGTGCCCTGAACCAATGTTGAGAATCTCGCCTGATATCTTGCTGGCAGCAGCTGCCACAAAAGCATCCGCAACATCACTCACAAATGTGAAGTCCCGGGTTTGTTTGCCATCTCCCACCACGGTGAAAGGTTTCCCCGCCAATTTTTGCTTAAGAAAAACACCGAACACGGCGCCGTAGGCTCCAGTGGTACGGCTGCGGGGCCCGTAGACATTAAAGAGGCGAAGGGATAAAGCGGGCATTTTGTAGACTTGAGCCCAATGCATGGTGAGCTCTTCCCCCATCATTTTCGTTAACCCATAGGGGTGTCGAACCCCACATGGCGCGGTTTCGGGAGTCGGATACGTCTCCGGAATTCCGTAACAAGTGGAGCTGGCGGTGTAGATAAACCTCTTTACAGATAAAGCCCGAGCACATTCCAATGCATCAAAAGTTCCGTCCACGTTGACTTCGAAATATTCGCGCGGGTTCATAATCGAAGGAACAAGATCGGCGCGGCCAGCCAAGTGGAAAAACCAATCCACTTCGCCAAGAGCCAGGTCCCCCGGTTGCAATCCCACCACGCTTTTTTTTAGGAAGGAAAACCGGGAATTTAGCCTAGCGGCTTGAAGATTTTTTTCCCGCCCGGTGGAAAGATCGTCAATGGCAAGTACTTCATGCCCCTGAGCCAAGAGGGTGTCCACTAGGTGGCTGCCAATAAACCCAGCTCCGCCTGTCACCACGCACCGTTTCATCAACTGAGAAGCGACATGCCCCCCTTGAGCACGCTCGACTTCGAGATCGGCCGTGAGTTGCCAACGATGCGTACGGCATTGGCCCCGGCCAACTGCCCCATCAGGGTGGCCAGATCCAAGGGTAGGTTCCGGGCCGCGGCCAAGGCCGCAACGGAAATAAAGGCATCACCCGCCCCCACAGTGTCCAAGACCGTCCGCTCGAGGGCCTCGCATTGAGCCAATTCTCCATCCCGAGCAATCCCAATTGTTTCTACGCCACCACGGGTGAGCCAACCGTAGCGGCTTTTGAGCTTTTTGCGCAGAACCGCAAGCTCTTGCGCAAAATCGATGCGCCGGTTCCCCGCCGCTAGGCATATCTCCATGGTGTCCAAGGCAAAAATGTCCGCCCTTTGGTAACGCCGATTCAAAATATTGAAAGCAAAGTTGTTACTGTTGGTCTGACAATTAACGGCTAGCAGCCGGGCATGCTTCTCCACGTAACGCCGGACCTTTTCTGTCATCAGACCGTGCCCAAAATCCATGACTAACACGAGGTCGGCTTTGGGAATTTCCCGAGCAAGCGTCTGGAGAACCTTTTTTTCCAAATCCGGTCCTATCTCCCCCTCGTTGAGGTAGTTCACCGAAAAAAGCTTGGACAACTCCTTGCCCTCGCTGAAGGGCTCAACGAACCGCTGTTTGACGATCGAAGTAAACTCGTCTCCCCGAACTAGCAAATTCTGGGAAGCCCCGATTTTGTCAAGTAGAAACTCCCCCACCCACCCCTCTGTACCAACAATGCCCAAAATCTTGGTCTGCGGACAAAACTGCTGAATATGCCGAAAGACGGCCAAGGATCCGCCAGCCTGCAAGTCATCGTCCAAAAATCGGCCAGAGATGATACGGTTTTTTGAGGTAAGCCCTTGAATGGCGACCGAGGTATAGCGGTCAAAAATCAAGTCCCCCACGACCAAAACACGAAGGGAAGCAAAATTCTCCAACTGCCGACGGAAGTCTGATGCACTGGTATGGCGACGGATGCTTTGGCAAAAGTTTTTGACCTGGTCGGAACGATTGTCGAAATGATCGTTCAGAAGCTTCGAGGAGCTAAAAACCACTGATCCGACAAAGGCCACTTTCCCCCCGACAGATCGCACAGTGGCCAAATCTTCATCAATTCGACCGTACGTATCTTTGCCTTTCTCGGCATACTCCCTCCCTTTGCAATAAACGGAGGGCCGAACTGCAAGGATGGCTTCTTTGGCGTGTGGGTGAGGCACAACCGAAACCAAATCGACACTAGACAGGGCAGCTAGGCTTCGCGCCCGCAGGGAATCGCTGAAATACGGCCGCCCCGGGCCCTTGTTCACAAATTTTTCTCCTGTCAGCGTAACCACCAAAATATCCCCGCAAGCTTTGGCCTCTTCAAAGTGGACAAGGTGCCCTGGATGAAGGAGATCAAACGTGCCATGACAATGGACAACCTTTTTCCCTTTTTTCCTTAGGAGCCTCAAGACCCCGGGAAGGCTTGAAAAAGGGACGATTTTATCCTGCGGTTTCATACAAGGCTCCGTAAAAGTAGGTGGGAGGCCATCATGTGGAGATCCTCCGCAATCTGCATGTCATCAACAGGGAAATGAAGACAGAGATCGGCCAAGCCTTTGGCCTTACCCCCGTCGAAGCCAAGGAAAGCAAGAGTAGTAATGCCCATCCCCTTGGCCACTTGAAGGGCCCGCAGAATGTTCGGGGAATTCCCGCTTCCGGAGTAGACCAAAAGAAGATCACCCTGCTGCCCCGTGGCCTCCAGTTGTTTGGAAAACACATTTTCGTACCCTGTGTCGTTTCCCAGGCAAGTTAAAAGGGAGACGTTAGCGGACAGGGAGACCACCCTCCAGATCGGCCCCGGATTTTTTTCCAGCCCGAACAGCAGATCAGTGGCGAAATGATTGGCGTTGGCCGCACTCCCACCATTGCCACAAAGAAACACAGTTCGGCGAGCGAGCCGGGCCTCTTGGAGTTTTTCGAGCATTTTCGCAAAAACAGAGCTTTTTTCGAGCCGGACCAACTCGCCATCTAGGTGGTGGCGGTAATCCTCAAAAATCTTGGAATTGGCTTTCATGCGGAAGAAGAAAATGCCCGAATTACCTCCCGCAAACAATCACGAAGCGGGCGGCCTTTCCAATGGGAAAGCCGCCCTTGGACGAGACCTGTTTCCAGAGACTTAGCGCGCGCCCCGACATATTTCGTGGTGTCCCACTCGATCAGGGAAGAATCTACTTTAAGGAGACGGCAGCACTCGATCGCAAACTCACGGATCTCATGGTCCTTACCCGCCCCCAGGTTGAAAACTGGGGCCTCTGGCGACGATTCAGGCAAAAGAGCCAACATCCCGTCCACAAAATCCTCCACGTGGATCACCTCCCGCCGCTGAGTTCCATCACCCCACAGCACCGCCGGCTTGCCCGTCTGGCCCGCCTCCCGGATTTTCCTTACCACATCGTAGATGAAGTGCATTTGACGCCCATCCTCGTGGTAGTAAGGCCCGCAAAGGGTCGAGGGCACGAAGGTCACCGAGGAAAGCCCATACTGTTTTCCCAGGGCACGCGCTCCCACCAGCAACATCCGCTTGGTCATCGCATAGGTGTATAGCGAGGGAGTCGGCTCTCCCCGCAGATAGTTCTCCTCCTTGAGCGGCAACGCAGGATCGTAAGCGCAGCTGGTACCGATTAGCACGACCGGGGCCTGTGGTTGCCGCTCCTGCCACCAAGCCAGCACATTCGTGTTGATCCGCTGGTTTAAAACCCACTGCTCCCCGGGATGACGCAGACAGAAATCTCCCGCTTGGGTCCAGGCCGCTAAATGGAAAATCCAATCGTACCGCTCTTTCCAACCCTGCAGCACCTCCGCCTTTGCCAAATCACACTCCCGCGATCCGGGGGCGTCGACGGACCACCCCTCCTTCCTGAGCCGAGGAACGAGGGTTCTGCCTAAAAACCCGCCGCCGCCGGTGACGAAAGCCCTCATGCCAAGGTGTGGTCCGGATCCACGGGAAAATAAAACTCCACTCCCCGCTCTCGCAGAGCCTTGTTGTTCCGCAGAATCTCTTCCTTGAAGTTCCAAGCGAGCACGTAATAAATGTCAGGCGGCTCCCCGATCTCCTCCTCCATCCGGAGGGGGATGTGCATACCCGGTGAAATCAAGCCACGGCGGAGCGGATTCTTTTCCACCAAGCACTCGATCAACTCGGGCCCTACCCCGAAGTAGTTGAGAAGGGTATTTCCTTTCACTGGGGCCCCGAATCCGAAAACCCGTTTCCCAGCTTTTTTGGCAGCGTGCAAGTAGGCCAGATTCTCTTCCTTCATTTTCTGAATCCTGCGCTCAAACTCCCTGTAGGCCTCCAGCGTGTTGCAGCCGGACTCCCGCTCGGCCTCCTGCATCTTCCTCAGTCCGGCCGTCACCGGTCTTTTTCCGGCGTGCCCCACGTAGCCAACCACCGATCCTCCGTGGATCGGCTTGAGCTTCGCATCAAACATTTCCAGCCCATGCCGCTGGAGAAGCGTTCCAACAGTCTCCAGCGTATAGTACAGCAGGTGCTCATGGTAGATCTGGTCGAACGCAAGATTCTCCATGATGCTCTTCATATAGAGGAACTGTACGATGAACACCCCGTCCTCCTTCAGGCCGGCCCGGATGGCTCGGCAAACCGAATGAAGCTCCTCTAGGTGAAAGAAAACTCCGGAGGCGTTGAACACGTCAAACTGACGGCCGATTTTCTGCATCACCTCCTCGTTAAAAAAATTGTTCAGGGTGGGAACGCCCGCCTCCTGCGCGATCCGGGCCGTGGTCCGCGAAGATTCAACGCCGAGTACCTCGTACCCGAGCACCTGGAAATGTTTCAGCTGGGTGCCATCGTTAGAGCCAATATCCAGAACAGCCTTTCCAGACCTGTTGTGAAAAAAGGTACGGTCCACCTCGTCGGCCACCTGACGAAAATGCTCCGAGAGGGATTTTGTCACCCCCGAGAGATATGTGTGGTCCCCAAACATAATCTCCTTCTTCACGGTGAAATCCAACTGCGAGGTGTGGCAGGTCCGGCAAAAAAGAACATGGAGGGGATAAAAAGGCTCCTTCCCAACCTCTTCAGGTTTGAGGAAGTGGTTGCACCATGGCTGGCTGCCCAGATCCACCACCGGCACGAGGTCGTGCGAATCGCAAACCCGACAGGCGAACACAGCCGGAGTCATGACGATTCACCTGAAGTGTTTTGAAAGATTAACTTTGCCCCTCCCGCGCCGATACCTGGGCGAATCTGTTCCTTCTCGCAAAAGGTCTGGGCCAAGGCCAAAAGTCGGTCGGGCTCTGCCAAAAACAGAAAGAATCCCCCGCCCCCGGCTCCAAGCAGCTTGCCCCCGTAAGCCCCCAGCTTCAGCGCCTGACTGTGAAGCGCCTCGACCTCAGGCGGACAGACCAACGGGGACAACTGCTTTTTACTTTGCCAACCCTGCTCCAGCAGGTTCCCAAACTCCTTGAGGGAAAACCGGCTGGACTCCAGCAGGCGAACGCCCTCCAGTGCAGCCGCCTTCATCTCTTCGAGTTCCGGGGAACGGGCTGCAAACTTCGGTAGCTTGCTTTTTTCAATTTCCTGCGCCCGACGCTTGAGGTGGGTAAAAACCAGCAACATGCCCTTCTGCAGTTTTTGCAGGTTTTCCACCGAAATCTTAAGGGGTCGCACCACGGGATCCGCGTCCGAGGAAAACTCCACCAGGTTGAAGCCCCCGTAGGCGGCCGCCACCTGATCCTGACAACCCACGCATTCCCCCAGAATCTCCCTCTCCACCCGGATCGCCTCCCGGGCCAATACCGCCGGCCCGACGGCCTCCCCCTTGAAGGCGTGCAAGGCATGGAGCAGGGTGACCGTAAAGGAGGAAGAAGATCCCAGACCGGTGAAGGCCGGTAGGTCGGCCACGGCATGGAGCTCAATATCCTCGCGCAAGCCCAAAAGCTCTAGGCAGGCCCGGAAGACCGGGTGCTGGATCTCCCCTGTCGTGTGAACCAGCTCTCCACGGCTATAAGAGAGGCGGATCTTGTAATCGAAAAGGCGGGAAGGAAAGGGTGTAGCGGTAATGTAGTTGTAACGGTCGATGGCGGTGGAGAGAACCCGACCGCCGTGTTCCCGGAAATATTCGGGAAAATCGGAGCCGCCACCGAAAAAACTGATCCGGAGCGGAGCGCGCGAAATGATCAAGCGTTTGCTCCCTGGCGGTGCATGAAATCGTCCGCCATGGCTAAGCTTTCGGGTGTACCAATGTCCAGAAAGGCGCCGGACTCCTTTAGCACGGCAATTTCCCTGCCTTCGCGCAGCCACGCGGGAAAAAGGTCGGTCTCCATGCTGGCAGCAGCGCCCTCCCTCACCTCCTCCAGCCATAAGCTAGGGATTCGATAAATCCCGGCATTAATCCAGCCGGGACCGCCCGAGGCTTTTTCCGAAAAACGAACCAAGCGCCCTTCCTTCTCCTCCAACCGACCGAAGCGGCCGGTGTCTGAAAGCTCACGAGCGACCAATGCGGCTCCTTCCATTCGCAAAATTTTATCGGGCCATTTGCCAGCCAGGTAAGAATCCCCGTTCATCACCAGCCAGTCGATCGGGCGGAGTCCAGAACAGCGGGCAGACCAAGCAGCACCTCCCCCCGTCCCCAGGGGCAATTTCTCCGCGATCCAGCAAATTTTCATTTTTGTAGGAACGAAAGCCTCTATCTCTCGGCGAAGCTCCGTGGCTTGATAGCCGGACGCGATCACCGCACTGCTGAATCCAGAACTGGCGAGCTGGTGAAGAATCCAAGCAAGAAAGGGCCTGCCAGCGACAGGGACTGCGGGTTTGGGCAGATCTGGATGCAGATGGGCAATACGCGTGCCCTTGCCTCCGGCCAAGATTAACGGAATAAGACTGATCGGAGTAGCGGACAATTAGACGTTGGCGTATTTGGACTGACGGAGAATGGTAAAGACCTTAATCAGCTCGCGGATGCCACGATCGAGATCCCACTCCGTCCGAAACCCAGTGGAGAGGATGCGCTGGTTGGAGACAATATAATCCCGCTTGTCGGGGTCCTCACCGATGGGGGCCTCGACAAAGACAAATTTTGGAAGGTGCTCGCGGATCTTGGCGCAGAGCTCGAGCTTGGAAAGATTGGCCTCCTCCAAGCCGACATTATACGGCTTCCCCTGCAACGAGGAGAAATTCGCGATGGCATGAATAAAGACACGGGCAACATCCTGAATGTGAATATAGTTTCTCTTGAAGTGTCCTTCGAAAATGAGGACCGCCCGGTCATGGACGGCACGATATACGAAATCGTTGACTAAGAGATCGATCCGCATACGGGGCGAGGCCCCGAAAACGGTGGCCAAGCGAAAGGTTAGGCTGTTTCCACGATTCAGCACCGCCTCCTCTGCACGAACCTTAGTCGTTCCATAAAGGGAGATGGGACGAAGGGGGGTTTCTTCCGTGCAGAACTTACCCTTCTCCCCCACACCGTAGCCACTGTTTGTTGTGGGATATAGGACAGCCTGATTTTTGGATGCCAACCGACAAAGCAGTTCGACCGAGGTCTGATTCGTGGAAACCGCGCCGCTCTGATCCTGGTTGCAAAGCGGGGCGCCGACCAGCGCAGCCAACGGGATCACGATATCCTGACCCTGCAGCGCGTCCTTAACGGTGCGCTCATCCCGGCAATCCCCTCGTATAATCTGAAAGGCATCCCATGGACATGCGTCCATCAGGGAGTTTTGTCCAAATATGAAACTTTCCAGCACAGTGACGTGGAATCCCTCACGCAAAAGTCGTGGAACCAATATGGAGCCGAGATAACCGGCTCCCCCGGTAACGAGAACTTTAGTGGGCATGATTAACTCCTCTCTAAATCTAAGCAAAGTCCGGCGGCAAATTCCAAAACATAAAACCGGAGTTCAAAATTCCGGGGAAGCTGCCGCCCTTGGCCGGTCGCGCCCGCATCCTCGGGCCGAAGCCAATCGGTTGATAGACGCGTTTTGGTTTTGATCAGCAGGCCTGAAGAAAAAGGGTTTCGCTTTTTGAACCTAAAAATGAACATTTAACGATCATTTCCAAGGGTAGTTCGATCGGTTAACGGAAGAAAGCCTTATCCAAAGAGACCCACGCGCCCCCCTTGGGAATCCTGCTTGGTCGCCTAGGATTCTCCAAAAGGATCGTTAGGATCCGCGCTTGGGCTCTTGATCCCAGATGCTGTGCCCACAACCTGATTTTGGAGCCCCGATCTTAGATTTAAGATTCGGCGGCCGCTTCCAAACTCGATACTCCAATTACCGACTTCAAACGGGACTGAATCTTGAATCGCAGCAGGGCGAATAACCCGCTAGTTTCAAGGAGTGCAAGAACTCAAGAAAATCTGGGCCTTTGGGATTCCCTACCTCAAGCCATACCGGTTTCGGTTTGTTCTTGGGATCGCGCTCAGCATGTTTTTCGGACTTTCCAATGGTCTTTTCGTTCTTTCCGTTAACGCCCTCTTCAACCGACTCGCCCCTCCTGCCGCTGTCTCGGCAATTCAGTCCAAATCCACGGCCACCTCCGCTGAAACACAAGCTCCTCAGAGGGAATCGTTTTCTAAGAGAATAAAAGCTGCTGTGGCTCCGCTGGGCGAATCCTTTAAAAAAGTTTCTGATAGTTGGCTTCCCCGAATGGGCCAACCTGTGACTTGGCAACAGATGCTGGGTGGCTTTTTACTCCTGCCGCTCGTCATGGGGGTTCGGGCTATGGCCAGCTACTTCAGCACCTACTGCCTCACCTGGGTCAGCGCCCGGGTGATCCGTGACATGCAGGTTGCCGCCCTACGTAAAGCGCAGGAACTTTCCATGGCCTTTTTCCAGCGGATGCCGGTATCCGACATCTACGCCCGGATCACCCAGGACACTAACGCCATCTACACCGCCATGACCAACGGCTTCATCGACACCATACGAGAGCCTTTCACCATCCTTAGCATTTTGATCAGCATGTTGGTGATCGATTGGAAGCTGACTCTGATCGCCAGCTTCATGCTTCCCTTGGTGCTTGTACCAGTGATCTCCAGCGGAAAACGACTCCGCATGCTGACAAAAAAGTTCACCAGTCTCTCCGTGACGCAAAGCGGAAGTTTATTGGAAGCTCTCGCCGCCATTCGGATCGTCAAGGCCTACGCCATGGAGGCGCTACAGCTGAAGTCGTTCCGCGAGCAAGCCAATGTCGGCGTCGAGATGAGCGTCAAAACGGCGCAAACACGCAACCTGCTCAATCCGCTCATCGAGGTTCTCTCTATGCTCGGAGTTGGTTTTCTCTTGGTCTTCGTCTTCACCACGAATGCTAAGCCCGGAAATCTTGTCGCGTTCCTTACGGCGCTTCTCCTCGCGCCTCTTTCCATCAAGCGAATTGCCAATCTTCACCTCACCCTACAGATGACGACAGTTAGCACTCAGCGATTGGAGGAGCTATTCTCCGAGAAACCAACCGTGGTGGAACCCGCCCATCCCCGGGAGCTAACCAAGTTCAATCAGGGCATTCGGATTGAAGGGGTCACGTTCTCCTACGGGCACACAGATGTTTTGCATGAGATTACTTTTGATATTCCTAAGGGCAAGAAGGTTGGCCTCGCAGGAGAAAGTGGCTCGGGCAAAAGCACTCTGATCAATCTGCTGATGCGCTTCTACGATCCAACCAAGGGAAAGATCCTGTTAGACGGTCACGACCTCAAGGAGTATGCGACCAAGGATCTTCTCGCTCAGATGGCTCTTGTTAGTCAGGACGTGGTTCTTTTCAACCTGCCCGTGGCAACCAACATTGGCTTCGGACACGAAGGGGCAACTCAGACGGAGATCGAGCAGGCCGCCAAACGCGCCTATGCACACGACTTTATTATGAAGATGCCTGCTGGCTACGACTCCCCATGCGGGGAACGCGGCCAGCTTCTGTCGGGAGGACAGAAAGCCCGTGTCGCGATTGCTAGGGCGTTCGTTCGCAACGCCCCGATCTTGGTGCTCGACGAGCCAACTGCCGCTTTGGATTCCCGGGCGGAAAAAGAGATTCAAAGCGCTATCGATTCATTGGAAGAGGGCCGCACCGTCATTTGTATCGCGCATCGGCTCTCCACTCTGGCGAACATGGATGAGATCATTGTCCTCGATCACGGTCGGATTGTGGAACGTGGGACCTTTGAAGAGCTTCTCCGAGCTAAGGGTCATTTTGCGAAGATGGCGGAGCAGCAGAGACTGACTGCTTCGAGTTAACAGGAACTTATTCTCATCTGGCCTCCAAAAATCGGATGACGGAGGGCGGAGGGCGGTGATCGGGCCCCACTCTTTTCTCTATAAATCAATCCGGGAATTGACTGATGGCATATTGGCACTATAATACCATCATGATACGAACCCAGATTCAGTTCCAAAAAAAGACCTATGAAAGTCTAAAAACAAAATCCAAGGAGACGGGAAAGAGCATATCGGAAATTGTCCGAAGATCCCTCGATCAGACGATCGAATCGCAAGAGTGCGATCAGAAATGGGCCCGTGCCTTGAACTCTTTGGGCAAA
>Ga0214919_10001354_pt1 | contig 40358 bp, 21 predicted proteins | sample LL1503_MetaG_FD_177994 | JGI IMG/M metagenome (GOLD analysis project Ga0214919, IMG submission 177994) | Freshwater microbial communities from Lake Lanier, Atlanta, Georgia, United States - LL-1503 | ecosystem: Environmental > Aquatic > Freshwater > Lake | place: USA: Georgia | collected...
ATTCGTGAGTACATCAGCCACAACCCAGAAAAATGGCCCTCAGATGGCTTATTCTCAGAAAGTAAATTGCAGTCACACCACGGGCGAATACAAGATTCGCCCCTACCCCTTTCCTATTAGATAGCTTGATCTGAGCCCGTACAATTCAAGATTTTTCAAGCAAAACTTAAGGCTAATTGGAAGCCCGCGAGGGGAGAGACGATAAATCAAGAGTTGCTACACCATCTCCCATAAAGACGGCTTGGCGAAAAACTCTACTTTTTCCCCACCAGGCATCTCAAAGCCCATGTAATAGCAGTGCAGATGCAGGCGCTTCATGCCTTTTTGGGCAAATTTTTGGTTTAAACCATGCTTACCATATTTATCATCGCCAATAATAGGAAAGCCGGATATCTGACAATGGACTCTAATTTGATGGGTTCGACCCGTATGCAATCTCACTTCTAATTGCGTGCTGTCTTCCAGATGTTTTAAAACACAAAAAGTACTTAAAGATTCCTTTCCTTCTTCGCTTTGATCATCGACCACTGTCACTTTACGCCCAACGCCTTCTTGATCACTTCGCTGAAGCTTACATTCGACTTTATTTAAACTCTTAGGCCATCTTCCAGCCACCCAAGCGTGATAGATTTTTTTAATCTTCCCATCTTTAAATAAACCATGAAGATGTAATAAAGCCGGTCTGTTTTTAGCAATAATTAAACACCCTGATGTCTCTTTATCTAAACGATGCGCCAGCTCCATAAATTTTTCTTCAGGTTTTAAAATTCTTAAGGCTTCTATGACCCCAGCGCCCACCCCATCTCCACCATGAACGGCTAAACCTGCGGGTTTATTTAAAATTAATAAATTTTTATCTTCATAAATAATATTTTCTAATAATTTTTCATGCCGCGCTTGAATCGCCGCAGGCGCTGGAGTCATAGATTGCTCAACAGGAGGAATACGCAAAATATCTCCCGGCTGCATCCGATAAGTCGGCTTAATGCGGCCTTTATTTACCCTCACTTCTCCCGTTCGCATCATTTGATAAATTCTAGATTTAGGGATTTTTAATTCTCGAATCAAAAAATTATCAATGCGCTGACCCGCAAATTCTTCTGGAATCTCCATCAATCGAGCAGCTGATTTAGGAGGCTGAGTGGGCTGATTGGAGTTATCTTTATAATTATCTCTAGGGTTATTTTTAAAATTACTCATATTTTTATATCTTTTATCTTTATCACTATTTTTCGCGCGCCATTAGACCTGAAAATTTTGTAAATACAAAAAATAATAATTAAAAATAATAATTAAAGCCTTCTTTTATCCCTACTCTCCAGCAAACTCACCCGTCATAATCGCGCCCTAAAGCAAAAGAGTAAAAATTAAAAAGGGCTTCAGAATGGCAGGAACTACAAATACTCAAGTTTTATTTCTCTTCGAGCCTACTCAGCTGCTAAAAACCAAAGAGGTTCTGACTCATAACCAAACATTTAAAAAACAGATCCCCGAGTTATTTACAAAATTAACTAAAACTTTTTTATCATCCCCAGAATCAGAATCAGAATCAGAATCAGCTGCGCTAGTCGCTCAATTAGCCCAAACTGAAGCACAGCTTTTTTTAGTACTCGATCCTCAAGAAGCGTTTTATTTAGTCGACTTATCCACCGACGCACTGGAAGCAAAAAAAGCACAGCATCATGCCAGAATCATTGCGGATTGTTTTGAGCTTTTTAAATCTGAATCAGCTGAAAAATCTGAAATTATTTATCCCTTGTTATCAGCAAGATTTCCAGATTATTTCCCTGATTTAAATGATTTAATTTCTATGTTAATTCAAGACCAGAATTGGCCTGGTATTTTAAATATTATTCAAGTCCTGGGACCCAGGAGCCCTCATGCCAATTATTCTGAAATTATTTTAGAAATTTTTAATGCTGAAGATCCAGGGCTAAGCAAATTTGCGGTGATTGCAAAGCTACAGAGTTTTTTAAAAATTGATGAGTCGACAGGTGCGCTGGCAGAAGTGATGGCTGATCCTGTTATTAAAGACAACGTTGATAATTCTGGTTTTATGCAAACCTTCGCACCCATGATTAATCAGCTTCATGTGATTTTGACAGGGGATTTTTCTGGCACTTTTTTTAGCTCGAAGCTTCCCGAACTAGGATTTGGGGAAAGCTGGCTTCATCAAAGCTCAGATAAATTAAGAGCCGCAGCGCTGAGTGCAGGCAATGATATCCCAAGACAAATAAGCCTGATTGCAGACTGGCTCTCTGGCGTAGATATTAAAGACGAAGACGGTACAGCACTTGAAAATAATCAAAGCTATCGCGTGAAGTTTTTACGGATTGTGCTGCGAGAACTGGGTTTCTCTATAGGAGCAGAATCTGAGCAAACACTTAAAAATGCTATTGAGCTTCTGGTCACCGTTTTAAAAATAACGCAGGTTTTATTAATCAAGCCAGAAAATACTCTTGAGACAACTTTTGAGAAAAAATTAAACGAGGCGAAAGAAAAAGATGAGGAAGATTTTGCGCGCTTGGTCCGACCTCAAATCACTCGCCCTGTTTTATCCTCTTTATCTTCTGGTGACTGGGAATTTAATAAAAAATTTTTATTAGCCCAGTTGCCCTATTTCACCACGCGCTTTGTTCAGTTAAATTTTTCTGGAGCTGGAGCTGGAGCTGCTAGTGGATCTAGTGGAATCAGTGGAGTCACACAAAGAGAGACATCGGATCAATTTAGAATTTTAAAACAAGAATTTCGAGAATTTTTAATTATTTTAGATCAGCAATGCCCCCTAGAAATTCCCAGATTCCTTATCGACGCGGACCCTGTTGTATTCGCTTGCTTAGAAATCAGCGAAGCTATTTTAAACTCAGATCGGCCTAACGCTTCTCAAGTTCACCGCTTATTTTTAAACTTAGTAAATACCCTTCCCAAAAGTTCACGCGCAGATGCCTTGGATCGACTCACATTTAACCATGAAGACGACCCTTCTCCCGGGGCCTGGACCTCTCTTCAGCTGCTTAAAGACTTAGCAATCTCTCAAAGCAAGAGCCGCACTCTTCAAGCGATTGACTTAGCTCTTGAAGCTCCGGATCAAATACTCCCCTTTCACACCTCCAAATGGGCGCCGCATCCTTTATTCCCCCCTTTGCCCGCAACTCTCTCCGCTGAAAAAACTCTCAAACAACGCGCTCTAGAAAAAATAGAAACAAAAAAAATAGAATTATTGGATGCACTCCAGCACCTTTCTACAGCGCCCTCGCTTGGCGCAGGCGCTGGCACTACAGCTACAACAGCTACAAAAATTATTTCCAGCGATCAGATTGATTTTGCGTTCTTGCATGATTTAGGAAAAACAGGGCCTGATTTCATTACATTATTTTCTAATTGCTTAATCGAGAATCGACTGGATCTGGCTGGATTTTTTCATCAGGCCGTTCAATTAGCGCATACTTGCCCAAAATTAGCGGATCAAAAAATAAAATTTGGCTTGGCCATTTTAGAAACCGCTTATCCAGAAAATCCTGCAGCTTGGCTCCAGGAAAAATTAAAAGAAAATCCTGAGCAATATTTGAGCTTGGCTTTATTACTATTTAAAAATCGTCCGGAGTGGCGCCTTGATCAGCTTTATACATCTGATTGCTCAGATCAGTTGGAATCCTATTTTTCATATTTACTCACCAAGCCTTTTGAGCAATCTTTAGAATCCCAATGGGCCTTGGCAGAACAAGCAGGAACCCTGCTTTTGTTATTATCCCGGGTGTCTTATTTTACCATCCAAGATCCTCAAGACTCAGAATATTCAGGGAATCCCCAGTATTACATAAAGATCTTTAATCAATTATTCGCGACCTTGAATATTGATTATATTAAAAAAACTTTCTCTGATCTTTCTGGCCTAAAGGCCTTAAAGCCACACGGACAGTATAAAAAAATTCAAAAATTTTTACTCACCCAGGCTAAAAACACGGAAGAGGCGCTGGATTATTTAATCCTGGAATTAAGTAAACCTGATTTTAAAGCCCGAGGTTCTCGCTATAAGGCCCTAGTAAAGCTATTGGGCTTATCAGATCTAGCTGAATCAAAATGGCCGAACCCTCGCATGATTTTAATTATTTTGATGGCCGCGCGCTTAGAACTTTCTGGCAAAGTGGCTTTAGCTCCAGCTATTTCTGCGCCTGTTTTAATTGAGCTAATGAGCCCCTGGAGACGAGAGGCTGTTTTAAATCCCAATCCCCTTCGGGATTCTGCGAGACTGCAAGAAATTAAAAAAATCGGTGAAGATTTATTTACACGCAAAGCATCCGCATCCGACACATCCGCCGACTTATATCAAAAAAAAGTAGAATACCTGACCCTGCTTTATGTGCTGATCAAAAATGCAAAGACTGCAATATCCCCTGCTAAATTAATCCTTGCTGAATTAATCCCTGAAAATTACTCGCGTACATTTAAGAAAATCTGCGAATTATTTGACGCTTTTTTAAATCCTGATTTTTTAGATATTGAAAGACATCTCGAGACTATGACCCAAAAACTCCCCAAAGGGCCTGCTAGTGGTGAGTCTAAAAAATTAAAAACTGCTTTAGATCTATTACTCTCTGATGCTTATTTTGAGAGCATTTCAGAAGAGCAATTACTTCTATTTATTGATAGCACTCATAGAGACAAGCATGCGCAAAAAAGAGCGTATCGTCGTTATCAAATTATCAAAGCCCTAGAAGAAGGCGCAGAAACAGCGATAGATGGCAATGCTCGACGGAGTATAATGTGGGAACTCATCGAGGGTATTTTACCAGCTGACCCAGCTAGTAATCCGAAAGAAAAACCTGCTCTTAATCCAGAATTCGCGTATGGAATTTTCAAATTTCTGCCTTTCGTTCATCCCATGAATCATTGTCCTAGCCTGCTTGATGAGCACCGGTGGAAGCTATTTTTATCTCGAGAGCAAATAGAAAAAATAGAAAATATAGAATCACTCAGAACCCAGTATTTTTCGAGCCTATGTGTCAGTTTAAAAATCCCGCTGACAGATCTGCAAACTAAATTATTATTCTTCTCTGATTTAATTTGGACGGCAGTTGAAGCAAGAAATATTGAAAATTTAGAAGAGGCGTTTCTCTTAATTAATAAAGCTTTTCCAAAACCCTTAAGCTTAAAATTATTTATCTTTTGCTTTTTTAATACTCACCCTATTCCCATGACCCTAGATCGATTCAATCAAGCCCACGCTTTTTTTAAGGCTCAAATAGACATCATTGCTGAAAATACGTCTAGTCAGACCCTTGCCAGACAGTGGGAAAGGGAGGGCGAACGCTATGCTCTTGAACCTTTTGTTTCTAATAGGCTTTCAACCTGGAGAACACCAGAGCGTCTTGCCCTTTTGACCCGAGAAATCAAAGATCAGCTGGATATTTTTTATAGGAATATACAAGGATTTTCTCGACAAATTAGAACGCATGTGCCTGTTAATTGGTCAAAGATCCTAGGTGTATTAGATCAACAAATGGACAATTCTTCGCTTTCTGAATGGGCTTTATATCATCCCCTCTGGCGTAATGAAGAAAGCACCCGGAATACGCTTTCTAGAGCTGATCTTTTTCGTCAATACCAATTTACTTATTTAACCCAAAGAAGCTTATTAATGCTCGCTCGTGCAGCAGTAGAATCGCCTAACTTATTAAATCCAAGCGCTCATGGAGAATTATTAGAAAATATTTTTAGCCACCTGTACTTTACGGCAGATTTATTCATAGAGCTGGTGACTTTAGTTTTTCTGAATAAAGTCTCCCCCACCCCCACCCCCACTGGAGCTGGAGCTGGAGCTGGAGCTGGAGCTGGTTCTAGCCATCACCCCCAAGAAGAAAGAATTAAAAGCTATTTCGAATTATTTATTCAAATAACGCGAAAAAAATATCGTTTAAAACGAGTCATGGGATTACTTAATTGGCTGAAGACACTGCAAAGCCTAGAAGTACTAAAAGCTGCGGACGAATCAACTATCTCGCGTTTAATCCGCAATCTGGAATCTATAGAAACTAGAGCTTTGCCGGAGGCCTTATTCACCTTATCAAAAACGCTTTGCCATACAGACGGAGTGGCATCTCCAGCGCTTAGAGAGAGAGACGGCGCCGAGCGCTTTTCCTTGACTTTAAACTTGGATGAACCATTAAAGACAGAGCTACCCCGCGTACTCTTGGAACGCGAAAAATTTTTAGCTCACTTTGATAAAAAATTTAGAGATCTCATAAAGACCATCCATGATGATCCCAAACGCAATTACAGCTTCAGGGATGCAACTCTCGAAAACGCCCCCTTTCTACGCTTTTTAATATCAGGCACTGCTCTCCCTTTCGCTATGAGTATGTCTGAACTACCCAAGATCTATGCCACTTTTAAATCGTTAAAAGTCGCTGAGATAATATTTCAAACTTTATTAGAGAAAGAGGCCACTCCTGAAATTTGGGCCGTATTATTTGATCCAAAACAATGCCCGAGTGAACGAATTTGCATGCCTAGAAATGTTCAAATTTTATTAGACGCAAGCCATCTTGCTTTAAATCATTTTCTAAGCGCTCTGTCTGATCCAAGAATTATTGCTGACACTGATTTAAGAGCTCACTATTTAACAGACCTGTTCAAATTGATAGACCTAGAAGATTCTAAACTACTTCAACACCCTAACCTCCCAGACCTCCTGCGGAAATTTTGGTTAATTCCTTATCTTAAACCTGAGATCGCCGCACTTTTAAGACTGAAAGGCGTCACTCCCTCTGAACGCGACCATACAGATTTAGAGACGACGATGATTAAGTCTGTCGCTGATGTTTTATTAAGCCCAGAAATTACCAACCAACTCAGAAACAAGCTTGTTTATACCCCGCTCACTGGAGTGAAACCTCACCCACACTTTGAAACACTGCGTAATTTATTAAAAACTCCAGGGATTTCTTTGATGGATACTTTATGGGCTATCCATGACTCTGTGGGAAACATAAGCAGTACCACTAATAAAAGATTTGAGATAATCACTAGTTTTATACAGTCAAAATTTAGTCCTGATTTAAGAGAAACTGCTGAACGTGAGTTTTCTTCGCTCGAGAATTTTCAAAAAACCATCAGAGTGGCCATCTGGCGAATTCATCTGATCCATCCTTATAAATTAAGAATGGCGATGCTAAGAAATTTGACGCCTCCAGATCCGAGTGGAGTCGCTGGAGCCCCTAATCCAAAACCACGCGGACACAGACCAGAAGTATCTGATTGGTCTGCTACGCCAGCTCCTAGTACAAAAGAAGAAGAAGAAACAAAGAAAAAAGCGAGACAAGAGGCTGAGAGACAAGAGGCTGAGAGACAATCTGCTGCGAAAAAACAGAGACCCAGAACTGCCCTTCTTATGGGCCAAGAAGCGCCTTCAGGCGGCGCAGGAGGGCCTGCTAAACCACCCAAGGAATTTAGCCCCCATGATGATTTATAGAGACGAGCTTTTGTTTTGGTTTAATTTTTTTAATTTTTAATTTTAATTTTCCATAGGAGTAATCACGATGTCAGGAGCTGGAGCTGGAGCTGAAGCTGGAGTAACAAAAACAAGAGAACAATTAGCCGCATTGCAGCAAGCTTTTATTGACGCATGTGGAAGTGATGACATAGCCAACTTCGAACGGCTTTTAGCAGAAGGCGCGATCGTTAATCCAGAAAGAAACCGATATGAAGATTACACTCGTGACACGCCGCTCGGCATCGCGCTTAAGTATAACAAGCCAGAAATCATACAGAAGCTTTTAGAAGCAGGTGCGAAACCCAATGAGCCAACACTGATCGAGGGTGGTTTTATCTGGCACCCACTCCAGTTGGCTGCTGAACATGGCAATGTCGAGATAGTTCAACTGCTCTTAACTCATGGTGCAACTGTCCATATAGATAAATGCTGGGGCGATAAGACACCGCTTTACCTTGCGATTAAGCACAATAATTTGGATATGGTTAAGCTGCTTTTAGCTCACCGTGCCCCCATGGAAGGAGCACTTGACACTGGAAATGGTGAGCAGGCCTTAGTTTTGGCAGCATCTAGGGGTAATGTAGATATCATCACAGCCCTATTAGATAATGGCGCGGATGTTAACAAACCTGATAGGGTTAAGTGCGGAACACCTCTCTATGCGGCCGCTAACCATGGCCACTTAGAAGTCGTAAAAATATTAATAAAACGACAGGCCAATATTAGTACTGAACTTTCTAACCCTTATACCCCTTTTATAGCTGCGGTTCTTCATGGTCACGTAGAGATTCTGAAGCTTCTTTTAAATCGTCTTACTGAGCAGAAGGAGAGAAATCCTTCTTTTATAATCAGAGAAGATTTTAACTATCTTCTTCACCTTATTATTCGCATGTTAGAGCATATAGACCATAATAAATGCTTACAAATCGTAGAGTTACTATTAGCTCATGGTGCTCATCCAAATGTACATTATTCTTTTGCGGATAAGGGTGAGACAGGTTCTCTCTACATCACACCAATCCATCGTGCCTGTGCAATAAGGCCTCAATCACCAAAAAGCATAGAGATCGCTGGCTTGCTTTTCTTGTATGGTGCTTTGCCGAATGAAAAGGCCTACATACGTTATGCCGGAGAAGCGCATTTTCTAAGTCCACTTTACTATGCAGCCTTGCATGGCAATACAAAAATGGTCCAGGTCTTGTTGGCTCATTTTGCTGATCCAAAAAGTATTGGCGCCGATGTTGACGATCCCCTTCTAACTGCAAAAAAAGAAGGTCATACCGCTATTGTCGACCTGCTCACAAAAGCTAGAAAAAAAGCTGGAGCTGGAGCTGGAGCTGACCATCCAAGCCCTAACTTACTAAAACCCTTGTGTGCGATTCATAAAGCCCTGCTGAGTGGAAAAACAATAGATATAAAAAGTGCACGTCAGACCTTGGCTGGTAATAATCATTTACACCCCAAACTCCCACTTCACCAATGGTTTTTGGGTGATGAAGCCCCCCTTAAAAGACTGGAATTCGCCTGCGAATTTAATCAACGGCTGGAAGGCGCTGAGGTTTTACCTTGGTTGTTTAAAATTCTGTCAAAGATGCTGATGCTATTGAAAAAATCTAACTCAGAACTGCTTGCTGCACTGGCTGAAGATTTTAAATCCCTGGTGATTAAAGGCATTTTTGAGCCGATTTTAATTTTAAATGCCAGTAGGCAATCTCCTGACACGCTGGAACAAGAGCAAAAAGAACAAAAAATACATCGCGCTCAGCTCATTGCACACCATTTTGAAATTATTGGTCTTGAGGTTTATCAAGAACTACAGGCTTGGATTCCGGAGTATTTCCCAGAGTTTTCTGAACTTATAGATACTTTAATTTTATCTAAAAGCTGGGCTGACTTAAGAAAAATAGCGCCTCATGAATGGCCAAATTCTCAAGAATTGATTCGTCAAATTATTACAAGCGAAGAAGAGGCTGAAGATTCAATAGAGGAGATAGAGCGCTTGGCTTTAATCTCTGCTTTAAAAATGCTCAAGCCTGTCGACTATGAGAGGGCCTTTCTTACTGCTGAGGAAGATGCTTTCGATTCAAATGTCGGTGCCACAGCAGCACTCACTCTTTATAGAGAAGCCTCCAGCGAAAGAGGATTTTTTCTATCTCTACTCCCTGAAATAACCGGGGCAAAAAAAATACTTCACATGGACTCAGTAATATTAAGACGTAACGTCATGGACGCAGGATGGAATATTCCCGCACAAATTCAGGCCATTATTAACGCGCTCTCCAGTGTTAAATCAGTCGAATTTTCAGAGACAGCGACGGAAGAAGAAAAAGAAGAGGCTCTAACAAATAATAAAACTTATCGCGTGAAGTTTTTAAAAGCTTTACTTGAAAAAGTCTATCCCGGTCAAAGAATCACAGAAAATGGCGATACTTTAGAAGGCTTCGTTCACCTAATTATCAATATACTGGAAATAGTGTCTGCTTTATATTCCCCCGTTAAAACGGCTTATCGTCTTCACTTAAAGCATGACAGTGAAATAACACTACGTGATCTTCCACAAGCTACCGCGCTGCAAAAACGACATGCAAAAAAGCTAAGGGAAACACCTAGGCATGAGAGGGCTGTTTTCAATTCTGAAGTGATGACCTTCACTGAGCGTTTTTTAGCTCGTGTTGCAACACTAAATTGCTCGAATCCTGATCATGTCCAAGAACTTAAAAAGCTTCAAAAAGATTTTAAAGACACTTTAAGGGCTTTAGAGCTGACCTCTTATACGGATTACCCTGCATGGGTGCGAGAGATAACAATCGATGGGCTTTTAGCTTTAGACAATCTAACTGCTGTTGTTTTTGAGGCCCTGTCAAATACCGTATATCCACAATTCTTAGAGCCAGTTAAGGATTATAAAAAACTCTTTAAAGATTCGACGCGCGATCGTTCTTCTATGGAAGCACAAGCACTGGCAGAGCAAGCAAGAAAAGCTAAAGATGAAGAAATAGAAAGTATCCGCGAGGAATTGAAGGCGGCTGCTAGCTCTCCGTCAGGCTCTCAACTGGAGATCGACTTTGATCCAACTCCCAGAGATCTAGCTGATTGTAATATCCTTCACTTCTTTTTTAAGCGTCGCCTAGACAGCAAAGATGATCTGAAGTTATTAGCTGACTTATTTCTTGCCAGAGGCATCACTCTGGGCCCTTGGCTCAAAGAAGCGGTAGAGATGGCGAAAATTTTGCCTTTGCTGGGCTTAGAAAAAATCCAATTCGGTTTGGCTATTTTAAAACAGCCTGGCTTACCTTTAGGTTCTTTGCCTGAACTTTTTGACCCCAGTGTTTTGGCTTATCTGGTTCAATTAGATCCAAGTATGAGATTAGACAAGCCCTACAGCACTGAAAAATTAATCCAGATTGAAGCGCAGATTGAAAGAGAAATAGAGACTGTATTAACAACACCGCCGAGTACCTCTGCTGTGGCAGGACTTGTTTTCTTAAGCGTTTATTCCGTGGAGTCTTTTACAGAAGGGTCATTCAAACTCTTGCCTTATAAGCAAGCCTTGCAAAATTTATTAACCCGTGACTTAACTTTAAGTGATATAGACGAAGCCATTCCCGCTTTAAGCGGAACTTCCATGGGTCACATTGGTTATAACACTTTCCAAAAAACCATCGCAGCCTGCGTGCATTTAGAAGATGCTTTAGAAATCTTGATTGAAGAATTACAAAAGCCTGGTTTTAAACTCAATGGCAGCCGTCATCGCGCGATCTGCAAGCTCTTAAATCCTGAGATGGAAGAAGGCGATTATCTTGCGTGGATGCCCCGCCAACTTGAATTTATTCTCAGTGCTTTCGCGCAGGCTTATGCCATGAATAAAAAATTAAAAGCCTTGGGTGTTGAACCTCAAATACCGTTCTCCAGTGATTTAATTCAAATATTCAAAGATCAAGATAAAGCTGAGGTCGCGACCTTAAGAGCTCAGTATTTTTCAGCGGTGATTCCTATGATGGATCTATTGCCGGGGCTATCAACAAACCAGTTACAAGAATTCTTATTAGTAGACAAACTCTGGAAAAGTATTCTCGAAAGAAATCCTGCTAAGTTTGAAGCGGTGTACACCCTGGCTACTCAGGGTTTCGTGCCAGGTATTAAAATTGAAAGATTTATGTCTTATCTTTATCAAACTCACCCTTTACCGATGAGCTTGGAAGAATTTACATCCCACCAAGCGTTTTTCGAGAAAGAGTGTGCAAAAATTTCTTCCCTCATGGAAAAAGATTCACAAGATCAGAAAGATTTCACTAAACATATGGTCATTGGTCAGGACTTTATTCAGGCCCATTTTTCATGGCTGACTCCAGGTCAACTATGGCGAACTCCAGATCGAGAACCTAGCGAACTCTTGGATAATTTGACTGCTTCAGACAGAAAACGAGAACAAATAGGCGGCGAATTTCAGCGCGTGAAAGCGCTCAGCGAAGGGATTAAAACAGGTGCTTATCCAGATCATTCATCTCTCTCTACTTTTTTTACTAAGCAAAGAGAATTTATAATAGGGCTTGGCTCGAAGCTCTCAGATTGTATTTTTTCTCACCCCCAGTGGCGCAATGAAGAAAGTACGGAAAATGCTTTAAGCACTGCTGCTTTAAAACAAAAATACACGACGACCAACTGCACAACTGCGGACTATGTAAAACAAAGAAGTTTATTCATGCTGGCTCGTGCTTTATTAGAAAGGCCAGTACCCGCTGAGGATCCAGGAAAAACAGCTCATATCGATTTATTAAATTCTTTATTTTCTGAACCAGAATTCACGCCAGAGCTAGGGCTAGAATTAATGACTCTGGCTTTCCCTCTGAAAACAATCGCCGCCCCAGAAGCTGCACCGGTCATCAGCGGTGGCGCTGGAGCTGGAGCTGGAGCTGGAGCTGGAGCTGGAGCTGGAGCTGCATCGGGTTCAAGCACGGATTCACATAGAAGCCCAGCTGAGAGAACAAAAGAAATCAACGCTGATTCGGCTTATTTATATTGCAAGACTTATTTCACAATACTTTATGAAACTTACTTACAAAAAATTGGCGAATTCAAACATTTTGTTAGTCGAGTCGAGGCTCAGCTCAGCCTTGATCACACTCACAAATTTTCTCATCTCAAACCCTATTTAGACAGAGCTAAAGCTGAACTTTCTACAGCGATTATTCCTAGACAATTAATTAAACAATTTTTAGATATTGATAAATTTTTTGACGGCGCCGCTGCTACTCGAGCTTTGCAAAGACAAAGACTTCAGTGTCTTGAGTTTTTAAAACAAATGAGTCAAGAAGGCTTCTTAGATCCTGAATCAGATGAGCGCATTAATGAAATAATAAGGACTGCTTTTGCAGAGGCCCTTGCTCCTAATTCAAGATCACAGGCATTACGCTTATCTAGGACACACAGTGACAGCAAAACTCTTCCGGCGAAATTAGCGGAAGAATTTAAAGCATTGCAGGCTAAGGCTGATGAGGGTGATCAAGATGGTTCAAAAGAAAGATTAGAAAAAATATTAAATTTCTATCAAGAAACTTATCGGCTTTATAAACAGATTAAAAAAGATGCGAGCGCAAATCCCTACAGCCCTCTCTGGAATAGTAAGCTATTGCGAGTCCAATCTTTGGCCAGATTGCTTGGTTTTGGTCGTCCCTCTTTTTCACCAGAAATTTTCCTGAATGATTTAATTCTTGGTATCAAGGAATGGGGAGATGACGAGCGTGGATGTGACGACCATGAGATAAAATTAGATATTTATCAGCTCGGAATTCCTGGAATGCTTTACCAAAAGCTTTTTGACATAGAAGCCTCTGAAGCACTTTGGGGGTGCCTATTTAATTCAGATAATTTAGATTCAAAGTTGCTCGGTTATTCTTACGACCTTCTTGAAAATATCTTAAAAGTGAGCGAGCCTGCTTTAAGGGCTTTTTTAGAGGCGCTTGCAAATCCAACATTTAGCAGGACCTCAGAAGTAATAAGAGGAAATATTTTCAAGTCGCTCTTATTTAAATTTCAGCCTCAGACTTACGCACCTGAGAGATCTGAGCTACTGAGAGATCCCAAAGCACCGATGGTCATGCACTATATTTTCAGGACAGAGGAAAGTTTAAGGGCAGAGATTAAAACTCTCTTTTTTGATAAAGCATCAGACTCTGCATTTGTTCAGCATGTTGCTGATTTTTTATCAACTCCAGAAGCGACTAATCTTCTGAGGCAATTACTTGTTCAAACACCGTTCACTGGAAGAATGAAATCTCACGGAAACTTTAAAGCACTACGTAGGCTATTAGAAACCCCAGAGATTTCTTTAATCGATGTGTTATGGGCGATCGCTGATTCCGTGCAGAATATTAAAAAAATTGATAACCAAAGAGTCCAGTTGATTCATCAATTTATTCGCACTCGCTGTCGTATCGAACTTTCAGGCGGAGATGTTTCTTTGCATGGGTTTTTATTAAGCGATGCGACTCCAGTAGCCGCTGCATTGGGAACGTTCAAAACTTTTATTCAATCAATCGCTTGGTCTGTTCATATAAGAACCCCTTATGCAGGAAGAACAGAAACACTGCCTGATCTTTCAACACTGCCGGCCTTAGTAGCAATGGAAGCACCTGTGGAAGCACCTGCGGGAGGAGCTGGAGCTGGAGCTGGAGCTGGAGCTGGAGCTGGAGCTGGAGCTGGAGCTGGAGCTCGAGCCTCAAGAACTGCTGCCCCACTGCGACAGGCTCATGGTGCAGGGGCGCCTGTAAAACAAACAAACCAAGATCCTGAATTTGGAACCAAAGATGATGGTAAATGGGATCACCGCTTATGATCTGAAGGCCTCTTGTAGGGGCGGACCTGTTTGTCCGCCCTTACAGGTTCCTAGTCAACAGCCCTTGGTTTAATTTTTTAATTTTGTAATTGTCAGAGGAGTAATAACGATGTCAGGAGCTGGAGCAGGAGCTGGAGCTGGAACAGCAGCTGTAGTAGTTGTACGTGGATCTTTAGTTGACCCAAACGCAAAATTACCCGAGATCTTTTCAAGTCTTATTGAAATCTTTAACAACCCTGCTTCTTTATTAAATCGTGAATTATTAAAAGGCAGAGTAAAAACAATTGCAGACGACCTAACAAGATTGATTCCAGACCCTACAAGAATTGTCAACCTCCTGCCCTTAAATCAATGGCTGTACTTCAGCGAAGATCATAAAACTAAGCTCTTGCGTGATGTGGCTTCTTTCAATCAACAAATGGAAACTACGAAGATTTTAGGAAAATTTTTCCAAGCCCTGGGACTGGTAGCGAGCTTTTTAAATGACGGTGAAGCAGATGGCCAATTAAAAGAATTACTAGGCCCTATTTATAACGTTTTAAATATAATTCTACTCACTGGATTCTGTGAGCCTATTTTGTTTCCAGATCCCAAAATAAAGACAGAAGAAGGCGCCTTAAAAGAGCGCGAAACTCGTCGCTATCAGCTTATTTCACATTATTTTGAATCTTTTAAATCTGAAAGATCTGAAATTATTTATCCCTTGTTATCAGAAAAATTTCCAGATTATTTCCCTGATTTAAACGCTTTAATTTCTATATTAACTCAAGACCAGAATTGGCATGGCATTTTAAATATTATTCAAGTCCTGGGACCCAGGAGCCCTCATGCCAATTATTCTAAAATTATTTTAGAAATTTTTAATGCTGAAGATCCAGAGCTAAGCAAATTTGCGGTGATTGCAAAGCTACAGAGTTTTTTAAAAATTGATGCGCCGACAGGTGCGCTGGAAGCAGTGATGGCTGATCCTGTTATTAAAGACAACGTTGATAATTCTGGTTTTATGCAAACCTTCGCACCCATGATTAATCAGCTTCATGTGATTTTGACAGGGGCTTTTTCTGACACTTTTTTTAGCTCGAAGCTTCCCGAACTAGGATTTTGGGAAAGCTGGCTTCATCAAAGCTCGGATAAATTAAGAGCCGCAGCGCTGAGTGCAGGCAATGATATCCCAAGACAAATAAGCCTAATTGCAGACTGGCTCTCTGGCGTAGATATTAAAGACGAAGACGGTACAGCACTTGAAACTAATCAAAGCTATCGCGTGAAGTTTTTACGGATTGTGCTGGGAGAACTGGGTTTCTCTATAGGAGCAGAATCTGAGCAAACACTTAAAGATGCTATTGAGCTTCTGGTCACCGTTTTAAAAATAACGCAGGTTTTATTAATCAAGCCAAGCGCTTTAAATCCAGCATCAGAAAAAATGCAAAAGCTAGGCGACACTCTAGAACACGTCGTCCAACTGTCAGATGTAAAACCGTATGCAACAGAAGAGGATTTCCTGCAGCAGGCCGATATTTTGATCCACCGCTGGTTGACTCAAGATTGGCTCGATCCATCTAAACACACAGAACAAAGAGCACTTAAAGAAAGCTTCAAAGAATTTCTAAGTCTCCTGAACTCACTGGCCATTAATTTATATATTTCAAGAATCCGAAGCACCCTTCAAAAATCTACTTTTAGAGGCTACTCACTCCTCTTTTTACAAACTATTGCGAAAGAAGAAAGCGATAACGCGATTGCGGGCTTATTTGCGTTCTTAGATACCCTCAATGAAAACCCGGTCTCACAAGATCTACTGCTTGAATTTCTCAAAGATGAATGGATCTGGGAGTTAGATGCTCATGAACCACCCATAAAAATCGGGATCAGAAGTTTTGCCGAACGCTATAAGCACGAAAAAGATGAAACTTCTATCAATCAATGGGCTTTAAGATCGTCGCTTTTAAAGCTCCATATTCCAGAGCAAGAAAGAACAGAAACACTAGAGACATGGATCGGCTCATCAAAATACCCTCTCAGATACACTCTCAAATTACCTATTCAAAATTTCCAGACTTTTTTAGACACGAAATTAGAGAGTTTTCTTAAATATCTTCAAGCTCACTTAGCTGAGATCACAGATGCAACACCCAAACCAGAACTTCCAGATCAGCAAAGTTTAAAATTCAGACTCACCACGCGTGGTGTGGAGGCTAGAATTTTAGACAATAGACTGATTGATCTTGGTACTTTACGGGGTCTGCAAGCCCTAGATTCAGTGTCTCGTTATGAGAATAAGGGCTCAGAAACACAAGAACAGCGCTTATATTATTACAATCTATCTCTCAGAGCGCCTCTTTTAAAAGCTATTCAGAACCAACAAATACCCGCTGCCGTGTTAGAAATTGCTTTTTGTTTTTTTAAAGACAATTCAGAAATTAGATATTTATTAATCCAATTAGTACATTTAAAAATACTGGCTTTTGATAGCTTTGTTCAAGAAGCCATGCACTTATTTAATTTATTTCCCCAAATGGCTTTGGAAAAAATAGACTTTGCTTTGCAAATTTTAGAAGCCACTGAGCAGCACTTTTCTCCTGGCTTATTTAAACAATGGATCAGGGATCAGTTCTTTGAAAGTCGCTTTGATTTACTCTGCATAGTTTTAAGAGTCAGACCTCTTGCTCATACAATGATTCCGACACCCCCTTTATTTTTTTCACTAGGCTCTTTTTTGAATTATAAAAATGAAATTCAGATTGATCCTGAAAACCCCATGCAAATACATCAAATGCATCCTGCTTATCTGAATCAAAGTAGTGAAAGGGATGCCACAATATTCGCGGCTGGGCTTTGCCTTGCCTGGCAAATTAAAACTGATTTTCCAGAAAATTATCTTGACATGAGGCGCACCACGACAGAACAACGACCTGATTTATTGGCGCTTAAAAACTGCTTGGATCAATTCGTTATTTATTTAATGCATCAAAGCCCAGAACAAAGACTCTTATCTATCCAAGATCAATTTCCAAAACTCCCCGCTTCTCTTGCACCTCACGAGGCCTATAACCATCTTCGAGCTCAGCTTTTAGAGGCGAAAAGCACACAAAGCGCTTTGCGTATTTTAATTCAAGCAGTGACTCCGAACCCCTACCTAAGCTCTCCAGCGTTTAAATTCACAGGCACGCGACATGAAAAGCTGATGGAGCTATTGAATATTCCTGAAGATTCGCCGCTCTATCAAATTAAGACTCCTCCTGTTGTAGTGAGCTTACTTCAAGCCATTTCTTGGGCCCTTCATCTGGAAACTTATGCGCCGATTCAAGACCAAGCGCCCATGCATGGAGCTGGAGCTGGAGTTGTAGCTGGAATTGCAGCCTCGATTCCTTCTTTTGTAAAAAGCCTGGCGTTCCTGCCGGCACCAGAAAAGAAATCCAACTTGCTCATCAGCTGGGAAAAACAAATATGGGAGGCTACCTATAAAATCTTCCATCCAGAGCAAAAATCCTATGTAGACCAACGCATTAAGGATCTTTATCAATCACTCAAAGAATCCTGTGCGCTTATTTCAGGATCCACAGAGGCTATAAACACTCAGCAATTCAATACAATCTACCTCAGTTTTTTGACACCCGAGCAATATGGAAGTGGCGCTTCTTTTTTCACTCAATTCTGGCATAGGGATCAGGCAGAATCTGACCAAAAACTTATCAATAAACTTTACATCAGTCATCACGCTCAAATAATCATCCTCATGTTGGCTTCTGCCTTACTTAAAAGACCGGCGGAAGCTCAAGACAATAGCTTCGAGCTCTTAGGAAATTTAATCAAAAAAGAGATGACTTGGGCGCAAAATTGTTCTGTATCTTTAGAATTAATGCGGCAGTGTGCGCAACTCCATCCATCTAGTGGCTCTCGGCGATCTATTTATGCTTATTACGCGCAGCATTTAACTATTTATTTAGAGCACCCTCCTGCTAATCATTATGCATATTACGATGGCAGCATGACGTTTGGCATTTTTACTGAGACCTTATTTCGAGATCTTTGTCAGCTTGAGATGCCTATTGAAAAACTCTCAGCTGCGCATCAAGTCGAAGCCCGGGACTGCTTTGAAATTTTCTCCAGAGTCCATGATCAATTTACAGCATTACCTAGACCAGAAAAGTTGCAGGAGATTGCGAGTTCTATTTTTCTTGAGGGAAATCCTATAAAAATTCAAAACATGGCTTGGATTATTCACGAAATAAATCAGAGGGCTTTAATCAATCCCAAACGCCAAGCTTGTGTCTTCACCCTGGGATTTTTAATTAAAACAGCACACCTGACTGAAAGAATGCCTGATCCTGAAAGATCAAAACAGGCTTTTAGTTTTCTTCTTGCAGAAATTAAAAGCTTATTACTCACCCGAGCCTTGGGAACTATTGATTCCCTAATTTTAGATAAGGCTTGGAACAACTTTGGATTTGTAGACACTTATTTTCCTGAGCTGATTAACGAAGAGCAAAAAAGACAAGCGTATTTGCGCTTTGTTCCAATTCCTGCCCCTGTGATAACTCGAGAATTCACAGCCTTGCCAGACAAGCCTTTTGAGCTAATTCTTGAAAACAGGCTGGATTTATTTGGTCGTGGTAGAAATCGCAGCGTCACTCCTATTTCAGACGCAGAATGGGTGGTGATCCAAGAAAAAATTAGCACCCCCTCGGTGATAACTCCCGACTATTTTTATTCTACAGAGCTTATGAATCGATTGATTAGCTTAAAATCTTCTTTACCATCCCTTACACCAGACGACCTTAGGTCTCAGTTCAAATCAAAAATTGAGGACTTAACTAAGGCGGTGGTCAGAGGACGAAGAGTCGCAGAATTAGAGTTCTTGATTAAATCTTGCCCATTCATACCTGCTATCTCTGAACTTTTTCCATTACAGGGTTACTTAAAAACTGTCGTTTTTGAGAGTGTATTTTTGAATCAAGAAGAAAGTAAAGAAAATCAAGAAAGCCAGCTCTGGGTTCTTGAGACAATAAAAAATTATTACAAGAAGCAGTCATATCAACTACATCCTGATGAGCACTTATTAAAAACTCTTTTGAAACGAGCTGAGATCAGCCTCTGGACAATATTGGCAAGAGAAGTTGGAACAAACCCTGTGATGAAAAAAATCTTTACCGATTTCTTATTAGGAGTTTTTAAATACTGCTCAAGCCTCGAAGAGATTACTGCTTGTATTCAAGGGATAGGAGAGGGCATAGCCAGTTATGCTTTTACAAGTATTGAGAGCAAATATGCCAGATTTAATTCAGCCTTATGGACCCACTCAAGGACCTCTGTTTTCTTCTTATTGCAAGAAATTTTAAAATACCCATCCATTAGAAAGGATTTACTCAATAAATTCAAGAATTTAAATGATGCTCCTGGCGCTAAAATTAATTTGCTTATTCTTGATGCGGCTTATGGGCCAGAGATTTCAGAGACTCTAGAAACACCACAAACAAGACCTCATTTTTTAAGAGTCTTTAGCGCTGCTCTTTCCAGCCCAGCTCATGCTGCGGAATTAAGAGCTGATTTATTAAAAATACAAACAGGCTTGGTCGGAAATGATGAGTCTGTTAAATTAAAAGAGCACCTGGAAAAGCCAGATATCACGCTCAGAGATTTTTTAGAAATTTTGGAAACTACAGTGCATTCTATTAATAAAATCAAAAATAAAAGAGCGCTTGTTTTAATTGAATTTATTAAAAAACATATGGCAATTTTTGACCCCGCCCTACCTACTGGAGCTGGAGCTGGAGCTGGAGCTTCTGTTTTTGCGCATTTATTAAATCCTAAACCGGATCAAGAAGAAGATGTGCTATGGGATGATTGCCAATACAAACCTAAAAAACTGGTTTTGCTTCATATTTTATTAAAATCTGCGATTGGGTATTTACGGTCTTTTACCCCAGAAGGCGTGAACTTGAATCAGGTCTTACCTGCTGCAATTTCTGCGCCTGTTGTAGCTGGAGCTGTATCTGGAGCTGTATCTGGAGCTGGAGCTGGAGCTGGGGGAACAGCGCTTGTTTTTGGAACGGGAGCTGGAGCTGGAAATATGCCAGTAAGAACACTCAAAGCAGATCATGGACCGAGACCCGCAAGACCGGCCGGTGTGCCTGTTTCAGGAGAAAAAGCAGGAAGCCGTGCTTTACAAGAGCTTGTTAGAAATCCTGGACCACCTGATCCAGTAGCCAGACCGCATGATCTTTATAGCACAGGGATGATGAGCAGGATGTAGGCCTCTCCTAAAAAAGATAGATCTCTTGATTTATCGTCTCTCCCCTCGCGACGTCACCCCGGCGAAGGCTGGGGCCCAGTCCAAAACCGATGAAATCGAAGGGCAGAGAGGGGAGAGACGAAATCAAAAGAGGTTTCGAAATATAAATCTGCTCTTAATTTTTCAAAATCTTGAATCCCAATCGGTAAATTTTGTAGGGGAATATTCTCAAACTCTGGCCCCTGGTCTTGATTGTGATCCTGAGAAAACAAATCACGCATGAATTCATCCTATAAAAACTTAAAAAACTTAAAAAATTTTATAAAAAAAAAGGCAGAAGAAAATCTGCCTTTATAAAATAATAATTTTAATTTTTTAGCGCTAATTTTTAACGCCAATTTTTAACGCTCGTCAGAACCTCCATCAAAATTATCAAAGTCTAAATCAGGACCTGATAAGTCTGGTGTATTGTCATCGGGGCCGGATAACTCAGTCGCACCTTTTCTCAAAGCCGCTGAGAGTCTATGAGCAACATCATCGGCTGAAGGACCTTTGTTTTCTAACAAGGCACGTTTTTGAGTGAGCAAATGCTCAGCCATCCCCGTTCCTGCTGGAATTAATCGCCCAACGATAATATTTTCTTTCAAGCCATAGAGTTCGTCATAACGGCCATTCACAGCTGCTTCTGTTAATACTCTGGTGGTCTCTTGGAAAGACGCCGCTGAGAAGAAAGACTCGGTGGATAAAGAAGCTTTTGTAATACCCAATAATTGTGGGTAAAACTTGGCTAGTAATTTATTTTTCGAGCGTAAACGGTCGTTTTCTTCCAGGACTCTTAAACGATCAGACATCTCGCCTTTGAGATAATGCGACTCGCCTTGTGAAGTAATTTCAACACGACGAAGCATTTGTCTGATAATCACTTCGATGTGTTTATCATTAATTTTCACGCCCTGTAATCTATAAACCTCTTGAATCTCATTGATTAAATAAGACGCCAATTGGCTCACGCCCTGTAGTCTTAAAATATCATGAGGGTTCATTGGGCCGTCACAAACAACCTCCCCTTGAGACACACGCTCGCCTTCGAAGACGTTGATATGACGCCATTTAGGAATCAAGATTTCTACGGGTTCGCTATCCATAGGTGTTAAAACTAAGCGGCGTTTGCCTTTGGTTTCTTTACCAAAGCTAACCACCCCTGAAGTCTCAGCCAAAATGGCATGCTCTTTGGGTTTTCTAGCTTCAAATAAATCCGCCACGCGAGGAAGACCCCCGGTGATATCTTTATTTTTCGACCCTTCTTGAGGAATACGAGCCAAGACATCTGCAATTCTGACTTCACGATCGTCTTCCACCATGATCATCGCGCCCTTCGGCAAGAAATAATGGGCAGTAAGAGAAGAGTTCGGGAAGGTTAATTCTTCACCTTTTTTATCCACTAGTTTTAATAATGGTTTTAACTCACGCCCTTGAGAAGATCTGGATTGAGGATCGGTAATAACAATAGTTGATAAACCAGTGAGCTCATCGATTTGACGATCCATGGTTACACCTTCGATCATATCGACGAATTTTACATAGCCTGCAACTTCCGTGATGATCGGATGGGTATGAGGATCCCAATTAGCGACGACATCTCCTGCTTTAATTTTAGCCTCGTCTTTGCAAGGTAAAATCGCACCATAAGGCACTTTATAGCGCTCACGTTCACGACCATAAGAGTCAATGACGTTGAGCTCTCCAGATCTAGACACAACTACTAGATTACCTTCAGAGTTCTGAATGGTTTTCATATTGTGTAATTTAATATGACCTTCGGTTTTGACCTGAATATTATTTTCAGCCGCGGCTCTCGATGCAGCACCCCCAATATGGAAAGTACGCATAGTAAGCTGTGTTCCAGGCTCACCGATAGATTGCGCTGCCATGACACCCACAGCCTCGCCAATATTAACCCTGTGACCTCGCGCTAAATCACGACCGTAACAAGACGCACAAATACCACGACGAGTTTCGCAAGTAATGGCTGAACGGACTTTGACTTGATCAACGCTATTAGATTCTAAAGTGGCTACCCATTTTTCATCTAATAAAGTCCCAGCAGGCGCAATAACTTGCTTTGGATTCGAAGGCATACAGACATCTTCGACTAAAACACGACCCAAGACTCTTTCATGTAAAGGCACAACGACATCGCCGCCTTCAATATGAGGAGAAACAAGAACGCCCTCTAGTGTTCCGCAATCTTCTTCAGTGACAACAACATCTTGAGCCACGTCGACTAAACGGCGGGTTAAATAACCAGAGTTTGCTGTTTTTAAAGCCGTATCTGCCAAACCCTTACGAGCCCCGTGAGTAGAAGAGAAATATTGCAAGACGTTTAAGCCTTCACGGAAGTTAGCAACAATCGGGGTTTCAATAATGGACCCGTCTGGTTTGGCCATAAGGCCCCGCATACCGGCTAACTGTCTAATCTGAGCTGCCGAACCCCGTGCACCTGAATCCGCCATCATATAAATAGAGTTAAAAGATTCCTGAGTGACTTTTTTACCACTCGCATCAGTCACTTCTTCTTTACCAATGACTTGCATCATGGCTTTAGACACTTGGTCGTTAGCACGAGACCAGATATCTAACGCTTTAGAAAAACGCTCGCCTTCGGTGAGTAAACCTGAAGAAAACTGCTGGCCAATGTCTTTTACTTCAGCTTCCGCTTTATCAATAATTTTGGCTTTTTCAGTTGGAATCACTAAGTCATCAATACCAATAGAGATTCCAGAAATCGTCGAATATTTAAAACCGGTGTACATTAATTGATCTGCAAATATGACAGTTTCTTTAATGCCCAATTTTCTATAACACAAGTCGACAATACGAGCGATTTCTTTCTTAGTCAGTACTTTGTTAAATACATCGAAAGATAAGCCTTTAGGTAAAATATCTAATAATAAAGCCCGTCCAACCGTCGTATCCACACGGCGTGTTTTTAAAACAAAACTTCCGTCTTCTTTTAATTCATGCTCTGTGAGACGCAATTTAATCTTGGTATGAATTTGAACCGCTTGAGCTTCATACGCTCTTTGAACTTCAAATAGATCCGAGAAAATTTTACCCTCGCCTTTGGCATTAATTTTGTCACGAGTCATGTAATACAAGCCTAAAACAATATCTTGCGTCGGGCAGATAATGGGCTCGCCATTCGCCGGATGTAAAATATTATTCGTGGCCATCATTAAAGCCCGAGATTCTAATTGAGCCTCTAAAGTCAATGGGATGTGGACCGCCATCTGGTCACCGTCAAAATCCGCGTTATAAGCCGTACAAACTAAAGGATGTAGCTGAATCGCTTTACCTTCAATTAAAACAGGCTCGAACGCTTGGATACCCAATCTATGTAAAGTTGGCGCACGGTTTAATAACACTGGATGTTCGCGAATGACATCAGCCAAAATATCCCAAACAACCGCTTCTTCTCTTTCAACCATTTTCTTAGCGGCTTTAATCGTCGTCGCCAGACCTCTTAGCTCTAGCTTGCTAAATATAAACGGCTTGAATAACTCTAAAGCCATTTTTTTAGGCAGACCGCACTGATGCAATCTTAAAGTCGGACCAACGACAATCACTGAACGACCGGAATAATCAACGCGCTTACCTAAGAGGTTTTGACGGAAACGACCGCCCTTCCCTTTGATCATATCAGCTAAAGATTTCAGGGTTCTTTTATTGGTCCCTGTCACCGCACGTCCACGACGGCCGTTGTCTAATAACGCATCGACGGATTCTTGCAGCATGCGCTTTTCATTACGGACAATAATATCGGGCGCGTTTAGTTCTAATAATCTTTTTAATCGATTATTTCTATTAATAACTCTTCGATACAAATCATTTAAATCAGACGTTGCAAAACGACCGCCATCTAGGGGAACTAAAGGTCTTAAATCAGGAGGCAGAACTGGCAAAACAGTCATGACCATCCAGTCTGGTTTATTACCAGAGCGTAAAAAAGCTTCTAGTAATTTTAATCTTTTCGCGAATTTTTTAAGCTTGGTCTCAGAATTAGTCTGAGGAATTTCTTCGCGAATTTTTGCAATTTCAGATTCCAAAGAAATAGAAATTAATAATTTTTGAACGGCTTCTGCGCCCATCTCAGCTTCAAATTCATCACCATGTAATTCCAAAGCTTCAAGATAGGCCTCTTCTGTTAATAAAGACCCTTTGACTAGATTGGACATACCTGGGTCTATGACTACATAGGCTTCGAAATATAAAACTCTTTCAATATCTCTTAAAGTCATATCTAGCATTAAGCCAATACGAGATGGCAGAGATTTTAAGAACCAGATATGCGCGACAGGACAGGCCAATTCAATATGACCCATCCGCTCACGACGGACTTTAGATTGGGTGACTTCCACACCGCATTTCTCACAAATCACACCGCGATGTTTTAGTCTTCGATATTTACCACAGAGACATTCATAGTCTTTAATAGGCCCGAAAGTCTTGGCACAGAACAAACCTTCACGCTCTGGCTTGAAAGTTCGATAGTTAATCGTCTCTGGCTTACGGACTTCGCCGTAAGACCAAGAGCGGATCATCTCAGGGGAAGCCAGTCCAATACGAATACGTTCAAATTTAGCTTTTGCTTGGCGTTTGACGACTTTGATGAGGTCCTTCAAAGTAAGTCTCCTTTCATAAAATATTTAAAATGCTTACAGTTATTAATAAAATTTTTTAATAAAAATTATTAATAAAATCCCTAATCTTCTTGCTCGAGTTCGATATTGATCCCCAGAGATTTAATTTCTTTAATCAAGACATTAAAAGACTCAGGCATACCAGCAATCATATGATGCTCGCCATCCACAATGTTTTTATACATTTTGGTACGGCCGTTCACGTCATCTGATTTCACGGTCAACATTTCTTGCAAGGTATAAGCAGCGCCATAAGCTTCTAAAGCCCAGACCTCCATCTCCCCGAAACGTTGTCCCCCGAACTGCGCTTTACCGCCGAGAGGCTGTTGAGTCACCAGAGAGTAAGAACCCGTTGAACGCGCATGCATCTTGTCATCGACCAAGTGATTGAGTTTTAACATGTACATGTAACCCACGGTCACTGGACGATCAAACGCTTTGCCCGTCCGACCATCAAACAGAGTTGTTTGACCCGAACTTGGTAAATCAGCCATCGCTAAAAGACTTTTAATCTCCGCTTCGCTCACGCCATCAAATACAGCAGAGGCCATCGGAACCCCAGCTCTTAAATTCCCCGCTAATTCTAAAATTTTATCGTCAGATAAAGCTTTCAAATTCGGTCTATTTTTAGGTGCATGGGCATAAACTGTTTCTAGATATTCGCGTATTTTTGTTGGCTTTTTAGACTGCTCGTCTAGTAATTCACCAATTTTTTTACCAATGCCTTTAGCAGCCCAACCCAAATGGGTTTCTAAAACCTGACCGATGTTCATCCGAGAGGGCACACCGAGTGGATTTAAAACAATATCTACCGTTGTCCCATCAGCCATATAGGGCATGTCTTCCACTGGAAGAATTCTAGAAATAACCCCTTTATTCCCGTGACGACCAGCCATTTTGTCGCCCGGCTGAATACGGCGTTTTACAGCGACATAGACTTTAACAATTTTTAAAACACCTGGAGATAAATCATCGCCCTGAGTTAACTTGCGATGTTTTTCTTGATATTTCGTGTCATAGACTGTTCGATAATGCGCGAGCTGCTCTTCTGCTGATTTTAATTCAGCCATGATCTCAGCGCTGTCTACTTTGATTAAAAACCATTTGTCTTTATCTAGATTATTTAAATACTCTTCAGTAATTAAATCGCCTTTTTTCAAAGTATTTTTCGAATTTGCGTTCTTACTAGAAGCCCCGGTAGGACCGCCTTCAAATACAGAATTAATTAAAGACGCAGAGATTCTTTGATAAACCGCCTCTTCCATAATTCTATATTCTTCCATCAAGTCTTTCTTAATAGAATCAAGACTGGCTTTTTCAATAGCCATGGCTCGCGCGTCTTTTTCAACGCCATCTCTTGTAAATACTTGAACGTCTATCACTGTCCCGTTCATACCCGTCGGTGCTCTGAGAGAACTATCTTTTACATCAGAAGCTTTTTCACCAAAGATGGCTCTTAATAACTTTTCTTCTGGTGATAATTGCGTCTCGCCTTTAGGCGTTACTTTAGCAACTAGGATATCTCCCGCTTTTACTTCAGCGCCGATATAAACCACCCCAGATTCATCTAATTTCGCCAAAGCCGATTCACTGACATTGGGAATATCTGCAGTAATTTCTTCTGGGCCTCTTTTAGTATCTCGAGCAATACAAGTTAACTCTTCGATATGAATCGACGTAAACCGATGCTCAGCCACAATGCGCTCAGAGATTAAAATAGAATCCTCAAAGTTGAATCCATTCCAAGGCATAAAAGCAATCAGCATATTCTGACCTAATGCTAATTCGCCCAAGTCCGTACTAGAACCATCGGCCATAATATCCCCAGCGACGACTTTGTCTCCAGGAACAACCATGGGTCTTTGATTAATACAGGTGTTGTAATTTGATCTAGTAAACTTAGTCAAATTATAAATATCAACCCAGGCCTCATCGTCTTTAATTTCATTGGCATTAACCCGGACCACTATGCGACCGGCGTCGACACTCTCAACCACGCCAGAACGACGAGCAATGACAGTCGTTCCAGAATCTTTAGCCACCGCACGCTCCATCCCGGTTCCCACTAATGGCTTATCAGCAACTAATAAAGGCACCGCTTGTCTTTGCATGTTCGCACCCATCAAGGCACGGTTCGCATCGTCATGCTCTAAGAAAGGAACTAAGGCCGCAGCAACGGACACCATCTGTTTTGGTGACACGTCCATAAAATCAACTTTATCACTAGTAGTAAATATTGACTCACCTTGAGCACGGCAAGGAATTAAATCATCTATTAATTTATTATTTTTATCTAATTTGGCACTGGCCTGAGCGACGACATACTTAGCTTCATCAATCGCTGATAGATAAATCACTTCATCAGTCGCTTTACCATCGACGACTTTTCTATAAGGCGCTTCTAAAAACCCATAAGAGTTCGTTCTGGCATAGCAGGCCAGAGAGTTAATTAATCCAATATTCGGCCCCTCAGGGGTCTCAATAGGACAAACACGACCATAGTGGGTTGGATGCACATCTCGAACTTCAAAACCTGCACGCTCACGGGTTAAACCACCCGGCCCTAAGGCTGATACACGGCGTTTGTGAGTAATTTCAGAAAGAGGATTATTTTGATCCATAAATTGCGAAAGCTGACTGGAACCAAAAAATTCTTTAATAGCTGCAGTGACTGGCTTCGCGTTGATTAAATCCTGAGGCATCATTTGCTCACGATCGCTTAAACTTAAGCGCTCACGAACGGCCCGCTCTACACGGACTAACCCTACTCTAAATTGATTTTCAGTCATTTCCCCAACGCTACGAACACGGCGATTTCCTAAGTGATCAATATCATCGATTTCACCCTGGCCATTACGAATATCAATTAAAGTCTTAACAGCCAAGATAATATCTTCTTTAGTCAAAACTAAAGGCCCCGTATCTGAATCCACACCGACACGTCGGTTAAATTTCATACGACCAACGTCTGACAAATCATACCGGTCAAAATCAAAAAATAAGTTATTAAACATGGTCTCTGCAGAATCTTGTGTGGGCGGTTCGCCAGGACGCATCATTCTGTAAATTTCAACCATGGCCTCTAAAGTAGTCTTAGTCGGATCCACACGCATGGTGTCTGATAAATAAGGGCCTTTGTCTAATTCATTGGTATAAATAAATTTAAAACCTTTTTTAGCACAGGCGGCACTTAGTTTAACTAATAATTCAGCGGTAATTACCTCATTGGCGGCTGCAATAATATTTTTACTCTTAGGCTCAAAAATATCTTCTGCCAGAGCTCTTCCAATTAAATAATCCGGCGGGACTACTAAAGTTTTTAAGCCAGATTTTTCTAACTCGCGAATATGCTTAGCTGTCACACGACGACCAGATTCAACAATAACTTTGCCTTTCTCGCCTTTGATATCAAATAGAACCGTCTCGCCTCTTAAACGATCAGGAACTAAGTCTATTTCTAAGCCCTCTGAAGTAAAATTAACCTGGACGGTCTCGAAAAATCTTTGCAAAATCTCTTGATTACTTAAGCCTAAAGCTCTTAATAAAATAGTCGCGGGGAGCTTACGGCGACGGTCAATACGGACGTATAACAAATCTTTAGGATCAAATTCAAAATCTAACCAAGAGCCTCTATAGGGAATAATTCTAGCGGCATACAATAATTTTCCAGAAGAATGAGTTTTACCTTTATCATGATCAAAAAACACACCCGGTGATCGATGCAACTGGGAGACAATAACCCGCTCAGTGCCATTGATCACAAAAGTTCCATTGTCAGTCATTAAGGGCATTTCACCCATGTAAACTTCTTGTTCTTTAATTTCTTTAATAGTTCCAGCGACTGAAGCTTCTTTATCAAAAGTGACTAAACGCATTAACACTCGAATAGGCGCGTTATAAGTCACACCCCGGGTAATACATTCGTTGACATCGAAAGGCGTTTTCCCAATGCGATAAGAAACAAATTCCAGCTTCGCATGCACAGTCTCAACAGGAAATATGGAATTAAAAGCTGCTTGTAAACCGACGTTCTGTCTTTTATTTGCAGGAACGTCTTCTTGTAAAAATTCTTCATAAGATAACTTGGGCTCTCTTAATAAATAAGGCAGCTCAACTTTGTCTTCTAATTTCGCAAAATTAAGACGATAGCGTTTTTCCTCAGCGAAATTGGCAGCATGAGCAGAATTAGAAAGATTGGCATTAGATTGCGACGAGACGGCAGATTTCTTTGCCATGAATAGGGCTCCTTTGAGTCATCGACGAGTCATCAATATCGATAGGTGAGTATTAAATTCAGCGAAACACAAAAGGGTCCAAGAAATTTTCAAAAAATATCACTAGAAAAATATTAATAAAAAAAATATTTATAAAAAATCTTACTAGAACAATCTTGGAAAAATTCCCAAACCCTTTTGGATAAAAAAAATTAAATTATTTTAATTTTACTTTAGCGCCTGCTTCTTCAAGTGTTTTCTTGAATAGCTCAACGTCTGCTTTAGAAGCAGCTTCTTTCAATGTGTGTGGTGCAGCTTCAACAGCATCTTTAGCTTCTTTCAAGCCAAGACCTGTTAATTGGCGAACCGCTTTAATCACATTGACTTTGTTTTCGCCAACAGATTCCAAAATAATGTCAAATTCGGTTTGCTCAGCAACGGGAGCCGCAGCAGCAGCCGCAGGACCTGCAACAGCCACAGCAGCAGCTGCGGACACACCAAACTTTTCTTCCATCATTTTGACTAAGTCGCAAACATCCATCACTGACATGTCAGCTACGGCTTGCAAAATATCTTCTTTTGTAATTGCCATTTATAAATACTCCACTATTAAAATTAATAACTAAAAATTAAAAAACTAAAACCAAGCTAACTAAGCTAACTAAGCTGACTAAGCCGCCTCTTTTTTAGTTCCAACAGCAGCAACTACACGAACAAATTGTCCGGCAGGCTCTGCCAAAGTACGAACCAACTTCTCAACAGGTGCCTTCATCACGTTGCACAAGCTTGCAAGGGCTTGATCACGAGTTGGCAGACTGGCGAGGGCAGCGAGCTGATCTGGCCCTAAGCGCTTTCCACTAATCGCTAATGATTTGACTTCGAGTTTGTCGCAAGTTTTTACAAAATCGCGAAATAAACGCGCGGCCGCACCTGGATCTTCTTTTGAAAATGCAATTAACAAAGGCCCTGTCAAAGTATCTTTCAGACACTCAAACTCGGTTCCTTCCACGGCACGACGTGCCAGTGTATTTCTTACAATTTTCAAATAAACACCCGAATGGCGAGCTTTAGCACGCAAGTCAGTCATCTGAACAACAGTCAAACCACGGTAATCCGCAGTGACTGCTGATAACGCAGTGGACGCAACATGAGCAACTTCAGCGACAACTGCTTTCTTGTCTTCAATGTTTAATGCCATATTTAAAACTTCCTCAAAATGTTGGCACGTCCAAAAATCCAGCATCCGCTGGGGCTAACACAATGAGAGCGTGGGTTTAATTAAAAACTTAAGCTCCATCGTCTGCGTAGGACATTAAGAAAAATATTTAAAAAAAATTAAAAAATATTAATCACCTACGGTCTTTAACGAGTGCTTTTATTTTTTATATTTAAATAAATTTAAAATTTAAAAATAAAAACAACCCACAAAGAATTTTCTAAAAATAAAAACTAACTCAAAAAAAACAGGCGAGATTATCCACTAAAGCTGCTGTGATCCAGAACAATTCCAGGACCCATCGTGCTCGAGATAGAAATTTTCTTAATATAAATTCCTTTCGCACTAGAAGGCTTCAGACGACGCAAATCGGTCATTAAAGCTTCTAGGTTTTCTTTTAAATTAACAGGTGCAAAACTTTTCTTACCTAAAGTCGTATGGACAATACCTGCCTTGTCATTTCTATAACGAACCTGACCGGCTTTAGCATTTTTGACAGCCCCGGCAACATCAGGCGTCACAGTTCCTACTTTAGGGTTAGGCATCAAACCTTTAGGACCTAAAATTTGACCTAATTGACCTACGATTCTCATGGCATCTGGAGAAGCAATGACAACATCAAAATCAAATTCGCCTTTTTTCGCTTTTTCAGCCAGGTCTTCCATACCAACCGCATCAGCACCCGCAGCTAAAGCTGCCTGAACGTTAGGACCTTGAGTAAATACAGCGACACGAACTTTCTTACCCGTTCCATGTGGCAAATTAGTTGCACCACGAACGTTTTGATCAGACTTCTTAGGATCAATACCCAGCATGACAGAGACATCAATGCCTTCGTCAAATTTCGCGGTTGCTGTTTCAATCACTAAATTAAAACCTTCTTCCAAAGAATATACTTTTCCAGCTTTAACTTTTACATCTGCTGCTTTTAGTCTTTTATTCATCATGATTATGCTCTGACCTCTGATCTAATACCCATCGAACGCGCGGTTCCCGCAATGGTTTTCACCGCTGCTTCAAGATCAGCCGCTGTTAGGTCTGCATTTTTAATTTTGGCAATTTGCTCGAGCTGAGCACGAGAAATACTTCCCACGATATCAGCACCTGGTTTTTTACTACCTGATTTCATATTCAAAGTTTTCAATATTAATCTAGAAGCCGGTGGTGTTTTCATCGTAAAAGTAAAACTACGATCGGAATAAACCGTAATAACTACAGACACAGGCATAGTCGCATCCTGGCCCTGTGTTTGCGCATTAAACGCTTTACAGAACTCCATAATATTCACACCTTTTTGACCCAAAGCAGGCCCAATAGGGGGTGAAGGGTTCGCCTTGGTGGGCACAACCTGTAATTTAATATAGCCGGTTACTTTCTTGGCCATGATCTACTCCTAAGTAATGGGTTCCAACGTTAAGCTTTCACTTAACTCCCCTGTTTATAAAACCATAAAACTATAAAATCTAAACTTCTTCTTTAGCCACTTGAGCAAATTCCAATTCCACAGGCGTTGAGCGCCCAAAAATGGAAACCAAAACTCTCATGCGACTTTTTTCATAATTCACTTCTTCGACGACGCCATTAAAATCTGAGAATGGCCCATCAATAACTCTAATTACTTCGCCTACTTCATATAAAGTCTTGGGTCTTGGCTTTTCTGTCGAATCTTGAACCCTGGATAAAATCCGATCCACTTCTTTTTCAGTAATAGGCGCGGGCTTATCAGGCGTTCCGCCAATAAAACCAGCGACTTTATTTAAATGCCTGACCAGATGCCAAGTATCATTATTCATTTCCATTTGAACCAAGACATAACCTGGAAAGAACTTGCGCTCACTTTTGCGCTTCTTACCATCTTTCATTTCGACCACTTCTTCAGTGGGCACTAAGATATCGCCAAAAAACTCAGACAAATTTTTCTCTTGAATGCTCTCTTCCAAAGACCGCTTAACGCTCTTTTCAAAACCAGAGTGCGCTTGCACTACATACCAACGCTTAGACATTCAGGATGATCCTTATTAAAAAATAAATTTAAATCACTTCACTTTCACTAAGTTACTTAGGTCACAATATGACTAATAAGAGCCGCAAATATCGTATCAAAGCCCCAGAGCAGCAAAGCCATAACAACTACAATCACTGCCACAATGGATGTCATCTGCAGCGTCTCTTGACGCGTTGGCCAAACGACTTTACGTAATTCATTTCTCGCTTGCTTAAAAAAATCCCAGACTATTTTTCCATGGGACGTCGTCACCAAAATAACTAAAGACAAGCCTACAGCGACAATAATAATTCCAGCTCGAACAGCCGCCGGATAACTTGCAAAATAAATATTCCCAACAACACACAAAGCAACCAACACAACAGCCAGTAGCCACTTGGAGCAATCCAAGACCGAAAGCTTCACCTGCCCTTGTTGCATCATTCACCCTTATAAAACGCACTAACACCCGCTAAAACGGCGCGCACTTTACCATAAAATAATTCCTAGAAACAAGGGATTTATTAATTTTATATTCAATCTCTCATTGACAAAAAATCCAGCAATGGCAAGACTCCGCCCCTCTTAAAAATTATTCTAAAAAATAATTTAATTTTAAAAAATAGGGCCCTTTATCCATGAAATCTCTCACTCAATCCATCACTAAAATCTTTAATAAAAAAACAGCTTCTTCATTATCTTTATTACTACTCATTTCCAGCACAGCCCTAACCTTACCTTTGCTTTCTGGCTGCATCCCAGCAATGATCGCAGGCGGTGGTGCCGCGGCAGCTGGCTCTTCTCAAAGCCCTCTCCCTCTAGGAACTCAAGTAGAAGACATGACGATTAAAACTAAAGCCACTGGAGTAATTAATAAAATCCCTGCTTTAAATAATAATTCCAACGTCGAAATCGTTGTATTCAACAGAATCGTTTTATTACTTGGCCAAGTGCCCAATGAAGATCTCAGAAATCAAATTGCTAATAATATTTCAGAAATAGACCGCGTCCGAATTGTCTATAACCAATTAACCATTGGCCAACCCACTTCTTTCTCTCAATATGCCAAAGACAGCTGGATTACAACCAAAGTCGGCTCAAATTTTATTGGCAAAATTAATCCCATGGAATTCAAAATTGTCACTGAAAACGGCGTGGTGTATCTCATGGCTTTAACTAATAAAGAAGACGGTGATATTGCATCCCAATTAGCCAGCCAAGTCTCTGGAGTTAAACAAGTCATTGAAGCCTATAGCTATATAGAACCCAGCAGCACAGCTGAAATAGATCAAAAAAGTTAAAAAATTAACTTAATTTTCTTTAACATCAAACTAAAAAAAAATAAGATACCCGGAATTTTAAATAACTTAAAAATTCTGGGTATTTTTTTATGTCAGGCATGTCAGATATTTTTTATTCCGAAGATCCCTACTATTTTTTTTTAGCAAAATTTTTACCCGCCCTAATTCTTAAAGCTCAAAAAAAAGAAGAAGAAAAAGAAGGCACTAATAAACTCTCTGAGTTCATTGAACACACTTTATGCTTAGAAAAAACTCAAATCAAAGCAAGTATTTTTATCTTTCAGAACACTCATTATTTTTATAAAAATAATTTTCATCACTCAGGTTGCTTAACAAGTTCAGATTTAGAAAAATTAGAGAATTTAGATCTCTCTAGCATTGAAGTTCCACAAGAAATTTTTTCAGAAAAAATAAACCAAGAAGAATTTGAAAAATCAGAACAACCTCAGATACACCCCAGCTTTGCGTCATTAATTAAAGACGCTGCTTTTCAGTATTATCAAATCGTAAAAAATTTTGACGCATTAGAAAAATTAGAAACAAGCTTAGAGCCTTAAAGCAAACTCTTAAATAAATAAGCTTTATTTATTTCATCATAGCCATCTAGGCTCACCAGCTCTTTTAGATTTCGATGGCCTTCTTTATCTCGCTCTATATAAGCAATCATATCTATGGCTTGAAGAATTAAATTTCTGGGCACAGTCATCACTACTTCTTGTAATAAATCTTCGAATCTATACGGCGCTGATTCCGCGCTATTCGCATGAATCGTACAGATCCCGCCAGGATGCCCGGTATTCCAGGCTTTTAATAATTCTAGCGCCGCCCCATCTCGAACTTCCCCAATAATAATTCTATCGGGACGCATTCTTAAAGACCCTTTTACTAAATCTCTCATCGTCACATGCGAGCTAGTACACATGAAGACCACATCTTCTGCTTTGATTTGTAATTCGGGCAGATCTTCTAAGACTAAAATTCGATCATGAGAACCATTTAATTCAGAAACTAAAGCATTGGCAAAAGTCGTTTTACCAGAGCCCGTCCCCCCGACTACTACAATATTTTTTCTATTTTTAACCGCCTGCTTTAAAGCCTCATAAGCTTTTTGAGTGATCGATTTTTTTTCTAGATAATTTTCTAAAGTAAAAATATGAACCGCTTTTTTTCGAATCGCAAAAGTAGGTTTAGCGACAATGGGCGGCAACCACCCCTGGAATCTTGCGCCTTTAAACGGAATTTCAGTAGAGACTTCAGGAGCCTCATCATCTGCCACTCTATTTTTAAAAGAGGCCACTAATTTTACAATATTATCTGACCGCTCTTCAGGGATATAAACCCCTGTTGGCTCTTTGCCTTTATATAATTTTTCGACAATGAGCTGCCCATCGGGATTCAGCATAATTTCTATCACTTCATCATCGTCTAATAATTTCATTACTTCAGGACCAAAGGCCGTTTGAAGCATGTTTAAATATCGTTTATGCGCTACATCTCGACTCATAATTTAATCGCCTTAGAAATCATTTGTTCCCGCATAATTGGCCCAAAATATCGACTATCAAACGAATTTGGAACGCGGGTGCTCATCATGAAAAACTGATTATGGACGAGAGTCTGACAAAAAGTTAAACGCGGTAAGGGCCTATTTTGAGAATCTAATTTTTGAATATCCCCAATTTTTTTATGATTAATAAAAATTTCAGTATTTCTAATACAAACAAAATCTCCTGGCAGTCCTTTTAGATATTTCATCATGGGAGAACCCGGTAAAATCCATGATCTACTTAACATATAATTTTCAGTATTTTTATCTGGCTTAAATAAAATAATATTATTTCTAGAAATATTATTTTTTAAAAAAATCGGGTAAGTCACATACCAACCTGGCGTCATACTGGTACTTTCTTGATAGCTAAAACCAAAGCCCCAATTTTTTAAAAACAATATAAAAATATAAAAAATAATTAAACCCAACAAACTTAAAAAAATAATTCTCATATTTTATATTTCTAATATATTTCTAATTCTAATTAAATTTACTTTCTTTCATGGCCTGCTTAAAAGTCGACTTAAGCTTGCTCAAAGTTTCTCTGGACATGCCCACATCCGAGCCTTCTTTGGCTCGACTTTTTCCGTCACCACTACCTAAAAATCCTGCACCCCCAGGCCCTGATGCACCAGCTGATCCAGAGCCACTTAAATTAGCAGACACAGACACTCCACCGGCACTTGCACCCCCCTGCATATTGGCAGCGGCTGAAACCCCTTGAGCGCCATAAGAACCTCCCGCGCCAGAGGTATTAATTCCTGGGCCTTGCATACTGGCCCCTGCAGCCACTTGAGCGACCGCCGCTGGTGATGAAACAGTCACAGAACCTCCAGCTCCCGACAGATTGGCAGGCCCTGACTCCACCTCATCGCTTAATTTTCCACCAATTTTTCCAATGGTTTCTGCTAATAAACCAGGCAGTTTTAAAGCCAAAATATAAATGACTAAAGTCGCAATAATCAACCCTAAAGGCGCTGTCAAAGTCATGGCCGCCTCCCCAGAACTCCCCGCTATAGGCGCTGAGCCCATATTAGACCCCATGGCTCCAGCACTAGCGCTAGCCGTCACACTCGCCGCTGCACTCGCAAGGGCTGACAAATCAAACTGACTCCAGACAGACTCTCCAATACCCAAAACAATCACTAAAGCAAAAACACGCGCCCCTGCTTTAAAGACAGTCTCAATACCTCGCTCGAAAAAATTCTGAGACGCAAAAAAAGCCCCCAATGGCAATAATAAAAGAGCCAGTAAAGACACCATATAGAAAGCCGTGACTACTAAAATAATTTGCGCGCCAATCAAAGAAAATAACAATAAAATTCCACCACCTAAAAATAAATAAATCGTACTCAGGGCGCTATTACTTCCTGCAGCCTGGAGACTTAATTTCATGAGATTAATACTGGCATCAAAGCCATAATTCCATAAATGCGAAGGATTAAATAAAGCATTGCTGCCATCCGATCCTGCAATTCCATAACCTGCTTTAGTAAACCCATCAATCAGGGCCTGTAATAAATTAGGAAACTGGGTAATTAAAAAAAATAAGACCCCTAATTTTAAAATTTTTAAAACAAAAATACCCAAGGCCCCTTCTTGTCGAATGGCCCAAATCAATCCAAATAAAACTATTTCTAAGCCCGCCAAAATATAAAAAAGCTCTGAAGCATAAACCCCAATGACAGAAAACCCATGAACAAAATGATGAATAAACTGGTTTTGAATACTGGATAAAACCATCGGACTCTGCGCTTGCATGGCTGCTAAATTAGCAAATCCTCCAGCACCAGAATTACTCACTCCACTAAAATCAGCACCGCTCATGTTTGACTGGGCTCCTTAAAAATAAAAATAAAAATAAAAAATTAATTAACAAGCTAATTAAAACTAGAACTAGAACTAGAACTAGAAGCAGAGTTTAAATCAGCACTTTCACTATCAGCAGAAGTTGACGGTTTAATTTGAAAAGTCTTCTGCGTATTCGCTGACCCAGAATTATCAAAAAAATCTTGTTTCGTTGGCTTACAGCCTAAATCCTGACAATCGACATTTTGAAATACTTGCAATGCAGACTGAAGTCCTTGTGAACTCTGAGCAATTCCCGCCGTGCTTGCAGTGCCAGGAGAACCTGATTGATTGGGATTATTATTATTATAATTATACTCATCACTCCAGCCCCAGCTGTTTTGAATAATCAAGCTACTAAAAATAATCATTAATACAGTCGTTATAAAAATCTTCATTCGCTCTCAGCCACTTAAAAAATATTTTTTAATTGTTTAAAAAAAAAGTATATACCGCTTTACCCCTCTTGCACTCCAGCTCATTCAGAGCGCTATTACATATTACCCAAGCTCTAAAGGCTGTATTGACCCAAATTTCACAGGCGTTGTTAAAAAAAGCAATGACTGATTTATTTGATTTTTTGAACTCACAAAAACATTTTTTTTAACACTGATTTTTATACTGACCAAAGAAAAAATTAAGCCCAGCCCCATAGAGCCAACCCCTAATAAAAAAGCGATAGAGAAATTAGAGCAAACAAGAGGACTACTTAAAGAAAAAAAAGCTGCACCTGACAGGCTTAAAACTAAGCCTGTTAAAGCAAGGCTATTTGCAAATTTTGAGTTATTTTCATTTTGAACCGCTGGCACTGGGCGATCTAATATCTCTAGTAAATTCTCTGACCCAAAGTCTATAAAATTTAAATCTAAATTTAAAAAATCAATTGGCTTATTAAAACCTAATTTTTGGTCGCTCCACGCATGCAAATTTTTTAAATTAAAACAAGAAACCCCAGAACCTATAAAATCTATTAAATTAGAAAAAACAAAAAATAGGCTATTAGCAATCGCACAGGTCAGCGCTAAATTAAAAGCACTAAGAGCAAAGATTTTTAAATAAAAATTAGTACTCTCAAAAGAACCCATCGATTGAACAAGATAAGAGAGATTCCAGAGAGCCCCAGGAATCCAGGCCAGAAAAATTTTTTTAGCAAGAAGCAAAAGATTATTTTTAATCAATCTAGCAGGCTCTAAATCTAGGCCCCCCTGCGGACTTAATTTAAAACAATGTGCTAAAAAAACTTCGCAAAAACCTCCTAAAAAACCCTGTGCAAAAGAAAAAATAACATAATTAATCCAGTTCCCCTGGTAGACATTATAGTCTTGACTGGCAACCCATCCTGGAATATTCCAAGCCCACAAACCCAGGATAGAAATCAGAACTTCTAAGCTTGTTTTTTTCAATAAATTTTTCTTGCTAGGTAAATTAGGAAAACTAGGCAAGTTATTAATCACTGGCCTCCATAAACGCCAGAAAATTTGAAAAAGATAAATCAACAATCCCGCAAGCAAAGTTCGAGCGCAAATCCAAGCATTAGCCTCAAAAGAAGTTAAAAAAGGCCGATAGGGGTCTAAGATTTTCCTATAGCCAAAAATGCTCATAAGATTCCAGACCCCAGACCAATCGAAATCTCGATAAAAATTGATCCAAATTAAAGGCTCACACCAGGCATAAGTACTTAGTGCTAAAAATTTTAAAATTAAGGGCTGCGCTTGTTTAAGCCTTGCGCATTTTTTTAAATAAACCAACGAAAAAAAACTTAAAGAAAGGTAGGAAAAATTGGCGGCTAAATTTAATGCCATCCCTAAATTTAAAAACGAATTTGATCTAGAAATTTTTATTCTCCTTTTTTATATTTTTATATTTTTATATTTTTTTATATAAATTCAGCAGGGGTTTTATTACGCTCACCTCTTCATTTTTTCTTTAATTTCTTAAAAATTTTACCAAAAAAAATAGGACGCCTTATGAGCCAAATAACTCCAAAAATTAATAAAATTCTTCATGGCTTAATGGCGCTAGGGGTAATCTTTCAATTACTGATGATTGAGTTTCGTGAGCTAGTTGGTCATCACTCCGCTTGGTCTATTTATAGAGAGCCCGCTATTAGATTGCATCAATATGTCGGAATCTTTATTTTTGTAATAATTATTATTTATTTAACTCAAAAAATAATAATTTTAAAAGCTAGTTTTTTTACGCGATTTTATCCGCTGACTAAAAAATCATGGATAAAAATTGGGGAAGATATTTTTTGTTTAATTATTCAAAGAAAACTTCCAATTAGAATTCAAGAAAATGCTTTAGGAGGCTTGTCTGGCCTCGTTCAGGGATTGGGTTTATTACTAGTTTTATTCCTATCTGGCGTCGGGAGCTTAGCGATGCTGTCGTGGCATGGATTACTGGGCGTCCCCGCCAACTGGGGAGATAACTTACTAATCGCTCATCAATTTTTTGGTGGATTAATTTGGTGGTATTTAGGTGGGCATATCGGCATGGCCTTACTGCATAAAATTACCCCAAAGAAATTTCAGAAAGAGTTTTAAACATTAGACAAAATGATCAAACCTATTTTCATATCAGCGGAAGCTACGATGTGAGCCAAAGCAACGCCTACAAAGCGATACGCTGGTTAAACATAAGGACACGCGATGTTCGACTTTTCCGATGACGCAACCCGCTTGGAATTAGCTGCTTAGATTCCCCCTCTCCCCGTCGAGGGCTTCCAATTAGCCTTAAGTTTTGCTTGAAAAATTTTGAATTGTACGGTCTCAGGGTAGGGGCGAATCTTGTATTCGCCCTCTATCGGATCTCGCACCTATAAAAATAAATTTAACTTGGTCGTATTTTTCAGGCTTTCAAATCAATCACCACGCACGAATGATCTGTCAACGTTTTAGTAAACAGTTAGCTACCGGATAAATAGGTTGGTTAAAATAATTTTCTTCAAATTCATTAGGCGATAAATAATTGAGGGTTGAGTGCAA
>Ga0214919_10001355_pt1 | contig 40349 bp, 32 predicted proteins | sample LL1503_MetaG_FD_177994 | JGI IMG/M metagenome (GOLD analysis project Ga0214919, IMG submission 177994) | Freshwater microbial communities from Lake Lanier, Atlanta, Georgia, United States - LL-1503 | ecosystem: Environmental > Aquatic > Freshwater > Lake | place: USA: Georgia | collected...
AATTCAACCTAAGGTCCCGCTAAAAACCAGAGACGACCTCTCTCGTGCTTACACACCAGGTGTTGCCCGTATTTGCCAGGCAATTGTTGCTGAGCCCGCAGATGCTCGCCGTTTAACTATTAAGCGCAATACGGTGGCAGTTGTTACTGATGGATCTGCAGTACTAGGCCTTGGAAATATCGGCCCAGCAGCCGCCCTTCCAGTGATGGAGGGAAAGGCTGCACTATTTAAGCGCTTTGCCGATGTGGATGCCTGGCCTGTGTGCCTTGATACACAAGATGTTGATGAAATTGTTCGCACAGTTCAACTAATCGCACCTGTCTATGGCGGAATTAACTTAGAAGACATCTCCGCTCCTCGATGCTTTGAAGTTGAGCGTCGCCTCCGTGAATTACTTGATATTCCAGTGTTCCACGATGATCAACATGGAACTGCCATTGTTGTTCTAGCTGCGCTTCGAAATGCATTGAAATTAGTTAAGAAAGATCTAGGTTCCGTCAAGATTGTGTTAAGTGGCGTTGGAGCTGCTGGAAATGCAATCGCTCGCTTACTCACTCTCAGTGGAGCAAAAAATATCATTGGTTTTAATCACCATGGTGTAATCCATAAGAAGTTGAAGTCTGAAGACTCAATGCAGCAGTGGTTTATTGATAACAGCAACCCAAATAATTTCATTGGCACAATGCCAGAGGCACTTAGTGGTGCTGATGTGTTTATCGGCGTGAGTGCACCAAATATTCTCAAAGAGGCTGACATTGCAACAATGGCAAAGGGTTCAATCATTTTTGCTCTAGCAAATCCAGATCCTGAAGTTGATCCAGTGGTGGCACGTAATTATGCGACAGTGGTTGCAACTGGCCGTAGTGACCAACCAAATCAAATTAATAATGTCTTAGCTTTCCCTGGAATATTTCGTGGTTTGCTTGATGCCAATGCCCACAAGATCACTGATCAATTATTAGTTGCAGCAGCTGAAGCGATTGCTGACTGTGTATCCCCTGAACAACTCAACGCCTCCTTTATTGTGCCCAGCGTTTTTGATCCGAATGTGACTAAAGCGGTAGCTGCGGCGGTTAAGAAATCAGTGTGATTGATCTAGCCGCATCCTTTGATGCTCAACTTTCTAACCTTGCCCCATATTTGATTTATCTAGTCACTGGAGCGGTTATCTTCTTTGAAACCGGTGTTTTATTCGCCTTTTTTCTACCTGGTGATTCAATCCTCTTTAGCGCAGGTTTAGTCGCCGCCGCGCATCCAGATGTAAATATCGTAATTCTTGTGAGTGTCATTTTTATCGCTGCCTTTCTGGGAGATCAAATTGGTTTTGTGTTGGGGCGCTTAGTGGGCCGTCCCTATCTTGAAAAACATGACTCACCGCGTATGCGGAAAATGATTGCCCAATCAGAGCGCTTCTATGAACAAACAGGGTGGTGGGCAGTAGTTGCCGCTCGCTTCTTCCCATGGATTCGCACCTTTGTACCACCAATTGCTGGTGCATCAAAGATGAACTACTACAAGTTTTTATCCGCTAATGCACTCGGTGCATTGTTATGGGGTATTGGAATAACCCTTGCAGGTTATTACGCAGCCACATTACCGTGGGTTAAAACCTGGTCTTATGCAATTGCAGCCTTCTTTATTACAGCCTCTTTGGTTTCTGCACTCGTGAACTACTTACGCCACCGGCGATAACACCCAAGTACGTCATCACAATTCCAGTTACAAGATAAGCACTCACATTCACACCATTTGTTGGTGAAATGAGATCAATTACTAAAGACCCAACTAATTGACCACCAACGCTAAAGAGTGTGAAAGTTAAAACACCAAGGTGTTGGACAATCGTTGAAGTAAATGCAATATAGATAACACCAATTACACCGCCGGTGTATATCCACCATGGACCAGTAGGTAGTGAAACTAACTCAATCTTTCCAATCAGAACGCCGCCAAGGATGAGAATCACAAGAAATGATGTTCCTGTAATAAAGTTTAGAAGTGATGTGGTAAAGCTTTGATGTGAATATTCGTTAATTTGACCATTAAGTGCTCGCTGCACACCCACAACAGCTCCTGCAAGGCATCCCAGTACAACGGCTAGAAATGAAAGGTTCTTGGCATCAATGCGATCAAAGACAGAGACAAAGACTGCTAAGACAGTTAAAACGGCGGCGGCTACACGCCGTTTTGAAATAAGTTTTTTCCCGCCACCTGTGAGCCCAATTCGATCCACCACTAAAGACATGGCTGTTTGTCCTGCAATCGATGCCACTGAATAGATAGCCACACCAATAAGCGGAACGATATGGGTTTGAATAGCAACAAAACTTCCTCCCAGCGCCCCAGCTAATAGTTTCCAGCGGGCAATCTCCTTGTTAGCAACTGCAGTGCGTAAATTGCTAATCCCCTCTTTCATTGAAGGATTTAGAGTGGCTATAACTGTAATAATGATTAACCCCGATCCAAAAGAAACTAGGGCTGCTTCTAAGCCATTGTTGATTCGAAGAGAGAGTTCACCATTTGCACGCGCCTGCAAGGCAATCATTAATCCTGAGAGCGCGGCGAGAAGATCTAATCGCATTGTGTGAGGGTAGCAATAGAAAAGTCGGGCAGCTCCCTCGAAGCGCTGCCCGACTTTTATTTATTTCTTTATGGGGTGAAGATTGAATTCCAATCAGCAATTCTCATTGTGTAGTACTGACCACCCTCGACGGTTGCCTTGTCTAGCGCAGCCTTTCTAGCAGCATTGAGTGAACTCAAATCCGGGCGCGCAGGTGAAAGTGCACCCTTTACACCAGCATCTTTTGTTGTTACTCCGCTATATGTGTGAATCTGGGCATTCAAGAAGAAATATGAACTCTTGTCATTGCCTTTTCTGAGCATAGACGTCGCATCGATAATCCCGCTTGACTCTTCGTCAATAGTCATAAACTTTGAACCAGTAGGACTGAAATATTTAGGATCAAAAGTTAAAACTGTTGCTAACTTTCCATCAGCAATTCTGTAGGCCATAAGCCGGGCTACGTGCGCATTGTTACCTGGATCTTCTTGAATCATGATAACTCCATCACTCGTGACTGTTAGATTGTCAGGTTTGCTCAAATATGGCGCTTCACCACCGTTAAGAAGCATTTCTAGCTGTGCACCAAGCAATGGATTCTGCGCATCTTTGAAAGTTAACCGCCACAATGCACCACCATCGCGTGATACGCCTGGCTCTGCTGGATTCTCCTTAGTTGCAACTGGATCTTTATTTGATTCCGTTGTGAGGAAGTAGAAGATATTGGCGTTGCTTGGGTCCCAGTTTCCATCTTCAATTCGAGCGAAAGTAAATCCGTTTTCACGAGCGCCTTTTGCAAATGTTGGAACATCGGTATTCCATTCGATCTTCTTGAATGTTGCCTCGACCGGAGTTGATTTCGCTATTTTCGTCCGGAAAATGTTGTCAGTTGCAATTGTGGGGACATTTAGAACATAAAGGTCACCATTAGTGAAGCCAGCCTTGTCTACTACGCTTCCTGTAGATTGCTTTTTTCCAATATATAGATGGAGTTGACTATCGGTAGCAGACCCATCTTCTGTCGCAATCGCAACTGTGTTGATTCCGGGTTTAGTGCTGGGGCTAATATTTTCAAATGAAAGCATTCCCATACGTGGTAGTTGGTAACCGTGGCCGTCCATATCGAAAGCAAAACCACGTGAGTTATCGCCAACTTCTTCACCAGTGGTAAATAGACCTCCGTCATATCCGACACCGTTATAAATAAATGTGCCTGCAGGTGAATATGTTGCAGAACAGAATCGGCTGATTCCCCAACCGAAAGATCCCGCTGTCTTACCATCATATGAACCGGCTGTAGAACCTGCTGGCTCTCCACCTAGTGGGGCTTCTTGGTATTGCCCTGTCTTGTAGTTAAAATATTGAATATCTCTAATCAGAGGTGTTGCCGAAGTAATCTTCTTCGCTGATGGGCTGTAATTCATCTTCGTAATTGAAGTACCCCACTGAGATGTCGCTGATGAACTAAGCATTGCAATTTTATCGGTTGTAGAAACTTCATGGTTTGAAAGGATAGTGATTCCACCATTTCCATTATCAAATGCTCCCATTCCATCTGGAATGCCCCGAATTACAGTTCCACTCACGACATCTCCTGTCGATGCGATTGGAGTTAGAGTTACAGCTTCGTTAACTGAAATCATGTAAATAGGCTTCTTATCCGGCCACGCCGCAGCCGTTAATGCTGCTGCTGCGATTATTACCGATACTGCACTGATAGTTTTCTTAAGTTTCATTAAAACCTCTCCTACGTTTTACTAAAGAACTTGGGAGAAGCCTCGTGCAGCATCAGTAAACAAAAGAGGTGTATCTATTAAAAATCTTGCAAATTCTATGTGAACAGTTAGTTGTGGGTGCCCTGAAATTCCCGCTTGTCTGCAATCCAATCCATCAGAGCGAAGAGAACCCCAGATGCAACAAATGTCAGGTGAATGACGATTCGCCACTTAGTACCTGCGCCAACATGGTCCTGACCAGAGAGTTCAATAAAGTCTTTGAGAAGTTCTATCACTGAAATCGCAACTAAAGAACCGATTAACTTGATTTTCAAACCGCTAAAGTCAATTGTCCCCATCCAATGTGGGCGATCCTTTGATTCGGTGGCGACATCAATTCGTGAAACAAAGTTTTCATATCCTGCAAAAATAACCATTAAAATAAGGTTGGCAAGCAAGGTTAAATCAAGAAGAGCAAGTAGGTCTAAAGTGAAACTTTGAGGCGTTGCTTCCCCAATTTTTTCTGCTAAATGAATAAATTCGATGACAAAGCGGTAACCCAAGAGGACTAATGCACCAACTAACCCTAAATAAAGTGGAGCAAGTAAAAAACGAGAACGAAAGAGAACTACCTCTATAGCCTGTGAAAGTTGACTCATGTCGAGGATTTTAACTTATCCCTCAAGTAAAACTGTGATCTGAAGCCATTGTTCCTCGAGTCTATTTTTCTCTTCACGTAATTGAGTTATTTCATTGGAAATTTCAAGCAAATGCTCTGCGTTAAATGATGATTCTTCTTGTTCACCTGCTAATTCGGCAATCCTCACATCGGCTTTCTCTAATTGCCGCTCAAGGCGGGCTTTGTCCTTTTTGAGTTGTCGCTCTTCAGCGGCGCTAGAAGTTTTCTTATCTTTGGGCGCGCTGACATCGGGTTGTAGGGCTTTATGGCGAAGTTCTAAATATTCATCGACGCCGCGAGGAAGATCTCGAACTTTCTTATCCCCGAGCAATCCAACAAAGCGATCACACACGCGCTCTAAGAAATATCTATCGTGGGAGATCACAATGAGGGTCCCGCCAAAACTATCGAGAAGATCTTCTAACTCATTCAAAACCTCGATATCAAAATCATTTGTGGGTTCATCGAGCAATAAAACATTGGGGCTTTCCATGAGTAAACGCGTCAATTGCAAGCGTCGTTTTTCACCACCTGATAAATCACCAACAGGAGTCCATTGAGATTCTCTGTCAAAACCTAACCGCTCACACAGTTGAGAGGCAGATAGTTCTCGCCCTCCGCCGATTTCAACTCGGTTAGCGATTTTTTCAACTGCTTCTAATACGCGCCACGTTGGATCTAGCTCATCTAAATGCTGTGTAAGAAATGCAGCTTTAACAGTAATCCCCGTTACCAGTTTGCCTGAAGTTGGTTGGATTTCACCTACAAAAGTCTTCATGAGTGTTGTTTTTCCTGCACCATTCACACCCACTATGCCAATGCGATCTCCTGGACCAACATTCCAATACAAATCATCAATTAATTCATTACCCCCAAGTTTTACTTGAACATGGTGAGCTTCATAAACCGTCTTACCTAAACGGTTAAGGGCAAACTTAAGTAGTTCTCCATGATCGCGCGGTGCTGGCTCATTAGCAATTAATACGTTAGCTGCATCAACCCGAAACTTTGGCTTTGTTGTGCGTGCGGGTGCCCCTCTTCGAAGCCAAGCCAGCTCTTTCTTAATCAACATATTTCGACGCTGATCCATAACTGATGTTTGACGAGCTCGCTCGGCTTTAGCTAAAACAAAAGCACTGTAACCACCGTCATATTCTTTAACTTTCCCACCAACTACTTCCCACGTGCGATCTGTCACGGCATCTAGGAACCAGCGATCATGCGTTACTACTGTTATTGCCAAACCTTTTCGATTGTTTAAGTACTGTGCCAACCAAGCAACACCTTCAACATCTAAATGATTCGTTGGCTCATCTAACAAAATTAGATCAGGTTCATTGATCAGTAGCTTGGCCAATCCCACACGCCTGCGTTCCCCACCGGATAACTGTCCAAATGTTCGATCAAAAATATGATCATCAAATGAGCCAAACAATCCAGTGAAAACTTCGCGAATATTCGGCTCACTTGCCCATTCATGTTTTGCAGTAGCTCCTAATACCACTTCTCCCACAGTGCTCTCAGGATTAGCCCAATCTACTTGAGATAACAGACCAATGCGCGCAGAATTTGATTTAGTCACACGGCCAGAATCTGGTGCTTCAACGCCTGCAATAATCTTCATGAGCGTGGATTTCCCTGAGCCATTTCGACCAACAATTCCGATGCGATCGCCCTCAGAGACACCTAGAGAGACCCCTATTAATAACTCTTTAATATCAAAGGCCTTTGAGACCTCTTCGATATTTACAACATTGCGCGCCATGATGGGAGAGCGTACCTTTCCTTCATGAACGTTACTGACCGTGCGTACGCCTTAGAGCTAGATAGAAACGATCCTCTTGCTCATTTCAAATCACAATTCGTGGTCACGGACCCGCAAATGTGTTATTTGGATGGAAATTCATTGGGTCGCATTCCAAAAGCCACCATCTCTGCCGTCAATGATTTTATGAGCGAGTGGGGGGCAGAAGTCGTAACTGGATGGAGCCACTGGGTGGATGAAGCTCAACCAACAGGAGATTTATTAGGTGTGGCAGCGTTAGGTGCGGCGGCTGGACAAGTTCTTGTGTGTGACACAACATCAGTAAATTTCTATCAACTCTGTCTAGCTGCTGTGCATGCACGCCCTGGGCGCAAAACAATCATTACAGATGCTGCAAACTTTCCAACAGATCGATACATCCTTGATGGAATTGCTAAGCAGTTTGGATTAAAACTTGTCCTTATCCAAAATGAAGATTCTGTAGTCGCAACACATGAGCGCATCACTACCGAAGTTCTAGCGCCATATCTCAATGATGATGTTGCACTTGTAACATTACAAGTTATTCAATATCGCTCGGGAGCTCGAACAGATATTAAATCCATTACCGATCAAGTCCGTGCAATAGGCGGTTTAGTGGTGTGGGATGCCAGCCATGCAGTTGGTGCAATTGAATTAAATCTTGATGCAAACGGAGTTGATCTCTGTGTTGGTTGCACATATAAATATGGAAACTCCGGCCCAGGCTCTCCTGCATGGTTGTATGTAAGCAAAAAGATTCAAAAAGAATTACAGGTTCCAATTCAGGGATGGTTTGCTCAAGATGCCCAGTTTGAAATGGGGCCAGTATTTGAGCGAGCACAAAACATCCGTGGCTTCCAGATTGCTAGCCCATCACTGATTGGTATTCGCTGTGTTCAAACCGCTTTTTCAATGATTAAAGAAGCCGGCATAGATGCAATTGCTACAAAGGCAGCAGTTGGTACACAGATGATGATTGATCTGTTTGACGCCTGGTTAGCTCCACTCGGATTTGTACTCAATACTTCACGAGATGCCAAAGAGCGCGGTGGGCATATTTCATTGGTACACCCAGATGCTGCTCAAATTTGTGTTGCTTTGCGCGAGATTTCTAATGTAATTCCTGACTACCGCACCCCTAAGTCAATCCGTTTGGCAATCTCACCACTTGCAACATCCTTTGTTGAAGTGTGGGATGGTTTTGCACGTATGCGCGACTTAGTGGCAACTGGCCAATATAAAACAATAAAAGAAGGTGGTTCACGAGTAACATGAGCGAAAATTTTGATTCAGCATTGACGTACACATCCTATTTGGCCGTAGATGAACTCTTAACTTTGCAGCGCCCTCTCTCACAAGGGCCAGAGCATGATGAAATGCTCTTCATTATCATTCACCAAACCTATGAACTGTGGTTTAAGCAGATCATCCATGAATTTGCAGAAGCCCAGCGCTCCATGGAATCTGGTGATACTCATTATTCTCTAGCGATTTTGGGACGTATTCGAACCATTCTAAAAGTCTGTGTCACACAGATTGATATTTTAGAGACCATGACTCCTTTGCAGTTCAATGCATTCCGTTCCTATCTTTCCTCCTCCAGCGGCTTCCAATCAGCACAATTTAGGAAAGTAGAAGCATTGCTTGGTCGTCGTGATAACAAGATGGCTGGCCACCTTCCGCCAGCAATCCAAGCTGAAATCGCTCTCATTACTGCGGGCAATTCCATATGGGATTCAGCACTTGCTTATTTGGCTAAGCGTGGACATGCAATTCCAACTGATGTATTAAATCGAGATCGCACTTTGCCGTATGAAGCCAATTTGCGTGTTCAAGATGTTTTACTAGAGGTTCATACTAAAGATCCAGAGAGTGCAATGGTCTGTGAGCGATTAGTAGATATCGATGAAGGGATACAAGAATGGCGCTATCGCCATGTGAAGATGGTGGAGCGCACAATCGGCCACAAAATTGGTACGGGTGGCTCTAGCGGCGTTGAATATCTTGCGAGTACTTTATTTGCACCAGTATTTAAAGATTTATGGGAAATCCGATCACGCTTTTAATTAGGTAATCCTTTAACCACGATCTCTTCTAAGGATTTACGCGCACGTGGTGCATTCTCACGCTCCAACATCGCACCTTGTAGTAACTCTGCCGGTGCTTGCTTACCAATTGCTATTACCGCTAGAGGTGTGAGAGATGCGTCTACTCCTAGATTTTTTCCAGCTTTTTCTGCATCAAAACCAGTCATTTGATGGGCAACAAATCCGCGATGGTGTGTTTCAACCACCATCTGTCCGACAGCTAATCCACAGTCATACTCAAAGCCCTTATGTGCTTTGCCATCTTCACGTGTGTGCACACCCGCAACCAGAATCAACACTGATGCGCGGTGGGCCCATCCTTGATTAAAAGAAACTAAAGAATCCAAGATCTGTGCAAAAACTTCATCACCGCGATGTCCAATGAAAAATCGCCATGGTTGACCATTACTGGCAGAAGGTGCCCAGCGGGCAGCTTCCAGAATTGCTAATAAATCTTGCCGTGAAAGAAGGGCTGCTGCATCTAATGAACGTGGGCTGTGTCGGTTGGCCAATACTTCATTAATTTCTACCGAGGTCTGTGCTCTCTTCATTGGTGCAGTCTAAGTGCAGGCTAGAGTTCTCGCATGTCGGGATGGATTCATCACACTGCAGATTGGCTTGTAGCAAACAATTTGCAAACTCCACTCTTTATTCTTCTTATTTTTTTGGCCTTTGCCGAAGCGGCTGCATTCGTTGGCTTTGTTTTGCCAGGAGAAACTTCCTTATTGATTGGGGGCGTACTTGCCCATGCACATGTGTGGTCTTTCTGGCTTTTCCTAATCTGCGCCATAGTCGGAGCTGTAGCAGGGGATTCTGTCGGTTATGAAGTTGGGAAACACTTTGGACCACGCATTAAAACAAATCAGTTTGGTGCATTCGTGGGTGCTAGACGGTGGCGCTTAGCTGAACATATTTTTGATAAATATCATGGTGGTGCAATCTTTTTTGGTCGTGCTCAAGCCCTCTTACGTGCTTTAGTTCCAGCGTTAGCTGGAATGCATCAAGTCCCCTATAGAACATTTCTCAAGTGGAATGCTGCTGGAGGAATTGTTTTTAGCACCACCGTTGTCAGTCTTGGGTATCAGTTTGCAAATTCGCTATCGACACTCGAAAAATACTTAAAATACTGGGCAGTTATATTTTTAGCTGTAGTAATAACTTTAGTCTTAATTTTGAAAAACAAACTAGAAAAAATTATTGAAGGCTAACTACTTATTTGTTGGTTCAACTAAATCTCCATACGCGGTCTTTGCAATCTCTTCACGCCTAGCACGGTATGTAGAACTAGCATCAGTGATTAAATGTTCAAACCTTGTTGCAGATTTAATTAATTTATGTAGCTCGGCTGAATCCGTTGTATCACCAAATACGGGTGGCTCCTCTTTAGTTATTTGAATATCTTTGTGTGGGTTTATGTATCGATACACCAAAGCAACTCTACGCAAACCTAAATTAGCAACATGGCGTAAACCACGATTAAAGTGATCTTGAATCATTAAACGCTTAAAGGTTAGTGATTTCGCCTGTTGTGGACTCTGTTCTTTTGTTAGTGCAAATAGCTTATCCGCAATCTCTTGGCCACCTGTTGTATTAGGAAGTTCTGCACATTTTGCAGATAACGCAGCTCGTATATGTGGATCCTGTAGTTTCTTCACCATCTTTGTGATAGCAGCTAAATTAGCCTGATCTGCGCGTAGCGCATATCCAAAATCATGGCACCAACGTGCTCGCGCCTCTTGGTCATCGGTTCCACGAATATTTGAGACAAAGACAGTCGGAACTTGTGCGGGCAACAATTCATGCACGCCGTTATAACCAGTAGCACAAATACTTGCATCAAAGGCGTGCAAAACCTTCGCAAGAGGAAAATAGCGGACGACTTTAATGTCCAAACCTTCAGGGGCTAGGGAATTTCCATCTTTATCAATTGGGGCTTTAGTTAAAATCACTTGTAAATCTTTCCACCCAAGTAAGCCTTCAAGAGCTGCAGTCATCTTGTGGTTGACATCGCTATCGCCTGTACCAAGTTGAACTAGTGCAACTGGGCGATTGTGATCAAGACCTAGCACTTTACGAGCATCTTCGCGAGATAGCGCATCTTCTTTTCTAAAAAGTGAAACGGGAGCAGTCACAACTGAATCTTTGCGCTTTGATGTTGGACCAAGATCATATGCGCGTGCAATATCTCCGGGTTCAATGATTGCATCCATCATCTTTGCTTGCAGACCTAAAATAAAGCGTTGCGGCTTCTTTTGCCACAGTCCACGTCGTACCCACACAAGTTTCAATTCTGGATTGGAGTTTCGCGCAGCAATCACACCTGGATAAGGAACTACACCATCAAAAGATAAAACTTTTGCATCGGTTTCATCCACTAACGCTAAAAGGCGATCGCGTAGATATGCATCCCACTTTTCGCGCGGCATCCAGAGGCGATCGCGCCCTGGGATGTATTCGCAACGAATACCCATAAAGGAGGGAATCTCTGCAATGCCGCCAGCCATTGAAACGATAATCGGATTTGCGACTGGTTTTAGTGCAAGGGCAACGGCACTTGCTCGTGCTAAGTGGCCCATTCCCACACCATTGCTGGTTGCAAGGATGATTGTGGGTTTTGGCATGGAATACAGCCTACCTATTAGTTACTTCCGAGCCTATTTTGAGTAAAGTCGGTGGGGTGTCTGGCACTGTCATTGTTTCCATCAAAGGGCTTACTCGATCATTTGGTGATGTTCATGCAGTTGCTGGCGTTACCTTAGATATATATGAAGGTGAGTTTATAACCCTGTTAGGCCCTTCTGGCTCTGGTAAAACAACAGTTCTTAGAATGATCGCTGGTTTTGATAAACCAGATTCTGGGTCAATTGAATTAGGCGGTGAAGATGTTTCGCAACTTCCACCATTTGAACGTGATGTCAATACAGTTTTTCAAGATTATGCGCTATTCCCACACATGAACGTCATTAGCAATATTGAATACGGATTAAAAGTTAAAGGAGTAGCAAAACAAGAGTGCAGTGCCCGTGCACTTGAAGCGCTCAAGCAAGTTCGATTAGAGGGTTATGGTGAACGAAAACCATCTCAACTCTCAGGCGGACAAAGACAACGCGTTGCACTTGCTCGTGCGCTGGTTAATAGGCCATCAGTCTTGCTTCTAGATGAGCCTCTGGGCGCATTGGATTTGAAACTTCGCGAGCAGATGCAAATTGAATTGAAGGAACTACAAAGAGAGGTTGGAATAACATTTATATTTGTAACTCACGATCAAGAAGAAGCGCTTACAATGAGTGACCGAATCGCAGTTTTTAACAATGGAAGAATTGAACAACTAGGCACTCCTCGGGAGATCTATGCACATCCAGTGAGTGCTTTCGTATCTGAATTTGTGGGTCAAACTAATCGAATCAGCATTGAAGGCATGAGAATTAATATCCGACCAGAAGCAATTACGGTTTCAAAGTCACAAACTTCAGGAAATCGTTCACTACAAGGAACTCTGCGTGATGTAATTTTCGTAGGTTCTACTACCCGATATTTAGTAGACACAGGCCGTGGAACTATCATTTCAGTGGTTCCAGTGGGAGAACTCAGCTTAGGTGATGCTGTTACAGTTTCATGGGAAAAAGAGAAGGAATTCTTGGTTCAATGAAGAACTAAGGAACATATTCAACCGCTGAATATGTTAAGTAAAGATGGAGGTACAGATGCATAAGAAGCGTCTGGTTTCACTAATCGCTGTTGCTTCAGTAACAGCGCTCATTCTCGCTGGTTGCAGCTCAGGTAGCGACTCTGCATCCGATAGCGGTGTACCTAAAGTGGATATGATGAAAGAGCTTGGCGCTGGTGAAGGCCAAGTAAATATCGTTGCTTGGGCAGGTTATGTTGAAAATGGTTCAACCGATCCTAAAGTTGACTGGGTTACTGGTTTTGAAAAGGAGACAGGTTGCAAAGTAAACGTTAAAAATGGTGCTACATCAGATGACATGGTCGCATTAATGAAGACTGGTGAATACGATGTGGTATCTGCATCAGGTGATGCATCACTTCGCCTTATTTATGGTGGCGATGTCGCACCTGTTAACACAGAGCTAATTCCAAACTATGCAGATATCTTTGAAAATCTCAAGATGCAACCATGGAACTCAGTAGATGGCGTTGCATATGGTATTCCACACGGACGCGGGGCGAACTTATTGGCATACCGCACAGATATTGTTAAGCCTGCGCCAACTTCATGGGCCTCAGTATTTGATGTGAATTCGCCTTATAAGGGCAAAATCACAGCATATGACTCACCTATTTATATTGCAGATGCCGCGCTCTATTTGATGGAAACAAAGCCAGAGCTGGGAATTAAATATCCTTATGCTCTAGATCAAACCCAGTTCGATGCTGCTATTGAAGTACTAAAGGCTCAGAAGCCACTTATCGGCGAGTACTGGGGAGATTACCTCAAGCATGTTGCATCACTTAAATCAGGTGGAACAGTGCTTGGTACAACCTGGCAAGTAAATATTAATCTTGCAAAGGGTGAAGGAACTAAGGTTGAAGGCATTAAACCTTCAGAAGGTTCAACTGGTTGGTCAGATACATGGATGGTTAGCAGCAAAGCTAAGAATCCAAACTGTGCATACATGTGGATGAACCACATTGCATCACCTGCAGCTAATGCAGGCGTTGCAGAATGGTTCGGAGAAGCTCCATCAAATGCAAAGTCTTGCGATTTAACTGCTGATAAGAACCACTGTGCAACTTTCCATGCTGCAGATGATGCTTACTGGAAAGATGTTTACTACTGGAATACAGCAACTGAAGCTTGCCTTGACGGTCGTACAGACGTGAAATGCGTTCCATACGCCGAATGGGTTAAAGCTTGGTCTAGTTTGCGCAATTCATAAGAAATAAACCGGGCGTGGGTTAATTCCCACGCCCGGTTTTCTTTATTAGAAAGGAGTCGTGAGTGTTGAATTCTTTATCGAATTACTTTCATAAAAAGCAACGCCTTCGACTCATTGCACTTTTAACTACCCCGGTCCTATGGCTTGTAGTAGCTTACTTAGGCGCATTAGCAATGCTTCTAGTAACAGCCTTCTTTACCATAAATAGCTTCACTGGAAATGTTATTCAGCAATTTAATCTTGGTAATTTTCAAGACATGCTCACAGATGTTGCCTATAAGAATGTTTTTTTGCGAACACTCGGCATTGCAATAAGCGTTACATTGATTTGTTCTGTCCTAGCAATCCCCATGGCTTTTTATATGGCCAAAATTACTGGGCCTCGTTCACAAAAGATCCTTGTTGCACTTGTTTTAACTCCACTGTGGGCTTCTTACTTAGTAAAAATCTATGCCTGGCGTACCATGCTTGAACCCGGGAACGGTGTCTTGGACTGGCTTCTAGGCCCAATAGGAATTCACTCACCTGGATTTGGTGGGCCTGCAATTGTTATTGGACTTTCATACCTGTGGCTTCCATACATGATATTGCCAATCTATGCAGGGTTAGAACGCCTACCAAATAATCTCTTGGATGCTTCAGGTGACCTGGGCGCACACAATTTCTATACATTCAGAAAAATAATTCTGCCACTAATATTCCCAAGCTTAGTTGCTGGGTCGATGTTTACTTTTTCGCTGAGCTTAGGTGATTACATCACAGCTCAAATTATTGGCGGTAAATTACAAATGCTCGGTAATGTTGTTTATCAAAACTTCAGTATCAATTTACCTTTTGCCGCAACTATCGCCATGATTCCAGTGTCAATCATGGCTCTCTATCTATACCTCGTGCGCCGAACTGGTGCCTTAGCGAGCATGTAATGACAATTTCGCGCAACGCCCGTTTGCTTCTTGCCTCGCTTCTGGGCGTAGGTCTAGCTTTCATTTATGTTCCACTCTCTGTAGTAATTATTAATTCATTTAACGCCAGTAAGACTTTTTCTTGGCCTCCATCTCAATTCACAACTATGTGGTGGTCTAAGGCGATAGAAAATACTGGCGTAAGAGAAGCGCTCAAGTGGAGTGTTCTAGCGGGGTTATCAGCAACAGCAATCGCATTAGTTCTTGGAACTTGCTTAGCTTTTGCAGTCAGTAGGTATCAGTTCTTTGGTCGAGAAGTAATTTCATTACTGGTTGTTTTACCTATCTCCCTTCCTGGAGTTGTCACTGGAATCGCTCTCAATAACGCCTTTACCAAACAGTTGGGTATGTCGACTGGTTTGTTAACTGTAGTAATTGGTCACGCAACTTTTTGTATCGTGATCGTCTATAACAATGCAATCGCTCGCTTGCGCCGCATGGGCACTTCACTTCAAGAAGCATCCATGGATCTTGGAGCCAATGGAATGACCACATTCCGCCTTATTACTCTTCCAAATCTGGCATCTGCCTTATTTGCCGGCGGATTACTCGCCTTTGGACTTTCTTTTGATGAGATTGTTGTAACTACATTTACTGCAGGTCCTGGAATCCAAACTTTACCTATTTGGATTTATAACAATCTTTTTAGGCCCAATCAAGCACCTATTGTTAATGTGGTCGCAGCAACTCTTGTTGTTTTATCAATTGTTCCAATTTACCTATCTCAGCGTTTAAGCCAAGACACAACAACTGGTGGAAGGTTCTAGTTTCCCCACGAAGAGTGCAACGGTCTGCCTTCGGCATAGCCAGCAGAGGATTGAATTCCAATCACTGCACGTTCTGCAAACTCATCGAGGTTTCGTGCACCTGCATATGTGCAGGAAGAGCGAAGCCCGGCAATGATTTCATCCAGTAGATCTTCAACACCTGGCCGTGCAGGGTTTAAATACATACGAGATGTTGAAATTCCTTCTTCAAAGAGCGCTTTGCGAGCGCGCTCAAAAGCATCCTCGCCTGATGTGCGGGCTGCAACTGCTCGCGCAGATGCCATTCCAAATGATTCTTTGAATAAACGTCCATTCACATCACTTTGTAAATCTCCAGGTGATTCATATGTGCCTGCAAACCAAGAACCAATCATTACTTGGGATGCACCTGCTGCTAAGGCCAGTGCAACATCTCGTGGATGGCGAACTCCTCCATCTGCCCAGACGTGTGCACCTAACTTCTTGGCCTCTGTGGCACATTCCAAAACAGCTGAGAACTGCGGGCGACCAACACCTGTTTGCATACGGGTTGTGCACATTGCCCCTGGCCCAACGCCCACCTTAATAATTGAAGCTCCCGCTGCAACGAGATCTCTGACACCCTCTGCAGTTACCACGTTGCCAGCAACGATTGGAACTGAAAGGCCTAGCGATTTAATCGCTTTAAGGGCATCAATCATCTTCTTCTGATGACCATGTGCCGTGTCAACAACTAAGACATCAGCACCTGATTCAACAAGGGATGCGGCCTTTGCGGCTACATCTCCATTAATACCAACAGCTGCAGCAATGCGCAGGCGGTTATGTGAATCTACGGCTGGTGAATAAAGAGTTCCACGCAGTGCGCCAATGCGGGTCATGATGCCTACTAGATCACCGTTGCTTGAAACTACTGGGGCTAACTTATGTCGGTGTTGGTTTAAGAACTCAAAAGCCGCGCGTGCATCTAGGTTATCTGCCATCGTGATGAGTTCTTTACTCATCACTTGATGGAGCTGTGTGAAGCGATCAACGCTCTTGCAATCTTCTTCTGTAACAATTCCAACAGGCTCTCCACCATCAACAATGACAATTGCACCGTGTGCGCGCTTGTGTAAGAGAGAAACAGCATCTGCGACAGTTTGATGAGGGTTTAAAGTAATAGGTGTATCAAAAAACACATGCCGTTGCTTTACCCATTTAATAACGCTATCAACTACTGCGTGTGGAATATCTTGTGGGATAACTGCAATGCCACCACGTCTGGCAATTGTTTCTGCCATACGACGCCCAGAGATAGCAGTCATGTTTGCAACTACTAAAGGAATTGTTGTTCCTGAGCCATCCGTTGATGCTAAATCCACATCCATACGGCTAGAGAGTTCGGAGGAACTAGGCACCATAAAGACATCGTCATAGGTGAGATCGTGGGTGGGATTATTTATGAAGCGCACGTAGCAGAACTATACTCATGTAGGATTTAGGGATGTCTAATCCACTTATTTCAGCGCGTGGTTTGACCAAGAAATTCGGAGATTTCACCGCAGTTAATGCCGTGGACTTCGATGTGGCCAAGGGTGAGTCCTTTGGTTTGCTTGGACCCAACGGCGCTGGCAAATCAACGATCATGCGTGTTCTTGCCGCAACATCTCAGCGCACAAGTGGAACCGTAGAAATCCTCGGTAAAGACCCTGAATTATTTGGGCCTCTTATACGTGCCCACCTTGGAGTTGTACCGCAGCAAGATAATCTCGATGGCGAATTAACTGTGACCGAAAACCTTTATATTTATGGGCGTTACTTTGGTTTGTCAAAGAAGTTCATTAGAAACAAGATTGAAGAGCTTCTTGAGTTCGCACAATTAGAAGAAAAGCGTGAATTAAAGGTCGAAGCGCTCAGTGGTGGAATGAAGCGCCGTTTAACAATTGCCCGTGGCCTTGTGAGTGAACCGGATATTTTGTTATTGGATGAACCAACTACTGGGCTCGACCCCCAAGCGCGCCATATTCTCTGGGATCGCCTGTTTCGTCTGAAGGAACAAGGTGTGACCCTTGTTCTAACTACACACTTTATGGATGAAGCTGAACAGTTGTGTGATCGCCTTGTTGTGATGGACAAGGGTTCAATTATGGCCGAAGGGTCTCCGGCATCTTTGATTAAGCAGTATTCAAGCAAAGAGGTATTGGAAGTTCGATTTGGAAGTGATCGCAATAAAGAGGTTGCTCCGCAACTTGCAACGATGTGTGAGCGCATGGAGACCCTGCCAGATCGCATCTTGATGTACACAGAAGATGGCGAAAAACTCCTGGAAAAAATCACTCATGCAGGAATGCACGCAACTACTTCACTTGTACGCAGAAGCTCACTTGAAGATGTCTTCTTGCGCCTTACTGGAAGAACCTTGATTGAATGAACGCGGGCATTGATGTTCCTACTGTTGAACGTTTTGGAGCTTTGTATATTGCCTCAGCCCGTTTGAAATCAATGTCTAAGTGGCGAACCATCATCGCGGCGGTGGATATCGGAAATCCGCTGTTTTACTTAATCGCAGTCGGCATTGGTATTGGTGTCATGGTTGAACAAGGATCGGGCACAAGTGGTACAAACGGCATTAAATACATAGCCTTTATTGCACCAGCCCTATTGGCTAACACTGCCATTACAGGAATTATGGATGAAACAGTCTTTCCTACTATTGAGGGCTTTAAGTGGCGCAAACTTTTCTTCGCGCAAAATTCAACTCCAATAACTGGTCGACAGATTGCAATAGGTGTCTACCTAGCCGCGCTTTGTCGTGCACTCTTTGCAGTCATCGCTTACTACATTCTCTTGCTGGCCTTTGATGTTGTTAATTTTGGAATCAGTATCTTGCTAGTGCCGATTGCCGTTCTTGGTGGTGGCGCTTTTGGCGCACTGATGTTGTTTGCAGCAGCGAAAATTGAAAAAGAAGATCAATTCTTCAACATCCTAGGTCGCTTGGTCATTATGCCGATGTTCTTGTTCTCTGGAACTTTCTTTCCTTTGACATCAATGCCAGTTTATTTGCAGCCTATTGGATGGATTTCACCGCTGTGGCATGCGACCGAGCTAGGCCGTGAGTCTGCTTTTGATTACGGAATCAGCACCACTATGGTTGTTGTTCACCTTGTTTTCCTGTCTACCTTGCTTGTCATTGGTCTAGGCCTTGCGACTCGCCAATTTGAACGGCGGTTATCAAAGTGAGTAATGCTGTAGATATTGCAATGAACCGTAAATCAACAGCTATGTATGCCGGTAGACCTCAAGTATTACTAGAGCGCGGTTGGATTGCATTTAGATCTACCAATTGGGTTCCAGTTGTTACAGGTTTTGTTGAGCCGGTTCTTTTCTTGTTGGCTTTTGGTTACGGAATGGGAAGCCTCGTTGGAGATGTGACTACAGGAAGCAAAACTATTGATTACACTTTGTTTATCGCACCAGGATTGCTTGCAAATAGCGCGATGAACGGTGCGATTTATGATTCGACTTGGAATGTTTTCTGGAAACTCAATGAATCCAAGTTATATAAGACAATGCTCTCAACTCCACTTGGGCCTCTTGACATCGCACTGGGTGAAATTACCTGGGCTTTAATTAGAGGCCTTGTGTACTCAATTGGCTTCCTAACCGTCGTAACAGCTCTTGGTTTAACTCCGAGCTTTTGGGCAATCTTGGCAATTCCTGCAGCATCTCTTGTTGCATTTGGCTTTGCCTCATTTGGAATGGCGATCACTTCTTACTTTAAGACTTACCAACAAATGGGCTTCATTAACTTTGTCTTGCTCCCAATGACTTTGTTCTCAGGTTCTCTCTACCCAATCTCTGTTTATCCCGATTGGTTGGAAAAAGTCATCATAGCTTTGCCTCTATGGCATGGAATTGAGCTAGTGCGCGCTTTTTGGTTTGGGGAAATAAACTCTGGAGTTTTCGTGCATATTTCTTATTTTGTCGTAATGATTGCAATCGGACTTTTTGTAACATCCCGCCGATTACGGGCACTTTTCTTGCGCTAACGCTTTTTTAACTTTTTTCCCTTTTTTTCCCGCATGACACACCCGGTTTTTTCAGGGGTTGCATTTAAAAAACGGCATGAGATACTTAAGCCTTAGTTCGAAAGGACTAAAAACCGAACCGGGAGAGTACTTCTCAAACGAGTTTCAAAAGCTGAAACCTTTGCCGTACAAGTTTTACCAATGCTTACACAAACTAATCACAGAGAAACTTACAGATTCGTTCCTTCAACATCTACTCCGGTATCACCGCAGCGGATTGCCGAACTCCTGAAAGCTGAATGGGAGTTATTCACCAAGCAAACTGGCAAGAGCGCCGAAGAAAGTCGACGTGCTCTTAAGTCTTTGCCTCTAGGTGTGACTTCAAGCTTCCAGCACTGGGACCCATACCCAATCTCTATTGTGAGCGCACAGGGCGCCTGGATGACTGATGTCGATGGTCGAGCGCTCCTAGATCTCTCCATGGGCTTTGGAGCCATGTTGGCAGGTCACCTGAACCCAGTCATCGTTGAGGAAGTAAAGAAGGCCCTCGAAACTGGAACTCTTTTTGTAACTCCATCTCCTATTTCAACTGATGCTGCAGAGCGCATCTGTCGCCGCTTTGGTATCGACCAAGTTCGTTTCACTAACTCTGGAACTGAATCCACAATGTATGCCGTGCGCACAGCACGTGCTGCAACAGGTAAAAACGCAATAGTTAAAATTGAGGGCGGCTACCACGGTAGCTATGACCCACTTGTTGTTTCTACAAAGCCGCCACTCGACAAGATTGGTGATCCTAATGATCCAATCCCTCACACACCTAATGGCATTGTCCCAGGTGAGATGCATGTTGTTCCTTATAACAATGCAGAAGCCCTAGAGCGAACATTAAAGAAGCACGGCTCTTCTATCGCTTGCTTCATTCTTGAACCAGTTCTAGAAAACATTGGAATTGTTTTGCCTGATGAAGGTTATTTAGAGCGCGTGCGTGAACTCTGCGATGAATACAACGTTGTTTTAATCTTTGATGAAGTTAAAACGGGTTTAACTGCAGGACATCAAGGTGCCGCGCAGCGCTTAGGTGTTACGCCAGACTTAATTACCCTTGCAAAATCAATTGGAGGTGGACTTACTTTGGCTGCCTTTGGTGGCAAGAAAAAGTACATGGACTTTGTTACTAATGGAAAAATGGCCCACTTTGGAACATTTAACGGTAATCCCCTTGCAATGGCCGGTGTTCGTGCAGCAGACATCATCTTTACAGAAGAATCACTTGCACAAGCTGAAGCCTTTAACCAACAGGCACTCGAGCGTATCAATGCAATTATTGAGCAATACCAACTACCCGCACACACAGTTGGTTTCGGTGTAAAAGGTTGTATTACGTGGTCCACAGAGCCTGTTCGTAACTACCGTGATTACAAAGCCACAGATTTTGCCATTGCTGAGCTTTCATGGTTGTGGTCACTTAACCGCGGAATCATTACGCCTCCCGGCTTAGATGAGCAGTGGTTAATATCTTTGGCTCATGGTCAAAAGGAAGTTGATATTTTGGTGGAGGATTTCGAATCCTTTGCTCAAGCTTTGCGCTCATAACTAACGTGAAAGAAGAAAATGACAACGGAGTCAGCTCTTCAAACCGCTCAGGCGCAGCTGCGTCGAGCTGTTGAACTACTGCACCTTACCGAAAATGATTGGCAAACCCTTTCCACGCCTCGTCGCATCCTTGAAGTAGCAGTTCCACTTAGGCGCGATAACGGAAACGTAGAGATGTATAAAGGATTTCGCGTTCAATACTCAACAACGCGTGGTCCATCAAAGGGCGGCGTTCGCTTTCACCCAGATATTGATATGAATGAAACCGTTGCTCTTGCCATGTTGATGACATGGAAATGCGCACTTACTAACTTGCCCTACGGCGGAGCTAAAGGTGGCATTGCAGTTGATGCACATTCACTGTCTTTAGGTGAGAACGAGCGCCTCACGCGTCGCTACACCTCAGAGATCTTGCCCATCATCGGACCAGAGCGCGATATTCCAGCACCTGATGTTGGAACTGATGAGCGCAACATGGCGTGGATGATGGACACATATTCAGTTAATGAGGGTTTCTCTGTTCCAGGAGTTGTTACCGGCAAACCAATTGTTTTAGGTGGCTCACTTGGTCGCACATCTGCAACGGGTGATGGTGTTGCAATCTCAACAATAGAGGCGCTGCGCGTTAAAGGAATTGATCAAAAAGGTGCAACTGTTGCTATTCAAGGCTTTGGAAAAGTGGGTTACTGGGCTGCTATCGCTCTTGAAAACCTAGGTCTTAAAGTTGTTGCAGTTAGTGATGTCAGCGGTGGTGTGACTGGGTTCTCATCTGTTGCGCAGCTCTGGAAATACTTCCAAGCAAACGGCAACCTAAATATGCCTGGCACGGACAGAATTACACAGGAAGAACTACTTCACTTAGATGTGGATGTTCTTATTCCTGCAGCCTTAGCTGACTCTGTTACTGAGAAAACTGCCAGTGGAATTAAAGCCAAGATCATTGTTGAGGGCGCTAACGCCCCAACAACTCCTGGCGGAGATCAGATTCTTAATGAGAATAAAGTGCTGGTGGTGCCAGATATCTTGGCTAACTCAGGCGGCGTAATCGTTTCTTACTTTGAATGGGTCCAGGATAAGCAAAACTACTTCTGGAGCGCTGATGAGGTCAAGCAAAACCTCAACGACATCATGATGAAATCATTTAGAGAAGTTGAGCATATGGCCAGTGATAAGAAGGTTTCTTGGCGCGAAGCAGCTCATATGATCGGTGTTGCACGTGTTGCCGAAGCCCACAGATTACGTGGTTTATACCCATAAAAATTAGCTATTAAATTTCAACCGCTCGTGTGGTTGCCCAGTAACTTTGCTGATCAGTTCAAAATCCTTATCTACATGCAAAATCGTTAGATCACATTTCTCTGCCGTTGCCGCAACGAGTAAGTCTGGAATTGATGGTGCACGATGTTTTCCTGTCCGCGCTAAATCCTTTAGAACTTCCCAAGCGCGATCTTCAATACTTGGTGTTAATTGTTCAATTGGCATGCGTGAAAGTGGAGGGCTTTGAAAAGAGCTCAATAGTTCCTTAGAGGAACGTGCGGAATATCCAACTTCTAGACGAGTAATAGATGACAAATGAACCAGGCCTGCACTTATTCGTGAGGCCCACAATGCAGCATCGGGTGAATCGCCTAACCTAACAAGCGCCGATTTATCAACCAGCCAAGCCTTTACCGCCATGCTCCATCCATAATTTCTTGATCAGTTAGATCTGGTAACAAATTAACAAGGTTTTTTAGATGGGCCTCGGTTACGGATTCATTGGACTCAGAAAGAGCTTTAGCCAAAGTCCTGCGAATATATTCCACGCGTGAAATTCCAAGAATCAAAGCTTTTTTGTCTAACTCAGTAAGGAGCTCTGGATTTATATCTCGAATCAGTAAATCTGCCATGGATCCCCCTTAGTGATATCAAATGATATCACATATAAGGAATTGCTTTGACTATCCCAGGTTAGGTGATTTATACCCGTAGAAGGTTGAGGGCTATCTCAACACCCGCAACCATTTGTTTCAAAGGCATTGTGGGTAATCCTGGAAACTCGCTTCGCTGTTCATCCATTAATGGAATATGCATAAAGCCACTTTGTATTCCGCTTGCTTTTAGGTGATCTTGCAAAGAATAGAAGAGATGGTTACAAACAAATGTGCCCGCACTTAACGATATTGAAGCTGGAATTCCTGCGGTCTTCATCGCCACAACCATTGCTTCAATAGGCAACGTTGAGAAATAACCATCAGGACCATTTAATGTAATTGCTTTGGATTGCGGTTGATTTCCAGCGTTATCGGAGATTCGTGCATCATCTAAGTTGATTGCAACTCGTTCAGGAGTTAATTCGCTGCGCCCCTCGGCTTGACCTAGACAGAGCACCATAGTTGGCTTATGCAGTTCAATTAGCTCTCGTAACTGTGCACTCGCTTCTCCGAATACGACGGGCAGTACTGCAGTCACAAGATCTGCGTCCTTCAATAACTTAACAATTTCGCCAGATGGGTTCATTGATGAAGTCCCAAATGGCTCAAAGCCAGTGATGAGAATCTTTCTCATTTCTTATCCTTCCCCGCATCTCTTCTCAGGCTCATAAATGCGAACGTCGAGAAGAAGATAATTGAAATACCAAATCCAACATAAAGTGATGTGGGAACGGTGCGGGCGAAGATAAAGACATATATATCTGGGAGATAAAAGAAAATGGCGGTCAGAACAACATTTCTCCTGAAAACCAACCAGGATTTATCCAGGAAATTAACAACTGCTTTAGCTGAATAGACCGCATATGGAACCGATGAAACAAGATCAACTGTGAGATAGCCCCATGCATTAACTTTGTGATCTCCAAAAAATCTATTTATTGCGATTGCGCGAAAACATGCCCATGCCAAAACAGCAAGCAGCCAGGCGTAATGAACCCTCTTGTCCCGCAAGAAATTCACATTCACGCGTTGCTTCATAGGCGTACAGGATATTGCTTTACATCTTTTTAGACTAAAGTCGTACAAATGACGACTTCATACATGCCGCAAACATCTAAGCGAGCTGGCTACGTCCTTCATGTTTTAACGGCTAGCGGTGCAGCAGCTGGACTTGTTGCTTTGCAGGCCGTATTTAACGGTCAATGGCGGCAGGCTTTGTTATGGCTTATCGCCTGCCAAGTCCTTGATGGACTCGATGGTCCAATCGCGCGCAAACTTGATGTAACTATCCATGCGCCTCGTATCGATGGTCACGTATTGGATCTTGTCGTTGATTACCTGACTTGTGTGGTTGTACCGGTTGCACTCCTTGCGCGTTTGGAACTACTACCAGTGCATTATGAAGTCTGGGTTGCAGGTGCAATTTTTATTACTTCAGCATTGTGGTTTGCACGGACCGATCAAGAGACCAATGATCATTGGTTCAATGGTTTTCCAGCGGTATGGAACTTAATTGTTCCAACTTTCTTGATACTGGATGCTTCACCTCGCACCGTAATGATTTTTTCAATTCTTTTGTGTGCTCTGCAGTTAACTACTATAAAAATTCCACACCTTGTTCGTGTTGGCTGGATGCGAAATCTGACACTGCCCCTAACTGTTATTTATCTCGTTGACTTAACGATATTGTCTTGGAGCTATTCAAATAAAACGGGTTCTCATGCCAACCTTTTGGAGGTCATCATTTTGCTGGGCTTCCCGGCCTACATTGGCCTTCTATCTATCTGGCGTACCTGGTTTAAGAAATCCAACTAGCTAGATCCACTCCCATTACCACTAAGAACATTAGATTGAAGATAACTACACCTCCCACGCGATAAATCGCGCGGCCTCGATCGCTCAATTTCCAATCGTCCTCAGGCGTATCGGTGATGGCATCAAGGTAGTGAAGGAAGAAGCCAGGAAGTGCCATAACCACGAAGTTCCACTTCAAAAAAGCTGCTGGGCTGCTGAAAGCGCCTTCAATCATCTTGGAAACAAGAGCCATTACAAAGATCATTACAACGGTCTTAAACACACCCTTTGGAAGATACAACTTCTTCTTTGGAAGGTTGTCCTCGAGGCTCAAAGAGGTGATTAGTGGGATTGCAAATAACAAAGTTCCGAGAATCAAATTTAATGTTGACCCAACAAAAGGCGCAGCCATAACAAAGAAAACAAAGATCTTGAAGATTAAGGAACGAATCTTTTGACTCTGTGATGGTATGCGAATCTCAACATGAAGTGCGCGAAGACGCATTGGGTAGTGTTCTACCGCTATATCTTCTAGACCAACTCTAACCAAAAGGAGAATAGCGGCCATAATTGCTAGCTGTTTTCCATGCTGGGTAATGGGCAGCTCTAAACGAGCAAGCCCATTCATGGCACAAACCATCTTGGTAATAACCCAGAAGGTGAGCAGAGTTCCTAGCGCATAATCTGTTACACGTTCCCAGAGATCATCATCGCTGCGCACCAATCGGCGGAATGGACGGAAAGCGCTTGCTAATAATGCTGGCGCAAAGAACAGAACCATGACACCTATTGCAGTTAAGAACTCTGGACGGTTGGTGATGTGCCCAGTGACAAGTGCTGACATGAAGAAAATAAAGCCGGCGATAAACCCTGCAAAAGCATCATAAATAGCAACCGCCATAACTGCCGCGACAATTCCCCAAGTCGGAGGCAGAGCTTGTCCGTCAGTGTTGAAAGCTGCAGCTATTCCTAAAATTAATCCCGTCGGAAGCAGTAAGCTGGCCCAAGAACCAAGAATTGCCCGTACCGTGTTTCCGTCTTGGACAGTGCGAGTTAACAGCGGTGAGAAACGATTAAAGCGATGTGACAATGCAACAACCGCGTAATCGGTTTCATCGGTAAATCTATTATCCCAGGTTTGTGAAAGATCTCCCCACCCTGGTTCATTCTTCAAAAGTTTTAACGCGCCAGAAGAAACAGATTGCAGCGACTCTTGCTCTGAATCTTCATCATCTTGCTTTTCATTGCGCTTGATCGAGGTCAACGCAGCAAGGGCGGCAAAAGCAGCTAATTGCAGGCCTTTTGTGGTCTCTGTATCGGCCAGAGGATCGTACAGTTGTAGACCTAACTTGATCGCTTTTACAGGATCTGGTTCAACAGGTGCGGGCTCTGTATCCAATTTCAAGTCGGGGCATTTGTCATCCCATTGCACGACCCCATCATTATCTTTACAAAACGGTATCTCTTTTGTTCTCACGACACCTTTGTCATCGTAAACCTCAATTGTGATCGAGTGATGCCCTGGTGGAACATCATCAGGAATTTCAATATTGAGATCTTCTGCTTCTGCTTGCGTGATGCGGTCAATAACAACTTGTTGTTTTGCCTCTGCATGAGGCAGCACTAAAAAGTTCAGCAAAAGTAATGCAAATACAGCAACTCTTCTCATTACTTATCCTTCACATTCACAGTTACCTTCACCTTTTGGCCTGGCTTTAATCCAGTAACTGTTGCCGTTGCGGAATTCTTAGATGTTGAAGTGTTTGGCTTCGGAATAATTGTCGCTTTCGCTGGAACTTTATCTGCTGCCTCCTTGGCAGCAACCGCAACCTTTGCAGCTACTGTTGCAGCTGCTACAGCTTTAGTTGCCTCGGCTGTCTTTGCAATAGATTCTGTTTTTACAGCAACAGCCTCTGCTGCCTGAGTTTGCGCCTCTTTAGTTGCTGATTCAGCGCTCTGAGTTGCAGCTACTTGTACCGTTGTTGCAGCTTCTGCCTTTGTTGTAGCAACTTCAACACTCTTTTGAACCTCTTCAACCTTTGTGCTTACCTCATCAATTTTCTTTTGGATTTCAGCACGCGTTGTTTCATCTGTTGTTTTTGCTGCTGCATCTGCTAACGCTGCTTTATCTGCAAGCACCTTTGCTAAATCTTGTGCAGCCTTAGTAGCTGCTGCATCTGCTGCGACCTTATCTGCTGTTGCTTTTGCTGCTGCATCTGCTGCAATTTTTGCCTGTGCTGCTGCATCTGCTGCTTGCTTTTGTTCTGTGGCGATGCGCGCAGCAGTCTCTGCCGCTGCTTTTTGAGCAGTGGTAGCCGCTGCTTTTGCCGCCGCAGCTTTTGCAGCCGCCGCAGCTGCTGCTTCATTAGCCGCAGCTTTTGCAGCCGCTGCGATCGCATTTGCTTGAGCTGATGCTTGCGAAGCTGCAGTTTTTGAAGTCAAAGAGTTGATTGCAATATCTACCTGCTTGTTTGCATTAACTGCAGAGTTCTTGGCAGTTGCTGCTTGTTGTGCAGCGGTTGCGGCGGCTCTTACTGCTGCTTGTGCATCAGCTGCGGCTTTTTGTGCAGAAGCAGTTGCTGCTGCCTTTGTTGCTGCAGTTGCTGCAGAATTCTTCAATGTTGCTGCTGCTGTTGCGGCGGCTCTATCTGCAGCTGCTTGTGCATCTACAGCAGCCTTAGCTCGTGCAGCTGCAGCGGTTGCTGCTGTTTCCGCCGCAATCTTTGCTGCCTCTGCTGCTGCTGCCTTTTCTACCGCTGCCTTTGCTGCTGCCGCTGCTGCCGCTGCATCTGCGCTTGCTTTAGTGCTTGCAGTTGTCGCAGCTGCATCTGCCTTTAACTTTGCTGCTGCATCCGCTGCTAACTTATCTGCAGCTGTTTTTGCTGCTGCATCCGCTGCCGCCTTGGTTGCTGCTGCTTCCCTTACGGCCTGACAAGCAGAATCGCAAGATGGTACAACTGGAGTGGGATCAACCGCGGGAGTAGTTGGAGTGCTTGGTGTTGTTGGTGTTGTTGGTGTTGTGGGAACCGCAACAATCACTTCTGTAGCATCTGAAAGCTTCGTAACTGTTCCGATTGAGTTTGTAGCAGTTGCTTCCACTCTGATGTATTTATCAACATCGCTAGCGGTTAATGTGTAAGTGGCACTTGTTGCGCCAGAGATGCTTGTGCAAGTCCTGTCATCCAATGGATCTGTACAACGCTTCCATTGATAGGTGACAACAGAGTTTGGCGTTGAGTTAAAGGAATCGACATCTACATTTGAGCTTAGAACTTTGTTCTCAACAAGATCACCTGTTGGCGCAGGAATTGGATCAACCTTTAATGTTGGTGCAATTCCGTTAGTCGCTTTAATCTCAAGAGTTGAGGCTGAAGCAACTGATGCTCCTACGGCATTTGTTGCTTTAACTGAAAATGTATACACACGGTCTGGCAAGATTGGAATGTCACAGAAAGTAATTGGCGCACTTACCGTGCAGGTAGCACCGCCAGGTGATGCCGTGACTGTGTAAGAAGTTATCTCAGAGCCATTATTTGTAGCAGGTGCATCAAATGACACTGTCGCAGAAAGTGTTGTTGTACCGGCAGTAACCACTGCACTTACATTCTGTGGAGCAGATGGCGCCGCAACTGCGGTCACTGGAGAAGAGGCAAGTGAGGCTGCTGATTGGCCCTTAGAATTAACTGCTTTAACTGCATAGGTGTAGTTGGTTCCAGCTGTTAGACCAGTGCAGGTGTATGTGGTCGCATTTGCTCCCACAGTGCACGTTGCCCCTGCTGGATCTGAGGTGATGGCATAAGAAGTTATAGCCGCACCTCCATTATCTGATGGAGCTTCAAAAGTTATGGTCATGTTGCTACCAGAAGTAGTTGCCACAACATTTGATGGTGCTGACGGAACGCCTGCAGGAGTTGCTGGAGGACTAGCTGAAGATTGTGCTGATGTCCCAACTGTTGTAACTACGGCGACTTTGAACGTATAGGGCGAACCATTATCAAGACCTGAAACTACACACGTTGTTTGACCTGAAGTTGGTGAACAGGAACCTGCATTTTTTCCTTGAGCGTCATAAGCAGTAACGACATATTCAACACCCGTTAAGGTTCCTGAACCAAGATGTGACGGCGCTGTCCACGTCACTGTTACTTGTTCGCTAATTGCCGTTGTTGTGGCGATTGTTGGTGACGATGGCAAAGTTGCAACCGTTGGTGAAGAGAATGAGGCTATTGAAGAACCAATAATGTTCTTAGCGGTGACTCTAAATTGGTAACTACTGCCTGCGATTAAGCCTGTGACAACTGCAGAAGTTGCGGTAGATGTTCCATCAGTAAAAGTTGTCCATGTTCCAGAGTTAAGAACGCTGTATTCGATTACGTAATCAGTTAATGCAGAACCACCATCACTACTTGGAACACTCCAGTTGATAGTTGCTGATCCACCTGTGCCAGAACCTGTAACTCCTGTCGGAGCTGATGGCACGCCAGCAGGAGTAACTGAATTAGATGCTGAAGAGCTTGAAGTGGATGTCCCTGCGCTGTTAGTTGCAGTTGTTGTGAATGTGTAGGCAGTTCCATTAGTTAAAGGAGCAATTGTGCAACTAGTGCCTGGGGAAACCACGGTGCAGGTTGACCCATTTGATGCAGTTACTGTGTAAGAAGATGGTGTTCCGCCACTACTTGGCGCTGAAATAGTGATTGTCGCGCTGCCATCACCAGGTGCAGCAGTAGCAGTTCCTGGAGTACCTGGAACAGCAATTGCCCATTGCGCAGTTAAAGTGATGTTGGTTGAAACGCTCGAAATTAGAGTTGAAGCATTAATCAAAGTTGTACCGTCGTCCCAACCAGTAAATGTATAACCAGTTTTAGTTGGGGTTGCCGCAGTTGTAAAAGAACCTCCGGATGCAACGTTTGCTTGGGTTGGTGTTGATCCAGCACCACCATTGAGTGAGTATGTAACGGCATAGTTAATACCAACCCATTTTGCTGTAAATGTAATTGCTGCAGATCCCATAGTGAATGAAGAGTTAGCGGCATAGGTATTTGCAGATGCACCAGAACCAACTTCCCAACCTAAGAAAGTATTTCCCGCTTTAACAGGAGTCGTTTCCAAAGTGAAAGTTGATCCATATGCATGTGTAGTGGGAGAAGGTGCTGTGCTGCCACCTGCAGTGTCATAAGTGACTGAATAACTTGCTGCAGTCCACTTTGCAAATAGCGTTACATCAGAAGTTGGAGTTAAAGTACCAGAGCCGGCTACGTATCCAGTTCCACCAGTTCCATTTGCAGTGGTGTACCAACCATCAAATGTGAATCCTTCTTTAACCAAAGTTCCGCTATTTGCAGAAGCGGTGTAAGGAGGTACGGCCCCTGTTACATAACTTCCGTTGGCTGGGATAGAACCACCTGTTGCACCATTACCATTATAAAAAATGGTATTTGCATTTTCTATCCACACCGCCGAGAATGCAAAATTCGCACTCCCTACTGTAAATGTTCCACCACCCGGATAAGTTGTTCCGTTATTTACCCATCCACCAAATGTGTAACCAGCCTTTGTGCTTGTAGGTACAGGCAGCGTTACAAGCTCGCCAATGATCTTTTCAGTTATAGATGCTTCACTTCCACTGCCGCCGTTCACATCAAAAGTAAGAGTGCGCGGCGTTGCAGTCCACTGTGCATAAGCAATATAGCTGGTACTGGATATCTTCCACCCTGCAGATCCTGATGGAATTGTTACTCCAGATTGATCTTTCCAGCTCGTTAAAGTAAACCCAGTCTTTGTTGGAATTTCTGCTGTAAGAGTTTCATCAAAACCGTTGGTTCGAAGGACCTCTGCTGGGACTGATCCAGTACCACCATTAAGAACGTATTTAACTGTGTACACCGCTATCCACTGAGCCGTAAAGATTACATTTGCTGTGCCCATTCGATAGGTGCTATTTGCTTGATAAACATTTGTTCCATCCGACCAACCGGTAAAAGCATAATTACCTGAGGCAATGACAGTTGATGTGTCGGTTGCAGGCAAAGTGTATAAAGAACCGTATTGAGAGGATGTAGTGGCCGGTAGGGTTACAGACTCAGCTGTTCCTTTAAGGAAGGTTATTGATGGTGAGACTATCGTCCACTTTGCATACAACGTTACATTGGTTGAAGTCGTAAGAACTCCCCCTTCTGCAACTGAAGTTCCTGTTCCAGCCGCACTTGTATTCCACCCGGCGAATGTATAGCCCGACTTAGCCAGAGATCCGGTGTTGTTTGATGCATTAAAAGTTGTTCCTGTAGTCAACGTTCCTGCCGCAGGGATGCTTCCTGTTGTTGCACCATTTGCATTGTAAGTGATTGTGTAATTGGCAGGAGTCCACTGGGCATAGAGAACTAAATTGGAAGCGGTTGAATATCCCGCACCGGTTACGTATGTCGTTCCACCTGTACCATTTGCAGTTGTATACCAACCGCTAAATGTGTAACCAGTTTTAGTAAATCCATTTGTGGCAATCGCATAAGGGACCCCACCTGCCACATATGAACCAACCGTTACAGATCCCGAAGTAGAAGTATTCCCATCATATGTAATTGAATAACTCTGAGCTGTCCACTGTGCAACAAAGACCTTGTTTGTGTTGATTGTTACAGAAGCTAATGCATTACTTGTAGTTGATCCATCATTCCAACCTGCGAAGGTATAGCCGGTCTTGGAAAGCGATGTTGCACCATCTAAAACCAGTGTCTGGCCATAGGTTTTTGTGCCTCCTGTCGGCGCAGTTCCGCCACCATTGGTGTCGTAACTATAAGAAAGAGTTACTACCGTCCATTGCGCAGTCAATGTGAAATCAGAATCTGATGCAGGTACTGTCCATGTAGCACCACCGGCATATGTGCTAGTTCCATCACTCCAACCTGCAAATGTGTAACCAGACTTTGACATGGTGCTTGAAGCAGGAAGTGTGACTGTGTCACCCACAACTTTTCCTGTTAATTGAGTTGTTGAAGCAGATGAAGATCCACTATCTAGTGCATAGGTAACCGTATGAGTTTTTGCGCTCCATTTAGCGAAAAGTGAAAGATTTGCAGTTGTTGAATAGGAAGCGCCAACTGCATATGTCGTCCCTCCACTTCCTGTGGAAGTTGTATACCAACCATCAAATGTATAGCCGACTCTAGTAGGAGGGTTAGTGCCCCCAAGAATCGTGTATGCGCTACCACCTGTTTCAAATGTTCCACTTACCGGAACAGTGCCTCCACCATTTCCGTTTCCGTTATAAGAAATTGTGTATTGAATTCCAGAGAATTGAGCATAAAGTGTTACTGCACTAGTGGGTGTATACGAAGCGCCAGATCCTCCGATCAAAGTGCCAGAAGTACTCGCTGTATACCAGCCAGAGAACACATAGCCAGTTTTAGTTGCAATAGGCAATGTCAGCGCTGTTGGTTTGTTGTATGTTGCTGAGGCAGTTGCAGTTGTTCCACCATTTGTTGTTGCGTTATACGTTACTAAAACTCCAGCAGGAGTTGCAGAGACATAAGTTCCATACGTTGAGCTACCTGTGGCGTTGGTTGCGACTGACTTAAAATAATACGTAGTGCCATTTGTTAAACCAGTAATTACGCAACTAGTTGCTGGAGATACAACTGTGCAGGTTTTAGATGGCGTAAAGACAGAAACAGTACTTTGGCTTGTGTATGCAGTGATGGTTACAGAAGTAGTTGCTCCTACAGTTGCTGAAGCTGTAACAGGTGTGGGCGTGAGAGTAACTTCTGTATTTCCTGCGCTAGCGCTGAGTGTCCCAACTGAAGGTGCCAAGAGTGTCCATTGAGGATACAAAGTTAGATCAGCATATAAAGTGAGCGAAGCGCCCCCTGTATATGTTGTTCCTGTGCCATTGGCCGCTGTGTTCCAGTTCTTAAAGGAAAATCCAGTTCTAGTAAAGGTATTAGCCCTTAATGAAAATGCAGTTCCTGCTGTGAAGGAAGTGTTATCCATAGTCCCGCTTGTGACAGTACTTGTGTCATAAGTAATGGTGTAAGTATTTGCTGTCCATTTTGCATACAAAGTAACTTCTGCTGTTGTTGCATATGGTGCAGTTAGAACTGTTCCGGTTGTGGTCGTAGACCAACCTGCAAAGGTGTAACCAGTTTTAACCATGGTGCCAACAGTTGGAAAAGTTGAAATGGTGGGTGTAGTTGAATTTACGAATACATCCGTAGCTCGCGATGGTGATCCACTGTTTGCACTATTCGTGTCATAAGTGATTGTCCTGGTCCATTTTGCGTAAAGAGTCGTACTTCCACTTGATTGGTATGTGGTTAGACCAGAAGCGTAGGAGGTACCTAATCCATCGGCTTGCGTATTCCACCCCGAAAATGTATAGCCAGTCTTAAGCATCGTTCCAGCATTAGCCAAAGTTGTGTTTGCAGCAGTGCCTTTTGCTGTAGTTGGTGCTGGCACTGTAGAAGATGCAGAGGTTTGACCATTGCCGTTATAGGTAATTGTTGAGTTCCACTGTGCATACAGTGTTATGTCACCAGTGGATGCGTATGTATAGGTATGGATTGAGGGAGTAAATAAAGCAACACCATATTTACGGTTTAAACTCTCTTCGATTTCCTGAATTTTTGTGGTACTTAAAACTGAATCGTAAATAAGGAACTCTGCAACAGCCCAATCGCCGGTTTCTGTTGGGGCGAATCTTGAACCTTGGAGATTTATCGAAATGTTAGCCGGTAGACCTGTCGCGTTGTTCGAGATTGATGACTTCAAAACTCCATTGGATCGAAGCAAGCTGCTACTTCCACCAGTATCACATTGCACTTTCCAGTTTGTGTCATTAGTTCCTGTTGATGCGGTTATCCAACCCTCATGATAAGCAACGCCAGTTGCGCTTCCCCAGAATCCTGAAAGCCAGTTTCCGGTAGTTCCTGCAAAAATGCGGGTTCGAGTTGCGCCTGCATAACGAGCCACATGACAAAATGTGTAATTCGTTAATGCGCCATTACCAATCACAATTCCATCTGCGGTCGTACCTTGAACTGCGGGAAATGACTTGCTTGAACCGTTTGTACCTGCGCTGTTTGTAACCTTTGTTGGATTTCCCCTAATCGATCCAGTTGTTGCATTTGTAACTGCCGTACCTGGAATTGAGCGAGAGTTTCCAGATCCATCAGTCCATGCGTTTGTTGTGTCATCAAAGTTTGTTGCATCAAAGTGCATGTACGGCGTTTCGGTAATTAATGCTGGGTTAGATGCCGGGTAGTTCGTACCACTTCCGTTTGCAGCGGTATTCCATCCTGCAAAGTAATACCCTGTTTTAGCTAAACTTCCCGAGTTATGTGCAAGGTTGGTTAACGCCGCACTTGAAACAGCAACGGTTGGGTCAGGTACTGCTCCACTTGAATTTGTATTTCCATTGTAAGTAATAGTCGAAGTCCACTTTGCATAAAGCGTAGTTGCGCCAATTGGACGAATGCTTGAACCGGTTGCGTAATCTGTTCCAAGTCCATTTGCGGCGGTGTTCCAGCCATCAAGGTGAAAACCGGTGCGCGTTCCTGCATATTCTGATGAAGCGGTTAATAGCTGCGCTGGTGATGTTTGTGTTTGTGATGGAGGCGCCGTTCCGCTGCCACCATTGACGTTGTATGAAAGAGTGTTGAGTGAATACGGCAAGCAGTACGCGCCAATCGCATCTGTCCATGCACCTGTTCGAGTGTAAAAACCAGCAACAATGCCATTAGCTGAACAATTTGTTGATGCCGGTGTGGATGTAGTTGCCGAATACCAAATGAGTGCGGAGTTGTCGGATAAAGATGGTGGAGTCGCACAACGAATAGCCACATTTGCCCAAATAATAAAACTGACACCTGTGACAACTTTTCCTGCCGGACAAAAAACTTTATTGGTTCCGCCGCCAACGGCAGTTGTATTTGTCGCACTGCTTTGATCTTGTGCAACAAGCTGACCATCTGCACCAATTGCACGGCAATAAATTCCAAAGCCTGGTGAATTTCCGTTAACCGTTAAACCAACACCAACTGCAACCATATCCAGTGGGCAAACTGCAGCACCATTCTGGTTTCCACCGCCTCCTCCTGCATAAGGAGCGAGGTATCCGCTTCCAAAATACAAAGCATTTGCAACCGGGAGCATCGAGCTTTGCCCGATAATCGAAACTAGGAAGCCGATAAAGATCGGCAATAAGAATTTAAGGAATCTATGTGGGCGCACTTCACCTGCTTTTGAGCGCACCAAGTCAAGAATCACTTTTACCTCTTTATCTGCACTCTCCTGGGGTGAGGCCATAAAGATAAATCGGGGGTGATGTGCAATCTCTGTGAAACAGGCTTATACGGGCAATCTCATCCATACATTTCACCCTAAAAGAAGAAAAGCCCCCGGTGTGAAAGGCACCGAGAGCTTAACTTGTGCGCGCGAAGGGATTCGAACCCCTAACCTTCTGATCCGTAGTTTCGCTTAACGCTTATCTAAGCGTATCTCTGTGTTTCTGTTACTTCGTTCTTTTGCTTTGTTTAAGCGTAAAAGTGTTCTCTTTGTATCTCTCTATCTCTCTTGCTATCTGTACGGTTGAAAGCAAATTGAAAGCAAATTGGGGACGGTTTTTTTGTAGTGAATGGACACCCCTGACTCTCCCTGTTCTTTTTTCTCCCCGAAAAGTTTCTGATCGGTTCGAATCCGGCTCAATCGGGGAGAGAAAGTCTGCAAAGGCAGGAGGGGTGTCCGCTCTCTCTAAAAAAACTCGGGGAAGCCCTATGTCTTTCACTATCTCTCGAGAGAATACTTTTTCTTAGCCGGTAGTAACTGTCCGTATGCCCTGCAGAATGGCGCGCTTGAGGTGTGGGGCTTAGATAGTTTCTACCGGTGAAATAAAACCTCGGGAGAGCGTGACGGTGGAGATTAGAAACTAAAAATTCCTAGCCTTCTTTCTGCGAGTTCTGCGAGGCTTAGACACTTTCTCCCAATCTGTAAAGATCGGTGCTTCGGTAATTTCTTTCAAGAGTTCATCTAATGATTCGAGCGTGAATGACTCCAATAACTCCCGAATCTCTTTTTCCCATTCCGACTCCATAATTCAATAAACTTTCTCTAGTGTCCTATTACGCGTCACAAGTGTCACAAGTGTCACGAAGCCTCAAGATCTAACTCTTCCGGTGTGACGGGTGTGACGGGTGTGACGGTCTGTACGGGATCGAGATAGCGAGCCCACGCGTCTTCAAAACTTTTTCGGTAATAGCCTCGAACCTTTCCCCCTGAAAAGGGTTTCGGTTTAATTCCATAGTTCTTCAGGAAGTGAGCAAGTACCGAAGGATTAAAACGGTCTAGATAATTCCACGGAGACTCTTCAAGCCCTCTAAGTCGCTCGATTAGATCCTTTGTAGTGATCTGATCTTCTGTAAAGACTTCTCTTATGTCTGATAAAAGTCGGAGTGAAAGACTCGCCTCTTCCGGATCAGATTCACCGGAGGAAAGCGCAACAGAGGCAAGAAGTGCCTTCTTAATCCATTCATCACCGGCACACTCTGCGATCTTGTAGAGAGGCTTCCATAGGTCACGCGCTCTCGGATTAAGAGACTCTCTGGGAAGTTCGGGTCTAAGTTCTCGATACCGTCCTTCGTTCTTTGTGGCGAACTCTTGTAGTTTCTCCTTAATCGGAAAAAAGTATTTCTCTACTTCGTCAGACTCGAACTCTAAGATCTGTTCATTCGGAAGCATTCTTCGCATTTCGATCATAAGCGCACGGTCTGCCACGGTTTCAGGAATGGCAGAAGTGCCAATTCCGGCAAGTGCGATAGGCGCAAAGATCTTAAACTCTCTAGGTTCGTACTTAGGCGGTTCGCAACGGATCACGCTTTGTCCTTTTTTGAATGAAGCGTTCAAGAGTTGTCGCAAGGCTTCGGCTTTCTCTTTGTCTCCATTTCTGCCGAAAACGGTATCCGATTCGTCTATAAGAATCACTCTAGTCGGATCTTTATCAAGGATTCGAAAGAGTGAAGCCGAAGAGATCGAGGAAGTCATAAGCGGGTTCGGAAGTAAGTGAGAGACTACTTCTAAGGCTAAAGACTTCCCGCAACGCTTCTCCGGACTCCAAAAGCAAAGCCTCGGTGCGTGATCGAACTGCGGTATCGAATAGCAAAAGGCTATCCATAAAGTTAGAGCCCAATAGTGTGCGTCTTGTTTGAGAACGATTACTCTTCGAAGAAGGTTTTCTGTCTCTGTAAGTGCCTCATTCATTCGCTATCCTTTAGAGAGTTCGGAAAGCGAATCGCAAAATTAGAATCGTTAGGAACGGGTAATTCTGAGCCGTCCTTTATTTTTCGAAACTTAATTTCAAGAGTCGGAAGCCAAAAATCTTGACCTCCTTCTAGATTCACAAGTACAGGAGGAATCGAATAGGTATTTCCTTCCTTTCGAGAGCGCGCGTATTTAGATTTCTGCTCTTTCCATTCTTCAAAATCTATTCGTCCCCATAGAGTGCGAGAGTCGCATAAAATCGGGTGCGCTAAGGCTTCTTCTAATGCCCAATACTCTTTGATTCCGTACGCATTGAAAAGAATCTCTCCTAAATTAGCCCAACGGTCTCGGATTCTTTCATTGAGATCGAGATAACCTGTTTCCAAAAATTGTTGAAAATCTCCTTCGAGTGTCATTTATTTCCTACTTTCAAAATCATTCCTTCAAAATCGAAGGAGTCAAATACCGGAATGAGATCGTTCTTAAGTAAGTGATCTCGTGCTATCTCTGCCGAAGCAATTCGGGATCGAGCCTTTGTTATGGACTTCGGTTCGCTCATACGAAAGCGAGTAGTCGAGGCAAGTCGAAGCGCGAACCACTCCGCTTCGTTAAGTTCCCGATAATTCGAGAACGGGTGTAAAGTTAGAGGCGGAATGGGTGACTCGTTGAAAAACGGGTCATTCTTTTTTTTCACGAAGCGACCTTTTGCCCTTCGAGGGAAGCGATAAAGCGTTGAAGTTCGCTCTCGCTTATGCGTAACGCTTTTCCCACTTTGAGAGCCTGTAAGCGTCCGGCTTTGATCTCGCGGTATAGAGCCGAGCGAGAAAGCGAGGTTCTTTCTCCTACGGTGGCGAGAGTGTGCAACTGCGGAAGTGTTGAAGTTTCCACGGTGTCTCCTGTTCCTGAAACTATGAGAAACGGTTTTCCGTTCCTTGTAGTGCTAGGATTCCATTTATGAAGACACTCAAAGAGTCTCCCTTAGCGGTCTCCCAATTTTTGCCGGAGATTCCCTTTATCAAGAGAGAAGCAAAGATCTACGCAGACGAATCCGGTTATCTCTTCGTTCAATACTCAGGAGAGGCAAAGATTCAAGAACGATTCAATCCTGAAGCATTCACCGAACTTCTTAAGTTAATTCCTCCTATGGAGTACATCTATGACGAAAAAGGAAAGAAGAAGCACGGTATCTATAACATTCCCGAAATAGATCCTCATAAAGTTATTTCTTACATAAACAGATTCGGTGTAGTCGGAATCTCTGATTCAGAGTTTAGAAGTCGAGTGATGAACGGAAGAGATCTTCCTGCTATTACTCATCTCACGGGATTAAGTATCAAAAAGGCTCAGAAACTCTATAAAGGAAAATCTCTAGATCCTAAGTTTGTAGAACGCCTTGACGCTATTCGTAAAGGTGACGAAGTTCCTTATCGCTTGATCGAAAAGATTCTGAAAGATTTAGCAAAGTGTTCGCGTCTGTACTTCAATCTCTTAGACGATCCTGTCTTTGAGAAAAAAGGCGTTCTCAATTTAACGGTGAAGAATCGAAGGAGAATCGTCTCTGCGTGGAACGGATTCGGTGGGGCATTCAGAGACGATCAAGATCCTGCCGATCCTCTCTTTAATCTCAACGAAGAGTGGGATTACCACTATGGGAAAGATAGAACTATTCCTCCGGTAGATTTTGCAGAAGGTGCGCTTTCAGGTTTTTCATCTGTTCTCAATCATCATTTAGCAAGGGTCTCGCGTTCGATTCTTTTCACTCCTGCCCTGCGAGCCGAAGATCGAAAAAATACAGGGCTTGAAACTGCGTTCTCTATGTATCTTCTAAACGCTTTTCGAAATCATAGGGTTAAGAGAGTGTGCCTTGAATGCGGAAGTGTCTTTCTTCCTGATCGGCTCAGAGAAGAGAATAAATACTGCGGGCATTCCTGCAGGCGAAAAGTAGTGAATCGCAACTACAAGGCGAAGAAAAAGGTTTCCGCTTCAAAGGCGGGAAGTAAGGCAACTCCAAAAGCAAGAAAGGAGAAAAAGTGAGCAGACATAAAACAGGAGAGCAGAAGGACGGTATCGCAAAGCGCGGATCGTCCTATTCGTACATAGTTAGAGTCAAAGATCCGGAAACGGGTATCTCGAAGCAAAAGTGGATCTCCGGCTTTGCCACTAAGGAAGAAGCAAAAAGCGCACGCGATAAGGCTAGATCCGAGGCTCGAGACGGTGTTTTCGTATCACCTTCCAAGATAACGGTTCAAGAACACTTCGAAGAATGGTGGGAGATCAAGAGGACGAAGGTTAAGCCGACTACGGCAGAGAACTATCGCTTCATTCTAGATCGCTACATTCTCCCGAAGTTCGGTACTCAACTTCTGAAAGAACTCACTCCGGCAAGAATCGAAAAGGTTCTAATCGAACTTATTCAAGATCTCTCGGAAAGTACCGTTCGCCTCGTCGCTATCACTCTCACTCAGGGACTAGATCGAGCCGTTAAGGATAAGCGTCTCGCATTCAATCCGGCAAAAGGAATAGAGCGACCTAAAGGAAAGAAGAGAAGCGTTACTCCTTACACTTCGAGCGAGTTAAAGAAACTACTCGAAGAGTTAGAAGGTCACCGACTCTTTGCTTATTTCCGACTTCTAGCCTATTCGGGTGGAAGGCGTGGAGAGATCCTCGCGCTTCGGTGGAGTGATCTTGATTTCGAAAAGGCTACTCTCGCGATTTCAAAGAATCGGACTCGCATAGGGAAAACTGTTATCGAACAGGATTCCACTAAAGGCGGAGACGGTAAAAGAATCGTTCAACTCGACTCGGAGACTCTGCGCCTAGTTAAGGATCACCGTAGAAGGCAGATAGAAGAACGAATGAAGGCGGGTTCGCTATGGCAAGAGGCGAACTACATCTTCACTCAGGAGAACGGGCTTCCTCTAGATCCCTCGACTCCGTACCAACTATTCAAAAAGACGGCAAAGAGGCTAGGACTCAGATCCGAATCTCTGCACTCTATCCGTCACCTACACGCTACCGAACTCCTTAACTCAGGGGCGGGAGTTCATCTAGTAAAGGATCGCCTCGGTCACTCGGACATTTCTACGACTCTTCGAATCTATGCTCACATTCGTCCCGAGCAAAAGCAAGAAGTCGCGGATCTATTCGCTAGGGCTATCGAGAACGGTTGAAAGCAAAATAAAAGCAAAAGAACGAAGTTTCAGGATTTAGAGATTTCATAAAGCCGAAATCACGCTCGGAATGGTGCGCGCGAAGGGATTCGAACCCCTAACCTTCTGATCCGTAGTCAGATGCTCTATCCGTTGAGCTACGCGCGCTTATTTAGTTTTGTACAGCCTGCGCATCTTACCTTCTTTTCAT
>Ga0214919_10001356_pt1 | contig 40334 bp, 50 predicted proteins | sample LL1503_MetaG_FD_177994 | JGI IMG/M metagenome (GOLD analysis project Ga0214919, IMG submission 177994) | Freshwater microbial communities from Lake Lanier, Atlanta, Georgia, United States - LL-1503 | ecosystem: Environmental > Aquatic > Freshwater > Lake | place: USA: Georgia | collected...
GCGTTGAGATGGTTATGCCTGGAGATAATATACAGATGGTTGTGGAATTAATTTGCAAGATTGCGATGGAAGAAGGTTTGAGATTCGCAATTCGTGAAGGTGGTCGTACTGTTGGTGCAGGCGTCGTAGCAAAAATTTTAGCTTAATTTTGGAGTGATAAAAAATGGCTAGTAAAGACCATAAGATTAGAATTCGACTCAAGTCATTTGATCATGATTTAATTGACAAGGCGGTTGCTTCTATTGTTGATACGTCTAAAAAAACAGGGGCTCAGATTATTGGCCCAATTCCTCTGCCGACGCGTATTAAGCGTTTTACTATTTTGACTTCTCCTCATGCAAATAAAGATGCGCGTGATCAATACGAAATTCGCACCCATAAACGTATTTTGGATGTCATTGCGAACTCTGCAACGGTCGATGCTTTGATGAAGTTGGATTTGGCCGCGGGTGTAGACGTTAAGATTAGTTTGCGGTAAGATGCCGCGCCTTTTCTCGTGGGAGTAGGGGCGGTTTTTTTAAAGCTGTAATTTTAAATTAACAGACATCAGTCAATCGAAATTGGTGTTTTAAATAAGGTATAAACAAATGATAGGATTAGTTGTCCGCAAGTGTGGCATGACGCGCTTGTTATTAGATGACGGAAGCGCTCAGGGCGTGACTGTTCTTCACGCGCCTACTCAAGTAGTCTCTCAAAAAAAGACTGAAGAGAGTGACGGGTATTCGGCTATTCAGGTAGCCATTGGCGAAGTGAAGAGAAAAAATCTGACCAAAGCTTTGGCGGGTCATTTTTCTAAGGCGGGTGTTTCCCCTGCTGCTTCTCTCAAAGAGTTTCCTGTATCTGTAGAAGAGTTGGGCTCTAAAAATCTGGGCGATGCTCTTTCTGTTTCTATTTTTTCTGAAGGCGATTATGTCGATGTTCGCGGGCGCACCTTGGGTTGCGGCTTTGCAGGAACAGTCAAGCGTTATAATTTTAGAACGCAAGATGCTTCGCACGGTAATTCTCGTTCTCATCGTGTCCCAGGTTCTATTGGTCAGAACCAAACTCCTGGTCGTGTTTTTAAGGGTAAAAAGATGGCTGGCCATATGGGTAATGCTTTGAGAACTATCCAGTCTTTAAAAATTTTAAGAATTGACTCAGAAAATAATTTAATTTTAGTGAAGGGTGCTGTTCCAGGTAAGCCAGGGCATACGTTGATTGTTACCCCTGCTGTTAAAAAGCCAAAAAAAGGGGGGGTTAAATAATGCAATTAGACATTCTTTGTACTAAGACGCAAAAAGTAAGCTCTCAATTAGAGTTAAATGATGGTGTTTTTGCTGCCCCTTATAACGAGGCTTTGATCCATCAAGTTGTTGTCGCAACTGCTGCATCTGTTCGTCAAGGAACAAAAGCGCAAAAAACACGCGCTGAAGTGAGTGGTGGTGGCAAGAAACCATGGAAGCAAAAAGGAACAGGTCGTGCTCGTGCAGGTTCTTCTAGAAGCCCTCTTTGGCGTAAAGGTGGTGTTATATTTGCTGCAAAGCCTCGTGACTTTGGTCAGAAAATTAATAAAAAAATGTATCGAGGCGCGCTTGCTTCTATATTGTCTAATTTGATTGCGACGGGTCGCTTGATGGTTGTTGATGCTATTGATTTAGCTAGACCAAAAACAGTGGATCTGATTTCTTTATTAAATAATTTAAATATTAAAGATGTGCTTATTGTGACAGATAATATTTCTGAAAACTTATATCTAGCTTCTAGAAATCTTTATTCTGTGGGTCTTTGTGGTGTGCATGATGTTGACCCAGTAAGTCTTGTTGCTTATGAAAAGGTCTTGATGACGTCTGCAGCATTAAAGCATTTTGAGGAGACTTTAGTATGACAGTTACTATGAATTTGGGTGCTAATGGGTTGGCTAAGCCTATTAGTAAAGAACGTTTGATGTCTGTTTTAGTTTCTCCAAGAATTACGGATAAGGCTTATCGTCAGTCCGAGAGCTCATATTTATTTGAGGTCTTGTCAGATGCAACTAAACATGAAGTTAAATCTGCGGTTGAGTTTCTTTTTAATGTCAAAGTGGATTCTGTTAATTCTGTGACGGTTAAAGGGAAGCGTCGTCGTTTTGCAGGGCGTGTAGGTGTGATGAAAAGTTTTAAGAAGGCCTACGTTAAATTAATGCCGGGTGAGAAGATTGAGCTTCTTTCCTCGGGCGCGTAGAGCATGAATGTAATTAGAAGAGGTCGACATTAAAAATGGCTATTGTCTCATGTAAACCAACGTCTCCAGGTCGTCGGTTTGTCGTCAAAATTGTGACGCCAGAATTGCATCGCGGAGCTCCGCATGCGCCCTTAGTTGAGAAACAGAACAGGTCTTCTGCTCGTAATAACACGGGTCGGATTACGACTCGTCATCGTGGTGGTGGGCATAAGCAGCATTATCGTTTGATAGATTTTAAGCGTAATAAGCATGAAATTGTTGGGACGGTTGAGCGTATAGAATATGATCCCAACAGGACGGCGCATATTGCTTTGATTGTTTATTCAGACGGTGAAAGACGTTATATGATTGCTCCTCAGGGCTTGAAGGCTGGTGCGAAAGTTGTATCCAGTGAGACGGCTCCGATCTCAGTAGGGAATTGCCTTCCTCTGAAAAATATGCCGATTGGTTCTGTGATTCATTGCATTGAAATGCTTCCTGGTAAAGGAGCGCAGCTCTGTCGTAGTGCAGGCGCTTCAGCTCAGTACTTAGGTAAAGATGGGAATTATGCCATTTTAAGACTTCGTTCCACCGAGATGCGCAAAGTTTTGTTGGATTGTAAAGCTGTTTTGGGTGCTGTTTCAAATGCCGATCATAGTCTGCGCTCTTATGGTAAAGCAGGTGCTATGCGCTGGAGAGGTATTCGTCCAACAGTTCGTGGTGTTGCGATGAACCCGGTAGACCATCCTCATGGTGGTGGTGAAGGTAAGACTTCTGCTGGGCGTCATCCTGTTTCCCCATGGGGTACGCCAACTAAGGGCTATAAGACTCGCTCTAATAAGAGAACAACGAATTTTATTATGCAACGTCGTAAGAAAAAGTAGTGGAGATTAATTAAGTGTCACGTTCATTGAAAAAAGGTCCCTTTGTTGATCTGCATCTGCTCTCAAAGATTTTGGCTCAGGCAGGTGTTGCAAGTAAGAAGCCTATTAAGACTTGGTCTCGTCGTTCGATGATTATTCCCGATATGATTGGTTTTACTATTGCGGTTCATAATGGTCGTCAGCATGTTCCTATTTATGTATCTGAAAACATGGTTGGGCATAAGTTGGGCGAGTTTGCCCAGACTAGGACGTTTAAAGGCCACTCAGCTGATAAAAAAGCTAAGAAGTGATCAAGTGATCAAAGGAGTAATATAAGTGGTAGATCAAGTAGATCAAATAGATCGTCAGATAGTTGCCCATCATAAATTCGCTCGTATTTCTGCTCAAAAGGCAAGGTTGGTAGCGGATCAAGTTAGGGGTATGGCAGTTGATAAGGCGATGGCTTTGTTAACATTTAGTCCTAAAAAAGCTTCTGAGCTTATTTATAAAGTTTTAAATTCCGCCGTTGCGAATGCAGAGCATAATCATGGGTTGGATGTCGATAGTCTTGTTGTCTCTGAGGTTTATGTAAACGAAGCGCCTTCTTTAAAACGTTTTAGAGCGAGAGCTAAAGGTCGCGGAGCTAGGATCACCAAGCGTAATAGTCACATTACTGTTAAAGTAAAAGAGGTTTCATAATGGGGCAGAAGGTCAACCCGATAGGGTATCGTTTAGGTATTGTAAACAAATGTAAATCGACTTGGTTTGCGGATGATAAGCATTATCCTGTATTGCTCAATGAAGACATTGCGATTCGTAAAATCTTAATGAAAAAACTGGATCAAGCCTCTGTGAGTGAAGTAACTATTGAGCGTCCAGCTGATAATGCAGTCATTACGATTCATACGGCGAGGCCAGGTATAGTAATTGGTAAGCGCGGGGAGGATGTTGATAAACTTCGCGCCGCCCTCAAAGCTGTTACCAAGGTTCAGGTTCATATTAATATTAATGAAATTAAAAAGCCTGAGTTAAATTCTAAACTTGTTGCTGAGGGTATTGCTCAGCAGTTAGTTAAGCGTGTGATGTTCAGGCGTGCGATGAAACGGGCTTTACAAAATGCAATGAAGCAAGGCGCTTTAGGTGTGAAGATTTGTGTTTCGGGTCGTTTAGGTGGTGCTGAGATTGCGCGTTCAGAGTGGGTCAGAGAGGGTCGTGTTCCGCTCCATACTTTACGTGCTGATATTGATTATGCCGTTGCTGAAGCTCACACCACTTATGGAGTGATTGGTGTTAAAGTTTGGATTTTCAAAGGCGAAGTTTTTGATACCAAGTCTTGGGATCGCCCAGTGTCTCAGGCTAATAATCACATGCCTCATCATAATTCTGACTCTTCAGAGTTGCCAAAACCCGCCAAGATTAAAAGAGGGGTTAGATAATAATGTTACAGCCAAAGAGAACAAAATTTAGAAAGCAGCACAAGATGCGTAATGCCGGAGTTGCATCTCGTGGAACTAAGGTCAGCTTTGGGGAGTATGGCTTGAAGGCCGTTTCTCATTGTCAACTGACTTCTAGGCAAATTGAATCTGCTCGTCGTGCAATCAATAGATTTATTAAGCGGGGCGGTAAAGTTTGGATTCGAGTTTTTCCCGATAAGCCCATTACTAAGAAGCCATTAGAAGTGCGTATGGGTAAAGGTAAAGGGGCAGTGGAGTACTGGGTTGCTCAAATTCAGCCTGGAAAGGTTTTATATGAAGTTGAGGGTGTTGCTGAAGAAGTTGCTCGTGAAGCCATGAGACTAGCTTCGGCAAAACTACCTGTTACGACCGTATTTGTTAAAAGGATGGCTGGATAATGAAACTTGCAGAAATGCGGGAGTGCTCTGTAGAGAAGCTCCAAAATACCTTGATGGATCTTTTGCGTGAACGTTTTGATTTGCGTATGGCGAAATCGCAAGGCTCTATTACTAAGAATCATGTTTTTAGAATAAATCGGCAGGCGGTTGCCCGTGTAAAAACCATCATGACTCAAAAAGAAAGATCAGAGGTGAAATCATAATGAGCGAAGATCAAACTCAGTCTACTTCTTCTCGTCGTGTGATGACGGGAGTTGTAGTTAGTGATGCTATGAATAAAACCATTGTGGTTAAAGTAGAGCGCCAAATAGCGCATCCTAAATATAAGAAATTAATTCGGATGAGTAAAAAGATTCATGCTCACGATGAAAATAATACTCATCATGTGGGTGATGTTGTTAGTGTTGTTGAATGCAGGCCTATTTCTAAAACTAAGACTTGGACAGTGCTATAGCTGTTTTTTTCTGGGTTTTTGTTCTTATTTTTTATTTCTTTTTTCTATTTAATTTAGATTCTAAAGTTTTTTTGAGACTTTATAGAGTTTTTTCCTCAAGTAATTTTGATTTTCGATAGTTAAAAATTAATTGCAAAAATAGAGCAAAGAGAAGTAATTAGAGCTAGTTTTTCTTGATAATTTTTTGTTAGAATGTCGCGCTTTTTGGCGCAGGTCCCGATTGGAGTTTTTTTATGATACAGATGCAGACCGAGTTAGAGGTTGCTGACAATAGCGGTGCTCGACGTGTTGAGTGTATAAAAGTTTTGGGTGGTTCCAAGAGACGTTATGCAGGTATTGGTGATGTGATACGCGTTACCGTGAAAGATGCCATTCCTCGTGGAAAAGTAAAGAAGGGTGATGTTCTTTTTGCTGTTGTCGTTCGCACGAGAAAGGGTGTAAGAAGGTCGGATGGGTCTTTGATCCGTTTTGATACTAATGCCGTTGTTTTGCTTTCTGAGAGTAAGCAGCCCATTGGAACTCGTATTTTTGGTGCTGTCACTCGTGAATTGCGAGTTGAAATGTTTATGAAAATTGTTTCGCTCGCTGAAGAAGTGTTATAGAGGTTTTTAGTCCATGAATAAATTAAAAAAAGGTGATCAAGTTATTGTTATCGCCGGAGGCTCCAAGGGTCTGAAAGGTCCTATTCTCGGGTTTGATGGTGACGAAAGAGTTTTGGTCCAAGGGGTTAATTTGCAGTCTAAAGCAGTTAAGCCGAATCCAAGAGCAGGCATTGAAGGCGGTTTAGTTCGTCGCGAAGGTACTATCCATATTTCTAATGTTGGTATTTTTAATTCAAGTACTGGAAAAGCAGATCGGGTTGGATTTAAAGCGCTAAGCGATGGCAAATTGGTGAGGGTTTTTAAATCTTCCCAAGAAGAAATTAAATAATTAAGGGTAAGCTCTATGACGCGTCTTGAGAATCACTATGTTGAAAAAGTAAGGTCTCTTATGATCTCTACTTTTGGCTATAAAAATGCGATGCAGTGTCCAAAAATTAAAAAAATTACTTTAAATATGGGTGTGGGTGAAGCTGCTAGAGATAAAAAAGTAATTGAGGGTGCTTTTGCTGATATGCAGCAAATAGCCGGGCAAAAACCCATTATTACTTATTCTAGAAAATCTATTGCTGGTTTTAAGATTCGTGATGGCATGGCGATTGGTGTCAAGGTCACTCTTCGCGGTGATCGCATGTATGAGTTTTTAGATCGTTTGATTTCTGTAGCAATTCCTCGTATCAGAGATTTTCGTGGTTTGTCTCCTAGGTCTTTCGATGGCCGTGGTAATTACAGTATGGGTATCGCAGAGCAAATCGTTTTCCCTGAAATAGATTATGACAAAATCGATAGAATTCGTGGGTTGGATATCACTATTACAACTTCAGCTAATACAAATGCAGAAGGCAAGGTGCTCTTGGCTGCGTTTAAATTCCCGTTGAAAGACAATTAAGGATAAATTTATATGGCTAAGACATGCATGATTCAGCGCGAGTTGCGTCGTCACCAGATGGTTGCTAAGTATGCTCCTTTGAGGGCTAGTCTTAAGACTGTGATTGCCTCTGCGGATAGCAGTGAGCAGGATCGTTTTGATGCGCAAATGAAGCTTCAAAAATTACCTCGTGATTCAGCAAAGACGCGTATTCGCAATCGCTGTAAAATCACCGGTCGTCCGCATGGGTACTATCGTCAATTTGATTTGGCTCGCAATAAGCTTCGTGAATATGCCATGTTTGGTTATGTTCCTGGCCTGAGAAAAGCAAGCTGGTAGTAGTTATAGTTTTTTAAGTTTTTATTTTGTTAAATAGGATTAAATTAAAATGAGTATGCAAGATCCCATATCTGATGCGATCACTCGAATCAGAAATGCGCAAACTGCAAGAAAAGCTTCTGTACGTGTTCGTGCTTCAAATTTAATTGGCAATATTCTTAATGTCCTTAGGGCAGAAGGGTTTGTCAGTGATTTTACTAAAGTTGAAATAGCCAAAAACTGTTTTCAATTTGAAGTAGTTTTGAAGTATTTCGAAGGTGCTGGAGTGATAGAAAGAATTGAGCGTGTTAGTAAGCCAAGTATTAGAAGTTATACCTCGGCTGCTGAGGCGCCTTCTTATTTTGATGGGTTGGGGGTCAGTATTTTGACGACTCCTAAGGGTGTGATGTCGGATAAAGAAGCTCGTCGACAAAATGTCGGCGGTGAAATTCTTTGCCAAGTCGTTTGAGGTAGGTGGCATGTCACGGATTGCACGTATTCCAGTTCTTATTCCTAAGGGTGTTACAGTTACATTGGCTAATAATCAGTGTGAAGTTAAGGGTCCCAAGGGTCATTTGTCTTTACCCGTTCATGATAAAGTAAATTTATTGATTGATGCCGGGCAAGTTAGTTTTGCCTCTGCAGGTAAGTCTATTGCAGAGCGTGTTAGTTTGGGAACCATGAGATCTCATGTAAATAACATGATTATCGGGGTTACTACAGGCTTTCAAAGAAAGTTAGACCTTGTCGGGGTTGGTTATCGCGCGAAAGTTGCTGGCTCTGTTTTGAATCTATCGGTTGGTTATTCTCACCCTGTGGAATATAAGCTTCCTGAGGGGGTGACTGCAGAGACGCCTACTCAGACAGAAATTTTATTAAAAAGTCATGATAAGCAATTGCTAGGCCAGGTTTCTTCTGAAATTCGTGCTTTTAGACCCCCAGAGCCTTATAAAGGCAAGGGTATTAAATATTCTGATGAAAAAGTTGTTCGTAAAGAGGCGAAGAAGAAATGATAAGTAGTAAATTTGACAAACTTAAGCGACGGTCTGTTAAGACTCGTGCAAATATTGCTCGCAATGAAAAAATTAGACTGTCTGTTTACCGTTCTTCCAAGCATATTTTTGCTCAGGTGATTGATAGTGGTTTTGTTCTCGCAGCTGCATCTACTTTAGATAAAGAATTGGCGCTTGATGGTTATACCGGAAATGTCGCTGCTGCTGAAAAAGTAGGAGCTCTGATTGCAGAGCGGGCTATTAAAGCGGGTGTGGCTGAAGGGATTGCTTTTGATCGCTCTGGTCGCAAATATCATGGTCGTGTGAAAGCATTGGCTGAATCAGCTCGCAAAGCTGGCTTGAAATTTTAAGGGTTGCTTTAAAACATGAGTATTAATAATAACGTTAACGAATCTAAGCAATCACAGTCCAATGATGGTGCGAGTGAGAAGCAAGTTCCTTTTTCCCGAAATGCAAGAAATATGGGTGACTCCAAGCAGCCAGCAGATGGCTTAATTGAAAAATTAATTTCAGTTTCTCGAAATGCAAAAGTTGTTACTGGAGGTAAGATATTTACTTTCTCCGTTCTTGTTGTTGTTGGTGATGGAAAAGGTCGAATTGGCTTGGGTCGTGGTAAGGCTCGTGAAGTCCCTGTGGCGATACAAAAAGCAATGGAAAATGCGCGTAAAAATATGCAGCGCGTTTATCTGAATGGCGACACCTTGTGGTATCCAATGACCCATAAATTTGGCGCAACCAAAGTCTTTATGAGACCAGCGAGTTCTGGTACTGGTATTATTGCTGGTGGTGCTATGCGGGCAGTTTTTGAAGTTTTAGGAATTAAAAACGTCTTGTCTAAAACCTATGGCTCTACAAATCCAGTGAATGCTGCTCGCGCAACTTTAGGCGCGCTTTCTCAAATGCGATCGCCTGAATATTTTGCGGCGAAGCGTGGTAAGTCGCTTAATGAAATACAGGAGTCGTAGATCGTGACAAATGCAAAGTCAAAAGTGCAGACAATTAAAATTAAATTGATTAAGAGCTTGAATGGCCGTCTTGTTGCACATAAGGCATGTGCGTCTGGTTTGGGATTAAGAAAAATTAATCAAGTTGTTGAAGTCTTAGACACTCCTGAGAATTTGGGGATGATCCATAAGATTTCCTATCTACTAAAACGGGAAGAAATATAAAAATGGTTAGCGTAGTAGACAATGGTGATGTGTTGAGCGACATGCGTTTAAATACTTTAGCGCCTGCTTTAGGTTCTAAGCGCCCAAAAACTCGTGTGGGTCGTGGTATTGGAAGTGGTTTAGGTAAAACTTCTGGCCGTGGTCACAAGGGTCAAAAAGCGCGTTCAGGTGGTTATCATAAAGTTGGTTTTGAGGGTGGTCAGATGCCTTTACAGCGTCGCCTGCCAAAATTTGGTTTCGTTTCTCAGCGTCAATTAACTCATACAGAGCTCACTTTTTCTGATTTAAATAAACTAGATATTGAAGAAATTACTTTAAATACTTTGATTGACTCAGGCTTGGTGACTAAAAATACTCGCACAGTAAAACTGGTCCTTTCTGGTCTTCCTGTCAGGAACTTTGTTTTGAAAGGCATTGGCATTGCTTTAACAGCAGGTGCCTTGGCTGCTTTGCAAGCACAAGGTGGAAGGGTAGAGCTCTAACTATGAGTATGATGAGGACTGCGGCCCAGGCGACGGGTCTTGTTGATTTGAGGCGCCGTCTTCTCTTTGTCTTGTTAGGTGTGCTTGTCTACCGTCTTGGGTCTTATATCCCTGTTCCTGGCATTGACCCTCAGAGGCTTGCAGATTTTTTTCATGCTGAGGGTAATTCTTTCTTTGGCTTGTTTAATATGTTTTCGGGCGGTGCTTTTTCCCGAATGACTATTTTTGCGCTTGGAATTATGCCCTATATTTCCTCTTCAATTATTATTCAGCTTTTGACGGCCATCATTCCATCTTTTGCTGAGTTAAAAAAAGAGGGGCAGTCTGGTCAAAGAAAGCTTACTCAGTACACTCGGCTTGGAACTTTAGTTTTGTCTTTATTTCAATCTATTGGAATGGCTAAATTCATGGTCTCCCAGGATTTTGTAATTTATAACCTTCCTGTTTTTTATCTTCTTGCTGTTGTGACGCTAACAACGGGTACTTTATTTTTAATGTGGCTCGGTGAGCAAATGACAGAGCGCGGTATAGGCAATGGCATTTCTCTCTTAATTTTCTCTAGTATTGTTTCTGGAATTCCCACGGCACTATTTCATACTTTTGAACAATCTCGTCAGGGTAATATTAGTCTTTTAGGTTTGATATTAATTCTAGCTGTTATTGTTGCGGTGACCCTCTTTGTAGTTTTTGTTGAGCGAGCTCAGCGTCGAATTACAGTAAATTATCCGAACAGGCAGCAGGGCCGTAAAATGATGGCAGCGCAATTTAGTCATTTGCCTTTAAAAATTAATATGGCCGGCGTTATTCCTCCTATATTTGCTTCCAGTATTTTGCTTTTTCCACAGGCTATTTCTCACTGGTTTGCCAGCTCGCCTGATATGAGTTGGCTTGCAACCATAGGTCTTGCCATTACATGGGGGCAGCCGCTTTATATTATTTGCTATGCCTTGTTAATATTATTCTTCTGCTTTTTTTATACGGCGATTATTTTTAACCCAAGAGATACAGCTGAGAATTTAAAGAAATCAGGTGCCTTTATTCCTGGTATTCGGCCAGGAGAGCAAACTGCTAATTATATAGATCTTGTGATGTCTAGATTGACTTTAGTGGGTGCTGTTTATATCTCTCTAGTTTCTATTTTGCCCATGATTCTCATGGTTCATTGGGATGTTCCTTTTTATTTTGGTGGAACATCTTTATTAATTGTTGTGGTGGTTGTAATGGACTTTATTGCCCAGGTTCAGTCTCATTTGATGTCTAGTCGGTATGATTCTTTGATGAAAAAATCTCATACGAGTGGCTCGGGTTTGTTGCGTTGATTTTTAATTAAATGATTAGTGTGTGTGTATTTAGGAGTTAAATAAAAATGAAGGTCCGTGCCTCTGTTAAACGTATGTGTAGAAAATGTAAAATTGTTCGTCGTGTTGGGGTGGTTCGCGTTATTTGTGAAGACCCTAGACATAAGCAACGTCAAGGTTAATTGGGCTAATTTATTTAGCTTTTTATAATTGAGTTTGAGCTGATGTTTCGTTAACATGCCCCCTCTTTTATTTTTTGTTTTTTTTGTTTTTATAGTGTGTTATTTAAATTTAATAGTTTTATAAAGTTTTAGGAGATTTTCGATATGGCACGTATTGCCGGAATCAATGTTCCAGATAATAAGCACGCAGTGATTGCACTCACTGCTATTTATGGAATTGGCCGTCCAACTTCAAAATTAATTTGTGAAAAGGCCGCTGTTAATCCGGCAAGCAAGATTTCTCAGCTTTCTGAGGATCAAATCGAAAAAATTCGTGTTGCAGTTGCAGAATATAAAGTGGAAGGGGATCTTCGTCGTGAAGTTTCCATGAGTATTAAGCGTCTAACGGATTTGGGAACTTATCGTGGCGTTCGTCACCGTAAAGGCCTTCCTGTTCGTGGGCAACGGACTAAAACGAATGCAAGAACTCGCAAGGGTCCTCGTAAAGCTTTAAAAGGTTAATTTTTAATTGTTTAAAATAATTATTTTTAAAAAATAAATTTTATTTGGAAATATAAATATCATGTCAAAAGTACAAGCGCCTGTTAGAAAAAAAATTAAGCGTATCGTTGTCGATGCCATTGCGCATATTCATGCTTCTTTTAATAACACGATTATTTCAATCACGGATCGACAAGGAAACATGTTGGCTTGGGCAACCGCTGGGGGCAGTGGATTCCGTGGCTCTAGAAAAAGTACGCCTTATGCTGCTCAAGTCGCTGCTGAAACAGTGAGTGATCGAGCTCATGAATATGGCGTTAAAAACTTAGAAGTGATGGTCAATGGTCCAGGGCCTGGCCGTGAATCCGCTGTTCGCGCTTTAAACTCTAAGGGTTTTAAAATTACAAATATTACAGATGTGACACCGTTGCCTCATAATGGCTGCCGTCCTTCTAAAAAACGTCGTGTATAAGAATTGGGTGTAAGAATAAATGGCTAGATATATTGGACCGAAATGTAAACTTGCTCGTCGTGAGGGCACTGATTTATTTTTAAAAAGTGGTGTTAAACCTCTTGAGTCGAAATGCAACATGGGCTCAGCTCCAGGGATGCATGGGCAAAAGCGCGCTAAGCTTTCTGGTTATGGCACGCAGCTAAGAGAAAAGCAGAAGCTTCGTCGTATGTTTGGAATCTTAGAAAATCAATTCAGACGTTATTATCAATCAGCGACCCGTCAAAAAGGCTCAACTGGTTTGAATCTTTTATTATTACTAGAGTCCAGACTAGACAATGTTGTCTACCGTGCTGGTTTTGGCTGTACTCGTGCTGAAGCGCGTCAAATGGTAACCCATCGATCCATTTTGGTTAATGGGAAATCAATCAACGTACCTTCTTATCATATTAAACCTGCGGATGTTATTTCTATTAAAGAAAGTGCTAAAGCCCAGTTACGTATCAAAAATGCCTTAGAGCTTTCTAAGCAAAGACAGGCATCATCTTGGATTGAAGTAGATGAAACAAAATTAGAGTGTGTATATAAAAACGCGCCTGATCGTTTGGATTTATCTTCTGAAATTAATGAGCAATTGATTGTCGAGCTTTATTCTAAATAGGTCCTGATTAATCTTAATTTTTATTACTGGAGCGACTCATTATGTTTGGTAGTCCTGATGAATTATTGATGCCTAAATTAATCGAGGTATCAGCTTTAAAGAAAAATAGATCCAAAGTCATCATTGAACCTCTTGAGAGGGGTTTTGGCCATACTTTGGGAAATGCCTTGCGTCGTGTATTGCTTTCTTCTATTCCTGGTTGTGCTGTTTCAGAAGTTAAAATTACTAACGTACTCCATGAGTATTCGACGATAGATGGCGTTCAAGAAGACGTCGTTGAAATTTTATTAAATCTGAAAAATCTGGCTGTCAGTATTACTAATTCGGCGCTTAATGAAGTCACTTTGACTTTAAATAAATCGGGTGAAGGTGTGGTAACGGCAGGTCATTTTGATTCAGATTCCAGTGTCTTATTAGCAGAGCCTAATTATCCCATTGCGCATTTAACTAAATCTGGAAAATTAGAACTTTCTGTTAAAATTCTAAGAGGCCGTGGTTATGTTCCTGCTGCTTCTGCGGGTGAAGACAGCAAAGAAATTGGTGTCATGTCTCTTGACGCTTCTTTCAGTCCCATTCGTCAAGTTACTTATTCTGTAGAAAGTGCTCGTGTTGAACAAAGAACGGACATGGACCGATTAATTCTAGAAATAGAAACTAATGGAACTGTCGATCCAGAAGCTTCTGTGAGACAAGCAGCGACTTTTTTACATCAACAACTATCTACTTTCGTTGACTTGAAAGCACCGGCTAATTACCAAGGTGCCCGTGCTGAAAAAAGCCATGACGATATTCTTTTATTATCCGTTGATGATCTTGAACTCACTGTTCGATCCGCTAATTGCCTCAAAGCAGAAAATATTCATCTGATTGGTGATTTAGTTCAACGGACTGAAACAGAGTTATTGAAAACACCTAATTTAGGTAAAAAATCATTAACAGAAATTAAATCAGTGTTATCCCAAAGGGGATTGTCACTAGGATTGCGTGTGGAAGGCTGGCCACCTACTGAATAAAAATCAGTAGAGTGTGCCTGTCTTATAATATTAAGATCATAAGGAAACATCATGCGTCATTTAAGCCAAGGCCGTAAGTTTGGGAGAAGTTCTTCCCATCGCCAGGCCATGTTTAGAAATATGTCTTGCTCTCTCATCGAGCATGAATTAATCAAAACAACCGTTCCTAAAGCTAAAGATCTTCGCCGAGTCATCGAGCCTTTGATTACTTTAGCGAAAGTCGACTCCGTGACCAATCGCCGTTTGGCTTTTGCACGATTAGCTAATAAAGACGCGGTGAGAGTTTTATTTGAAAAACTAGGTCCTCGTTATGCGAAAAGACCAGGTGGCTATCTTCGTATTATTAAAGCCGGCTTTCGTGCTGGAGATTCAGCACCTGTTGCTTACGTTCAATTATTGACTGAAGGCTTGGATCAAACTTCAGAGTCAGTGAAAGAAGGTGAAGTAATTTAATTAAATTATTTAATTAAGTTTATATTTTATTTAAAGCCTGTTTTTTACAGGCTTTTTTTTAAATTATTTTTATCCCGTCTTTGCCAGCAATAATCCCAATATCCGCGCCTTTCTTAGCAAATAAGCCATTAGTCACTACGCCAGTAATATTATTAATTAACTCTTCCAATCTAATAGGCTCCGAGATATTTAAATTATAAATATCCAAAATAATATTCCCCGAATCACTGATAAAATTTTCTCTATACAAAGGCTGTCCGCCCAATTTTACTAATTCTCTGGCTACATAAGATCTGGCTATGGGTATCACTTCTATGGGCAGGGGGTATTTCCCTAAAACTTTTACCAACTTAGTTTCGTCTGCAATACAAATAAATTTTTTCGAACAGGCTGCGACTATTTTTTCTTTAGTTAAAGCACCGCCGCCGCCTTTGATCATTTGTTTTAAATAATTTATCTCATCAGCGCCGTCGATATATAAATCAATTTGATCTTGAGTATTTAAATCATCAATGGGTAAACCATATTTTTTTAATAATTCAGAGCTTTGATTCGAGCTGGACACACAAGTTTTAATATTATTTTTAATACTTCTATTACTTTCTTCTCCTAATAATTCAATTAAATAATTAACCGTACTCCCCGTCCCAATACCTAAGACCATTTCGGGCTTAATAAATTTTAAAGCCTCTTGAGCGGCTAATTTTTTTAAGTTATTTAAATTATTTAACTCAGCCTTATTCTTCTCAAAAAACATCTTAAAAACTCCTTTCAATAATCAAATTAAAATCTCTAAAAATCCCTACAAATCTATGGTGTCGCAAGGGTCGGTGTTTTACAATGCCGCGCTTTTTTATTTTTGGGGCGATGGGTCTTCATGTTAACTAATTTAAATAATTCAAATCATTCAAATCATTCAAATTCAAATAATCATTACGACGTCTACGGACTGGGAAATGCTTTATTAGACATCGAATACGAAGTCACACCTGAATTTTTAAATAATAATAACATTCAAAAAGGCCTCATGACCCTAGTCGACGAAGCGCGTCAATTAGAGCTTGCAAAAATCTTGGGTGAATCTTCGATGCGCAAAGTCGCCTGTGGGGGTTCTGCCGCTAACACACTTATAGCCCTTAGTTATTTTGGCTCTAAAGCTTTTTATTCTTGCAAAATCGCCAATGATCAAACGGGTGAGCATTACTATAAAGATATGAAACAAGCAGGTTTATCCAGCAATTTAGATTTTCAGACCCATCAAAAAGGCCATACGGGAAAATGCATGGCTTTTGTCACCCATGACGCCGATCGCACCATGAATACTTTTTTAGGCATTAGTGAGACCTTGTCTATTCAAGAACTTCACGAACCAGCTTTAAAAAATTCAAAATATTTATATATAGAAGGCTATCTAATGACCTCCCCAACGGCTTTTTTAGCCGTTCAAAAAGCTAAATCAATCGCCGAATCTGCTGGAGTGAAGATCGCGATGACGCTCTCAGATCCGTTTATAGCCGGGCATTTCAAAGATAATTTTTTAAAAATCTTAGACAATAAAAAATTAGATTTATTATTCTGCAATCAAGAAGAAGCCTTTGTTTTTACTAATACCCAAGACTTAGATTCAGCGGTGTCTATTTTAAAAACCAAAGCCCAGTCTTTTATTATTACTTTGGGCTCCAAAGGCTCTTTAATATTTGATGGATCTACTCAAGAACAATATTTAATTAATCCCATTCCCGTCACTGTCGTAGATACTCTAGGTGCTGGAGATATGTACGCCGGGGCTTTCTTAGCGGGTATTGCTCAGGGCTTAGATTTTAAAAAATCTGGCGAATTAGCGTCGAAAGCCTCAGCGAAAGTCATTACTCAATATGGCTCGAGATTATCTCGCGAAGAAATTGTAAAAATGAGAGCAGAATTTTTCTAGCGCTTTAAAATTTTTAAGCCGCAGCGGCAGCCGTATTTATAACGCTATTAGTAGTAGGCCTAATAAGAGCATCTAATACTGGAGTAGTTGTTGGTCTGATCCCTGTAAAAGCTTGTCCTTCAGGCGTCTGAACAAAAAGTGTCACTGCATTTTTTAAATTACTAGCAGCGCCCGCATGAATCCTTTTTATTTGCCTAATAATGGCATTTTTTCTCTCGGCGTCTGTTTTACAGTGAGTAAAATCAGCACCGATTAAAGTTCCAATAAAATTCACTTTAAAAGAATTTATTCCAAAGCCACCGACGGGGCTGAATAACTTGCTAAATCTAGATTTTTTCGAATCTTGTTTTATTTGATCTTGAATTAATAAACCCAGAATTTCGGCAATTTTTTGATCTGAATTTTTATCTTTCGAATTAATAATATTTGCCAATCTGCGACCATTAGCCCCATGAGCTAGGGCTGAAAAAATATGATCTCCAGTACTTAAGCGCCCAGCTGACTTTTCAGTCAAAAATCTAAATTTCAATGCTTGAGTTATAGCAATTTCTAGTACTAACCCACTCATCTTGATCGTCCTTTTTTAATTTATTTTTTATAAAATTATTTTTGAGGCTTGCAAAGTTTTTTCAGTTGCAGCGCCAGGGGCAGCTGGTGACTGTTTCAAACAAGAAAACCAAGACGTGGAAGTTTTTGGAGCTGGGGCTGGAGTTATAGCCTTAAAAGTTTTGCTATTAAGAATATCTACAAGCGTTGTCTTTAATTTAGAGTCTTGTGGTGCAGCCTTTTCCATCTCTGTCAGTTTTGTTTTAATCGCTGCTTTTCTCTCTGCATCTGTTTTGCAGTCATCAAAATTAGCCCCAATTAATTTTCCTAAAAACTTCACTTTGAAAGAATCTTTGCCGAAGCCACCTCGAGAGAAAAAGCTCGCATCTTCATCAAAAGTGAACAAGTTAAGAAAATCTTCTTTTTGAGGACTTGTTTTCTTTTTAAATATGAGCCCTAAGCAAATTCCGTTATCACCATGTTTCCGTGCCCAGTTAAAATCGTCTTGGTTGATCACAGAGCTTGTAAAAAGTTTATTCAAATTATCTAATTTAGTTGATCGAGAAGTTTGGCCTGCTGATCTGTCTGACGATTGTCTTGAAGGTACAGTATTAACTGCTTCAATTTCTTTTTCAGTTTTTTTTTGAGTTTGTTTCCAGGTTCGGTGTGCTCTTCCTGCATGCGACATGGTCATCATCCTTTTAAAATTAAACTTTTATTCAGTCTGTACTGATCTGACTGACTTGAAGGCCCGGCAATGTAATTCACGAAAATTAACTGGATGTTAAATATTTTGAGATTATTTTTATCAACCTAAGCCTCTGTCTAAATTTCTCTGGATTTGCGAATAAATCAGACTAAGTTGGGCGGTCTTTTTTTTATTTTTATATTTTTATTTAGCTTTTTATTAGGGGTATTTTTAATGAAAGCATCTGATTTATTTTTACAATGTTTAGAAGCCCAGGGGGTGAAAACTATTTATGGCGTGCCTGGGGAAGAAAATGCAGATCTTATGATTTCTTTATTAAATTCACCCATCCAATTTATTCAAACTCGGCATGAACAAACGGCGGCTTTCATGGCAGAGATGCATGGAAGGCTAACTGGAATCCCTGGCGTTTGCTTAGCGACTCTAGGACCTGGAGCCACGAATTTAATTACGGGAATTGCCCAGGCTAATATGGATAATGCGCCTTTAGTGGCGATTATTGGCCAAGCTGAAAGTTCAAGATTGCATAAAGAATCTCACCAGAATATGGACTCTATTTCGATGTATAAGCCCGTTACTAAATGGGCGGTGACTATTAGAGAAGCCGATTCGATTCCAGAGGTGATTTCTAAAGCGTTTAAGATTGCCATGTCGGGAATACCTGGGGCGGTTTTAATAGAGCTTCCAGAAGATTTAGCGGCTCATGAGACGAATTCACCGGTTTTAAAGCCCCACCATGCGGCTTTATCTATTGGGACAACGCCCGAATTAGTTCAAGAAGTTTTAGGTTTTATATCCCAGGCGAAAAAGCCGATTTTATTACTGGGCGATGGGGCGGTTAGGGAAGAAGCTGATTCTGAGATTAGAAAGCTTATGGATTTAACGGGGCTTTATGCCGCTTATACGTTCATGGGCAAAGGGGTGATTCCTCATAATCATGAGAAAAGCCTGCACTGTATTGGTTTGGGCATGAAAGATTTTATTGTGAAAGCTTTCGAAGAATCAGATTGTGTGATTGCCATAGGTTATGACATGGTCGAATACCCGCCGGCTAAATGGAATGTGGGTGTGGGTAAGAAGATTATTCATATTAATAGTGAGATTGCTGAAGTAGACGCCCATTACATGCCGGATCTAGAACTAGTAGGCAGTATTAAAATTATTATTTCCCAGCTGAATGAAAAAATAGAATTAGATAAAAATAATAAAAAATATTTTTTAAATAATCTTTATTTTAAAACCATGCAGGAAAAAATCAGAGCAGATGTGAGATCTGACTTAGGGGATGAAAGATTTCCCATGACGCCCAAAAGAATCTTGCAAGATGTGAGATCTAGTTTAAGAGACCAGGACATTTTAATTTCAGACGTCGGCGCTCATAAGATGTGGGTCGCCCGGCAATATGGCGCGATGCAATCTAAAACTTGTTTTATCTCCAATGGCTTTTGTTCGATGGGTGGATCGATGCCCGGGGCGCTGGAAGCAAAAAGATTACGGCCAGAATTAAACGTCGTTGCCGTCTGCGGTGATGGGGGGTTTATGATGAGCATTCAGGCTTTAGCCACTGGAGTTGCTGAGAAAATTGGCTTTGTGGTCTTGCTTTGGGAAGATGGGGATTACGGGTTAATCAAATGGAAGCAAGAGATGCATTTTGGGAAATATTCTCATGTTGATTTGAAAAATCAGGATCTAGCTGAGATCTCCAAATCTTTTGGCGCCCATGCCATGAGATTAAAAAAATCAGAAGATTTGATTCCGGAATTGAAAAAAGCGTTTGAGATTAAAGACCGGCCCAGCGTCATAGTAATTCCCGTGGATTACAGTGAAAATATGCGGCTGTTTGAGCATTTAAAAAGCGCGGTGAAATAATTTTTTTATGAAAAATAATGAGGTGGAGGGGTGAATCTTGTATTCGTCCCGTTTGGTTTTAAGCAATTAATTTTATAAATGGGATACACAAACATGACTGATTTTTCTGATATTCAAACCGGCATTAAAGTGATTAATCCCGCCACTGGAAAAGTCAGACAAAGCTATGACTTTATGTCTTTACAAGCCGTCTCGAAAATTATTGAGAATATGGCTAAGACCCGCGAAGAGTTTTTAAAAAATAGTACGGTGTCTGGCCGGGCTATTAAAATGCTCAAAGTGGCGGAAATTTTAAAATCTAAAAAAGAGTTTTTTGCGAAAATAATTACAGAAGAAATGGGTAAGCCGATTAGCCAAGCTGTTTCAGAAATCGAAAAATGTGCGGCGCTTTGTGAGTTCTATGCAGAGAATACCCAGGATTATTTAAAACCAGAATTAATTAAAACTAATTATTCCAAAAGCTATGTCTGCTATGAGCCTTTGGGCATTATCTTCGCGATCATGCCCTGGAATTTTCCCTTCTGGCAGGTTTTAAGATTCGCGGTGCCTAATTTAATGGCCGGCAATGCAGGGTTATTAAAACATGCGCCTAATTCGACTGGAGCGGCTCTTGCGATAGAAAATTTATTTAAAGAAGCGGGCTTTCCAGAGGGTTTATTTAGAAGCTTAATTATCGATGTGGACTTAGCCTCTTACTGTATTGCTCATCCCAAAATTGCGGGGGTGACTTTAACTGGATCTGGAAGAGCAGGCCAATCTGTGGGATCTCAGGCTGGAAAAGCTTTAAAGAAAGTAGTTTTAGAATTAGGCGGCTCAGATCCATATTTAATTTTAGAAGACGCGGACCTGGAGTTAGCCGCCCAAGAATGTGTGATTTCAAGATTATCTAATGCGGGGCAAATCTGTATTTCAGCGAAAAGAATTATTGTCGTAGATAAAATTCGCGAAGATTTTTTAAAAATCTTTTTAGAAAAAGTTAAAAAATATCAATGCGGTGATCCCTTAGATCCAAAAACCAATATGGGCCCCATGGCGCGAGAAGATTTGCGAAATCAACTACATGATCAAGTGGAAAGATCTGTTAAATCTGGTTTAAAACTTTACTGCGGTGGTAAAAAAATAGATGGCCCAGGGTTTTACTATGAACCGACGGTATTTCTTGATGTCAAAAAAGGTACGCCGGCTTATGACGAAGAATTATTCGGACCCGTGGTTTGCGTGATTTATGCGAAAGATACAGCGCATGCCATAGAAATCGCCAATGACAGTCCCTATGGCTTAGGCGCAGCCGTGTTTACTAATAATTTAGAACTGGGTGAAAAAATTGCGCGTGAAGATTTACGTGCTGGAACTTGCAATGTCAACGCCCGAGTGAGCTCAGACCCGAGATTACCTTTTGGGGGAATCAAAGAATCTGGCTATGGTCGGGAGTTAGCGGAGTATGGAATTCGCGAATTTATGAATGTGAAGACGGTGGTGGTGGGGTAGTGGCTGACTTTCCTGAGAGCATTATCTTGGAAGGTGGGGGCCCCAGCAGGCTTTATTTTCTTCTGGATTTTTTCTAGTAGAGTGGCGGCCCTCTAATACACACACATATTGAAGCGCATAGCCTATGAATGTAACAACTGAAAAAATGCCAATACACGAGCCATCAAGTATTACAGAAATTTTTAAAATCTTGGGTGATATAAAAAGCATTAAGCTTTTTCGAGGTGTTCGAAACGCGTCCCATGGCCTAGATGCAGGGCTCTTTCGAGATAATCCAGATAAGTCAGAGATGCTTTTTATAGAAGCTGATCTTATAAGGGAGTTTAAGTTAGAGAATCCTCAGCTACATGAACGCTGTCATTCTGAATTGGATTGGATGGTTTATGCCCAACACTATGGCTTGAAAACAAGGCTTCTAGATTGGACAACAAATGTTTTAGTTGGGCTGTATTTTTCCCTTCAAGATAAAAAGAAAGGAGAAAATGCAGCTCTCTATGTTTTTGTGAAAAGCACTCTGCAGACGGTATCAAGAGGGACATATCACACCTATTTTTCTGATGAGAGTAGGTCCCAATTTATGATTAAAGCTCGGAGTGCAAAATTTCTCTCTGAGTATTTGGAGATTTTCAAAGAATATGCTGAGAGTCCGGTGACTTATAAAAAAGAGAAAAGAGAGTCTACAGAAGATGAGGGATTTTTTGATAGCCTCATGAATTATTACTTACCACAAGACAAAAAATTATTTAAAAACTGTAAAATAATAAATCAAGAATTTATACAGAAATTAAAAGGAATGAGTCTGAGTAGAAAACAGGTTCTTGCCGCTGTTGAATCATTAGTTTTTCCAGTTGTAGTAAATGTGCCTAAAATTGATGAAAGAGTTATTCGTCAGTCTTCCGTGATGACCCTAGACCAGCGTTTTTTTCATGAGTTATTGGATGATGATCTTAAGAGGGGTGGCCTAATGCTAAAATCTCCCTCTCCGTTCGAATTGTTTGCGAGTAAATCAGAGAAAGAAGAACCTGGGCTACATAAATTAATAATCACAGATCAGCTTGCTGTTGAAATAGGTGAACATCTTAAAATTTGTGGAATTACGGAAAATTTCTTATTTCCCTCGATTGATAATGCTTGCAAAGAAATTAATTCTAGGGTGTTTAAATGGATGTCTTAAAATAAACGACAATGGTCAAGAGATTTTTCTCCACAGGAGAAAGTATGGCGTTGATGCGTTTTATCCAGCTTGCCGATGAGAAACTGAGAGGTGCTGGGATGATGTAGTTCCAAATGGCAAAAAAGCTATTTGAAACTCCAGTTTTATGGGTTATTATGGAGTTGCAAATAGAAAAAAAGCTATTTGAAACTCCAATTTTTATTTTTTATCTAGCTCATCTCATTGGCTTATATTATTAAGGCTGAATTTTTATGGCGACTTCTGTTTCGGGGAATAAAAAATTTATTGGCAGAGCTTTAGAGCTCAAGCGTCTTAAAGAAGAAACTCAAAAAGGATCCGCTTCTTTTATTGTCATTAAAGGCCGTCGTCGTATTGGTAAGAGTCGTTTAGTTGAAGAGTTTGGAAAAAAATTTGATGCTTATTATAAATTTGAAGGGCTGGCACCTTTGTTAGGGGTTGGGATTTCTCAGCAATTAGAAGAATTCTCAAGTCAAATTTCGCGAAATTTTAAAGCATCGAAGGCGCAATATTTAGATTTTACAGATGCTTTTTCAGCCATTGCTGAACGAGTGAGTCGGGGTAAGGTTTTAATTTTTTTTGATGAGCTGTCCTGGATGGGCAATTCAGATCCTGCTTTTTTAGCCAAGTTAAAAATAGTCTGGGATAACTTTTTTTCTAAAAATAATAAATTGGTCTTTATTGTTTGTAGCTCTGTATCCTCTTGGATTAATCAAAATTTACTCAGCAGCACGGCTTTTGTTGGACGGATTTCTTTAACTTTGACTCTAGATGAACTGTCTTTAAGAGAGTGTTCAGAGTTTTGGTCTGAAGGTGTTTCAGCCTATGAAAAATTAAAAATATTAAGTCTGACGGGCGGTGTCCCTCGATATTTAGAAGCCATTAATTTTAAAAAAAGTGCCGAAGAAAATATTAAAAACTTGTGCTTTACCGAAGGTGGTTTTTTTGTTCATGAATTCGACAGTATTTTCTCGGACTTATTTTTAAGAGAAAGTAAGTTTTATGAAAAAATTATTAGAGCTTTAAGTGATGGGTCTAAAGAGATTTCAGAGATTCAAGAGATGATTTGTCAGGGTTCTGATTTTCAATATTTAGGCCGCTTGCCAGAATATTTAAAAGAGCTGGAAGAGGCAGGATTTATTCGGCGAGATTTCACTTGGAGTATTAAAACAGGGCAGGATTCTAAATTTAGTCGCTTTCGTTTGAGAGATAATTATTTAAGATTTTATTTAAAATACATTGAAAATAATCGGACCAAAATTCAGCGTGGAACGTTTGAACTTCGATCCTTAAGTGCCCTGAGTGAGTGGCGGGTGATTTTAGGGCTGCAATTTGAAAATTTGGTTTTAAATAATCGAAAAATAATTCATGAAGTATTGGGAGTTAGGCCTGAAGATATTGTTTCTGAAAATCCATTTCTTCAAAGAAAAAATAGTAAGCAAGCGGGCTGCCAAGTGGATTACATGATCCAGACAAAATTTAATTGTTTATATCTTTGTGAAATTAAGTTTTCTATGGATCCTATTGGAGTCTCTGTGATTGACGAGATTAAAAATAAAATCACAGCACTCTCTATCCCAAGAGGCTATTCGTATCGACCTGTTTTAATTCATGTGAATGGCGTGACAGAAAGTTTAAAAGACAGCGGATATTTTTCAGAAATTGTCGATATGTCGGAGCAGTTTTAATAAAAATAAAAAATTAAACCAAAACCCCTGACATAAATCCCGTCAGCATCCAGGCGAAAAATAATAAAGTAGATAAATAGCCCATGATCCAGCCCTGTTGATTTTCTGGAACTTTGTCTGAAATTAAGCTGACCAGGCTGACATAAGCCATGCCGGTAAAAATAGAAATAATGGGTGATAAAACCCATTGTATTTCTGGGTTTTTAAAATAATAAGACAAAATTAAATTTAAAAATAAAGTGAAAATAACCAAAACCCAGCTCGTTTGCATAATTTTTTTGATAGGAAAAAATCTAATTAAAATCGGGTAAATTAAAATTAATCCCAGGGATATTAATAAGCCCATATAAGTATAAAAAAGGCTGATCTTCTGAGCGGAGTAGAAAAAACTTTGGGAAAGATAAAGCGGGATTGTTTGGTAATACGAACTCCAGCCCAGTTCTAAGCTGAAGAATAAAAACAAGAGCAGGCCAATAGAATAAAGTTTAATACTGGTTTTGAGCTGCCAGAATAAATTAAAAATGGTGAGGGTTAAGTGCGTATTTTTAGCCTGTTTTTGGGCTTGTTTTTGATTTTTTTTAATAAAAGAATTTTTCAGCGTTTCTTTAAAAAATAAAATTAATAATAAAAAATTAAACAAGCTGAGTAGCAAAGCAAAAAGATAAGGGGTTTTGATATCAAACCAGAAGAGAATTTTCGGATCTGAAAGATAGCCGCCGGCTAAGGGGCCTAAAATGATAGGTAGAGTCATCATTAGGGCAATTAAGCTTAGTGCCTGAGATTTTTTACGGCTTTTATAAATATCACTCACCGCGGCTTGAGCAATCGCTTGGCTCGCAGAACCTAGGCCTGTTAAAAATCTTCCAAAGATTATTAATAATACTTGCTGAGATAGAATCCCCAGAATGGGTAATAAAAACCCTAAGCAGACTAGAAATAGACACACGCCCAGTGTTTTTTTACGACCGTATTGATCTGAAAAATGGCCGATTAAAGGCGCGGAAATTAAAGTCGCAAGGCTGGATAGGCCAATCACAAAACCCGTCAGTAATTCTCTTTGTCTTAAAGAGCTGGCGTCTGGAATTAAGTGATATTGATGATTAAAAAATAATTGTAATAAAACGGGAATAACAATGAAGTAGCTAAAAGAGTCAATAAAAATTAAGAGTAAGAGAGGGAGAAGTTTTCGGGTCGATTGCTGCATGTTTTTCAAAAACTAAAATTAAATAGGGGTGGCTAATCTTAAAGAGAAGCAGGGTGAGAGAAAATGATTGTTCTGATTATTTTTATTATTTTGAAAAATCTTCTTTAAGAAACTCTCCAAAGTTGATGATGTGCGTAAAATAATTTTCATCTTCCAGGCTTTTATCAACACCATTCACATGAATTAAAACGGGGCGATAGCTCATGTGGGGGGTCAAGGGGAGTTTGTGTATTTTTTCCTGGACTGAAGTAATAACGCTTTTGGGAATCGGATTTTTTGAAAATTTTATTTCAATAATAAATAAGCAGTTGTATTTATCTTGGATTAAATAATCGATTTGACAGCCTTCCTGAGTTTGAGTGGCTTTCTGAAAATAAGGATTGTCATAAAGAATATTGGCAGGATTAATTTTTAATTTTTTGAGAAGTGCCCGTCTATTTGATAAAACCAAGTTTTCAAATTGCAGACCCATGATACTGTCCCAGGCCGGAAGAGCATCCATGCTGATTTGGGGGTGATCAAAATCGCCTTTTTCAATTTTGCGAGCATTGGGTTGAATATATTTTAAATAAAATCGAACGTAATTATCTGAAATATGAAATTGACTGTGTCGAGATTCTTGTTGATCGTGAAGTTTCCAGGTGTAGTGGCGCCTGATAAATCCTGCTTGCTCCAGGTCGTCTAAATAATCTGAAATAATGCTTTGTTTGTTCACGCCCAGTTCTTGATAAATATCTTGTAAAGTGGCGAATGGTTTTTTAATTAAGGCTTTGAGTAAGTCTGTATAAATTTGGCTTCTGCGCCCAAAAAGATCGTTAAATAAAGTCTGAAATTCAAAATAGAGCATGCCTTCTTTCTGAAAACATAATCTTTGAATATTCGACTCTGCGGTTTCTTCAGGAATAATTTCTTCTAGATATTTTGGAATACCGCCAGTGACCGCTAATATTTTAAATTTTTCATAGGCGCTCATGCGTGTGCTTTGCTTGCCAAAGAAAGCTTGAGATTCAAAAAGAGAGAGTTCTTCTAAGTGCAAAATTAAAGATAAACGGCCGACAAAAGCCGTGTTTTTTAAAATATTTTTATCAATCCAGCTGGAGATGGACCCGCAGAGAACCAGTATTAACTGGGGATTGTGTTGAAATTGGGTGTCCCAGGCATCTTTTAATTTGGCTAAAAACGTATCATCGCCTTGGGCCATCCAAGAGATCTCGTCTAATAAAATAATGACACGGCCAGCGTCTGATTTTGGTTCTGTTTTTAGCGCTGTTTCAATTCCTAGGGCATGGAATAAATTAGTCCAATTGTCGCTATTAGGTTCTGGAATATGACAAGTTTTGACGAGCTGCTCGGCAAAAGCTTTTCGCTGCTTATCCGCCGTCATGCCTGGCGAGGGGGCGAGACCCGCTAAAGAGATTAGTCGAAAGGATTGGCCAAATTCTCGGATTAAACGGCTTTTTCCAACACGCCGGCGGCCCTTGATGGCCACTAAGCTGGCACTTTTTTTCTTTAATAAATTATTTAAAAGAGACAGCTCTTTTTCTCGGCCTATAAACACTTCTTTTTTCATGATTTTCTTGATTTTTTTAATTTGGTGTAAAATTTTATAGGTTTGATTCTTACACTAAAATCTAAAAAATACAATTTAGTGTAAAATTTTTAATGCTTTATTTTTACACCAAAATAGAAAAATCAAGAAAACTAATCCATCGCCTGAATATCCCCCAAAGTATTCACACGAAAGCCCTGATTGAGTTTTTGATTATTTTGAAGTAATTCCAAAGTGAAATTTTGGGTAAAATTTTGAGAAAAAATCAGCTGGGAATTTAAGCTGATCCATTGGTTATGTTCACCAAAGGCTTTCAAAGAAAACTGAGTATTTGGGCTAGATAAATTAATTATTTTTAAAACTGAATCTTCCGAGTCTGGAATATTATTTTTATTGCTGTCTTGAATAATTAAGAGCTGATTTTTTTTGGGGCAAATAAAAACAGTCTGACCAAGATGGGCTTCTGTATTAGCAAACTCCAGGGCTAAGTGCGTATTTTTTAAATCTTGTTTTAAATGCTCATGGGCTTTCCATTGGTTTAAGCCCATGAGCGAGAAAGAAAAAATAAGGGACAAGATTAATAAGCCCAGCAGAGTTTCTAAGAGGGTGTACCCCAGAGTTTTATCTGGGCTTTTATTTAACTTTTTATTTAAATTTTTATTATTCAGGCAAGACATAGCTGACAGAGAGCGTAAGAATATTATTCGCAAATATTTTGGAATTATCTGCGGGGAAATTATTAATATCTTTGCCAAAAAGACGCGCGTAATTTAATAAAACATCTGTATTAGAGTTTGCAATCCAACCCAGGCCAATTTCAGCTTTGGGGACATAGCGGGTTAAATCATTGCGGCCAGTAAATGCATTCGGGGTGCCGTCACTCTGGCCTGAAATATTTTGAGAGACCCTAGCCATTCCTGCTTTGCCAATAATATTTAAGCCAATGGGGGTGGTGAATCCTAGGTCAAAAAGCATGTTAAAATCATATTGTTCAATATTGGTCTGAACTGAATTGCCCATTTCAGAGCCTGAACTCACCGTGCCTTTATAAATCGCCTTGCCGTTATGGTCATAGCCGAGCTCTACACCCACAAATTGATATTGAGTATCGAAATATAAATACCCAAGACCTAGGCCCCAGGCGAACTGGTATTTCGCATGAGAGGCGTCGTTAGTATTAGGTAAATTTTCACTGGGTGTTTGCAGACTGGCAGCGCCTAAGTCACCCAAAACATAGATCCCATTATTAAGTATTAAATTGTTCATGCTCATAGAGGCATTAGGTGAAGCAGTAAAAGTACTGGTACTGGGCAGTGAGTTTGGATTATTAGCTGGATTATTAACTGGATTTTCTGCTGAGAAAGAGGAAACAGAAGTGATAACTCCCAGGGAAATGAAAGAAAGAAATACGGAGGATTTAATAAATTTTATAGGGCTCATGAATTTTACTTTTCGGTCTCTAGTATTAATAGGAAGCCGCCATGTTAAGTTTTAATTTTTGGCCTCGCAATCAAGAGATTGTTGGGAGATTGAGGGTTATTAAAAATATCTTTTGCTTTCTTTTGGGTCTTATTGAGGGGAATAAATTCGGTTAACGATGCCTTAAGAAAAAATAGCTAATTTGGCGGCGCATTTTGAATTGGAACTAGGCAAATTTTTTAGTTTTTTATTTAAATTTTTTTAAATCTAAGTTAATTAATTTGTATCTAGATTTGATATTTTCAGTTCCGTGTTGATTATTGATAAGGACTATCGATGGCTAACCAGTATTCAGGCAGTTTTGAACACAAGGTGTTTCAACGATTCGGCTTAAGCGCAGAAGATTTTCTCAAACAGTGTGTGAACGAAGGTTTGAGTTATGCTGAACTTGAGAAAAAAACAGGATTCACGCGCGGCACTTTGCGTAAATGGGCCACTCGTTTTGAATTGTCTTTAAACACGGGAATCGAAGAGAACAAGATCGATGAGTTTTCTAAGTATTTCTCGGACCCTCAAGTGAATATGCATAATTTTCTTTCCCGCCGTTGGACTAATGGCATGGCTGGGATGGCTAAGAAAAAAGCCTTGAGAGTGCAGGCTTCTTAAAAGCTTCTTAAAAATTTTTAGCAAAGTTTTTTATTTGTTTTGGCGGCTGTTTAGGTATACTCGCCGCCTTTTAAAATAAGCGCGTTTTGCATTAATTCTTATGGCTGATACTCCCCACTCTTCTCATTCTCACTCTTCTCCTATTTCTGTTCCCATGCATCGCATTCGGAATTTTTCTGTCATTGCCCATATTGATCATGGGAAATCCACTTTATCCGATCGATTTATTCAAACTTGCGGCGGTTTGTCAGACCGTGAGATGGAATCGCAAGTTTTAGATTCCATGGATCTAGAGCGTGAGCGGGGGATTACTATTAAGGCCCAGTCGGTTGCCCTGAATTATTTAGCGGACGATGGCGAGTTATATCAACTTAATTTTATTGATACCCCTGGTCATGTAGATTTTACCTATGAGGTCTCCAGGTCTTTGGCTGCTTGTGAAGGTGCTTTATTAGTCGTGGACGCAGCTCAAGGGGTCGAAGCCCAGACTGTTGCCAATTGCTATACGGCGATAGAGCAAGGCTTAGAGGTTATTCCTGTTTTAAATAAAATTGATTTACCCCAGGCAGAACCTGAGCGGGTCTGTGAAGAGATTGAAGATATTATTGGAATTGAAGCCACTGATGCTGTGAGAACCAGTGCTAAGACAGGCTTTGGTGTTCATGAAGTCCTAGAAGAAATTATTAAAAGAGTACCGGCGCCAAAAGGAGATTCTCAAGGATCTTTACAAGCTTTAATTATTGATTCTTGGTTTGATAGTTATTTAGGCGTGGTGTCTTTAGTTCGAATTAAAAATGGCAGCTTGAAAAAAGGCGACAAAATTATTGTCATGTCTACTAAGCAAGAATATTTAGTAGATAGATTGGGGGTGTTTACGCCCAAAAGATTGGACAGACAGGAATTATTCTGCGGCGAAGTGGGTTTTATTTGCGCCAGTATTAAAGACGTTCATGGGGCGCCTGTAGGAGATACTCTGACGTCGACTAAGAACCCTGCTCAAAGTTCACTCCCTGGCTTTAAGAAAATTAAGCCGCAAGTTTATGCGGGTTTGTTTCCTATTAGTTCTGATGATTTCGAGGCTTTTAGGGTGGCGCTGGATAAGTTATCTCTTAATGACTCTTCGCTCTTTTTTGAGCCTGAAACTTCCCAGGCTCTGGGCTTTGGTTTTAGATGCGGATTTTTGGGCATGCTTCATATGGAAATTGTCCAAGAAAGATTGGAGCGAGAATATAATCTGGATTTGATTACCTCGTCGCCCACTGTGGTTTACGAAGTGGTTAAGAAAGATGGAGGTATTGTCTATGTAGATAATCCATCGAAATTACCAGACTTGGTTTTAATTGAAGAAATTCGAGAGCCCATTGTCGAAGCCAATATTTTAGTCCCGCAAGAGCATCTCGGTAATGTGATTATTCTCTGTGTTGAAAAACGCGGCGTTCAGAAAAATATGCTCTATGTCGGACGACAAGTGTCTTTAAAATATGAGCTACCCATGAACGAAGTGGTCTTGGATTTTTTTGACCGACTTAAATCGACGTCGAGAGGCTATGCGTCTTTAGATTATGCGTTCTCGCATTACTCACCCGCTAAAATGGTCAGATTAGATATTTTAATTAACGGCGATCAAGTTGATGCTTTAGCAACCATTGTTCATCGAGAGTCAGCCGATCGGCGGGGTCGAGAATTAGCTGAAAAATTAAAAGAATTAATCCCCCGACAAATGTTCGAAGTTGCCATTCAAGCGGCGATTGGTGGGCAAGTCATTGCCAGATCAACCGTTAAAGCCATGCGCAAAAACGTGATTGCTAAATGCTACGGCGGGGACGTGAGTCGAAAACGCAAGTTGTTAGATAAGCAGAAAGCCGGTAAAAAGCGCATGAAACAAATCGGTAGTGTGGAGGTCCCTCAAGAGGCTTTCCTAGCTGTTTTGAAGATGGATAAGTAATTAAATAAATTTTGGATATAAATAAATGGACATGAGTTTTATGACTGTATTGGGGGAATATTTTCCTCTGATTTTATTAATCTTGGCGATTGGGTCTGGCCTAGTAGTTTTAATGGATCAAGTATTTTTTAAAAAAGCCCGAGAAGAAAAAATATTGGCTGAGACGCCTGATTTAAATAATTCGAAAATTTTTTCTAAAAAAGAAAGATTAGAGAAATTAAAAGGGCCGTTTTTAATAGACTATTGCCGGAGTTTATTCCCCGTATTTTTAATAGTTTTTGTTTTGAGGTCTTTTATTGGCGAGTTTTATCAGATCCCTTCAGCATCGATGATTCCCAATTATTTAATCGGTGATTATTTGTATGTTAATAAATTTGCCTATGGGTTTAGATTTCCGATTTGGGGCGTTAAATTAATCCCTGTGGGGACTCCCAAACGCGGTGATGTGGTGATTTTCAGCTATCCGCCTGATACCCGAGTGGATTTAATTAAGCGCGTTGTGGGTCTACCTGGAGATCATGTTTCTTATATTAATAAATTATTGAGTATTAACGGTGTTTCAGTGCCTACGAGCCTCATAGCAAATCAAATCATGGCAGATGATTCAGAAACACAAGCTGTTCAGGTTTATCAAGAAAATCTTAGTGGGGATGTTCATGGGATTATTAATATGCCCTGGGCGCCGACGCATAATTTTACCAATGTGATTGTTCCCAAAGGCGAGTATTTCGTGATGGGCGATAACCGAGATGACAGCGAAGATTCTAGATATTGGGGCTTTGTCCAGGATAAATATTTGCTAGGCAAGCCTGAAATGGTCATTTTTAGCATGGGCGATCAAGGGGTCCGCTGGAGTCGTATCGGGCATTTATTAAATTAATTGTTGAGAAAGTAAATGCAAAATTATTCAGCTAATTATTCCCAGTTATATTCCCGAATTTCTTATATTTTTAAAAGTCCAGAATTACTAGAACTGGCTTTAACCCATTGCTCTTATCAAACTCCCCATAATCAAAGATTAGAATTTTTAGGGGATTCCGTGCTGGGCTTGGCCATTGCGGATTTGTTATATGAACGTTTTCCAGAAAGCGCAGAGGGTGAGTTAACGCGAATGCGGTCTGTATTAGTCCGGGGTCATACTTTGTGTGCGCTTGCTGAAGAGTTAAAGTTTGCAGAGTTTTTAAAATTAGGGATTGGAGAGTTAAAAACAGGTGGACGTCATCGAGAGTCTATTTTAGAAAATAGTTTAGAGGCTTTAATAGGCGCTATTTTTCTAGACTCTGATTTTAAAAGTATTAAAGCAGTCATCGCGTCTTGGTACGAAACTCGACTGGGAAATCTAGAAGCAGAGACGATTTCACCGAAGGATTCAAAAAGTCGCTTACAAGAATTATTGCAAAAAATGGCCTGGGATCTGCCAGTCTATGAAGTCAAAGCAATTCAGGGTCAGGATCATGAACAGATTTTTATTGTTCAGTGCCAGGTGAAAATTAAAGAATTAAAAAATTTAAAAAAATTAAAAATGAAAGAATTTGAAAATTTAGAGAATTTAAAAAAATTAGAACAGCTAGAAAAACTAGAGGTTTTAAGTATTGAAGGCGTGGGATCGACTAGAAAAAGCGCTGAGCAAGAAGCGGCAAATTTGATGTATCAAAAATTAGTCGATCATTAATATCTCTAATATCTCTTGATCCACCATGGACTCAATCATGAATAAATAGGCCTATTAATAGATTCTGTTTGATGTTTTGGTGCACACCTAACAGGAATCATTTTTCGGCATCGTCATCACCCCGGCGGAGGCCGGGGCGACGGAAAGCCTGGTTAAAAAATTAAAATTGAAGTTATTGATTTCCCATATCAATCCATTCGGTGAGTGTTCCAATCACTTGGTTATTATTACTAGCATCTAAGATCCCGACGGTGATTCTGGCAACAGGCGTTGGGTTAAAAGACACTTTGATTTTTTGCGCAATCTTAGGGGTTTTAATTTGCGCGCTGACAAACTTAGCCGCCATAGGGTGGCTTAAAGTTTTAACGGGCATGGTTTGACCCAAGCCATTGCCATTCATGTCCGTCAACATCATGCCGACTATTTTAAGCTGGCTGGCTTTTTGGGCTTGCAGCAATCTTTGAGCGACTGGATTTGTAGTCAGACTATTTTTCTGAGTTTCTAGATCAGCTTTACTGGGTTTATTGTTTTTATTTTGATCGCTTGCCTGGGCCTGATTAGCAGTTTGGACGGCTGTCTGAATAGTTTTGTCCTGAGCTAAAGTATTTAAAACCAAAGCTTCTTGCTGGAGACTGGCTTTAGCGCTGGCAGATTTGCTCACTTCAGCGGCACTGGCGTGGTTGGTAAAAGTAAAGGCAGCTAGGCCAAGACCAAGTCCAAAGCATAAAGTTATTAGAGATAAGCTAAGAGGTTTTTTGAGATTGTTATTAAAATTTTTCATTGAGAAATTACTCCGAGTAAATATTAAAAATAAATATAAAAAATCTAAAAATTAATTTAATTTAAAAATTAAGATTTAGATTTTTTGTATTTAAACAAGAATTTATTTTTAATAGAAACACGTCACAAACTTGCAAATTAAATTAAGAGCAGTGTGTATTGGGAGTATTTAATTTGAATTATTTTGAATTAATTTGAATTAAATTAATGAGGAGAGGGCTTAATGGTGGTCCGGGGCAGAATCGAACTGCCGACACAAGGATTTTCAGTCCTCTGCTCTACCGACTGAGCTACCAGACCAATTAAGGCGCGCCATTAAACAAAATTTGTTTTGAAGCGTCAAGGAATTTCAATAAGTTTCAATAGTAAATTAATCCCGATTGCACCCAGGGGGTATCGCTATTAAGATGCCGCCCTTTGATTAATTGGTATTAAATAGGGATTTTGAGTGTTCAATCATTCGCAAAATAGCTCTGGTAGCTCTGGGGAAAATAATCCTGGGTCAAATAATTCTGGGTCTCAGAATAATAAACATCATCCCGTGGGCGCTATTATTTTTAAAAGCTTTGAGCTGGGCCTGCGTGCTTTTAGCACTTTGTTTTTAATTGCGTTTATTCAGGCTTTATTAATTCGCCTGGTGATTGTTTTATTTCCTTTGCCACTGATGGGGGATTTAGATCTAACCAAAAGTGTCAGTCTTTCAGAAGCTCTGAATTTATTGAGCCTAGCCGTGATTGTTTTAATGATTGGCAGTGTCGGTAATTCGATGATGCAGGCTTATTTTGTGGCTTGTCTTAAATCACCGAATGTTAAAATAGGCGAGGTTCTGAAGTTTTTTTCCAGTAAAGCTGGGAAGATTTTTATAGCCTCTGTGCTTTATTACGCGCTGATGAGTTTGGGGATGATGCTGTATGTCTTGCCGGCGGTTTTATTAGGCGCGGTGTTTTTTCTATATTTGCCCTGCTTATTATTTGAGCAAGTGTCTGTGATCGGGGCATTTAAAAGAAGCTGGGATTTATCTAAAGGACGGTTTTGGTCTTTGTTATTGCTTTATGTTTTAACTTCATTGTTTTATTTAATTCCCCAGGTTTTATTAGAAAACTTGGTTTTATTAAATATATCTAGTGCGATTATCAATGTCCTAATGATCTTTGCAGCAGCGATTTGCCTGCCTTTTTGCAATGCACTTTGTGTGACGGCTTATTCTTATCGGCGCCTAGAGTGTCTGCCTCAAGCTGGATTATCAACTTCTTCAGGTTCTCCAGGTTCTTGAGGCTCTGCAGGAGCACTCTAAGATTGGTTTTTTTGTATGAGTTTTTGTATGGGTTTTCTCGTGCATATTCAAAACAGTGACGTTATAATCCCGCCCCTTTGAAACCTGTTTGGGAGAAGGCCAATGGCGGATAGTTTGCATCAGTTTGAACCCTATAAAGAGAAGAAGGGTGAAGAATATATGGGGCCCCGAATGAAGGCCCATTTTGAAGAAATTTTGATTGGCTGGAAAAGAAGCCTGATGTCTGAAGTGGATCGCACTGTGTCTTATATGCAAGACGAGGCCATGAATTTTCCAGATCCTGCGGATCGAGCTACGCAAGAAGAAGAGTTCAGCTTGAAATTGCGGGCGAGTGATCGCGATAGAAAATTATTGCGAAAAATTGAGCAATCTATTGATGAAATCAAAGCAGATGATTATGGCTATTGTCATTCTTGTGGCGTTGAAATTGGTTTAAGAAGGCTAGAAGCCAGGCCAACAGCGACTTTATGTATTGACTGCAAGACGCTGGACGAAATCAAAGAAAAGCAGCTTTATAGTTAATAAAAATAAAATATTTAAAAATATAAATATATAAAAACATAGTGAGATTCCAACTGAATGAACCCCTTAACAGAACACCGTTTTCCTGCGGCAAATTATGGTCTGGATATTGACGATATTGATCCAAAAGCGCTGGAGATTGTTCTGGCGCTTCAGGATGCAGGCTACAGTGCCTATATCGTTGGCGGGGGGGTTCGGGATTTATTACTGGGAAAACATCCGAAAGATTTTGATGTGGCGACGAGTGCGCACCCTGAAGAAGTAAGAGCTTTATTTAAAAACTGTCGGCTGATTGGCAGGCGATTTAGATTGGCTCATGTGTATTTTAAATATCATATTATTGAAGTTGCGACTTTTAGAGGCGATCACACTCAAGCGGATCATGATGAAACGGGTAGCTCCAGTGAGCATGGTTTAATCCTGAGAGATAATGTTTTTGGGACCATGGCTGAAGATGCTATTCGTCGCGATTTTACGATTAATGCCCTGTATTACGATCCTGTTTCTGAAGAGATTATTGATTTCACGGGTGGGCTTTCAGATCTTCAGAATAAAATTTTAAAACTTATTGGAGACCCGTTAAAAAGATTTCAAGAAGATCCTATTAGATTATTAAGAGCTGCAAGATTTTCAGGGCGCTTAGGTTTAAGTATTGAGAAAAAAACAGGCGAAGCTTTGGTTAAATCAAGAGAGATGCTGGCTCACGTGTCTCCTGCCAGATTATTTGACGAGCACATGAAGTTTTTTCTTCATGGGCATGCCAAAGAAGTATTTGATGCTTTGGCAGCTTTTGGCTTATTAAGTTATTTATTTCCCTTGTTAAATACACAGCCAAATCAGCCAAATCAGGAAATGATTCAGCAGGCTTTGATTAATACGGATCAACGCGTTGCTGAGGGTAAGCCTATTAATCCTGCTTTTTTATTAGCTGTATTTTTATGGCACCCCATGCAGGATTTAAAGAAAAATTATGAAGCTAATTTACACTCTTCTTATGAGGCTTATTTAAGAGCCGTCAATGATGTTTTATCTAAGCAAGTAGAAAGCTTGGCCGTGCCTAAAAGATTGACTCAAACAGTTCGAGAAATTTGGCAATTGCAGCATTTACTTGAACGTCGACGTCCTCGGCAGGTCTTAACTTTATTAGGTCATAAAAGATTTCGGGCCGCTTATGATTTTTTCTTGCTACGAGATTTAGTCCAAGAGATAGAGCCAGGCTTAGCTGGCTGGTGGACAGGGATCCAAGAATTAGAGATCTCAAAGCAAAAACAATGGATTCGTGATTTAAATCAAGATTCTCAGCAGGTTCTCGCTCGCCAATCCAATCAGCCCTTAGGTTCAGTAGGTCCAGTAGATCTAGTAGGCCAAGTAGATCAAATAAATCAGGCTGGTATGGATTCTGTTTTAAAATCTGAGCAAGCAAAAAAACCGCATGCGTCCTTATGGAATCAATTAAGTTTATTGGCTCAAAAACATCGGGGTTTAATTTTAAAGCATTTATTTTCAGAGGATTCGGAAAGATTTTCTAAATTTTCTATTCAGGGGCCGGAGTTATTTTTAGATTATTCGAAAAATAAAATCACAGAAGAAATCATGAGTGTATTAATAGAACTCGCTCATAATTCGGGGCTTTCTGATCAGATTGAACAATTATTTTCTGGAGCCTGTGTGAATAACACAGAAAATAGGCCCGCTTTGCATATGGCTTGTCGTGCTCTGCCTGAAGATGGCTATGAATGCATGGATCAGATTCTGTCTGAGCAGAAAAAGATGCAAAAATTTATTACCCAGATTCACTCTGGAAAATGGCGGGGTGCCACTGGGGAGAAGATTAAAAATATTGTGAATCTAGGGATTGGGGGATCTGATTTGGGGCCTCATATGGTCACAGAGGCTTTGAGAAATTATTCTTTAGGTCATTGTGAGATTTATTTTATTTCTAATATCGACGGTGCCGCTTTAGATTTAATCTTTAAAAAATTAAATCCCGCTGAGACTTTGTTTATTCTGGCCTCGAAATCTTTTAGCACTCAAGAGACTTTACAGAATGGCTTGACTGCTCGTGATTGGATTATTAAAAATTTGGGAGAAGGCAGTACAGATAAGCATTTTATTGCCATTACTTCGAAGCCAAAATTAGCCAAAGCTTTTGGAATTAATCCTAAATCTTGTTTTGAAATGTGGGATTTTGTTGGTGGCAGATACTCTCTTTGGTCGGCTATTGGCTTACCCATTGCTTTAAGTATTGGCTATGAGAATTTCTTAAAATTATTAAGTGGCGCCAGAGCTATGGATCAGCATTTTAAAGAGGCTGATTTTGAAAATAATATCCCAGTGATTTTGGGTTTATTAGGCGTGTTTTATAGAAATATTTTAAATTACGAAACCCATGCTGTTTTACCTTACGATGACAGATTGTATTTCTTACCGTCTTATCTTCAGCAGTTAGATATGGAATCCAATGGTAAAAGAGTGAGTAAAGAGGGAGGGTTATTGGATTTAAAAACAGGTCCAGTGATATGGGGCGGTGTGGGGACCAATGGTCAGCACGCGTTTCATCAATTATTACACCAGGGGACCAGTGTTATTCCAACGGATTTTATTTTAATTAAAACGCCCGATCATGATTTAAACAATCATCATGAGATCTTGCTTTCTCATGGCTTAGCCCAGATGCAAGCCTTAATGCGTGGAAAAACAGAAGCAGAAGCTATGGCGGAATTAATAACGGCTGGTATGCCTGAAGAGCAGGCAAGATTTTTAGCGCCACATAAAGCCATCCCTGGAAATAAGCCTTCTAATGCCATTGTTTTAAATAAGCTCACGCCAGAATCTTTAGGAAGTTTAATTGCCATGTATGAGCATAAAGTGTTTGTACAAAGTGTTATTTGGGGCGTTAATCCTTTTGATCAGTGGGGCGTAGAACTAGGTAAGCAATTAGCTGGAAATTTGCTCAGCGCTTTAAAAACCAAGAATCCAGAAGATTTTAATTTTGACAGTTCAACTAATGGCTTGATTGCTCATCTTGTGAGTTAGGGGTATGGCATGCGTGATTTGTTTTCTCAGGATGAAGAATTTTTAGAGGATTCGCCGCTGCAAAATTTGCCTATAGGGATTCAAGATTTTGAAAAACTAAGACAAGAAAATTTTTTATATGTCGATAAAACAAAGCATCTTTATAGGTTAATCAAAACAGGGCGGGCTTATTTCTTATCAAGGCCTAGACGATTTGGAAAGTCTTTAATGATTTCGACGCTGGAGTCTATTTTTAAAGCGCGTAAAGATTTATTTGAAAATACCTGGATTTTAAATAGCTCAGAAGCTGCTAGTTATGACTGGAAAGAATATCCCGTGCTTAGGCTGGATATGGGCGAAGTTAGTCGCAGTTCAAAAGAAAATCTTGAACAGGGCTTATTAAAAAAAATACTCTCTATCGCCTCTGATTATGGGGTTTATTTACCAGAGCCCTTGATTGATCCTGCAAGTGCCTTAAGTTCTTTGATTGAAGGTTTGGTGAAATTAAAAAATCTGCGCGTGGTTGTTTTAATTGATGAATACGACAAACCAATTTTGGATAATATTTTGGACTTGAAAAAAGCCGATGAAATAAGAGAGATTTTAAGAAATTTTTATACGATTTTTAAATCTCAAGATGGGAATATTCATTTTTTATTACTCACTGGGGTGACTAAATTTACCAAAGTTTCGATTTTTTCTGGTTTGAATAATCCGGATGATTTAACGCTCACTGATATGAATGCGGACCTAGTGGGATATACCCAACAAGAGCTAGAAAATAACTTTATGCCTTATATTAAAAATCTAGCTCGCAAATTTAATACACCGATTCAAAATCAGCTGGAGCAAATTAAAACTTGGTACAACGGGTATCAATTCTCAGCTGAAGGTTTAAGTGTTTACAATCCTTTTTCCGTTTTGAAATTGTTTCAGCATGAGAGCTATCAAGCACATTGGTTTGAAACTGGAACCCCTGGTTTTCTCATGGATTTATTAAAAAAAGAGCAATTTAACTTAGCGGAATTAAACGAGCTGCAAGTAGGCGCAGATGCTTTAAGTATGAGTGATATTAATAAAATGGAATTGGTAGCGCTTTTGTATCAAACAGGCTATTTAACCATTACGGGTTATGACCGTGAGTACAGAGCGTATGATTTGAATTACCCCAATCTTGAAGTCAAAACTGCGTTTACTAGTAATTTATTAAGCACTTTTTCAGGAAGAGAGAGTTCCGCGCAGGGTAATATTTTTATTCAAATGAGTAAAAGTTTAGTTGCTGGAGACTATGACTTATTTTTTGAAAGTTTAAAAATTTTTATAGCGGGGATTCCCTACACCCAATTTGCAAAAATGGGCGAGCGCGATTTCCAGACTGTTTTATTTTTGATTTTTACTTTGCTGGGCTATCGCATGAATCTTGAGGTCTATACCAGCTTTGGAAGGCTTGATGCGGTCTTAGAAACTAAAGATCAGCTTTTTATTTTTGAATACAAAGTTAATCAAACCGCCCAAGATGCTTTGAATCAAATTAAGGCTAAGAAATATTTCCAGCCCTATTTAAGTTTAAATAAAAAAATTAATTTAATTGGCATGAATTTTTCAGTGGCTGAAAAAAATATAGACCAGTGGATTCATGAGTTGCTCTAAAAAATAACACAGCCCCTATTATCTGAGCTTGGCGGCGGGTCCTGGTCACCAGAAGCATGGCCATCTAAGCCTGCGGAAGCTGCGAAGGCAACGACGACTTCTGTTGGTTTGACTCGGCTTCTTCCTGAGTTTTCTTCAGCCATTCGAGTAACAGCGCTACACCAAGCGGCTCTTATGGGACTCCAGTGGAGATATCGCTGTATAAACGGAGCTGCGGTCTGAAATAAAGGCGCGTAAGCGTCGGATGAGTAGATTGTTAATCGCTCTGACTTTTTACCTGCTTCGTTAGCCATGCTTTGACATGATGCTTCGCCAGGTTTTCTTTCATTATGAATTTTTTGAAGTTTATCTCTCTCGAGTGAAAAGTGTTCTGCAGCAAGCTTCAGCGTTGAAAGCTCTCTAGGCGCGTCTGGTCGTTCTTTTGATCGCCATAATTCTAATAGATAGGCTCCAACTTCTGGATAAGGTATTCGAGAACCGGTTGAAAGAATGTCAGTGGCTAAGGTTATGTCATTTATCAGGGCTGCCTCATTAAAATAACAGCGTGACAATTATCGGAGATTATGACATTTGAGTCTGTTTTTTTTCCAACCGGAGCTCGATATGTCAAAAGAAGAACCAAGTTTTATTGATCTTTTAAAAGAAATCCCAGATCACAGAATTGATAGAAAAAAGCTTTATCCCGTAGAAGAACTAATGTTGCTAACCATCTGCGGACTCAGCGCTGGAGCTGACGGCTGGGATGATTTGGAGCTTTTTGGGAAACTTAAATTGAATGACCTAAGAAAATATTTTCCATTTGAAAATGGGACTCCCAGCGATGACACGCTTAGGCGTTTTTTCAGAACACTAGATCCACTTA
>Ga0214919_10001357_pt1 | contig 40334 bp, 35 predicted proteins | sample LL1503_MetaG_FD_177994 | JGI IMG/M metagenome (GOLD analysis project Ga0214919, IMG submission 177994) | Freshwater microbial communities from Lake Lanier, Atlanta, Georgia, United States - LL-1503 | ecosystem: Environmental > Aquatic > Freshwater > Lake | place: USA: Georgia | collected...
GGCACGCGCAGGAGTCCGGTGAATTCTGCGACTCACGAGCGATGCACGATTCGTCCAAGAGCATCCTGTAGCAGAATCCGCCGGCGACGAGCATGCCGCAGCCGGCGAACCAATGCGGGCGGCTTCGACCTGCACACCCGCGGCGTCAATCAGAAGCTCACGCCGCTTCCACGCCCGGGCTCTCGCCGAAGTAATACTTCTTCGCGTCAGGATTCGTGAGCACCTCCTGCGCCGTGCCGTGGCAGAGCACCTTGCCGGCGCGAACGACGTAGCTGCGGTCGGTGATCGCCAGCGTCTCCCGCTCGCGATGGTCGGTGATCAGGATCGAGATGCCGGTGTCGCGGAGTCCCGTGATCACCTTCTGGATCGAGTGGATCGTGACCGGGTCGATGCCGGTGAACGGCTCGTCGAGCAGGATGATCCGCGGCTCAGTCACCAGGCAGCGGGCGATCTCGAGCCGCCGCTTCTCGCCGCCCGAGATGTAGTGCGACTTCGACTTGCGGATCCGCGTGATGTCGAATTGCTCTAAAAGTTCTTCGCAGCGACGGCGGCGCTCCTTGGGAGGCATGCCAACCAGTTCCATGATCGCCAGCAGGTTCTGCTCGACGGTGAGCTTGCGGAACACGCTCTGCTCCTGCGCAAGGTAGCCCATGCCGCCGTCCCGCGACCGCTTGAACATCGGCCAGTGGGTGATCTCCTCGTCGTCGAGAAGCACGCTGCCCGCGTCGGGCATGACCAGGCCACACGTCATGCGGAAGCTGGTCGTCTTGCCGGCGCCGTTGGGGCCCAGCAGGCCCACGATCTCGCCGGCCTCGACGTGGAAATCGACGCCGTCCACCACCCGGCGGCGGCCGTAGGTCTTCACGAGCCCCGTGACGGACAACAGCGGCATCTGGTTCCTCCTCCAACAGGATGCTGGGAACACGATCCTGGGAACGCGATCCTGGCCCATCGCCAGCCTCACCGCACGAACCGCATCCTCCCGAAGTTTGGCCACGAGGGCAATCGCAACTCCGCACCCCCAATTTTCACCGGCACGGCCCAGCTTGCCGGGACGGCGTGGGGCCAGAAAATCGCCATCGCCTTCCCGATGAGCAGGTCCCTGTCGACGTGGTGCCCCTCCAGCCAGAGCCGGCTGTCCTTGCTGGCAGCCGAGTTGTCGCCGAGCACAAAAAACTGGTCGGCCTCGAGGTCGAACTCGAGCCGATCCTCCTCGAGAATCTCGCCTGGACGGGCCCCCACGTCGATAGCGCCGATGTAGTAGGTGTCGCGAAGCACCCGCAGGTTCTTCACGCGGACGTCGGCGGCTGACGCGGTGATGCCCACCGGTGCCAGATCGCTCGGCGTGTCGGCGCCCGGTTCGACCGCGACGGCCGCGGGACGGTTGAGCGGCACCTCGTCGATCGTGCGTGTCCAGACCGTGGGCTTGTCGAAGGCGATGCGGCGGCCATCGACGAAGAGCGACAGTTCGTCGTCGACGTTCGCAAACAGGATCTTCCACGAACCCTTCCCCCGCACCGGCGTGCGGCCGCGGGCCGCGGACTCGCCCTCCCGACCGCCGGCCAGCACGAGCAGGGCGTCGCCGGTGGCAAGATCGATCTCGCAGCGGTGCGCGGCGGACCCCTCCACCAGATCGATCGCCAAACGCCCCCCATTCCCGCTCGTGGTTTCGCAGACCATCTCGACGGCCAGATCACCCACCCAGTGCGGCCGGGTGCCGATGGCGTTGTAGGGCTGGAAATCATCGATGAGCGTGGGCCGTGCACGGCCGGCGAGCGACTCGCCCTTTCGCACTCCCTCCCACTCCTCGGCCGACGGGAAGAAGTGCCGGTAGCGGAGGGTGGCGGGCGCGTCCGTCGCGCCGCCCGACACACTGAACGAACGGCCCTCATCGGTGCTCGTCCATGTGGCAGTCGGACCCTGACCGCGCGGCGACCAGTCGGTCCAGCAGAGCGGCCACCCGGCTTTCTGCAGATCAGCCGACACGTGGCGACTGTCGTGCACGCACTGCAGCATCGCACGCATGGTGTCGGGCGGCTTGCGGGCAATCTCGGCCGCGGCGCCGTCGCGACTGGTCCAGATGTCGCCACCGGCGATCGAGACCGTCTCGCCCGGCAGGCCGATGAGCCGCTTGATGTAGTTCGTCTTCGCCTCCTCCGGATACTTGAACACGACCACGTCCCACCGCCTGGGCTCGGCGAAGTCGTAGGCGAACTTGTCGACGAGGATCCGGTCGCCGCTGAAAGACGGATACCGCGGGTCGTACCGCATCTGGCCGCCGGCACCCTGCACCAGCCGCATGCCATAGCCACAGTTGGGGCACTTCGCCGCGAGCACCATCTTGCCGGCCAGCCGAGACCGCAACTGGCCGATCGGACCACGGTCGCTCTCGAGCAGTTCGATGCGGCGCCGCCTCGTCTCCCGCTCCTCGATCCCCATCGCGCCGTTGGCGTCGTTGGCCTTGAGCGTGGCGAGTTCTCGTTCCAGCCGCGCGGCCTCCGTCCGCAGGCTCTGCGACTGGTCATCTTCTTCCGCGCTGCAGCCGACGCGGAAGTCGCGGCCACACGACTCGCAGGCGAGGTCCTTGTGGCGGCCCATCAGCGTCGGGGCCATGGAGCCCGTCGGGATCACGAACGCCTCCGCCTCGAACGCCCGGAACAGCAGCGCGAGCGTGAACGCGATCACCACCGACTCGACCGTCTCGCGGCCGAAGCCCAGCGGGCTCCTCACGATGTCGCCTGGCCGCGGCGGACTCGGCGCGGCGGGAGCGGTGGGAGCGGTCGCCTCCGGTGCTGCCGCGGCACGGGGTGGCTGGCTGGGAAGGTGGGTCATGATGACGCTGGCTCCAGAAGGAGGACGATGCCGCTGCACAGAGTGTAAACGGAATCGAGAATTTCCCCATTTCCCTGACAGATCGTGCAGAATGACTCCATGCCCCGCTTCGAACACATCCGCCACAAGCCGCCGGAACGGCTATCAGTACCACGGGAACTGATCGTTGCCTGCCCGCCCATGCGGAGCCACGTCAACCTCTCGCACATCGTCCGCACCTGCGGCTGCTTTGGCGTGCCCCGCGTGATCGCCTGCGGTGCCGCCCGACTCCACGAGCGGATCGCGCGGGATGGCGCCGAGTCGGTCGTGCTGGAGATTCACCGCAGCCTGCCGCCGGTACTCGACCGTCTCCGCGACGAGGGCTATGAGATCGTGGGGCTCGAGCAGGCGACACACTCCGAAAGCCTGTTCGGGTTTTCCTTCGCCGCCCGCACCGTGCTCGTAGTCGGCAACGAACGAACCGGCTTGGAGGACGACGTGCTCGCCCGGCTCGACCGCGTCGCGGAAATTCCAATGTATGGCCTGCCCCACAGCCTCAACGCCGCCACATCGGCGTCGATCGCGGTCTATGAATACTGCCGCTGGGCGGAAGCAGCGGGGCGGACGTCGCCGCAGGCCCACGCATGACGCTGCTCATCGGCACCGACGAAGCGGGCTACGGCCCGAACCTCGGGCCGCTCGTGGTGGCGGCCACGGCCTGGCGGGTCGACACGCCGGCTGAGGATGCCGAGGCGGTGCTGACAGCGGCCATACTGGAGGTCGATGCAGCAACGGGGGCCGGCCGCAGCACACCGCTGTGGGCTGACTCCAAACAGATCTATCGTGGTGGCGCGGGCTTCGACAGACTCGAGCGGGGCGTCTTGATCGGACTGAAGCTTGCATCCGGCGCACTGCCCGGCAGTTGGACGGAGCTTGCCGAGAGGGTCGGACCGATCTCGCCACACAACGGCTGCCTGGAAGAGTGGCAGGACCTTGCACCGCTCACCGTGCCCCGCGAGGCCGACGCCGCCGAGTGTCTTGAGAAGGCGACGGCTGTTCGTGATCTCTTCGCACGCCGTGGCGTCGTGCTCGAGCGGGTCGCCTGCCGCGGCATCTACCCCGGCGAGTTCAACGCGCTGCTCGAACGCGGCCTCAACAAGTCCGACATCCTCTCCGCCGCCACGCTCGATCTGGCGGCCGCTCTCCGGGCCGTCGCCCCCGATGAACCGGCGGTCGTCTGGTGTGACCGGCACGGCGGACGCAAGCGATATGGTGGACTGGTCGCACGCCACTTCGATGCGACACTCGTACAACCGTTGGAAGAGACTCCCACGCGGTCGGCCTACCTGGTGCCGGCAGGTGACCTTCCCCCGACGCAAGCCTGCCGGATCGAGTTCTGCGTGGGGGGGGAATCGCGGGCGCCGGTGGCCCTGGCGAGCATGGCGGCGAAGTACGTCCGCGAACTCTCGATGCATGCCTTCAATACGTTCTGGGCTGCCCGCGTGCCCGACCTGCGGCCCACCGCCGGCTACCCGACCGACGCCCAGCGATGGCGGCACGACGCCGCCGCGGCCATCGAGCAGGCACGTCTCGCCGAAGACGACCTCTGGCGGCGGTCGTAACTTGCCCCGGCCGGCGGCGGAACGCACAATTGCCGCATGGCCAAACTCACCACGCATCTCTATATCGTCCGTCACGCCTGGGCCGAGGATCAGGGACCAGGCATCGACGACCATGCCCGCCAGCTCACGAAGAAGGGGCGGAAGCGGTTCGCCGCCATGATGAAGAGCCTCTGCAAGGCCGGCATGCAGGTCGACGTCATCGCCACCAGCCCGCTGGTCCGCGCCCGCGAAACCGCCGAAATTCTGGCGGCGGCGTTCGACAACGCCCCGCCGGTGGAGGTGGTCGACGCCCTCGCGCCCGCCTCCAACTGGCCGGCGCTCGTGGAATGGACGACCCAGCAGGATGCCGCCCGCGTGGCCTGGGTGGGGCACATGCCCTGTGTCGGCCGGTTGGTCGGCCTCACGATCGGCGACGGCTCCGCCTCGATCCGCATGCAAAAAGGGGCGGTGGCCTCGATCCGGCTCGACGACGGGCCGGGGCATCCCGGCGAACTGGAATGGCTGGCCACCGACGACATCGTCTGAATGGCTGCTACACTTTCACTCCCCTGGGCCTATTATATGCCGTTGCCGGACGGACACTTCCGCCTGCGATACGCACGTGGTTGATCGATCACCGTCATAGCCAAAGGAGCTGAGCCGTGACCCGCCAACGTTCCGAATTCCTCGCCACATTCCGCACCGCATTCCTGACCGGGCGCACCGGCACCGTCACACTGGCACTCGCCACGTCGGTGGTCACGCTCTCGTTCACCATCATGGGCTGTGCGCCTTCCGGGCGGACCGGCTCCAAGGGCGAGGTCGTCGAAATCGAGACCATCGAGACCATCCCCGTGGCAGACCAGGCCCAGAAAAACGCCAAGGCAGTGGCCATCGACGAAGAAGCTGCCAAGGCCAAGAAGACCGTAGACGCGGCGACTGCGGCGGCCGACCTCGCGATCGCGGAAGCAGGCAAGACGATCGACGCGAAGGCAGAGGCCGCGCCGGCGGCGGACAAGCAGCCCATGGCGAAAGAGACGCAGCCGATGAAAGAGGCACCGGCGGTGGGGGCCGGTCCTGTGCTGCCCCGCGAACGCGTCGCGCTGGGCGACCCCTCGCTGACGGCCGGCGTCCCCGGCAGCGGACTGATCACGCTCGAGCAGATCGACCAGTGGCTTGCCAATCCGAAGAACGCCGTGGAGCTGGAACCGGTGCTCCCACTGGGACTCTCGCAGGGGGCCGCCCAGATCGACCGGGCCGGTCTTGCCAAAAACCCCCTCACACGGGCCAAGATCGAACTTGGTCGGCAGCTCTATTTTGACCCACGGCTCTCGGTTGACTCGACCGTCAGCTGCGCCAGCTGCCACAGCCCTGCGGAGGGCTATTCGGCGAACACCAAGACGGGCGTGGGCATCCGTGGCCAACTCGGCGGCCGCAACTCGCCCGTGTCTTTCAACCGCATCCTGTCGGGCCCGCAGTTCTGGGACGGCCGCGCCGATTCGCTCGAGGCGCAGGCCGTCGGCCCGCTCCAGAATCCGATCGAGATGGGCTTCACGCACGAAGGCGTGGTGAAGCGGCTCGGCGAAATGCCGGTCTATAAGAAGCAGTTCGAGACGATCTTCGGTGACCTGACGATCGACCGCGTCGGTCAGGCGATCGCCGCCTTCGAACGCGTGCTGGTCACGGCACCGTCACCCTACGACCACAACGAACAGCTGCAGTCGTTCGCCGCCCTCGATGCAGACGACATCGCCGAAGACCCGGATCTGGCCGCGAAGTACGCTGCGACGAAGGCCGCCGTCGAGGCACAGCCGATGTCGGAGGAGGCGAAGCGCGGCCGCGAGATCTTCTTCTCGGAGAAGGGCAACTGCACAGCCTGCCATGTGGGCGCGAATCTCGCCGACGAGAACTACCACAACATCGGCATCGGCATGGACAAGCCAGAAGCCGACGTAGGCCGCTTCGCCGTCACGAAGGATCCGGCAGACACCGGCGCCTTCAAAACACCGACCATCCGCAACGTCGCCTTGAGCGGTCCCTACATGCACGACGGGTCGGTCGCGACCCTGGAGGAGGTGGTGGAGTGGTATGACAAGGGCGGCCACCCCAACCCCCACTTGAGCGCGAAGATCCGGCCTCTCAAGCTGTCTGCCCAGGAGAAGGCCGACCTCGTCGAATTCATGAAGGCCTGCACGGGACCGACGCCCACGGTCGAGACGAGCCGGCTGCCTGCCGGGGATTGAGCCGTCCTGGCATGAGCACCAAGAAACGTTCCCTACTGCCGCTCGCGGAGGCCCGCCTGCCGCTCTATGCAGGCATCGATCTCGGCGGCACCAACATCAAGGCGGCGCTCGTCGACGACGACGGGCGGATGGTCGCCTTTCACACGGAGCCGACCTACGCGGAGCGGGGCCCCGAGGATACCGCCGCGCGGATGGGCCGGATGGTGCACACACTCGCCGGCATGGTAGGCATCGCCACGAGCGACATCGCCCGCGTTGGCCTGGGCACACCGGGGCCGCAGGATCTGGCGACGGGCGTGATCCTCCGCGCGGGCAACCTGCCCGGCTGGGACAACTTTCCGATCCGTGATCGTGTGGCGGTGCACTGCGGCCACGAGGTGACCTACGCCAACGATGCGACCGCCGCGGCCTACGGCGAATTCTGGGTTGGATCGGGCCGCGACTACGACAGTCTGATCCTGCTCACGCTGGGCACGGGCGTGGGCGGCGGCATCATCATCGACAACGCATCGATCGACGGCGCCCACAGCCATGCCTCGGAGTTTGGCCACATCATCGTCGATACGGCCGCCACCGCGCGGATCTGCCCGTTTGGCCACAGCGGCGATCTCGAGGCCTACTGCAGCGCGACAGCCCTGAAAGCGCGGGCCCGCGACGCGATTCCCCAGAACGCGGAGAGTTCACTCGCCAAGGCCGTCGCCGCAGGCGAGGAACTGACGCCGATCCTGATCTCACGGGAGGCGGCTGCCGGCGATCCGCTCGCTACCGACCTCATCCTGGAGACCGCCCGCTGGCTGGGGATCGGCATCGTCACACTCATGCACACGCTCGACCCGGAGGCCGTGCTGATCGGTGGCGCGATGACCTTTGGCGGCGAGGCGGCCCCTGTCGGCAAAGCCTTCATCGAACGCGTGCGGGCGGAGGTGAGATCCCGTGCGTTTCCCCTGCTCGCGGAGAAGACCATCATCCGCTACGCGAGCCTGGGAGGCGACGCCGGCTCGATCGGCACCGCCGGATTGGCGCGGCGAACCGTTTCTCGCTGAAGACGCCCGTATTTTCCATTCATCGGGCCGGAAACTCGTCTACAATCCCCGCATGAGCATCGACTGCAAACACATCCGCAACTTCTCCATCATCGCCCACATCGACCACGGCAAGAGCACGCTCGCCGACCGGCTCCTCGAAAGCACGGGTACGGTCGAGAAGCGTCTCCTCAAGGAGCAGATGCTCGACGACATGGACCTGGAGCGGCAGCGGGGCATCACGATCAAGGCCCGGGCCGTCCGCATGGAATGCCGGCACAAGGGGGAGCTCTACGAGCTCAACCTCATCGACACGCCTGGCCACGTCGACTTCCACTACGAAGTCTCGCGGAGCCTGGCGTGCTGCGAAGGCGCGGTGCTCCTGGTCGATGCGTTCCAGGGAGTCGAGGCCCAGACCGTCGCCAATGCCTACGCGGCGATCAACCAGAATCTGGCGATCGTGCCGGTGATCAACAAGGTCGATCTCGTGCACGCGCGGGTCGACGAGGTGCTCACCGAGATGGAGCAGAGCCTCTCGATCGACTCCACGGAGGTCATCAAGGCCAGTGCGAAGACGGGTATCGGCATCGACGAATTGCTCGCCGCGATCGTCGAGCGGATCCCACCCCCAGCGGGCGATCCGCAGGCTGTCTTGCGGGCGTTGATCTTCGACAGCCACTACGACAGCTACCGCGGCGCGATCACGTATGTCCGACTCATCGATGGCACGGTGAAGAAGGGGCAGAAGATCCGGTTCCTCGAGACCGGCGTGACCCACGAGGTGCTGGAGCTCGGTCAGTTCGTGCCGCAAAGGCGGGCCTGCGAGGAGCTGGTGGCCGGCCAGGTTGGCTACTTGGTCTGCAACATCAAAGACGTGAAGCAGGTTCACATAGGCGACACGGTGACGATCCCCGGCGACCATGCGGCCGCCCCCATGCCCGGCTACAAGCCGCCCCAGCGGATGGTCTACTGCGGCCTCTACCCCTCCGAGGGGGAAAACTTCGAGGAACTCCGTGACTCGCTGGAGAAGCTGTCGATCAACGATCCGTCTTTCGAATTCGCGCCGGAGTCGAGTGAGGCGCTCGGCTTCGGATTCCGCTGCGGCTTCCTCGGCCTGTTGCACATGGAGATCATCCAGCAGCGGCTCGAGCAGGAGGCCGATCTCGACCTCGTGCAGACGGCCCCCAACGTCACCTATCAGATCCTGAAGACCGACGGCGAGACGATCAACATCAGGAACCCGCAGGACGTTCCCGACACGGGCGATATCGAGGAATTCCGTCAGCCGATCGTGCGGACCAACTTCCTGACGCCCGTCGAGCACATCGGCCCGATCATGCAGCTGTGCACCGACCGCCGCGGCGTCTACCTCAAGACAGAATACCTCTCGCCCACGCGGGCGATGCTCACCTTCGACCTGCCGCTGGCCGAGGTGATCTACGACATGCACGACAAGCTCAAGAGCGTCACTCGCGGCTACGGCACGATGGACTACGAGCTGGTCGGCTATTTTCCCGCCGACCTGGTCCGGCTCGATATCCTTGTCGGCGGCAAGAAGGTCGACGCGCTCTCCATCATCTGCGACCGACGGGATGCCGACCGTCGTGGCCGGGCGATCGTGAAGAAGCTCCGGGGCGAGATCGACCGACACATGTTCGAGGTGGCCCTGCAGGCAGCGATCGGCACGAAGGTGATTGCCCGCGAGACAATTTCGGCGATGCGCAAGAACGTCACCGCCAAGTGCTACGGTGGCGACATCTCGCGAAAGAAGAAACTGTGGGCCAAGCAAAAAGAGGGCAAGAAGCGGATGAAGAGCGTCGGCTCGGTCGACATTCCGCAGAAGGCCTTCATGGCGGTGCTCGACACCGGCGCCGAGCGGCCGTAATGCTTTGTCGCGTCGCCCGTCGGCGTGATCCTCGTCAGCGTCCGCGAGTCAGAACGCGCTCTCTCAACGCATCGAGCGGCGTGCGGTACGGCGACCGCCGACGATCGGGAGGCCGGGCTGAACGTCACCGCCACCTTGATCGTACGACGTCCCTTGCCCGAACGATGCCGAGAAGGCGGCGAAGGCCTGTGCGGTAGCCGCTGATGTGGCGGTCGATGGGGATGACCCACCACTGCTCGACTCGACAACAGGAGCCTCGTCAACAGAGGTTGAGCCTGCGGCGGGAGACTCGACAGGAGCTGCTCCGGTATCCACGTCCCCTGAGTCGGTCGGGACACCCACCCCGCACCAAAATATCGACTTGTCGTACACGAGCATGATCGTATCGGCGTCCAGTTCAGGATTCGTCGGCAGATCTACGATCTCGCTCGTGAGATGCAGGCCACTCTCCACAAGCGTCCAGTTGTTCCAGATATCACCGTCGATGAACTGGAGGTGGGAGACACCAGTCGTGACGTCCAAAGCGAGAACGGGGTCCACGCTGACGTCAGGCTCGACGGCGATCAAACCTGTTGTTTCAAATTCAAGCACAGGCGGACAGACAAGCAGACTGAAGCTCGCTTCCAGTGCCTGTCCATCGTCCATTCCGGAGTCCATTCCGATGAACGGCTCCTCTGGCTCAATCGCAGGCTCGGCTTCACCACTGACCGAAACACTGTTCGACGTGTCATCCGTCGGGACGGCTTCGAACGGGAGCGGTGCGTCTTCACTCGTGTCGTACGGCAGCGAGCAGATCTCTGTCGGACTCTCTTGAAACACCTCGTCTTGAGGCACCTCGTCGGTGAGGTCGGTCGCTTCCACGGCGAAACTGCCTTCGACAGAATCGGCGGCCAGCATGGATCGCCGCTCGAGCATCTCCATGGAAAACGAGCGGCACGCGGAAAGGCGTCTGCGACGGTTCATTGATGCAATCTCCGAAAGAAAGGACTGCCGACGAAAATTTACCTCCCCCACCATCGGGCCGTCAATCACTCCGTGAAAGCGCGGGGGGGGTAGCGGCCACTAACCCTACGGCTTTGTGGGCACGAGCCTGACCTGGCGGATGTCGCAGGCGGCCTGTTTGGCGATCTGCTTTGGCACGATCCGCAGCGTGTGCTGCCCGGCCACGAGCGGTCCGACGCGGCCGACAACTCTGTCGCGAAAGTCCTGAAAGCCCCCGGTGGCCTCGACGGCGAATTCGACCGGCTTGAGCGCAGCCGCCGGCTGACCGGCATCGACGGCGACCGTCATCACGCTGCCCCCCTGCCCCGGACCACAGCCCTGCAGCACCTCCACGTCGAACGTCCCTGCCTGCGTGACCGTGAACGACCAGCTGGCGGCATCGGTGGGCCGGGTCCAGTAGCCGAGGGTCTGCTTCTTCTCGGCCGGCTCGTACCGCAGCACCGTTCCCTGCACGGTGGCGTCTCGGCCGTGCAGTGTCACGACGCCATCGTCAGCCTGAGTCGGCGGCTGACCCTCGCACGCGGGCGCGAATGTCACCGTCTTCACTTGCACGCCATCCACCTGCCGTGCGCATCGGACCGTGAGCGTGCTGGGTTTTGTGTCGGCCACGTACAGCCGTCCCAGCGACTGCGTGGCCGCGCCGTCGCGACTGCCCGCGGTGTCCAGCGTGCCCGTAACCTTCGTCGTGCCGAACGCAACCTCCACCTCGGAGCCGGCCGACCCGGCGTTGGTATAGGTCACCGACACGTCGTACATGCCCCAGCGGGTGGGCTTGTAGTCCCAACTGCACTGGTTCGTCTCGTCGCCGACGATCGGTGCGTTCGATGCGTTGAAGACGATCCGACCGTCGTCTTCCTGTCGGCCACCCTCGGCGGCCGAGAGTCGCTGCGGGAAGAGAACGGACAGGAACAGGAAAAGCAGTGCGATGCGGAGCATGCATGGGCCTTTCGAAGAGAATGAGGTGTGGTTCCCATACAAGCCCGACGCGCGAGCGAGGGAATCCGTGTTCACTCCGGGCTGCGTCCCAGTTTTAACCAACAACTCCCAGCGACCGCCAGCCGGCCCGGCGGGCGGCGGCGACGTCGAGTTCCGGATCGTCGCCCACGAGCAGCACCGACGCGGGCCCACAGCCGAGCCGCCGCTCGATCCAGCGAAAGAACTCCGGCGCCGGCTTCCGCCAGCCGATCTCAGACGACGCAAAGACGTGCGGCACCCACGACAGCGGCTCCAGCCGCTCCGCGATCGCCAACAGCCGCTCATCGAAGTTGCTCGCCAGCGCCACCGTCACCCCGGCATCGATCGCGAGCCGCACGAGGTCGCGTCCATGGGCCAGAGGCTGCCAGGCCTCGACCCGGCCGAAGTGCTCCCAGAGATCGGCGAAGATTGCGGCCGCGGGAGCCGCTCCCTCGAAGACGTCGTCGACGATCGCCTGCCACCGCTCGGCCTCGCGACCACGGCTGGTGGCAAACGCCGGCACCCCGGCCGCATCGATCGCCTCCTGCCGCCGCCAGGCCGCCTTGAACCGCTGCTGAATGATGCTTGTGTCGACCGTCAGACCGTGCCGCAAAGCCGCCTGCTGGTAGGCCACGGCCACCGACGGGCTCGGCTCGACGAGCGTGCCCACCACGTCGAACACGACCACGTCCACGCCTTCCGGCGGAAACACGACTCCTGACGAAGTCTCCACCAGCACGGCGTCGCCCGACGAAGTCATGTGCGTTCCAGTGATCAGGCCACGGTTCGATGTGATCCGACGGCATGCCAAGCCGTTGGAGGAGCCGTGGGTCGGAGGAAGCCGAAGCGAGTCAGCGTATCCTCGCTTCGAGTCGGAGGCTTTCACCGCCCACGGCGGTTTGGGCCTATCGACCTTTCCCTGATGCGATGCTAACGCCGCGGGATCAATCCCAGATCGAGCCCGAAGACAAACATCATCAGGCTCAGGATGAGGGCCAATCCCAGGTAGGAGAGCACCGCCACCACCTTCTCGCTCGGCGGCTTCCCGCGGATCCATTCATACACCAAAAACACCATATGACCGCCGTCCAAAACGGGGATGGGCAGAAAGTTCACCACCGCCAGATTCGCACTCAGCATCGTCAGGAACAGAAGGAAATGGCTGAATCCCTCCTCCGCCGACTTGCCCGCCTGCTTGGCGATCTCGATCGGCCCCCCGAGCAGGCGGGGGCTGATCTGGTTGCTCGTCAGCTTGTGCAGGAAGCGGTAGACGAGCGACAGGTTTTCGAAAGCCTTGCGGCCGCCCCGCGAGAGCGCGTCGAAGAACGAGCCGGCCCGCACGATCTCATAGACAGGCTCGAACACGAGCCCGCGGTCGACCATGAATTGGTCGTCCGTATCCTTGGCGGAGAGTTCCACGGTGCGTCGCTTGCCGCTCCCCGCTCCATCGGCCACCGATTCCACCTCGAGCGCGAGCTTCGTCCCCTCGCGAACCTGCTGAAGCACCGATACCACGTAGGGCCAGCTCGGCGACTTCGCCGACAGCTCGAGTCCCGCATCGGCCGCCGCCTCCTGCTTGCCCGGTTCGATGAACGACACGCGGACCACCCGCTCGCCCGGCTGGATCCCGGCCTGCGCGGCCGGACTGCCGACTTCGATCGCGGCCACGGTTGCATCGACTCCGATCGCCGCGCCAATCGCAGAGAGCGAAACCGGGCTCGATGGCCACCGCGGATCCTCGATCCAGGTCACCACGCGGGGCTCGATCTGCACGTCGACCGCCGTGCCGGCGCGGTCGAGCGTGAGCTTCACCTTGGTGCCGGCCTTGCCACGCAGTCGCTGGTCGACCGCCAGCGGATCGCCCACCGGCTCGCCATCGATCGCCGTGATCGTGTCGCCAGGCTTGAGTCCGGCGGCCGCCGCGGGGGAGTCGTCCTGCACCGCCTTGATTGGGCCGGCCGTCATCACGAGCCCCGTGGTCCGCACCGCTTGAGGCGGGAGCGTGACCATCAGCTTCTCTGCCGCCTGGCCCGCCTTACCCCGCCGCTCCACCGACAGCTGCGCCGCCTTGTAAGGCTGCCGCGACAGGGCCGTGATCAATTCGGCATAGGTTTTCACCGGCGTGCCGTCCACGCCACGGATCGTGTCCCCCGCCTCGAGTGGCGGCACAGCCTTCCCCGCGGCACCCGGCAGCCCGTCGGCCAGATCTGCCGGCAGCGTCACCGAGAACGGGCTCGTCACACCCACCGTGGGCACGCCCAGGTCGGTATCTGGACGGAGCGTGACCGTCCGCGTCGAGTCGTCGGCGGGCCGATGGATCGTGAACTCCACTCCCTTCGCCACGTCGCCGAGCGTCACGCCATTGCGCAAGTCGGTGAAGATCGGGTCCTTACGGCCGCCGATCGCGGTGATGTGGTCACCCGTCCGCAGGCCAGACCGCCAGGCCGCGCCGCCGGGTCGCACGCTCGAAAGTTCGCAGGTCATCTCGCGTACGCCCAGGCCCAGCGCCCACGACGCCATCAGCACCGCGAAGATCACGTTCATGATCACGCCGGCGGAGATGATCGCCATCCGCTCGGGCACGCTCTGCGCGGGATAGCTCCGCGGATCCCAGGCGGGATGGGGGCCGGAGGTCGGTTCCGGGGGCAGGTCGCCCGACTCCATCGCAGCCCGTGCGCGGTGGGCCTCCTCGGCGGCGGCGGCCGGATTGTCGTCCTGGCCGAGCATCTTCACATAGCCGCCCAACGGCAGGGCGCCGATGCCGTATTCCGTCTCACCCCACTTGAAGCTGGCCAGCTTCATGCCACCCACGTCGAAGCCGAGGAAAAACTTCTCGCACTTCACGCCACAGGCCTTCGCCACGAGAAAGTGACCAAGTTCGTGTACGAAGATCACGAACCCCAGGCCGAGGGCTACCTGGAGGATCACCCCCCAACTCGACGGCTGGATGATCCACTCGAACCATGATCCAGCGGCGAAGCACGCCAAAGCCATCACACACACGCCCACTTCACGACCTCCTGCCTGGCCCATGCGTCGAGTCGACGGACATCGTCGAGCGACGGATCGGGCTGAAAGGGATGCTCGTCGAGCACCCGTGCACACACCTCTGCGATGTCGGTGAACCGAATCGCCCCCTCCAGAAACCCTCGCACCGCCTCCTCATTGGCGGCGTTGAGCACGGCGCCGGAGGTGCCGCCCCGCGTGGCTGCCTCGTGCCCCAGTCGCACGGCGGGAAACCGATCGGGGTCTGGCGGGGCGAAGTCGAGTGTCATGGCCTGCGCGAAATCGAACCGCCGCGCCGGGCCGTCGATCCTTTCCGGATACGAGAGGGCGTATTGGATCGGAAGCCGCATGTCGGGCGGGCTGAGCTGCGCGATCACCGAGCCGTCGACAAACTCCACCATCGAGTGCACGATCGACTGCGGATGCACGAGCACCGCCAGCTTCGCTGCCGGCTGGCCGAAGAGCCACCGCGCCTCGATCAGCTCCAAGGCCTTGTTCATCATCGTGGCGGAGTCGATTGTGATCTTCCGGCCCATCGACCAGGTGGGGTGCTTGAGCGCCTCCTCCGGCGTGACATGCACGAGCGTGTCGCGCGGCCGCGTGCGAAACGGCCCGCCGCTGGCGGTAAGCACGATCCGCGTCACCTCGTCGGCCGAGCCGGTGCGAAGGGCCTGGTGGATGGCCGAATGCTCGCTGTCGACCGGCACGATCCTGCCGCCGGTCCGTTCGGCCAACCGCATCGCCAACGGCCCCGCCATCACGAGCGTCTCTTTGTTGGCAAGGGCTACGGTCTTCCCGGCCTCGAGCGCCGCCCACGTGCTCCGCAGCCCCGCTGCGCCCACGATCGCCGACACGACACGGTCGACCTCCGGAGACTGGACGAGTTCGTCGAGGGCGTCCGGGCCGACCGCCAGCCGAGTGCCTTCAGGGAGCGCTCCGACGCCAATCTCGGCCGCCGCGGCGGGATCGACGACGACCACCCATCTGGGACGGCAGGCCTGTGCCTGCTCCACGAGCAACCGCGTGCTGCGATGCGCGGCGAGCAAAAAGGGGGAAAACCGCTCGGGTGAGGCGGTGATCACGTCCAGTGTGCTCGTGCCGATGCTGCCCGTGGACCCCAGCACGGCGACACGGAGCGGATCGGACGATCGCCCGCCGACCACGGCACGGACGTCGGAATCCGCGCTGCGGTGGGATGAAAGCATGGCAACAGGGGACACAACACGATGGGTGACTCCAAAAGTGTAGAAGTTCAGCGCCGAAACTTCCACTTTTACCTGCGTTTGTCGCCAGGTTTTTTCCGGCATAGGATGATGGGCGGTTCGATCCGCGCATTCCGCGACAGCATGTTTGAAAGGGATTTTCACGCCAATGGCCAAGAAACGCGACTCCGCCAAGCGTCCGGCAGAACGCCGACCGAACATGGGGGGCTCCAACCTGCTCTGGTCGCTGATCGCAGCGGGTGTCGCAGGCCTGTTTGCCATGAGCCTGATCGGCGTCACGCCGGAGATCGAACTGTCCTACAGCGATCTGGAGCGGCTCATCCAAGCGTCCGGAAAGCAGGCGTCCGGAAAGCAGGCGTCCGGGCCGGCCCAGGCCGGCGACCAAGCCGACGAAGACGCCATCGAGTGGGTCGAGGTGTCCTATCCCGGCACCGACAGCCGGCAGACGGCCCGCTACGGTGACCTCCGCGACGTCGTGATCGGGGCCTTCCAAGTATCCGGCACGGTGCGGGAACATTCCTCAGCCGACGCCGCCAGGCCAAGGACAGAGTCGTCTCCGGCCACACAGGGTGCCAAACGCACCGGGGCTGCCGAAGGCACCGGCACCGCAAGACGATTCCATACGGCAAAGCTGCCGAGCGAAAACTCGGAGAGCCAACTCATGCGGCAACTGTCGGAGCACGGCGTTCCCTTCCGCTACGAGGAAGCGCCGAGCCCCTGGCGGAACTGGCTGCCGATGCTCTTCCTCACAAGCCTGTTTGGCCTTGTCTTCTTCTTGATGATGCGGCGGATCGGCGGCGCCGGGAGTCCGATGGCCTTCGGGCGGAGCCGCGGCAAGATGTATGCGCAGGAAGATCTCGGCATCTCGTTCGACGACATCGCGGGCATCGACGAGGCGGTCGAAGAACTGCGGGAGGTCGTGGAGTTCCTGCGCAACTCGGAAAAATATCAGGTGCTCGGCGGCCACATCCCCAAGGGTGTGCTGCTGGTCGGCCCGCCGGGTACGGGGAAGACACTTCTGGCCAAGGCGATCGCGGGCGAGGCGGGCGTGCCCTTCTTCGGGCTGTCGGGCAGCGACTTCGTGGAGATGTTCGTCGGCGTGGGGGCGGCGCGGGTCCGCGACATGTTCCAGCAGGCGGCCGCGAAAGCGCCCTGCATCATCTTCATCGACGAGCTCGACGCGCTCGGCAAGACTCGCGGCTCGAGTGTGGTCGGTGGCCACGACGAGCGGGAACAGACGCTCAACGCGCTGCTCGTCGAAATGGACGGCTTCGGCAGCAATAGCGGCGTGATCGTGCTGGCGGCGACCAACCGGCCTGAAACGCTCGATCCGGCGCTGCTCCGGCCCGGCCGGTTCGACCGGCACGTGCTTGTCGACCGGCCCGACGTCCGCGGCCGCGAGGCGATCCTGCGGGTTCATATCGCCAACGTGAAACTCGATCCCGCGGTCAATGTCGAACAGATCGCCCGGATCACGTCGGGTTTCGTGGGGGCCGATCTCGCCAACCTCGTCAATGAGGCGGCGTTGCTCGCAGCCCGCAACAACAAGACCTCCGTCGGCATGCAGGAGTTCGACGAGGGAGTCGAGCGGGTGACGGCGGGGCTCGAAAAGAAGAAGCGGGTTATCCACGAGGACGAGAAAAAACGAGTCGCCTACCACGAGGCTGCCCACTCGCTCGTCGCTTTCTCGCTGCCTAATACCGATCCGGTCCACAAGGTGTCGATCATTCCCCGCGGGCTGGCGGCGCTCGGCTACACCATGCAGCGGCCGGAGGACGACCGCTATCTGCTCACGCAATCGGAACTGGAGAGCCGTATCGAGGTGCTCCTCGCCGGCACCATCGCCGAGGAGATGGTCTATGCCGACGTCTCGACAGGCGCCCAGAACGATCTGGAGCGGGCCAGTGAAATCGCCCGCTCGATGGTGATGGACTACGGCATGAGCCGGCTGGGCAGGGTGGCCTACCGCGAGAGCCAGCGGTCGCCGTTTCTGGCCGGCGGCGGCGGCGACCTCTCCCACGCGCGGAGCCACAGTGAGCAGACGGCGCGGGAGATCGACGAGGAAGTCCGCCGCATCATCGACACCGCCATGGAGCGCGTGCGGCGAATCATGGAATCGAGGCGGGGGGCGCTCGAAGCGATCACGGCACGGCTGATCGAGTGCGAGGTGATCGACGGCGAGGAACTGCGCACGATCATCGAGTCCTCCATCGGCACGCCACAGCTCGTGCCGGGCACCGAAGCAGAACGCCGCGTGCCCGTGGCGACTGCGCCCAACACTGCTCCTCCGCTGCCCGTTGCGCATCCGCTGCCCCGCCCGGCAGCGGCCGACGCCCCCCAAACCGGATTGGGACCGGCCGATATTTCGGGCTGAAATCCTGGTCCGGCTGCCGTCGCAATCGCTGCAACCGATGCGGTCGCTCCCACAGCCCCTGCCTTGCAGGATCGGTGAACTGCGGACCGATACCCTCCCGTGGATGCAGCGTGCAGGTTAGGTGTCTACGGTTCCCGCCATCGGCGGGCAGGCAGCCATGTGGAAGAGCGTTTTTCTTGCGGCGGGTATCTTCGCCTGTGTGGCGGGCCTGGAACTGCTGCTCATCGACTCCGCGGTCGTCCTGCCGATGGACGGCCGCGGCGACCCCGCCGTCTTCGCCGCGCCGGATTGGGCGCCGTGGAGCCTGATCTCGGCGGGAGCGGTGACGATCCTTCATTTCTGCGCGCTGCCGACCGGCAACGCAAAGGCTGCGGTGGGTTCTCTGACGCCGGAGCCACGATTCCGCTAGTCAGATCGCTGTTCTTTTGGTGACTGCGTCCTAGCATGAACGGTGAGCGATGATCACCACCCGCCACCATCCTGCCCGCGACACCGTTCTCTACGACGGGAAGTGCCGCTTCTGTCGCAGCCAGATTGCGATCCTGCGAGCGCTCGATCTCACCGGAAGGCTCTCCTTCACCTCGCTGCATGACCCGACCGTGGCCAGTGACTTCCCGGAGATTGCCCCGGAAGATCTTCACAGGCAGATGTATGCCGTCGATGTGCGGGGTCTGGCCCGCGGTGGCGCCGACGCGGTCCGCTATCTTTCGCGGCGACTCGTGCTGCTCTGGCCGCTCGCCTTACTTTTGCACGTGCCGGGCACGATGCCGATCTGGCAACGGCTCTACGCCTTCGTCGCCCGCCACCGGCTCAAGATCGCAGGATCGTGTGACGACGGCACCTGCCGGTTACCGTAAACCCAAAAAGAGCAGGTGCTGCCAGGGCAGCCGATCGAATTCCCGCACCATCTCGAATCCCGCCGGCTCAAGCTCCGCCCGCACCTGCGCCTTGGTCATCTTGTGAAGCGGCTTGATCGGCACCGCCAAATCCTCACCACGAAACTCCACCAGCACGAGTTGGCCGTCGGGGGCGAGGCTCTCCTTGATCTTCCCCAGCATCGCCTCGGGATGGGAGAACTCGTGGTAGACGTCGACGCAGAGCATCATGTCGATCGCGCCCGCCGGCAACCGGGGATCGATCGGTGTGCCGAGCACCGGGCGGATGTTGGCCAGTCGTGCCTCGGCCGCGTTGCGGGCGAGCATCTGCAGCATCTCCGGCTGGATGTCGACGGCATAGACGCGGCCCCGAGGACCGACGAGCCGGGCGAGCTGGAGCGTGTAGAACCCGTTCCCACACCCCATGTCGCAGACGGTCTGTCCAGGCTTGACCCCGAGCGCCTGAAGCATCGTGCGGCAATCCTCCTCCCGCTGGCGGCTCTCGCGAACCAGCCACGGGGCACCCGTGAAGTGCATCGTCTGAGCGATCTCGCGGCCCATGTGATGCGTCTGGGCCGGCGGGATCATGGCCGTCTGATCAACGGCGGCGTCGATCTGCATTGCCTGTGGCTGCGCCAGCACCGTGCCCGCCAGCGGCAGGCCTGACCCGATCACAAGCAGCGAGAGGAAAACAACGGTACGCATACGTTGGAAGAGTATACGGCGGCGTCAGGCCGCGGACCGCAACTGCGGCGCCCCGGCCTCGTCGCAGACGCTCACGATCGTGATCCCGCTGCGGCAGGCGAATTCGGCGAGTTCGTCGGGGTCAACGAGGATGGTCCGGCCCGCCTCGATCGCGAGCACCGTGGCCCCGGCCGCCCGTAGCGATTCGAGCGTGCCGCGGCCTATCGTCGGCATGTCGAACCGCAGGTCCTGCCGCGGCTTGGCCACCTTCACCACCACCATGCCACCCGAGGCACAGAGCCGGCCGGCGCGGCGGATGCATTCGTCCGTGCCCTCGATCGCCTCGAGCGCCAAAGGCGCGCGATTCTTCACCACCACCGTCTGGCCGATGTCGAGGCGTCCGAGTTCCTTGGCAAGCTGCCAGCCGAAGGCCACGTCGGCCTGCTCCGCAGCGGAGAGCGACCGGCCGGCAAGCACACCCTCGGAGGCGAGCAGCTCCGGCGCAAAGTCGGTGGCGGGGCAGATCGTCACGCCGGCGGCGTCGAAGGCCGAAGAGATGGCGGCCAAGAGCGAGTCGTCGCGGTTGTCGCGACGGCGGCTGATGAAGTGCGGCCAGAAGGTCATGAGCGCCCGCCAGTCGGGCAGATGATGGAGCCAGGCATGGCGGCCGAAGAGCTTCGTCTTGTGAATCTTGCCGGCCATCGTCGCCCGTCGCACGCCGTGCCGCCGGAAAAACTCGATCGCCCCGCCGAGCTGCGCGACGCCGACATGCCCATGGATGTCGGCCAGCGGTTCGAGCGCCGCGTCGGCATGGTCGCGGATCGACAGAATGGCGGTGCGGCCGCCGCGACGGCGGATCGCCTCGGCGACGGCCACGGGAAACCTGCCCCAGCCGGCGATGATGCCGATCGTCTCACCCGCGAGCGGGCGTGGATCGTGAGGCATGGTCGGATGCATGACGTTGTGCGTGAGAGAATGAGGGATGAAGCGGCTGCCGCGGCCCGTGCCTGGAGCCGGTCTCTGCCGAATCAGGCGGCCTCGGTGCCGCGGTCACGCTGCGACTGAGGCTGCGTCTGCGACCGCTCGATGGCGTCGACGCGGGCGTTGAGCTGTTTGATATCCTTCCGCATCTCGGGCAGCTTGCTCATGGTCGCCAGTTGCAGCTTGCGGTCGCGGAGCTCGATCGCCGGCTCACCCAGCACCGTGATGCCCGGCGGCACGTCGTTCGACACGCCCGACCTGGCCCCCAGGATAGCCTTGTCACCGATGTGCACATGGTCGCGGACGCCCACCTGACCGGCCATCACCACCCAGTCGCCCGTGGTCGTGCTGCCCGCCACGCCCACCTGCGAACAGATCATGTTGTGCCGGCCGAGCCGGCAGTTGTGGGCGATCATCACGAGATTGTCGAGCTTCGTGCCGTTGCCAATCGAGGTGGCCCCGTAGGTGCCGCGATCGATCGTGGTGCCGGCGCCGATCTCGACGTCGTCGCCAAGCTCCACCCAGCCCAGCTGCGCCGACAGGCAATAGCCGCCGTCCACCACCTTGTAGCCGAAGCCATAGGCTCCAAGCACGGCACCGGCATGGATCACGCACCGTGCCCCCACCTGCGTGCTGTGGTAGAGCACCGCATTCGGGAAGATGACCGTGCCGGCGCCGATTCGACTGCCGGCCATGATCTGGGCGCCGGAGTGAATGGTGGCGCCTGGCCCGATCTCGACATCCGCACCGATCACGGCGAGAGGGTGAATGTCGGCATCGGCGCCGATGCGGGCCGTGGGGTCGACGACTGCCCGCGGGCTCACGCCGATGCGGGCGGCCGTGCGGGGCGGCCGCAGACGGATGATGACCGCAGCAAACGCCGCATGCACGTCGGCAACCTCGACCGTCGGTCGATTCATCGGGCCCGAACCCTGCGGCACGATCGCCGCGCACGCGCGGCTCTTCGCCAAGAGATGCAGTTTGTCGGCTGCATCGATGAGCGTGACATCGGCCGGTCCGGCCGTTTCCAGCGTGGCTGCACCGCTGATCGACTGTCCCAATGAACCGACGACGGTTCCCTGAACCAGACTGGCGAGATCTTCGAGCGAGATGGGCATGGCGTCCTCCATGGCGGCGGCCCCCTCCGATACCGGTGCGGGTACCGGGGGGCCCAGCCGGGACGGGAGGGTAGGGAGCTCGAGGGCGTGGTGCAAGACGGCTTGCGGCCGTGGCGCCGCCTGGGCTCACCGCGCGATTTCCGGCTCGGTCTCGAGATCGTCCTGCGTGTCGGACGCCGGAGCCAGCGACTTGGGCGGCCAGAAGGCGACCAGCAGGAGCACGGCCGCGGCCAGCGACATGGCTGCCGGCACGAGAAACAGCTGCCGGTAGTCGGTCGTGCCCTCCACCGTGAGCCGTTCCTGGAGCGGGATGAACAGCCACTTGGCGGCGAGATCGCCCAACCCCAAGACGAGCAGGTTGAACAGACTCTGGGCGCTCGACCGCACGTCCTTCGGGAACGCGGCGTCGATGAAGATGTAGAGCGTGGCGAAGAAGAAGGCGTAGCAGATGCCATGGAGCACCTGCACCACGATGATCATCGCCTGGTTCTGCGGCATGAAGGCGAACACGGCAAACCGGGCCGCATGGCCGAGGATGCCGAGGATCATCGTCGTCTTCCAGCCAAACCGGGCGAGCACGCCGCCCAGCACCGCCATGGTGAGGATCTCGGCCACCTGCCCGATGCTCATCACCGGCATGATCCACTGCTGTGCGATGTTGGCGGCGTTCTTGTCACCGAGAAAATTCCCGGCGAGCAGGAAATAGCCGTTGTGGATCACCGAATCGATGAACGTGGCCACGAAGAGGACGAGCAGGAACGGCTTCGACAGGTATTTCGCTGCCTTGAGCCACGCCAGCCCTCCTTCGCCGGCGGCCTTCTTTGGCGGCGTGTGCGGCAATGTGAGGCTGTAGGCGGCGAGCAGCAGAGACGCGATGCCGGCGACGAGAAAGATGTTCGCCTTTGCGGTCGTCGCCGCGACGCCAGTCTTTCCTTCCAGCAGGAAGAACAGCGGCCAGGCGGCAAGAATCCAGCCGATCGTGCCGCCCATCCGCACCAGGCCGAACTCCTTCTCGGCGTTCTTCATGTGCGCGAACGCGATCGAATTGGAGACCGAGATCGTGGGAACGTAGAGCAGCGAGTGGACGAGCATGAGGCCGAAGAACGTGGGGAAGTCCTTGGCCCAGTACATCCCGAGGATCGCCAGGCCGCCGATGAAGTGGCTCGCGGCCATGAACTTCTCGGCGGCAAACGTGCGGTCGGCGAACTGGCTGGAGAAGAAGATGCCCACGATCGAGGCGATCGCGAAGGCGCTGCCAACCCAGGCGATCTGTGGGCCGGTGAAACCGAGCCCGCCATCGGCGACCGCGGCGCCCATGTAGCCCCAGATCAAGGGCAGCCACGCACCCCAGATCACGAATTCAAGCACCATCATCAGCCAGAGACGGAACGTTGGCGCAGCCGTATTTGATTTTTCCATGCCGCGGAGGATAGCAGGTCGGACGGCCGACAACGACCCCCGTTCGACCCCAGTTGCCGGCTATGCTGCGATCCCGGCGGCCTACAGCCAGTCACCCACGGTCTGCTCCAGCCGCGCCTCAGCAGCCATCTCACGGAGTTTATCGATGGCCCGCGTCTGAATCTGCCTGATCCGCTCCTTGCAGACTCCCATCGAAGCGCCCAGCTCCCGGAACGTCCGCGGCGGCTGGCCGTCGAAGCCAAAGCGGGCCACGACAATCTGCTGTTCCCGCGGCTCGAGTTCTCCGAGGAACTTTGCGAACAGGTCCTTGAGCACGGCGATCTGTTCGAACGAGCACTGCTCGTTGTTGGGCTCGGCGGCCGACAGGCCCTTGAACGACTCGTCATCAGTCACAAACCGCTGCCTTAGCTGACGGGCCTTGTGCGACAGCCGGAAGAAATGCCGCTGAATGGCGTAGGTGGCATAGGTACTGAAACGGTTGCCCAGCGCGAAGCTGAACTTCTCCACCGCCCGCATCAGGGCCACGTTGCCCTCGCCGACCAGTTCTTCGAATGAATTCGTCGTGTCGACGAACTTCTTGGCGATCGAGACCACCAGCCGGAGGTTCGACGTGATGATGATGGCTTTCACGGTCTCGGCCTCGGTGAGCCAGCCTTCGATTCTTTCGATCTGCCGCAGCGTGGTTCGACGCCGGTCGAGGCGACCGCGAACCGTGGCCGCCCGGAACTTCAGCCAGTTCATACGGCGAAAATAAAACTGCTCCTCCTCCTTGGAGAGCAACCTCGTCTGATAGAGGCTGGCGAGGTAGGGTGTCAGGGCCGCACCCACCGGCGACGCCGCTGCGGCGTGCTGGAGTGGCACTTTGGCATCGGTCGGCAGGTCGGAGGCCAGCCGCTCGGCATCCTCGGCGAGAAACTGCCGGCACGGGACGTAGTCGATCACTCGTTCGAACAGCCGCGCGCGACGCGACTCGAGCACCGATCTGCCACGGGCCGGCGGGCTGGCGGCCGTTACCGCGGTTTTTCGGATCGATTTCGTTTTTTGACCGACCCGCTTCGGGGTGGGTCGAGCGGACTTTGGGCGAGGTTTGACGAGTGCGATCACCGAGGGCCTCCTGACCGAGGGGCGGCTGACATGCCTTCCGCAGAGAAGAAACCGCACGGGCTGCCGCTTCGTAACAACTCGTCGGAATTGTCCACTCACATTTTTTCCCGGTTCCTCACCGTGGTAGGATGCGTGGAACATGGTGGCCGGACGAGGAATCCCGAGTGACTGACGCGGAGCCAGACGCGAACCCGGAGTCGCAGGGATGCGATGTTCCGCCTGCTCCCCCTGCTTCCCCTGCTCCGTCGAGCCAGCAGACGGTCTGGGCCGTGTTCCTCGGCTCGGTTGCGATGGCCATCGCATTTCCGGCCGGCGAGCTCGCGGCGTGGTTCTTCTCCACTCCGAAGCGGCCGCCGCTTCATGCCGACTCCCTGTTCGAACTGCTGCCGATGGTGGGGGTCGCTGTGCTGATCGCGACCTGGGTTTTCGTCTTCTGGTCGTTAATCGGCAGTTTTTTGAACGTCGTGATCCATCGGCTGCCGCTGGGTCAGTCGGTCGTGCACGGCGGCTCCCGCTGCCCGCGGTGCCACAGCGCCATCAAGTGGCACGACAACCTCCCGGTCATCGGCTGGCTGAATCTGCGCGGACGCTGCCGATCGTGCGACCTGCCGATCGCGGCGCGGTATCCGGTGGTCGAGTCGATCTGCGCCGGTCTCTGCACGGCTGTCTACTTTCGTGAACTCCTGTCGGGCGGGGCAAACCTGCCGGTCCGGCCGCCGGACTTCCAGCACGGTGGCGTGCTCAAGCTCTTCCCAAACCCGGCGCTCGATCTGATCGGGCTTTCGCTCTACCACTGCGGCACACTCTGCGTGCTTCTGGTCTGGGGCCTCATCGCCTGGGATGGCCGGCGTGTTCCGAGCCGGAGCGTCCTCGCCGTGCTGGGCGTGGCGACCGCCTTGCCGGTGGCGTTTCCGCCGCTGCATCCCCTGGGGCTGACGGGCGTGCCGGGCACGACCATGGATGCCATGGATGGCTGGCTCGTGCAGGGGCTTGCCGTGTCGGCGGCCGGCGGCTTGGCAGGCCTGCTCTCGGGCCTGTTGCTGCAATGGTTGCTCGGCCGTCTCCTGCACGGCGATGCTTCGGGCCGCACCGGCCAGCCGCTGGGACAACCGCATGCGCTTGGCATCGGCCTGGCGCTTGTGGGCATCGTGTTTGGATGGCAGGGAATGCTCGGCACGATGGTGCTCCTGCTCGTGGCATGCCTCGTGCAGGCGCTGATCTGGTCTGCCCGGGCGGAGTGGCCGACTGTGCCGACCGAACTGCTGCTCGTGCCGGCGACCTTCCTCCACCTCGGCGTATGGCGACAGTTGATCGTGACCTTCGGCCCCTGGTGGCCCGCGTCTCCGACCCTGGCCTGTCTGGCCGTGCCGGCGGCCATGGTGCTCACGGTGGCGGCGGCGTTCACGGCCATCGCGCCCGCGCCCAGCCGACCGCAGCGGAACAGAGAAACCGATCCCGTCCACCCCGGCGACCAGCCAGCCTAACCCCGTCGGAGTCCGGCCATGCCACACCGTCTCGTCCTCGTGCTTGGCGACCAACTCGATCCCACGAGCGCCGCCTTCGACGGCTTCGACCGCACGAGCGACTCCGTCTGGATGGCCGAAGTGGCCGAGGAATCGACCCACGTCTGGACACACAAGGCCAGGATCGCTGTGTTCCTGTCGGCCATGCGGCACTTCCGCGCCGCCCTCACCGCCGCTGGCATCGACGTCGACTCCACGGAACTGACCAAAGACGCACGTGCCGGAGGGTCTGGAACCGGCGTGTCTGAACGCAGTCCCGGCACGCTGGCCGACGCACTGCTGCAGAGCCTCGATCGAGCGCGGGCCGCCGGCCGGACCCCCGACAGCATGATCGTCGTCGAGCCGGGCGAATGGCGGGTGAAGGTGGCCCTCGAAAAAGCCGCCAGGGAGGCGGGCATCCCCTTGGAAATTCGTCCGGACAGGCACTTCTTCTCGTCGCGGGAGGAATTCGCGGAGCATGCCCGGGGCCGGAAGCAGTTGCGGCTGGAATATTTCTACCGTCCCCTCCGCGAACGGTATGCGGTGCTCATGGACGACGGCGAGCCCGCCGGAGGCCAGTGGAACTTCGATGCGGAGAACCGTGGCGCGTTTCCCAAGAGTGGCCCCACCCGCGGACCGGGTCATCTCCCCGCGCCGAGATCGTTTCCACCCGACGCGATCACCCGCGACGTGATCGCGCTGGTCAACGCCCGCTTCGCCAGCCATCCGGGCAGCCTCGACGCCTTCGACTGGCCGGTGACGCCCGACGATGCCCGCGCGGCGCTCGACGATTTCCTCACGCACAGGCTCGCCAGCTTCGGGAAGTATCAGGACGCGATCTGGACCGGCGAACCGTGGCTCTACCACTCCCGCCTCTCGCAGGCGATGAACATGAAGCTGCTCGATCCCCGCGACGTGGTCGCCGGCGCCGAGCGGATGTGGCGGCAGGGAAAAGCGCCGCTCGAGGCCACCGAGGGATTCATCCGGCAGGTGCTCGGCTGGCGGGAGTATGTTCGAGGCGTCTACTGGCACTTCATGCCGGAGTATGAGCAGCGGAATGCGCTCGGGGCCGATCTTCCATTGCCACATTTCTATTGGACGGCCGACACCGAGATGAACTGCCTGAAGGACGCGCTCGCACAGACGCTCCGCCACGGCTATGCCCACCACATTCAACGCCTGATGGTGACGGGTCTCTTTGCGATGCTCCTCGGCGTGAAGCCGCAGGATGTGCACCGCTGGTACCTCGCGGTCTACGTCGATGCCGTCGAGTGGGTGGAGCTTCCCAACACGCTCGGCATGAGCCAGTTCGCCGACGGCGGCGTGATGGCCTCCAAGCCCTACTGCGCCTCCGGCGCCTACATCGACCGCATGAGCAACGCCTGTGGGGAATGCCGGTTCAATCCGAAGCTGGCCACCGGCCCCGACGCCTGCCCGTTCACGACGCTCTACTGGGACTTCCTCGCCCGCCACGAGAAGCTGCTGAAGAAGAATCCACGGATGGGGATGCAGCTGAAAAACCTCGCCCGCAAAGACGCCGCCGAGCTCCGCAGCATCCGCCGCCAGGCGGATGGATTGCGGGAAGACACTCCGTAATGTCCGACGAACGCCCTTAACGGTTCGGGGCTGCCCACGCCCCGTCGCCGGACGTTCGCTACGGGCATCCTGCCCTTCGCTCACTCGATGCTGACTGCGCTCCGGCATCCTGCCTCCGCTTGTCAGCAACGCCGGCTCCCGGGGCATGGGCAGCCCCTCACGGACTCCGCGAACGGGATAGCCGCGTTCAACGTGCGACTGGTCAAATCGCGACGCAGGGCTGCAATTGCCGCGGGTCCACGGGTTTCCTACAGTAGCACTCAGGAGCACGCAGGAATCGACGTTTGTCCCCCATGGCCGCCATGACCTCCTACAACCTCACCCACCTCCGCCAGCTCGAAGCCGAGAGCATCCACATCATCCGCGAGGTGATGGCCGAGTTTGAAAACCCGGTGATGCTCTATTCCATCGGCAAGGATTCGGCGGTGATGGTTCGCCTCGCCCAAAAGGCGTTCTATCCGGCCAAGCCCCCCTTTCCGCTGCTCCACGTCGACACGACGTGGAAGTTCCGCGAGATGTACAAGCTCCGCGACGAATACGTCGGCAAGGAGCTTGGCTTCAAGCTGATCGTGCACGTCAACGAAGAGGGTCGCGCCCAGGGCATCAACCCGATCACGCACGGCAGCAAGGTGCACACCGATGTCATGAAGACGCAGGCCCTGCGGCAGGCGCTCAACGCCTACCGTTTCGACGCCGCCTTCGGCGGGGCCCGACGCGACGAGGAGAAATCCCGCGCGAAGGAACGGGTGTTTTCCTTCCGCGACGAGTTCCACCGCTGGGATCCCAAGAACCAGCGGCCCGAACTCTGGAACCTCTACAATACGAAGGTCAAGAAGGGGGAGAGCATCCGCGTCTTTCCGCTCTCCAACTGGACGGAGCTCGATGTCTGGCAATACATCCATCTGGAAAACATCCCGATCGTGCCGCTCTACTTCGCGGCCGAGCGGCCGATCGTCTGGCGCGATGGCGTGATGATCATGGTCGACGATGAACGGCTCCCCATGCAGCCGGGAGAAAAGCCCGAGATGCGACGGGTGCGGTTTCGCACGCTCGGCTGCTATCCGCTCAGTGGCGCGGTCGACTCCCAGGCCACCACGCTCCCCGAAATCATCCAGGAGATGCTGCTGACCACGTTCTCCGAACGGCAGGGGCGGCTGATCGACTCCGACGAGGCAGGCAGCATGGAGAAGAAGAAAAAAGAGGGCTACTTCTAGGCCATGTCACACCAGTCCACCCTCATCGCCTCCGACATCGACGCCTACCTCGCGCAGCACGAGCGCAAGGAACTGCTCCGTTTCATCACCTGCGGCAGCGTCGACGACGGCAAGAGCACGCTCATCGGCCGGCTCTTCTACGAGTCGAAGATGATCTACGAGGACCAGCTCGCCGCCATCCGCAAGGACACCTCGCGGTATGGCACCACCGGCGAGGATGTCGATCTCGCGCTGTTCACCGACGGTCTGGAGGACGAGCGGCAGCAGGGCATCACGATCGACGTGGCCTACCGCTATTTCTCGACCGACCGGCGGAAGTTCATCATCGCCGACACGCCGGGCCACGAGCAGTACACGCGGAACATGGCGACCGGGGCCTCGACCGCCGACTTGGCCATCATCCTGGTCGACGCCCGCCACGGCGTCCTTCCGCAGACGAAGCGGCACAGTTTCATCGTGTCGCTCCTGGGCATCAAGCACATCGTCGTCGCCATCAACAAGATGGACATCGTGGGCTATGACCAGGCGGTGTTCGAGAGGATCAAGGCCGACTACATCAACTTCGCCTCGCGGCTGGAGCTGCCCGACGTCCATTTCATGCCGATCTCGGCGCTCAAGGGCGACAACGTCGTGACCAACAGCCCGAACATGCCGTGGTACACCGGCAGCCCGCTGATGACATTCCTGGAGACGGTCTACATCGGCTCCGACCGCAACCTCGAAGACTTCCGCTTTCCGGTGCAACTGGTGCTCCGGCCCAACCTCGACTACCGCGGCTTCGCTGGCACGATCGCCTCGGGCATCATCCGCCGCGGTGATGAGATCCTATCGCTCCCCTCTCGCAAGAAGAGCCGCGTGAAGTCGATCGTCACGTTCGATGGCGAACTCGACGAGGCCTTCGCTCCCCAGTCGATCACACTGACACTTGAGGACGAAATCGATTCGAGCCGCGGCGACATGCTCGTGCGACCGGGCAACGTGCCGAAGGTCGACCACCGGTTCGAGGCGATGGTCGTTTGGATGGCCGAGGAGCCGCTGGTGCCGGGCCGGCAATACCTCTTCAAGCAGACGAGCAAGGTCGTTCCCGGTGCGGTGAGCACGCTCCGCTACCGGGTCGACATCAACACGCTCCATAGCCAGCCTGCCCCGACGCTGGCGCTCAACGAGATCGGCCGCTGCACCGTCACGCTGACGAGCCCGATCGCCCACGACACCTACCGCCGTAACCGCACGACCGGCGGCTTCATCATGATCGACCGGCTCACAAGCGCCACGGTCGCGGCGGGCATGATCATCGACCGCGAGGCAGACGACGCCAGAAGCGACAACTTGGGCGACCATTGGGGCGACTCGGCGTCGGCAGAACACCTGCACGCCGAACAGAGCGATGTGACCGTGGCCGAGCGGGAGGCGAGGTTTGGCCAGAAGCCCGCCACGATCCTGCTCACCGGCCTGACAGGGTCGGGCAAGTCGACGCTCGCCAGGGCGCTCGAACGAAAACTTTTCGACATGGGCCGCGGCGTGGTCGTCCTCGACGGCCAGAACATGCGGCTGGGCATCAGCAAGGATCTCGGCTTCACCGCCGCTGATCGCAGCGAGAATCTGCGGCGCAGTGTCGAAGTGGCAAAGCTCTTCAACGACGCCGGCATGCTCTGCATAGCCGCCTTCGTGGCGCCGGACGATGCGGTCCGCCGGAAAGCTGCCGACCGGGTTGGCACCGACCGGTTTCTCGTGGTGCATCTGTCGGCCCCCGTGGATGTCTGCCGCACCCGCGACACCGAGGGCCACTACCGGCTGGCCGATCAGGGAGACCTGGCCAACTTCCCCGGCGTGTCGGCGGCATACGAGCCGCCCACCGATCCCGACCTCGTGCTGCCGACGCATGAATGGCCGGTGGGCCGCTGCGTGGACGCGGTCTTAAAGCTCCTCGAGTCCCGGGGCATGATCTGATGCCCGCCCTGATCGGGATCCTCACCGTCTCCGATCGGGCCAGCCGGGGCGAGTACGACGACGAAGGCGGCCCCGCGATCCGTGGCTATCTGGCGGAGGTGCTGGCGTCGCCGTGGGAGCCACGCGAGCAGATCGTGCCGGATGATCGCGACACGATCGCCGTGGCCATCAGCCGCTTGGCGGAGGAAGGCTGCTGCCTCATCGTGACCACCGGCGGCACCGGCCCAGCTCCGCGCGACGTGACCCCTGAGGCCACCGAGCAGGTCTGCACGAAATTGCTGCCGGGGTTCGGCGAACGGATGCGGCAGGTGTCGCTCGCCTACGTGCCGACGGCGATCCTCTCGCGGCAGACGGCGGGCATCTGCGGCGGAGCACTGGTCGTCAACCTGCCGGGTCGGCCCAAGAGCATCCGCGAGTGCCTCGACGCGGTGTTTCCCGCGATCCCCTACTGCGTCGACCTGATTCACACCGGGAATCCGGCCCCACCGCGGCTCGACACGAAGCCAGAACGGCTCGTGGCCTTCCGTCCGAAGGCATGACGGAAAATCGGGGACGGGAGCGAATTTCGATATCAGTGAGCGTGGGAGCGGTTGTTGACCTGGCGAAATTCGCTCCCGTCCCCGATTTTCACAGCAGCTTGCGGGCGATCTCGGGTGCGAAGTAGGTGAGGATGCAATCGGCTCCGGCCCGCTTGATCACCAGCAGGCTTTCCAGCGCCGCCTTCTCCCCATCGATCCAGCCGTTGGCGGCCGCGGCATGGATCATCGCGTATTCACCGCTCACCTGATATGCGAATGTCGGCACGCCAAACGACTCCTTGACGCGATGGATGATGTCGAGCGACACGCCCGCCGGCTTCACCATCACCATGTCGGCGCCCTCCGCGAGATCCAGGGCGACCTCCCGGATCGCCTCGTCGCTATTGGCGGGATCCATCTGGTAGGTCTTCTTGTCGGCGGCGCCGAGCGCCGCCGCGCTGCCAACGGCATCGCGGAAGGGTCCGTAGAAGGCGGAGGCATACTTCGCCGCGTAGGACAGGATGCAGACCTCCTGCCTGCCGGCGCCGTCGAGGGCCCGACGGATCGCCCCCACGCGGCCGTCCATCATGTCGGAAGGGGCCACGATCTGGCAGCCCGCCTCGGCGAGCACCACCGCCTGCCGGCAGAGCACCTCGACCGTCTCGTCGTTGAGAATCCGACCGTCGCGGAGCAGGCCGTCGTGACCGTGGCTGGTGTAGGGGTCGAGCGCCACGTCGCAGATGACGCCCACCGCGTCGCCGAGTTGCCGCCGGATCGCCCGCACGGTTCGACAGACGAGATTGTCGGGATCGATCGCATGGGCGGCGTCCTCCGACTTGAGCCGCGGCTCCACCACTGGAAACAGCGCGACGGCCGGAATGCCCAACTGCCGGGCCTCGTCGGCCGCCTTCACCACGCCGTCGATCGAAAGCCGTTCCACGCCCGGCAGGCTCGGCACGGGCAGACTCGCCTCGTGGTCATGGACAAAGAGCGGCCAGACCAAGTCAGCCGGCGAGAGCGTCGTTTCGCAGACCATCCGCCGGAGCCAGGGATGCTGCCGGTTCCGCCGGAGACGGGTCGCAGGAAAGGATGCAGAGGGTGTCATGGGCTCGTTCATTCCTGGTCATCGATCTGAGCGGTCGTCAATCAGCACAGCCGATGCGAGCGCCAGGCCGAGCCCGCCTGCATCACCAGTCAGAGCGGCCACGGCGCACGATTCGTCGGTCTCCCAGACGGCCACCCTGCGGGCGATCACGCCCAGGTCGCCGAGCACGCCGGGGGCCACGACCTCGAGCAGATAGCGGGCCATGTTCTCGGCGGTCGGGTTATATGGCATCACGAAATACTTCGTCGGCTCGACCATGCGGATCGCCGCCAGCGCGTTGGAATCCTCCTCGAAGATCAGGAAGGCGTGGTCCCAGTTGGCATCGAGCCAGGAAAGCATCCGCTGCTTGATCAGCGAAAAATCGACGATCCGGCCGACGCTGTCGACCTCGACCCCACCGCCTGCCGCCACCACCTCGATATCGACCCGGTAGTTGTGTCCATGAAAGAAGGCGCACTTGCTCTCGTGGCGATAGAGACGGTGTCCGGCGCAGAATTTGAGCTGCCGGATCAATGAGAGCTGCGTGACGGCGGGATCGTGCATGGCTCGCCTTCTGGGCTCCTTTTGGGGCTTCTTTTAAAAAGAGTCCGGATGCGGTCAGGCGGAGACCGGTTCGCGGGCGAGCGTCTCGACCCGGATCGGCTGGATGTCGAACTTGGGATTCTGGCCGAGAAACCGGCAGGGATTGTTGTGAAAGACTTCGATCGCCTCCTGCAGCGAGTGGCCGCGGCGGCGGTATTCGACGACGCACTCCTGCAGCGTGAAGGGATCGCTCGGCCCCCAGTCGGCCGAAGAGTTCACGAGGATGCGGTCGGTGCCATATTTTTCCAGCATGTCGACGGCCCGCTTCGGCGAGCACTTGGTGATGGGATAGAGCGTGAAGCCCACCCAGTAGCCCGCATCGAGGCAGGGGCGGATCGTCTGTTCCTCCACGTGGTCGATCCAGATCCGCTCCCGGTCGACGTTCATCCCGGCGAGCACCTCGAGCACCCGCTTCGTGCCGTGGGCCTTGTCGGCCAGATGCGGCGTGTGGATGAGCACGAGCTGGCCATGCTTCATCGCGATGTCGACGTGGGCCTCGAGCGAATCGCATTCGTTTTTCGTCGACTTGTGCAGGCCGGTCTCGCCGACGCCGAGCACGGTGGGCTTCGCGAAAAACTCGGGAAAGTGCTTGAGCACCTCGCGGGTGAGCGAGGCATTCTCGGCCTCCTTCGGATTCACCGCCACCCATGAGAAGTGGCGGATGCCATACTGCGCCGCACGCGTCGGCTCGAACTCGCTGATCTGCCGAAAGTAGTCGATGAAGGTCTCAGGATAGCGCCGGTCAAACCCGGCCCAGAAGGCCGGCTCCGCGACGGCCACGACGCCGCTCATCGCCATCCGCTCGTAGTCCTGCGCGGTGCGGGCGATGGCGTGGTAGTGGGGCTGGATGATCTGCATGGTGGTGCTGGTCCCGAGGAATGTGAAGCGTTGCGGAATGCGAAGCGGGTGCGGGTGTTTCAGTCTTTGGCAAACAGTTCGAGCAGCGCCACGGTCCGCTCGCGGTCAGCATGCGGGGCCGCGAGAATCGCGGCCGCCTCGCGGAGCCTGCCCATGCTGCCGGTGCCGCCCTGCCCAGACGCAGTCCGACCGTTTACGATGCCGCCAGACTCCCGGGCCGCCGCCGCGTCATACCGGTCGAAATGAGCGGCCACTTCGAGGAGCATGTGGCGGCTCTCGAGAAAATAGTTTTCCGCGACCTGGGATGCGGAGAGCATGTTCGGCACCAGTTGCTGGAGGACGTCGACTCTCGGCCGCCGCGTGGCGACCCCTAGATCCGACCTTGTTATCATAGCGTCCCCCAAAGCGGCCAACAGTCACGGCGAACGACCCACCCCCCCAACCGGCACGACGCACCATGAAGATCATCCTGTTCGGACGAGGCGGACAGGTCGGACGCGAACTCGAGCAGGTGCTGCCGTCGCTGGGGCACGTGGTGGCGTGCGGCCGCGACGAGGCCGATCTGGAACGCCCAGACGCCGTGCAGACTCTGCTCCGCCGTGAGTCACCCGACATCGTCGTCAACGCCGCCGCCTACACTGCCGTCGACAAGGCCGAGTCGGAGCCTGAGCGTGCCCGGCAGATCAACGCCGACACCGTGGGCGTGATCGCCACCGAGATGGCCCGGCTCGGCGGCTGGCTTGTGCACTACTCGACTGATTATGTGTTCGACGGCGCGAAGTCCGACAGCTACGTCGAAACCGACCCCACCGGACCGCTGGGTGTCTACGGCGCGACGAAACTCGCAGGCGAGCAGCTCATTGCGGCGAGCGACTGCCAGCATCTGGTCTTCCGCACCAGCTGGGTCTACGCCGCCCACGGCTCGAACTTCATCCGCACCATCCTGCGGCTCGCTCAGGAGCGCGAGGAACTTTCCGTGGTGGACGATCAGATCGGGGCTCCGACGGGCGCGGCCCGGATCGCCACCGTCACCGCCGCCGCGATCCACAGGCTGGCAGGCGGCGAGGGGGAACTGCCTGCGAGCGGAATCTATCACCTCGCGGCCGCGGGCGCGACCTCCTGGCACGGGCTGGCGAAGCTCACCGTCGCCGCCGCCCGGGCAGGCGGCCTGCCGCTCCGGGTCGATCCCGACCGCATCCGGCCCATTCCGTCTTCCGCCTGGCCGCAGGCTGCGCGGCGACCGGCCAACTCCCGACTCGACACCACAAAGCTGCAACGCACGCTTGCTGTGACTTTGCCTCCTTGGCAGGACGACGTGCAGCAGGTCGTCGATACTCTGACTCATCGAGCATTGCACGCGTGAACCGCAGAGGCGTCGTGCCGAACCGCGTTTCCTGACCTGACCTGACCTGATCAACACACGTCAACACACGTCAACACACGACATGCACATCACCCCGACCTCCATTCCCGACGTGTTGCTCCTGACGCCGAAGGTGTTCGGCGACAGCCGCGGCTTCTTCTTCGAGAGCTTCAACCAGCGGGCCTTCGAGGCGGCGATCGGGGGACCGGCCCACTTCGTCCAAGACAACCACAGCCGCAGTGGACGCGGCGTGCTCCGCGGCCTGCACTATCAGGTCGAGCAGCCGCAGGGAAAGCTCGTGCGGGTGGTGGCCGGTGCGGTGTTCGACGTTGCCGTCGACATCCGGCCCGGTTCGCCCACCTTCGGTCGCTGGGTGGGCATGGAACTGTCCGCCGACAACAAGCAGCAGCTCTGGATTCCACCTGGCCTGGCCCACGGGTTTCTCGTGCTCTCCGAGACGGCGGAATTCCTCTACAAGACGACCGATTACTACGCGCCCGCGCACGAGCGATGCATCCTCTGGAGCGATCCCGTGCTCGACATTCGCTGGCCGCTCGCGGAACCACCGATGCTCTCCGGCAAGGACGCGGCCGGCCTGTCATTCACGGTGGCCACGGCCGGCTGATCTTCCTCAGATCCCGCCGAGCGCCTGCATCGCTGCCCCCCCGTTTGGCTGGGTTGGCTTTGGATGACAGCGACCGCACACGATGTGTCCCGAGAGTCGTCGACGCGTTTGCGGGGATGTCCGGCGTGCTGCAGAAGCCGATTCTGCCGTTTGCAACGGCCAAAGAGAGCTATTTCGTCGTATTTCAAACAATTCTCCCAAACCCCGTACTGCCGATTGTTTGCCTGCACATCTTCCCCAAACTAATCTCAAGTGGTCTTCCAAAGAGACCCCGCGGGACGGTCCCTCCCGTCGGCAGAGATTTGATGGCACGTCGTGTCTGGGCTTCCGAAATGCTGATGCACGCGACAATTCACGAAGGCGGAGTGGCGGTCGATGCCGGCTGCGATTCTTCCGTGCTTCGACGCGAGCGGGCAACGGCGCCGACCACCGTTTCAGCCGTCCGGCTCGCGCCGGTCACGGGGCTCGCGCCGGTCACGGTCGTGATCGTCAACCACAACGTCGGCCACCTTCTCGTCGAATGCCTCGAATCGGCGTTGGCTCAGGCCAGCGAGGTGGTGCTCGTCGATAACGCGTCGCACGCGGATCAATTCGAGCCCCTGATCGCACGGTTCGAGTCGCATCCGCATCTGCATGTGATCCGCTCGGCGGAGAATCGCGGCTTCGCCGCAGGCTGCAATCTGGGGGCCGAACTCTCGACCCAGCCGCTCGTCATGTTCTTGAACCCCGACTGCGTGATTGGCCCGGGAACACTCACGCGATTGTGCTCGGCCCTCCAGAGCCATCCCCACGCCGGTCTGGCAGGCGGCCTCCTCACGTATCCCGATGGTATCGAGCAGGGGGGCGGACGTCGCGCCATCCCCACGCCGTGGCGGTCGTTCGTGCGAACCTTCGGCCTCTCGCGGCTGGCGCGGCAGTGGCCAAACCTTTTTGACGATTTCCATCTGCATCTTCAGCCGCTCCCGCCGGGGCCCATCACCGTCGAGGCCATCTCCGGTGCCTGCATGCTCGTCAAACGCGATGCCATTGACGACATCGGTCTCATGGACGAGGGCTACTTTCTGCATTGCGAAGATCTCGACCTCTGCATGCGGGCCCGAGCCCATGGCTGGCAGATCCTCTTCGTGCCCGATGCACCGATCGTGCATCACAAGGGGGGCTGCAGCCGGGAAAAGCCTGTCTTCGTGGAGTGGCACAAGCACCGGGGCATGGTCCGCTTCTACCGGAAACACTTCCGCCACGAGTATCCGATCGGACTGATGGAACTGGTGACCCTCGGCGTGTGGCTCCGGTTTGCGGCTGTCGCAGCCCGGAAGCAGGCGGCGCTCCTCTGGCAACGCGAGCGGGCACCGAGGACGCCGGCCGTGCGGGCCACCAGCCCGGCGAATCGTCCGATGCCGCTCGATCACGCCGTCATGCCGATCGTCGTCTCGAGTCGTCCGCTCGCGTCCTGATCCTCCCTCTCCCCGTCGCTCGCTTTCCTTTGGACGATCGTTCGGCCGTTGGCGATGCACCGCGAACCCCACACGGCACGGAACAGCGGTGCCGCAGCGGCGGCCGGAGTCCTCGGCGCCACGAGCTTTGTCGGGCAGTCGGTGCTCGCGCGGCTCCAGTCATCCCTGCATCAAGCATCCCGGCTCCAGGCATCGGCACTCGACGAGTCTGCCGCGACGACCGCTGCCAGCGCCGTCTCGCCGCTCTTTGCCTTTTCCCGCCAGGCCAGCCCGACAGCCGCAACAGGCGCTGCCGCTGGCATCCACTGGCAGCACCTGCCCGTCAGCCCCGGCGCGTGGCACACATCGATCCCACACTGGATCGCCGTCTGCCCACTGTGGGCTGTCCCCGAGCACTTCGCCCTGCTGCAGGCCGCGGGTGCCAGGCGGCTCGTGGCCCTGTCGTCAACGAGCCGGTTCACCAAGCGTGACTCGGCCGCGGCGGCAGATCGGGCGATCGCCGCGCGACTGGCGGCCGCCGAGGACGAGGTGCTCGACTGGGCGCGAGCCCATGGCATTGCGGCCACCATCCTCCGGCCCACGCTGATCTACGACGGCATCCACGACCGGAATGTCGCCGCGATCGCAGGCTTCATCCGCCGCTTTGGCTTCGCTCCTCTGGCGGGCGCCGCCACGGGCCTGCGGCAGCCCCTGCATGCCGACGATGTCGCCGCGGCCTGCCTGGCGGCCATCGGGTGCGACGGTCTCCGCGATGCCTATGAGATCTCAGGCGGTGAGACACTCCCCTACCACGAGATGGTACGCCGGATCTTCGCCTGGCTTGGCAGGCCGCCCCGGCTGGCCAGGATCCCTTTGCCACTGGTCCGGGCCGCCCTGCCTGTGGCCAACCTGCTGCCGGGACTTGCGTCCATGGCCACGATGGCAGTTCGCATGAACGAGGACCTGGTCTTCGACCACGGGGCGGCCGCACGGGATTTTGGCTTTCAGCCGCGGTCGTTCACGCTTCCCTTGGGCCACGTTTCGGATCATGCTGCATCGATCGCTCGATGAATCCGCACGCCCGCAACAGCACGCCTTCCATGCACGACGCTCCAGACACGCACCCGCCCGGCCCTGCCACTGCGACGGCAGCGAACGCCGTCGCGCGTCAGTCGCTGTTTCTCAGCTTTTTCGGCTTCATGCTGGTTGCCCTCAACTGTCTCGTCGACAACGCCGCCATCGACGTCACCCTGATCCCCCGGCTGCTGGCGGTGCTGGCGTTCCTGCTCGTGTCGGTCGTCGTCGTCAGCGTGCCGCGGATCAGCCGCCTGCTCGATTTCTCGGTGCTCGGCGAGCCGGTCATCCCGCTCTTCGCCGGCTACCTCCTCGTCACCTGCGGGTCGCTCCTGGTGGCGGTCAACGTCTCCGCCGGCTTCACCGATGTCTTCCGCACGCTGGCGACCTTTCTCACGCTCTGCCTCTCCTGCCTGCTGCTGCCAATCGTGCCGCGGTGGCAGGAGCAGTTGCTGCGGGTGATCGTCGTGGCCGGGCTCGTCGCAGCCTCAGTAGGGTTGTCCGAGATCAGCCGTGAGCTCGGCCTCGGCATCCACAGCCGCGGGAAGATGGAACAGATCACGGGGCTGATGTCGAGCGTGAATCTCTACGCCGGCATCCTTGCCCTGATCCTGCCCTGGTGCCTGTGCGGCGTCGTCCTCCTCCAGGGAACATGGCGCGGACTCGCGGCGGTGGCTGCAGGCTCGAGCCTGGTGATGATCCTGCTCCTGCAGTCGCGGGCCGCCTGGCTGGCGGTGCTCGCCGGGACTGCGGCCACGATCGGCGTGCTGCTCCTCAAGCCGGCCCGGTTCAACCTGTCGCGGCGGGCCCGCAATGGGCTGGCAGCCGCATGCCTCGCCGGACTCGTCGCCTTCGCCGGCGGCATCGCCACGGCTCCGGCCGACAATTTTTTTGCCCAGCGGTTCCGCAGCATCTTCGTTGAGGCCGCCGATCCAGCCGCCCTGCCTCGGGAAGGTGGCCGGCTCATGATCTGGGGGATCACCTCCCGGATGATCGCCGACCACCCGCTCACCGGCGTGGGGGCTGGCAACTTCACGGTCCGGCTCCATGAATATTTCGACGACGACGACCTCGACTTCTCCAACGTGCATACCAACTGGGTGCAGCCCCACAACGACTTTCTCTGGGTGTTCGTGGAGAAGGGGGTGCTCGGCATCGTGCTCTTCGTGGGATGCTTCTTCGCGGCCTTTACCTCGATCCGCACGATCCTACGGAGCGATGCGTCGGCGAACGACTGCTGGATCACGCTGGCGGCAGCCATGGGACTCACGTCCTACGCCACCCTCTCGACCTTCGATTTTCCGCTCGAACGCATCAACCATCAGACCTCTTTCGCCCTGCTCCTGGCGGTCGTCACCGTGCTCAAGCATGCCGTGCAACCTGCGGCCGGCGGCTTTCCGGCCCCCGGCACCGCACGGCTCGGACGACTGGTGGTCGTGCCTCTGCTGGTGGCGGCCCTGGGGCTGGGCATCGCCTACTCGCTCGCGGCGGTCCAGCAGGAGAAGGACGTGATCGTGGCGCGACAGGCCTTTGGCAAGGGGAAGTGGGAGGAGATGCTCGCGGCCGCAAAGCGGGCCCGCACACCATGGAAGACGCTCGATCCGATGGTGAGCCCGGTGGCCTTTCTCGAGGGCATGGCCCATGCGCAGCTGGGCCATGTGCCGGAGGGGATCGAGTGCCTGGAGCAGGCGATGATCGATAATCCCAACCGCATGTATGTCATCAACAATCTGGGCATCCTCTACGCCAGCACCGGCCGCTTCGACGAGGCGATCGAATGCTTCAGCCTGGCGGCCAACCGCTATCCCCACCGGATCGAGCCGTTCAACAACCTGGCCAACTGCCTGCTGGAGACAGGCCGCCCTGCCGAGGCGGTGGAACTCCTCGAGCAGATCCCGGACGAGCTCCTGAGCGACGGCATCCGCCGCAATCTTGCGTTAGCACGTGAGCAGGCCGCGGCCGCGGCACCAGAGCCGGTCGAAGAACCGACAGAGCCCACGCCGCAATAACCCTCCGCTATCGCCGGGTGGCGATCGCACGCGGCGCAAAGCAATTATCCCCCGGCTCACGCCGGGGGCTTGTATTGGGGCGGGATGTCGACTCTCCCATACAAGCCCTGAGCGTCAGCGACGGGATCATAATTGGAGCGGGATGTCGACTCTCCCATACAAGCCCTGAGCGTCAGCGACGGGATCATAACTGCGTCGGGTTT
>Ga0214919_10001359_pt1 | contig 40322 bp, 65 predicted proteins | sample LL1503_MetaG_FD_177994 | JGI IMG/M metagenome (GOLD analysis project Ga0214919, IMG submission 177994) | Freshwater microbial communities from Lake Lanier, Atlanta, Georgia, United States - LL-1503 | ecosystem: Environmental > Aquatic > Freshwater > Lake | place: USA: Georgia | collected...
CCACAGTCTAACTCAAGGAGGTCTCCGTCTTCAAAGATAGCCCCGAGAAGGTCTCCGTCTGCCTCTCTGTAAGACTTCTTAACCTCGCCTCCTCCAGCCATTTTTAGAAATTTATTAACCCGAGCGATAGCCCAAGCATTACGAGAATTAGGTGCACCTCCGCTTATGGTCGGTCTGTAGCTAGTAGAAAAAGCTCCCGCACCCCTACGAAAGACTTTTTTCAAAGTTCCGAGAGAGGGAGCGTTGCGGTTGGGATGCCTTTTCTTGAAGTCGGCAATCTTGTTTCTTAGGGTTTCCTCTACTTGCTCCGATACTTCTATGCCTCCAGATTCGCTTCTAGTGGAAGCGGTTCCTTCGGGATTCTTGTCGGAGCCTTTGATTCTATCCTTCTTTGGAGCGGGTGTTTGAGAAATAGTTCGGGCAAGTTCCTTTGAGTCGTCAGTTAGCGGCCCCCCAACAATCCACGCAGAACAAGTTCTTTTGCTTGCACACTTAAAATCAAAAATTTCGCAGTATCCAAGATGTCCAGCTTCTACAACTTCTCCAGCGTCTTCACCTATACCCTTCTTAATACAATCGATAATCTTTTTCTTAACATTGAAAGCGGAGCAATTACCACAGAGCATTTTCTTGGCTGAGGCTACATCCCCACCAAACTCTTTGGCTTTAGCCTTCCAATAGTCCTCGTTCGGCTCATTTGGGTTCTGCGGCCCATATTGAGCAACGTCGATTGCTTTTTTTCTATTGGCTAAGTTGGTTTTAACGTCTTGGGTCGCTAGGGGGCAGGAATCTTTTTCTGTTGGTTCCTCGAGTTGTTTAATGCTTTGTGGTATTTTTGTGCCAGTCATCTTCTCGTATTCGTCTACCCCGAACATCGCTATAGCGTCTTTAATCCGCTCCTCCTCCGTCTTGTTGAGTTGCTCGATAAGCCCATCAATGTAGTCGTCATCCTGCTTTTTGTAAGCTTTATCGATTTCAGAAAGCTGTTGCATAAGTCTCCTTTACTCTTGGTGTTTGGCCTTTTCCCTTATCTGCGTTGCCGTCTATTTGATAGCCAATATCTGCAATCCCACCGTCCGTTAGCCTTCTCCAAGTGGCTGAGGCTTGTACTGCTGAACCCTTGATATAGCCATAAGGAACGTAGCGTCCGTTCGGTTTTGCAAATCTTTTACCCGCCCGAGTAAGTGCGTTCTTATCATTTACGTCAACGTGCACAATTCCAATTTTATAACCCCACGACTTAAGAAGGTTCGCCATTCCTTCAACCTTACCAGTATTTTTACCAGTAATATCGATAATCATATTGTGACGAGCACCCATAGCCATAGGAAAGATTTGCTTCTCTGAGATGAATGAACTCTCTTCGTGAAAAGCTCCAGCGTTCCATCCTTCATATCCCTTAAGCTGTGCCTTGACTGCGTCGGGGTCAATGATTGTTACTTGCTTGCCTCCTAGAATCTTGTCTGCATAGGGTCTGCCCACGGTTGTTTTGCCCGAGGCTGGAGAACCCATAAGAATAACCGCAATAGGATTTTCGGATACCGCTTTTGGGTTTAGCTGAGATTCAATAATCTTCTTATTGTATTCTTTTGTTTCTTTCGTTGGATTTTGAAAGGTCTGCACGATGTCTGCTGATTGTTTGTACTTGCTTGGGTCTCTTAGACTCCAATGCGTTACAGAGGCTAATTTATTATTTTCATCCTTAGCAACCTTTGCCTGCAATACTGCCATCTTCTTTAGGGTTTCAACTACTTTTGGGTCTCGATTTAATTTGTCTATAAGTCTTTGGGCTTGTCTTTCGTTTCTGGCTTCTTGTGCTTTTGTAGCCCTTCCTACCCCTCCGCCACCCGAACCGCTCCATCTGCCCCTCTCGTCCCTCTGCTGAGAGGGGTCGTAAAACTCTATCGGAGTGTAGCCCCTGTAATAATGTAGCCTGCCCCTTTGGAGGGAGTGGTGAATACGAGTCGGGAATTTTGTTTCGTAGCTTCGGATATTTTCTTGGTAAGCTCGTTCTCCGTCTTCTCTGGTATCTCCACCGATAAACTCGCCAATACCTCTGACTGAAATTGCTGTTGCATTTAATGCTCCTAGTATATTGGAAACTTTAGTCAACAAGGACGCTCCTTGGTCAAGGATAGTTACGTTTGTCTTCTTTTCGTTTCCCACCAAAGTTCTAAATTTGATTCCATTTTCTGTCAATACCTTTCTAACTTCTCCCATTCCAAGCTGAGATGTAATTTTATGAAGAATGTCGTTTCCATTTTCTTTTTCTTCAAACGCTATGACTGCTTTTTGTTGTAGCTTTGAGCCTAGCTTAGATGCCGTATATTTAATCTGGTCGAAGTCCTCTCCCTTAACCTTCATAATAATGGAGTCTTCCGCACCATCTTCCCAATCTCCAACTCCACTCTCTATCTCTGCCGTCATCTTCTGCTTTTCGATTATGCTCTTAGCCATCTTCACAGCCTCAGCGTGTTTTGGACTATCTTTTTCCGCAACTGCCTGCGGAAAGGTCATATCTTCCCTAGTATTTGGAGATACCATAATCTCACCACTTCCAGTCCATCTACCGCTCGAATCCCTATCCTGCGATGGGTCGTAGAATGCAATCCTACTTTTTATAGGCTCCTGAATTAGAATAGGCACATAGATTAAACCCTCTTCACTCGCTAGGTTTTTTACTGCGAGGGGTTTTGGTTTGCTTCCGTTCTCGTAGATATATTTTCTAACACTATCAATATCAAATATCGACATAGTCTTTATGTTCCGAGGATGTACCGAGCCGTCTTTTACAAATATCTTAGAAACTGCGGCCATACCAGTCTTGCCCATCATTTGTGATTTCTTGCTTGGTATATTATCTGCCACGCTTTTGAACCCTTCGGCCAATATGCCGATGATTCCTATAAGTTGTTTCCCCCCGATTTTGCTAGTTTTTCCACCACGCAACGCTCCGTATTCCATCGCCAAATCCATTGAGTCCGTAGAATATACTTTCCCGCCACCCCATACCCCTTCCTTGCTTGGTTTAATTCCCTGCTCTCGAATCGACTTTAATGCCTGAGCAGAGGTTCCGTGATAAAGCATCGTTGTCTTCTCACCAGTTTCCTTGCTAGCCCTCTCTGGATTATCTTGTGCCCACTTGGGAGTAGTAGTCTGAGCATTCGAACCCGAACCTCCACCCGAACCAGTCCACCTCCCGCTAGAGTCACGATCTTGCGATGGGTCGTAGAAATTGATCTGCCTTGAATTATAGCAAAGCGAGATCATCTAAGTTATTTTCCTTCTCTGGCTTTGTTTAGTTGATCTACGACAACCTTTGATCTGGCGAACCCTGCGTCTCCACCCCATCCGTTCCAAGCTTGCCACCCCTTACCCTTCTCATCCCAACTGCTTCCCTGCTTATCGACTTCGTGACGAGTAAAGAAATTCTTCATACGCCTCCAGCTTCTAGGGGATAATCTCTTGGCATTGATTATGTCTCTTGCCCTAGCAACGCCAACTTGTGTCATTCCCCGCTGGCTAGCTGGTTTCGTCGCACGCACTCGTAGTGCTGACTTTGCGGCTTCAATCATTCCAGCGTTGGGAGATAAATCTATATCACCAAGTGCCTGCATCTCGATAGCGTCCAAGATCATCTCAGCTTCTCTAGTCGTGATAGCCTTCGGTGTTCGCCTTGCTCTGGTTGGAACTTCCTCTTCGGTGTCTTCTTCTTTGTCGTCTACTTCCGATTCATCATTTGTGTTAGGCACGTCTGGCAATTTGGCCTCCGCCACGGAGGGCAATGGGGCTTGGGGCGGAGCTGTCGGCTCAGAGGGCTTAAAAGAGTCTGAAATACTTTCGATAGGGATTTCCATTTCTTGAGCAAGGTCGGTTGCAATGCGAACTTCCTTGGCTCTTTGTCTGATAGATTCCTCATAGTCTTCTCCTTTGCTTCCGTAAATTTCAGTCATTGTTCGGAGTCCAGCTTTGAACTCAGCGATGGCACTCTGTGAGTCACGCCCTACGTCTATGGTTGGGTCGGCGGGATATATCCATTTGCCATTTCTATAGTTAGCACTTGGAGGGATTTCCCCTTTGCTCATTCCGTCTGCGAGCACCAAGTTCTTAACCCTGTCAAAAAATCTATCTTCCATAATTGACTGCCAACGTTTGAAGGTTCGGGAAGCGAGGGACATTTCCAGCCTCACGGTTGGGCCGCCGAGCTTAGAAAGGTCGTAGCAAAAACCGAATGGGAGGTTGAATGCTAAGGCAATCAAGTGAACCATTAAGTCCACATAACCTTGGAAAGCCGATGAGGGGCGATTACTTTCGAACATTTTCATTTCGCTACCCGAGGGCAAGTAGTTGATCTGCGACTTCTGCATCGTCTCGAGATTCGTTAGGTTGCCGTATGCGTCTGTGTTGGCTTGGTTAAAATATGAGGATGGGTCGTCTGCTTGTCCGCTGGAGTTGGCGATGGTCATAATCCGCATCGCCGCGTTCTTGACTGCCATTTGCTCTGCGTCGAGCGTCTCCTGCAAGTCCTTACATTGATTAATGATTGATGCTAGATGGCTACGTCCACGCACTTCGTCGAGCCTCAAAGGGTCATAGATTAGAAGGAAAGACTGAGCGGGAACTATCTGCGGGTCGGTATAAGAGTTACCTTGTGTTCGACGATAAACTTTGTATCCAGTTGTCTTTCCGTTTGGGTCAAAGCAAACTCCCCCGATATATTCTTGGTTAGCTGTCGGCACATCTATGTTCCCACCAATACGATCTGCCTCTACGCTTTGTAGTGCTAAAGGGCTATTTGGGTCTGCGATTCCATTCGAGGTCTCTTGTCTGGTAATTACGAACCCAACATCTCCATCTCTAAGCACAGAGCGGAGGGCAAGGTGTGACAAGGCGTGGAAATTGTGTCGTCCTAAGTAGTCAGCTTTCTTGCACCAGTTCTCCCAATACTTTTCGTAAGCGTCATCTATCTGGTTATTTCCAGTCCTACTAGAGTAGCGAAACTGCCCGAGGGCATACTGACTGAACTTCAAAAGGATGCTACGAATGATTGAATTGTTGTCCTCTAGGTCACGTGCCGCACGTATCAACTGAATGCGTTCGAACGTTGAAGAGAATCCCTCTCCGCCACTTAGTATTCTGGATGGTGCACGATCTGTAAGGGTATACGCACCAGCAAATCTGTTGAACTCCACTAACTTACATTTGTCTGCTAAACGTTTGATTCCAAAGGCGGGATTTACCGAGGATACAATTTTCTCTATGAAGTTCAGGTTGGGCATATGCAAGGATTATACGTATAGTATTTTATATCAACTAGAATCTTCCGCCCCGAGAATAATCAGCATAGACTCTAGTTATCCTAGTCCCTGCCCCTGCAAGTCGATTTAAGGCTGAGGTCGCCTCAAGAATGGTCATCTCAAGCTCGTTTAGGTTCGCCCTTGTAAGTTGCCTTCCTCCAATAGAATACGAAGAACCAGTTGTCAAAATTGCATTGACTGCGGACAACGCATTGTCCCGAATCGTGGTGATTTGGCCTGCGGTTAGCCCGAAAAATACGCCTTGAACGCTAGCCATACCGATTACGCTTCTGTCAACTCTTGCGATTTATATTCATCGCCAACTTGTTTCATTTCGGAAGAATCTTCATTTGGTACTGGCATACAACCAAGTAGCATAGCCCCTACTAGATTCATACACTCACAGTCTCTTAAGTGATTGTCCTTGTGTATTCTATGCCAAACTAGTTTAGTACGCCCCGAGATGGGGTTGTACTTAGGCTTCTTGATTTCGCTATTGATATGTTTGTGCCATTCTTCGGGAGTGTCTAAAGGGATAAGCCAAGAACCCATCCTCTTGTTCTTTAACGCTGTAAGGATGTCTTTGATGGTCGGGTTTGACCAACGAATAACTGGACATCTCTTTTTGGATAGCCCTTCGGCTTGAGCTACCCTACCAGTTCCGCTTAAGGGGTCGCCCCATTGAAGGGCGGAATAGGGGCGATTGATGCGGGAGGTCGGAGTTACGTGTGCGAAAAGGTGAGAGTCGGAGCCGAGCAAGCAAGTCCACCCAAACTTACAAGCTTGATAGTAAACGTCTCTGGTCTGATCTCCGCTGTCCACAAAAACCATTTTATCATCCACTTTCCAATCCAACTGCATAACCCTTAGTGCGTCCCACGTCTCCAGCCTTCCACACCACTCCAGCCTAGAGGTTCCGTCCAACTTCCAAGCCCGCACCACCACCCACATATGAAAGCCCTTGGCTTCTTGGATGTCCGCCGAGATTATTCGCCTGTCGGCTTCTGCCCATACCTCACCCATCCTATACCCGCTACCCTCAACTTTGTCTGTGCTTTCTTCGGGATTCTCTACCCAAGGTTGGGCGAGTACTGAATTGACGAAGTCCTGCAAGCCAACCAAGGATTTCTTGTCGTTCAGAAACTTCACAGCCAGTTTCCCGAAAGTCTCCCAAGGGGAATAGATTCCTGATAGGGAGTAGGATTTTACATTTGGCTCAGGGTTTGGGTTTGCTGGTTTCCATTTGCCCAACCTAAGCATCTTTGTCTTCTGACCATCAGTTATCCTTCCCTTGCACTTAGGGCACTCGTAGTAAGCCGTAGCTCGCACTCTCTCGTTATCCCACGTGCCATCCTCCCCTTTAGCCTCTTTGTCCCATTTCACGTTCGGCCAAGTCAGAACTTGGAACTCGTTGCAATGAGGGCAAGGAACGTGATAGTACCTCTGGTCGCCTCTAAGGAATGCCTGCCATATGTACCCAAACTCTGTCGTTGGCGTGGAGGTTTGAATAGTTAGACTTAAGGGATACGTCCTTGTTCTGGCTTCGGCTAGCTGAATCGCCCCAGCTTCTCTAGATGATGCTTCGGCAAACTTATCAGTTTCATCACAAATCAAAAGTCCTACACTACGTGATGCAAGATTTGCTGGTGAGTTACTGCCAAAAAACCAAAGTGACATACGATCAAAATGTTGTTCCATTATCTTGAACTTATCTGCGTTAGCTGGCTTGTGTTTTGCTAGAGCAGGGCAATCGCTTACCATAGGTTGCCAACGATATTCGGAAAAGCTTCTGGCGAGATTCTCGTTCGGCATAACCCACATTGCGGGAACTGGATTAACGTCGAGCCTATAGGCTAGTCCCGCTAGAATGGTTGTCGTCTTTGCGGTCTGTGCTCCCCAGCAAAGAACCATCGTGCGTGTATGGTCATCCTTGAAGTTTTCGAGAGGCTCCCGAACATATGGGGTAAGAAGAGTTGAGTACGCACCAGCAGAAGAGGATACCCTTTCCGAAAGATATAGATTAGCCTCTGCCCATTGCTGAACTGATAGTGCTTGGCGTGGACTCCAGATATTGTCCACAAACTGCTCTAGGTCTAATTCATTCAATATATTGTCCCTTGAGTGCCTCGCCCTCTGATATAACAGGAACTCCTTTCGGGTAAAGTATTTTCTCCTCGCTCGTCTTGCAAACTACTAACTTAGCAAACTTCAAATAGTCAAAAGCCCAATTTACTAAGGCATCTTCCATTGGCATATTATTGTAAACGATGTCCCTTGCTGGCTTTTGTTTCCAAAGATAAAGAACTCCCTCCCGAGTTACCGAGTAAGACTCTGGAATAGGCGGAGCAATGCCCATCCACGCCCTCGAGCCGTAACTGCCAAGAAGTTGCACTAACTCAAAATTTGCTTGCGGAGTGCTACCTCCTACAAGAACTGGAAAACCCTGCTTAGTGATAAACTTCTTATTAAGTAGCAAGGGGCAAGTATTTGGGGAAAAGAAAAATATATGAGGATACAATCCATTCAAATAGCAATTTTTAGCTAAGATGTAGGTTGCGTCTGAATGTTTGCCGTTATGTTCTCCGCAACATACTACTGCAACCTTATCACGATCAGATATAGAGAGGAGTTCCGTCTCTAGTATTTCTTCTTTTAACATCGTCTAACTCTTTCTTTAGGGTTCCGCACTTGTACATATTCTCTCTATAATAGAATACGCAACTTATTCTTTCGTGGGGAACTCCGATTTTAGGAACAAGAGGGGTATTTCCGTGCCATTCGTGGACATCGCATAAAATTAAATCTCCAGTCCGCATATTTACCGCAGTCCTATATTTCGGGAATACTAGATTGCAACCTTTGTAGCCTCCAGCGGAGAACGCAGTCATACACCCAAACCCTTCGGCAAGGTCTCCAGCGTCCTTATGTACCGCAGTCTGCCAGTTTTTGTTTACTGTTATGGTCGTGAATACACTATTTGGAATTACCCAATCTTTAATTGTTTTGTCGCATCTTGCTTTTTGAGCTTTATATCGTTCTGGAACTAGCTCTTTGAAGGATTTGCTGATAAATTGAATAAGGGGCAGGGCTAACGCAAACTTTTCTGGATTTTCGTTAGTCCACCTAGTTGTACGGCAATACGGCATTCTCGAAGTTTTATCGGTAAAACCTATCAAACCACTTAGAATTGGCTTAGGTCTCTCCCAAACATTGCTTAGTGTTCCATCTTTCTTAACTCGATATCCACCCTTTGTTTGATTCCCTGCTACGACAAAATTACTTTTCACATCTTTCTTAATGTTTCCGCCCGCAGTTCCACGATTATAGGTTTTTGTCGCTCCAGTTCTAAGAGATGGGTAGGCTTGCTTGCAAATTGACAGAGGAATGATTCCCTTTCGGAACTTAAGCAGAAGCTCTCCATTGGGTTTATAGACATCAGTATCCTCGTCTATGATATGATCGTAGCAGTTTTCGTGAAGGTGAGTCCCTGCTAGGCAGTCCACCTCCTCATCTGCTAGGCATTGCGTAATATGCACGATATCCATACTACCAAGTAAAATGTCAAAGACTAAAGCTCAGAGTAGCATTTCTCGACACAAGACTTAATTGTGTCAGTTGAAGTTTCAGTTCCAATCGTTTCCCCTAGTTTCTTAACTTTTGCAATAAAAGAGTCGTGCTCCTCATTTGTCAGATATATGGGAACGAGTCTGATTGCTGATGGCGGAGGTGTAAAATCTCCCTCTAGGTCTGGAACCTCTCCTTTCCCTGCTTGTTCTATGTCCAGTTCGAGTGCCCCCTTCGGGATGGTCTGTGACATAAGGCGAGAAAGCTCCGCATTTGAGAATCCAGTTACTTCGATGTCCAAGTCGGAATTGTCGATTTGATCGAGCAAGTCCTTAAGGGCTGGAATGTCGAACTCACCCGAGAGATGGTTAAGGGCGAGGTTCGCTGCTCTTTCCTTTTCCAAGGGCAAGTCCACCACCCACGCTTCGATGGAGTCCCTTCCCATAGCTTGATATATTTTAAGCCTTTGATGTCCTCCAATAATTGTATTTCCAGTCCTTGCGTTGATCGTGATTGGTTGTAGGTCTCCAAGCTCTGATATCGACTTCGTAAGTCTCCCAAGTTGCTCGTTAGTAATCTTACGAGGATTGTAAGTAGCCCCCTTGATTTCACTTATCTTAATTTTCTTTAGAAGTGGGTATTCCGTTTTCATCTATAGTAGGCTTGATTGTTTTGTCGATTTCGTCAAGCGAAGACTCATTAACCCTTTCGCCGAACGCTCCCTTAGTTTTATGGATGATCGCAATAATCCTATCGACTCCTTCCTGCATCGCTTCCTTAGCAAGTTCGGGGTCAGAGGGATTTGCCCTTCGGCACACAGAAGATGGCAACCCTTCCATCAAAGCTCTGATGGTGCTCATATAGCGGGACATTATGTTTTTGGCTAAGTCAGTCCCAATCGTCTGACCAGTACTCCTCTGCAACTGCTCGACTCGAGTTTCCGCAGTTAGCCTTCCCATTACGCTTTCCTTGTGGGCTTTCACTAGGTTCGGAAGTCTGGCGTGGTCTCGATTTACTTGGGCTTGGTGAAGGATGGCATAAGCGACTTTCTCGCTTTGCTTTGATCTAGCTAGGCAACCATAGATATCGTCTCTCATTAGGTCGCTCGCCTCAGCCTGCGTATCTTCGGGAAGACTTTTCTCAACGTCGTCGTTGTACCCTTCCAATCCAATTTTGATTGGGGGCTTTATCCTGTGAGCCTCCATCCACTCAGTAGCTATTTCGATTGAGTCAGTAGGCATCCCCTTCATCCTCAACTTGTTTACGTACTGGCGAGTGCAACCCCAAGCCTCAGCAATCTTGATTATGCTGACTTTACCATCTGGATTAGACATAAGTGTAAACCCTTATCTATAAAACACTACACGTTAAGACTCTTATCGCGGCTTCGCCACCCTGCTGTCCCTTATGTTTGTAAAAGTTATCTACCCCTTTTTTATTTTGAAATGCTATGCTCATATCCTTATCTTGATCTCTACACTATAACTGCTTGTCGCCTCTTGGCTATCTTCTTATCTAGTGCATCACGTCTTAATACAAACTGCTTAGTCTTTGCCTTCCTTAAGGGACAAGACATTGCTAAGTTATAATCTATTGTCTTGTAACACTTATTGAGTAGGCGTGCTATAGCGTTCTTGTTTATCCCTTGGGAATATAATGATCTTATAACTTTTCTTCTAAGCTCTACTAGGGGTGCGTCCCTTTGGGTTGATCTTAATTGCTCCAACTGAATAGGGTTGAAGTTTGTTTCTAGGTATACCCCCCCTTGCTTTTCTAGGCTATCAAATAAAGTGCCCCTTATCTCTGTGGTCTTAAGTGGGTTAGCTAGGGTAAGTAGATAGAGCTTAGTAGTTAGTTCTTGGGTCTTTTGCTCTAGTGCATTGATGCGTTCTAGTGCTAGGGCTAGGGCGTGCCTTAGTGGGGTGTCAGAGGGGCTACGTATATTGTCCATTACTTGTCTCCTAGGGTGAATCGTGGGGCATCGTCGAGCATTTCTAGGGTATCTAGGAATGTTTTCTTGAAGAGTGTCTGAACGCTTAGGGGTGCAGGGAGTGCTAGTACTAGGCTCCCATATAGGTAGGTTGGTGAGTTAAAGTGGGGTGGGAACTGAGTGCTTTGGTCTATCTCTGATATAATTACTTCCTTAAGGTCGCCAAGGGCTGTGATCTTATCAGAATATGATGCGTATAGCATACCAGCATTGTAAAGCTTCCTCTCCTGCTCGATAGTTCCTTCTCTCGCATCGTTAGAGTCCCACAGTTCAAAAGGTGTTAAGAGAGGCTCAAAACGCAAGAATAAAGGCCAATTCTTGCCTTTGTCTTCAACGTAGTAGTAGTTCGTCCCACCCTCACTAGTCTCGTCTTCGAAACTCGCAATCATATCTCTTTTTACTTTTGTTACAGTTCCCCACACTCCAGCGAAGTTGAAATAGCCTCCTTGTCTTAGTGTCGCACCCAACATCATCCACTCATCACCCATCGTTCTGAATATGGTCGTGTTCATTTGGTATAACGCATTACTTTATAGTTCATTTTTTTGATTTCGTTAGCATTTCCCACTCAGCAGGGCGAGTATAGCCAAGTGAGAATATAAATCCTAGAACGAACCACCAAGGACTGTTCCCCATCACGAATACTACGTAGCCAGTACCACCTATGGTCATCGATAGAAAGAATATGATGTAGATTAGATAGGTTACGACTTTAGTTAAATTTAATAGCATATATGTATTTAGCTACTCCTTTTTGGTAGGTTTTCTCCCAAGTTTCTTTGTTGCGTCTCATTCTGATTCCCTCAGTCATCCCGAGAAATTTCCAGTTGTCCGCCTTATAGATTGTGCCAGTACGAGGAGGTTCGACGAATGTAGCCATCCCAAGTAAAGTCTCCTTGTACTCGTTCGCATAGTCTTTCCTAGCTAGATTGCGGAATATCTTCAAGACTTTTGTGGCAAGATTCTTGTCGTTGCGAGTAAGTCTGAATACGTTGTTGACCACATATTGCTTCTCATCTGCTCCATCGAAGAAGTCCTTGAATTTGAGATAGTTTTTGGGAGGACTAGAGCAACCTATGATGCCAATAGCCTTCTTGTCTAAGTAAACAAGGTAACAGAGGGCACGTCCTACGATTCCCTTCGACTCTGGATAGTGACTAAAGAATAGACTACCAAACATTCCATTGCTCTTACTGACTCGTTCCAAGAAAAGCCCATCTACGAAACACATCTCCTCTTGTGGTCTATCGTACATCCCCGAGTTGCCAGTCATCTTGTTAGGTCTGTCGTTCTTACAAGACGTGCAGATTAGCCTGCCGAAAGCTGAATGGAGCCTGCCTTCTGCCCCACATTTGGAACATTGATGAGCTAAGAACTCTTTTTCTACTCCTTGGTATTCGAGCTTGAATACTTCCATATCCTGCCCTCCTTATCGAACCCTATTGATTTTTTCATCAGAAACGAATAAAGCTTATAGAATATAGAGAAATTATTTAGGATTGGGCAGTAGCAAACAATATGCCCTGCTAGGTAGAATAGGTACGATAATATGTAGCAGATAGCCCTCAATCGAATATACCATTACCTTCCCGCTCCTTGCGAATAGATGTCTCGAATCTGAAAAACGAAAAGTCCTTAATCTCGTCGTGCTCTTGGTCGGTTGGGGCTTCTATTTTTGGGTCTTTGGGTTCGTTTGTATTCATACTAATTCCTCCTCTGGTTGTTCAGCGAAGTTCTCTACATCTTCTGGTTCTTGTATCTCCTGAAATCTTTCTTGTTTGAATCCCCTTTCCATATATGGGGCAACCTTACTTTTTGGATTTCCAATCTCCTCAAGCGTCACAGCAATTTGACCAGATTCTCCGTCTATTCCCACTCCAACCCCGACATCTCGAATAGTGTATATTCTGCCTTTGATTGGTAAATGGGTATAGTAAATCATAATCTCTACTGGAAATTTATCATCCACACATACCACTTTTGAGCCAGTTCTCATTGCTTGTCGCCTAATTTTTGAATTAGTTTGTAAGAGAATAAAACTCTGTCGATGACTATTTTTGCCCTCTTGGACGGCTCCTTGGTTAAGAAGTTTCCAATCTTTCCAATCTTGTATGGAGGGACTCCAGCCTCGAGATTCTTGTCGAGGAACTTGTAGCCGTTATATTGCTCCTTAGTTGGGTCTGCAATCTCTAGGGTGTCCTTGTGAACTAGCCACCAATGTGTAGCCCTACCTCCTTCGTCCATATAGATGGCGTAGTGGGGTTGCCATAGGCTCTTATCGAGCAAGTGCCACAAAGCCTCGCTAGCTACGTAGCAATGCCCATCCAGCGTTCCCTGCTCCGTCCTCCACCTCCCCCTTAGCAACTCTGGAGAGAGTGCTTTCTGTACCATTTGTCTCACTTCTTCGACTGAAAGGAGCGGGAGGGTTGGACTTGCACCACCATTTCCCTCTTGGAATAGAGGACGTTCTAGGATTGAACTACTCACGCATCGTTACCTCGAGTATCGAACTAAAGCTTGGGTTGAGAGGTCTTCCAGTTTGTTCACAGAAATAGTCCAGCCTTGATAGTGCTGATTTCGTATTTTCCTTGTCCTTGGTTGACCACTTGTGCCACGTCTCTCTCAAGCCCACCCTCATAATTACTCGTAGCATCTGACATTGATCTGCATTTGGAAATATCACCGCTTTTTGCATAGGAGCCTTTGTTCTCCGCTTGCCCGAAACACCACAATGTTTCTGAATTACGTTTTTCAATTTATAGTATCTCGCTTTCGTGTTCGATGAGAATTGCTAGCTCTCTTGTTTTTCCTTTGCCAGAGAAGTTCATTACCATAGGGAGCAAGTCCCTAAGAAATTTACCCCTCCGATTTGCAGTTACCCGAGCCAACTCAACTATATCTTTCCTCAACTCGAGGGGAATTTCGCTGAGTCGTCTGATGGGATACTGAGCAGTCGCACACTCCTCTGCGAACTGCATACGATGAAGTTTTTTCAAGGCTCACACTCCAGAGCAACCATAGCCATTTTAGAAACTCTCTCGTCCACCTCTGCTAGCCTGCGAAGATTCTCCTTGAGCCGTTTGTTAGATGCCTCCAGAGCTATACAACGCAAGAAAAGTTCCTCGTTCTTTTTCCTCATACTTTCCAGTCCCGCTTGCAACACTTGGTCGCTGGCAGAGGTGAAGACTCCCGAGGAGACTGATGGAGTGATAGTCATAATGTCTAGCAAACTATTGCACCTAGGTAGCTTGTTGGCAAGCTCCTTCGCAATGCTCGCTTTCAGTTGCGATAGATGGAAATTGTTGCCACTCTTGAAGCTTGTCTCTGAGTATTCGATCTTCGGTACTGCCTCTACAATCATTTTTCTGTGCCTCCTCGTTTTTGTTTAATTTGGTTTGTGATGATGCAAGCAAGTCAACGATATATTGAGCCAGTTCGTGAGTGTCTTTTTGCTCTCTTGGGGAAACTCCTCGTAGGTAAACTTTTAGAATGGGCTTACCCTTTGAGTCATAAATATCGTAGTTTTGCGGAGAGGACGAGGGGATGGATTTGGCAGTATGCCAAGGGTAATTGAATTTCGATGGTAGGCTATTCATATAGTCTTGTGCCGTCCTAGCAATGTGACTCCCTTGGATGGATGCTGACCTATCATAGAAGAGAGGCTTGCCTTGAGCTTCCACTCCAACTCCTCGTAGAAACTTTTCCCCACTCGAGAAAAGCCCTTGGAGCGAGTAGCTTTAGCCATCGACAAAGCCTCTCTCCTTACTGCCTTTTTATTGATCAACATTTTCTCCCCCTTAGTTTGCGATATCTAGTAGATCAAGCGTGGCTCGCAAATCAAGCTGGTCAATCTCCAATTTGATTTGCTTCAAAACAATATGGGCACTTTCAAGTGCTCGACTGGCGTGAAACAACTTCTGTCTCGTCTGAGCTAGTTCGGATTGTAGTTCTTTGATTTCTTGGTCTGAATTTATGTTCATTTTGGTTTTTCTTTCTTGGTTTGGGTTTAGTAATCTATGCGGGGGAAGCAGTCACGCCGAGAAGAGGATTCAAGATACCTAGCATCTTCGGGATTCAACTCTGACCACGTTTTAGGGGTGTTAAGCTGGTCGGCAATCTGCTTAATCCCCTTATACACGTCACAAAGCCTACGCAGTTCTGCATTCCGTTCTTCAAGATTCAACTCTGACCATTTTCTTTTGTCGTTCATTTTATTAGTGCCTTTCTTGGTTAGTTGCTTCTTAACCGCATCCCGCATATTTACCGATCTCTAACTTTTCCCGAATTGCCAATAACGCTTCCACCTTTTTCTTGTCTTGACCAAAATCGGGTAGGTGAATGCCACTCGTCTCACCCTCGCCTAGATTAAGCTCAAGCGAGATGGATTTAAGGAGCAGATCGATTTCGTCATATGTGAAACTTATTAGAGGTTCGAAGAATGCCATTTGGTTTGTTTCTTTCTTGGTTGGTTGTTTTGTAGAAGTAATCTACCAGTTCCCAAGCTGGTTGGCAAGAACTATTTTGTCCCTCGGTGAATAAGCTTGGAATTAAGAGGAGGGCAATAAAGGAGAGTCTATATTTTTCCAACAAACCCAAAATCGCCGTAATCCATTTGTCGAGGTTTTCGTATTACTTATATCCCAATCATAACAATGAAATTCACTATTAAGAATGGGGTCTTTCACAAGCTTAAATTGAAATCCATTTTTGCTCAAAACATACTCTACATATGATGGTGACGGACGAATACCTTTTGTGTTAAATGCCTGATCCCAGCCATTTTCATTAACCGATACACAAAATCCTACATCATCAGAATCAGAAACTTCTGTTTCGAGTAATAGAATATCACACTTTTGAGAAACATTTTCAATGTGACTTTCTATTCTTTCTAAGTGATATAATAAACCCCAATGAATAATGATATCGTATTTCTCTTTAATAATATCATTATCGCAGTCAAGCAATAGAGTTTTAATGTGCGGGTATTTTTGTCTTACATTCTCCAAATGTTCTTCTCTGGCATCAGCACTTGTAACAATAGAACCTAACTCATAAAACATATTCCCGATATCGGCATAACCACAACCTAATTCCAAAATTGTTTTTGATTTGAAATACTCGGGTGAGATATATTTTTTCACCCCATCCATCCTTGAAATTCTCCAACTTACGTAGTGGCCGTCAAACATTATATATACCAGATTTGAGGGCTTAGTCGTCTTTGATAATAACCAATAGCGTGAAGAATACTATGTAGCCGAATCCGCAAAGAAGCCAGATAGCGTTACTCATCCGTGTACTTTTTCGAGCCAGTTGAAACTAGGGAAGGAGTCGTAGGGTCTGCGAAACTCATCAGTCCCATTAAACTCCTCTGATACGCAGTTGAGAACTTTTGCTGGTTGCCCCCACAAGGCAGTAAATCCGTGCCATAGGTTAGGAGGGATGGTTAGCACTTGGGGCTTGCTTGCCGTCATAAAGAACTTCCAACTCATATCCCTTTGCTCGTCGTAAATCCCCACCAGCATCGTTCCCTCTATGACGCAGAATCGATCAATCTGAGCCTTGTGCAAGTGCCAAGCCTTTACTATGCCCGAAGCACAGCCAGTAATGTAAACTTGCTTTATCTGACCATTATAGGAGTGCCTAACGATTTCGTGTAGTATGCCTCTTCCGTCTACGAAAGTGGGTTTGTCCTCTATAAAAGGCTCATTCACTTGCTTTTTGCCATCTCAGTAAGGATGTTTTCTAATGCCCACACCGCTTTGTCGTAAGCCGTCATATTTTTGTTGGCGTGCTGGATTAGAACTTCCGTTGAGGTCTCGTCGATGTCCACGTCCACTCGTACCATTGCTACTTTTTGTGATCTACCAAAATGTACGTAGCCCCCACCTTTCTTAGCAGGGATTTGCTCGCTCCCGCCTCTGGCAGAACGAAGTGTTTTGACTTTTTGGCCTTTGCCTTTGCAACAATCTTTTGATTTCTCTCCAGTACAGATTTTCTTGTTTTTTTCATTATTCATAGTTTTTTCTTTAGGTCGATGAAGACTGGAGTGCCTTCGCCTACCCAAGCTCCGAGTTGATTAAAGTAGAAGTAATCCATCGCCTCTAATCCAGTCATTCCACTCTTCTTGAGTTTTTCGATGATCTTCCATTTATCGTAAGCAACAACCTCGTCCATATTCGCCCTCTCGCACCAACCGATAATGCAGTCATTGAACCCATCCATTTTCATCGCTTCCGTCCTCTTGGGGCTGAGGGTCTGGATATCCGTATCGATTGATTCTTTTTGCTGAGGCGATGGCTTTTTCCTCGATAAAACTGATTTCGATTTCTTTTCCTTCTTCATCCTTCGCTCTTAGTACTCGTTGCTTTCCGTCTTGGCAAGCGATTTCCGCACAGATTCTTTTGCCGTTGTCGCTGAACCAGACTATCGTTTTCGCCATTCTATTCTAACCCCATCGTTTCGCAGAGTTCTTCCGTGATGAAAGAAAATCCCACCGCTAGGATTATTGACCGCATAGGTTCTGCAATAGTTTCTTGTATGATAGATTTCTTAACTTCCCAAATTTTCTTGTTCCTCTTTGGATTAGCCTCTGACCCATTCTTAATCCCAAGGAGCCATATCGAGCCATTCTTAACGTGTTCTCCGCAGTCCTCGCATAGCTCGCTATTCTTGGCAAAGGGTTCTTTCTGACACACCGAGCACAGAAGGTCTTTATTCACGTCCTAGTTCCTCTGCCAATAACCACGCTGGCTTGGGCATCAAACCGCATTCTACTGCCCACCTACGCTCTTTGTGTGCCTTATCGTGACACTTGCGACAAAGTCCTATCCAATTCTTCACGTCATTCAATAGTTTGCCAACCCTGCCTAGTTTATGATGTATGTCCGTAGCAGGAAACCCACACCACCAGCATTTAGGGTTTTTGAGTAAGTACTCTTTACGTAGTTTAGTGTAGGTCTTGTTATCCTTAGCCCTTTTAGCCGTTGCGAACCTCATTTCATCTCTCGCTTTCTCTTCCGCAAGTAGTCTATCCATTCCTCGGATGCTTTCTTGGCCTCGTCAAATTTCTTGAACGAATAGACTAATGGTGGAGGAATCCCACCCATTGAATATCGATCTCCTAGTGGCTCGTCTGAGTTGTCGGTTCGTATGTAAAGCTCCCAATTCCCATCTCCATCTGGACAAGGGTATACATCAATATCGCTTAGGAACTTTAAGCTATTCATTTATAGTGACTTGTAAATCTCGACTATTGGCTCGAGGTCTTTCTTTATCAATACCTTCCTTTCGTTACTCCAGTTCTCGATGGGGTTTTTCCTGACCTCCTGTTTGAGCCAACGCAAGCCTTCCTGTGTCCAACTCACTAGATTGAAGCTTTTACTATACGTATCCTCCTCGGAATACTCAGCGAGACTTTTCCTCATATTTACTCGCAGTTCCGATACAGTCCACTCCTGCTCCAATGCTTTTGTTAGCCATACCTTCTGATCTTCTGGAGACAAGGGGCATACTTCCCGATGGTGACTCCAAGAGAGTCCATACACTCGATTAGCCGATGGTATTTTGCCCGATACGAAGTTGCAAGCCTTCAAGTAGTCTTGACGATGATTAGTGATTGTCTCAGCTTGAGAATACTTTTGTCCGTAGTTATGCTCACCGAACACTAACCAATCGCCAATCCACCAGTTTAGAGAGGACTCCATTCCAGTTAAAAGCTTTCCAGCCTCTAGCCATTGTTCGATGGTATGCTCTCCTTCGATGATTAGTTCGAGGGGATTGAACTTGAATCCGTTGAGTTGTAGCTGTGTACTCGTAGCACAAACTATATTATTTTTTTTCATCTTTTATTTTCCTATGGTTAGCGAGTCTATATGATTCCCTAGATAACTGACTCTTCATCAATCTAGGGGGTGGCAGATCAAGTTTTTCGCAAAGCTGAACAAGTTGCTTGTCCAAAGCCTGCTTAGAGATTCCGTACTTTTTAGCTAAGTCTGTTAGAGTAATCCCTTGACGTAGTCGTAAGCCAGTCGCACAAGCGTACAAATCTGCCGTTTTCCTAGGATTGGATGAGTCCACAATGTTCCCCAAAACTTGTGATATTGCTTCCCAAACTCGTTCGGATAAGGAACTTTCAACATATTGGGTAAGGGCTTTTTCCACGGAGGTATGATTAGTGGATTGCGATATTGCTGACAAGTAAATCTTTTCGACAACCATTCTGAATCCCACCAATGTCGTCGGTAGTTCGTCATTGAAAGCATAAATCCTTTCCCTAATGAGGTCTTCGATTGTGTCGATCTTTTCGCTGGGGTCATCTCTATACGACGCACTTGGCAGTAAACTAGGGTCAATGCCCTTTTCGTCCATCTGATTAGTCTTAGACTAAGCATTGTTCCTGTCCACATATATCTTAGATACCCTATCCGTTAGCTCTTTGTCTTTAATAGCCTCAAGGCACTTCATAATTGTCTCCTTGCTGTATGTTGCCAAGGCTACGGTCAAGACTGCCGTAGACTCCCTCCTAGCGTGATTTAACACCATTGTAGCGTCACGTACCGAGTCCTCGAACTCTACTGGAGGTGAGTAGCAGGAGTTGATTTCACTTGGCTTTGTCGGTTCTTGTGACTTAGCGAACCATTGCCGTAGGGTTTCTCTCCAGTCGATTTCCCTTCCAGCTTTATTATGCCAGTCCATTTTATTGTAGTAGTCGTAGAACCTACGGCACAGAGATTGCGGAGCTTTGATCTTAGTTCCATAGTCTATAATCTTGTTTAGGGTTGTATTTGTTCCTCGTTTGTCTTCTTTCTCACGTATCATCCGTCTGCAATAGATGGTTCCTTCCTCAGTCCTTGAGAATATGCTGTGCCATTCTAGTTCCTCGATACACTTCCTAACCTTGCATTCGTCTGAATGTACGAGCTTGGCAAGAGCGGAAATGGATAGTCTTTCTCCATTCCAGCCTACTAGAACTCCGTACTTATCTACGTTCCGCATAAGGCCGAGCATCTCGAACCAAAGCCCCCGAGCTTCTAGGCTAAGTTGCTTGATTCCAGAGTCGCCCCGCCAAGCTTGCCAATCCCAATAGAATCCTCCCTCAAGGGACATTCGTGTTGCCTTCGGTGTGAGGCCAATACTTATTGCTCCATTGCCAGTAGGCTACGAGTCCTAGGAAAGCTAGTTTTGCTCTCTTGGTTTCCTCATTACTCCACCGATGAAGCTCGATAGCTAAGTCCTCCGTACTTGAGAACATAATGTTTGCGGTAGGTATGTCTTCGCCCAAGGCAATTAAATAAGCTGAAAGCTGTACGCAGTAGCTAGGCCAAGGAACCATCTTGCCATCCTTCGGCACGCACGTCTTAAGGTCTAGGAGAACTCTCTCGCCAGTCTTCGTGCCGTCTTTCATTCTAGCTAGTGTATCGAACCTTCCTGCGAATCCGTACTCCTTAGATATAACAACGCTTTCTTTCTTCTCTATCGATAGAATGTTTTGTTCTTTCCAATCAAGTAGCATCTTGCATCTCTTTTGGTCTAGTTCGTTTTCCTCTTCGATCTTGAGTTTAATCTCGTCGAGGTTTTCGAATAGATTATGAATGTGAGTACCTTTTTCCATTGCCTTAGATGAATGTTCGTTAGCACCTTCATCTGCCCGATCAATAAACTGCTCGTCAGTCTCTCCACGAATCCGAGGAGTCGTTAGTAATGATAGTGCGAATTGCTCCCGCTTGTAACGTTCTAATCCGTAGTTTTTAGCAATGGATATAATGGTTGTGACGCTAGGAAAAGCCCTACAAGGTCTAGCCATCCGTAACCCACCTTGTACTGCCATACCATACTGGTCATAATAATGTCCGAACGATTCTTGTTTTGACGCTGGAATAATACTCATATTTTTCTTTCCGCAGAGCAGGAGGGGTAGAACCTCCAGCCCCGCTAATTATGCTAGTTCTTGTGCCTTATCTTCGGCGAGTCCAAGCTCAATCTGAGCTTTATCTAACTCTGTCCGAAGTGCTATATCAATAGCATTCAGTTTTCCCTTGAAGGGTTGTGGTTGCCATTCCTTAATCCACCATCTAAGCGAGTTAGAGGTCAAGCTACCGAGCGATTTCCCCTTGGATTTTCCAAAGTGAATTATCGCTTGTTTCCAGTCTGCGGGAACTGCTCTTGGCTCCTCCGTAGGCAATGTAGAGAAGTAAGCCTCCTTCGGCTCGCTCCTATCCATTTGCTTAATCTGCTGAGTCGACTGTGCTGTCCTACCCATTGCTGACTCCCCATCATCGTCCTCTGAGACGATTCCGAGCATCGCACTTAGGGCATACCTACGAGCGTACGTCACAGCACTTCCCATACTCTGCGGGTCTGCCTTTACTGCCGTGATGGGATAGTAGCCACGAATCCATTGCCCCGAAACGTGGTGAAGGGTTGTGACTAATACCATCTGGTTTAGCTCGATAGAGGTGCTTTGAGTAACCACTAAGTCGTTACTAATGAGTGCCTCCCTGCTCGCCTCCGTGATAGCCGATAGGTCGGCGTACCTCGAGTGAAAGAAGGGATTCTCTGAATCCTTCCTAGCCACTTTGATTTGTCCGCTGGCTTTCGTTAGTGCCGTCACTAGCTCTGCCGTTTTTTCAGATTGTAGTTCCATATTCATTTTCTCCTTTAGTTAAATGCAAGTTCTGGATGTTGCTCGCACTTGGTATTACCCGCATCGCTTTTCTCCGTCCTCCAGAAGAACGACACTAACTTATAGGGTGCGGTTCCTCTTTTAGAAACGAATGCTTTATTGTTAAGGATGACTCCATCCTCGGGTTTGAATACTTGCGTACCAACTCCCTCGACTTCGAACCGAATGTTCAGTCCTAGGTTTTTGCATCGCTCCACCTCATAGTCTCTAGCGTCTGCTAGTTTTCCGTTGAATAGTCTCTTCAACTTTTTGGTGAAGGTTTTCGTCTTGAACTCAAACTGCTTCATACTTTAGTTCCTTTCTTTTTGCCCATCTAAGTTTTGCGTTGGCTAGGTTAGCGATGGTCTTCTTAGGACTCTTCGCCTTTCCTCCCTTTCGCCCAATCTCTGATAAGTAAGTTTTGACTGAGTTATTTAGTTTCATATTTTTATTTATGGATGACGGCTTGGCATAGTAAAGAAGTTTCTGGCAGGGGTCGAACCCGCCAGAGAATCCTTTAGGAGATAAGCATATCCTCCATTTTTACTCCCGAGAGTTTCGCCCCTAGGACGAAAGCCCTCTGCTTGACTTGGGAGCCTTGACCGAACCATATGCTACCGAGCCGATTCTCTTGTCCACCCCGAGGGTTGCGATGATGGTCGATATACTCGGTGATTGCGTTGTAGGTTCCCCAAGCTGTGCCACGCACACCTCGGATATCCGAACCCAAACCAGTTTCCACCAGTTCCTCTACCTTCTCGACGCTAGCCTTTAACTGTTCACTCTCGTCTTCGAGGGTTTTGATAACACTTCGGTTCGATAGCGATTTCATTATGTACTGAGACGATTCGCTAGCCGAGAGGCTACGATTTGCGAGTGCCTTGAAGATGGGCTTAGTCTCGTCGATCATTGCACCAGTCATTCTCAGCATCGCTCCAGCGAGCTTGAGCTTTTCTTGTACGTTGCCAGTATGCTTAACCCGAATTTTGTCAGTATTCGAGGCTAAGGCAACCTTCAACGTGTTTTGACATACCACTCGAATAGGCGTGAACATTCCAGTCACAGACGTGAACCCATCGTGTCCGTGATAAAGGAGTAGATGGGGTTGAACTTGGTCTTCACCAAGAACGGAGAAGTCGCTACCTTCTACCTTGGCAAGCATCCAAACTTTCTCGCCTTTACCCAATGCTCCCACGGTTTCAAAGATCGCACTCCTGTCCTTGATTGCTTCATCGAAGAAGCTGAATGCGTCTCGGTTTTGGAGTATCTGATACCCCTTGCCTACTACACCGAGTACCTCCTTAGTATCCTTGCGAATTACCGCACGATGCGAGGGGATTTCGATTGAGGATGTTGTCTTAATTTCTAACTTCTCAACTTCCCAATCTAAGCCTCCCTGCTTCAATGCTTCCTCGCTTGTGAACCTATCCTTCATTCGTGTGCCCATTCCGTGCCAAGGCACTTCGTTGGCGTATGCGATACTATTTATATTTGCTGGCATATACTTATTCCTTTCTTTGGTTAGGGGCAGAAGGTCGAGTGAAGCTTTGTTAGGGCTAACTCAACCTTCGTCTTTAATTCGCTATCTGGTGCATTCATAATTGCGACTGCTATCGATGATTCGAATACTGCGTACGCACCCATCGCAGTTTCCGAGATACTTCGAGGTATAAGACTTTTTATAAAGTTATCTGTATGCCTCTCAAGTTTTCCGTCTATTTCAGTTTGTGTAATCATACCGAACCCTCCTTTTCTTTGTATAGTTTCAGGCAAGACTTTAGAACTTCGGTCTCCTCGTATAAAGAGTCTAGGAAGCGGAATATGATAAGACTCGCCTCCTCCTTGGGATTCATATTCTCCCAATGCTCCTTTACCGATAGGGAAAGACACATCGCAGTAAATATCGTTCCCTCTAGTAAGGAGGTAATGGGTATCTTGGTATTTCCCGAGCGGTAATTTTCTGGCTTCATTTCGTGAGGATAAGCCTTCGAAGCGGTTTGGCAAGACATTATTTTACTCCCTCGAGAAGTTTCCGATACTGGTAGGAGTCCAGCCCTTTAGTCACGACTGCCTTTGCCCATATCAAACCAGCAAGCAGTTCACGATATTCGGACTTTTTTAGCGTTGCGGTTAGAATGGTCTCGAGGGTAAGCAGGGTTTTGATATAGCTTTGCCTCGATGTGCTCATTACTTTGATGTATCCTTGTTTTGATTTCATAGGGTTACGTACCTCCGCCCGATGGGTTGGTTGCTGGTTGTAACGAGGATGGGTAGGAGAAGCTTGAACGAGTTGAACCCGAACCGCTTGTCCTTCTTTCCGTCCTTATCGTATAACCGCATTTTGTGTTTCTTGCCCTCGCAAGTATAAGTCTCAATGCAAGACTTGAAATACCCTCCAGCACTAAGAATGCCTAGAGCATCCTTTGTCTTTTGGGATTGATAGGTTGGTTTAGTCATACTCCCTCCTTCCAGAATACCTTCCCGAAAAGCTCAACGTAATTGTTGTTTACTCCTAGGGGAAGGTGATCATCCTCTTTCCGCTTTGCTCCAATATCTAGGCACTCTTGATTGTTGTAGCGTGCGGTTAATGCTGTGGTCAAAACTAGCTCTCCCTCCTTGAAGGAGTGGCTAATCGTCGAACCCTTTCCTTGGGCTAGGCTAACCCCAACATAGGATTTGCCGTTAATGTCTTGCCCCTTGTAGTCAACACTCGCCACCTTGGAAAGCCGTCCGTAGGGGTCGAGAGTAAGATTGCCAACGCTGAGGGTCTCAACGTACTTCTTGGTTGGCTTGAATCGGATTGGATAATTCACTTATGCCACCTCCAGTTGAATAGGGAAAGTTTGCAGGGGAGCACTTGAGCGACGAGGGAAATCATAGCTCTTGTATGCGTGGGCTTGGTAGGCAAGCTCTCCTAGTTGGTCACAGTAGACTCCCTTGACCTCTCCCTTGATAGTGACTTTCCCGCCCCGCTTGAATACCCGACGAACGATGTAAAGGTCGTTCTCGAGGTCGATAGTCACCGAATATCCGTAGCTGACTGGAAGAGTGATTCCAGTCTCACGATAAATTACCCGCCCGCCCGAGATGGCGAAAAGATTGTTTCGTCCGAGTTGGCTTACAATTACTTTAGCTTGTTCTAATGCATTCACTTTTGCTCCTCCGTTGTTGGTTGTTTCATTCATTACTTGGATACTCTACATCATCCGAAGCTGGTTGGCAAGCATAATCTTTTCTTATTTTATGCTCTCCCTGCCTCCAATGAAATGCTCCTAGGTCGTACCCAGCCCAATACGCTAATGAGTCCGCATCCTTTATTTTCCGCTCGTTCTGGCTTAGGGGAATATCAGTCTGCCAATAGGTTCGTCCGATAAAATATCCCAATGCGAAAGAGGAACGCTCCGCCTCGCTTTGGCGGAGTCGTCCCTCTCCCTCTCCTACTGGTGATGGCTTGTAGGGGTGGTCTCTCATCCTCCGCCCTCCACAAACGAGTTGGGCGAATTATTAACCCAACTATCTGTATAGCCCGAGGTTATCTCGAGTTTCTCGTTCACTTCTAGCGTGTAATTCGCTATTGTGATTTCAAGCTTAACCCAAGGCAGTTCCGCAACGTCTCGTAGAATTGGAAGGTAATAGGATGGGTTTGCCAGCCCTTCGTTTAGGTTTGATGATACGCTGTCTTGCACCAAGCTTTGACCCGAGAACTTCAATTTATGCCCATTATATTCGAAAGAAAGATTTCTTCCGTAAAGGGGTTTTTGAAGTATGCGGATTATCTGGCTAGTCTTTCCTGCCGATATGTTGCCTTGATTGGTTTTCGAACGAACCCGCACATCTACGGTTGAGTGGCGATCTGAATTATTTAGTGGGCGTATTACTTCCCGAACAAAATAGGGAATATATTTAGGCACACTCCGCTTAAGGTCTTTTCCTCCTCCGTTGCCATCGTGAAGGAAGTCGAGGATTTTAATTGTTCCCACCGATGCCTCTCTGTTTTGCCGATAGAGCTTTTTTAGGATAGGAGCTTTGTGCTTATCATAATAGGCAGTCCATCGCTTATTCCTCAACGCTATTCGTTTTGGGGTGTTTGGATTATATGTTGTTTTGTTGTTCATTTATTTGGTTCTTTCTTGGTTTAATTTATGCTGACCAGTAAGCTTCTGAGGCGGGGTTACAGGCATTTTGTGCTCTGTTCGAATTGATTTTCTCTTGCAGGGCTTTCTCGGTAGTCACTCCGTACTCCTTGAACTTGACCGATAGGCGGAGGGCACGACTGACTTTTGCCAATGCCTTCTCGTTAATCCTGCTTCTGTAAGCTGAAAATACGTTTGGTGAATCGGCCAACTCAGCGGGAGGGCGAACATATCCACCAGTCAAGATTGCATATTCATCAGAGGTTAAACGGACTTTTATTCCGTACGTCTTTTTGCTGTTTTGATTTTTCATACTTGTAGAGTAGCATATGCGAACCAGCTTGGCAAGAACTATTTTATAGACTTCCATAACTCCCTATCGTACAAGGGGGAATGTCTTCGAAACTGGAGAACAAGTTTAAGCTATTGTGGCGAGCTAGCGGGGGAGCGATTCTCGAGGAGGAGTTTATGTTCTGCCCTCTGCGAAAGTGGAGGTCTGACTTCTTCCATCGTCCGAGCAATACCTTAATTGAGATAGAAGGAGGAATATGGAGCGGGGTAGGACGGCATACTAGCGGAAAGGGCTATACCTCCGATGCTCTCAAATATAATGTCGCCTCGTATATGGGCTATCGGCTATTCCGCTTAACTTCAAGTCTTCTTACATTGAGTTATGTTCAAGACATTTCCAAGATTTGTTTACGGCAGACACCTTCCGAGCATTTCGTTTTGGCAAAGAAATAGGCTTCTTTTTTATCAAACGGTAGTGAACGATGGGACGAACTAGGGAGTATTCTTTGTTTACAAGTATTGCAAACTTTTTGGTTTCTACTCTTCCTTGGCTCATCATAAGTGCGAGGAGCCTTTGAGTCTGTGCTCCTCGCAGGCCAAATAGATTTGATATTTGAGTCATAGTTAAATACTCCTCGGGAACAAAATCCTCCCTACTTAAAAGGGCTTTTGATAATTCGCCTGACCAACTATTCTTTAGGTTCCTATGCATCATTATATTTTTTTGAAGTTTGTCGATACCATCCAATCTCCAGAAGTCTTTCTCGCTTGATTCACTATGAAGTCTCCATTATCAAAAAGCAATCCATATAAGAATCCGTGCTCGTGGGCTAGGGATGCGAGGTTCCCTCGGTTGTACTGATAGTCTATTTTGCATAAACAACCCGATACCCAACCCTTCCTAGGACTTAATCCCTCGATGGTAGTTTGATGGTTGCTGTGAATGTGCCCCATACAAATCGACTCTCCGTAGCTAGTGAGAGTCTTCCGAAGGGCATAGATTCCCGAGCAGTATCCGTGTATAAACAAAAGCTTTCCCTCTCTATGGATTCCCCTCCTCTTGTCATATGGATACATCTTGGTTCCCTGCTTCTTGCATAGGTCTTCGATTTCTTGGACTCCCTTTTGGCAAGCATCCCGCTTTAAGCCGTCACCAATTTCTCCCTCTGCCATATCCCACAGACGCTCGCAATGATTGCCACGAAGATAGATTTGCGGTTTGAACTTACGAAGAAACTCTTGCCCCATCATCACATCGTCTGCCAAACTCTCCGCCTGCTCTGCCTTGTCTGCCTTCCTACGAATCGCACGGAAGTCGAATAGGTCTCCTCCAAAGATTTTGATATCTGGCTTGAACTCTTTTGTGAAGGAAAGGATTTTATTAACCGCATCCGTATCCTGCATATCTCCGTGCAGATCAAAGCCCGCTACAAATTTTCTATAGTTCATTTAGTTTCTCCAGTAATTACTACGTGCCATAATCTTTCGAGTGCAAATTTAGCATCCTTAAATTCTTTTGCTTTTTCGAGCACGATTTGATACCACTCAATAGGATTCTTTCGAATTGCGTTGCTAGATGCCATAAATTGCCCTCCTGCTGACCAGCACGATTCCCTAGTCTTTCTTCCTATGACATCAGAAAAGCTGATCGCTAGTTGTCCGTGATCATCCTTCTCGAGTGTTGATGGCTCGGATTTTGGAATTGTACAAAACTCTGAGCCTAAGTTTAGAAGGACATTCCTTGTAAAATTAGGGGAATGATCTAGCGGATAACCCTGCAAAAATATGGTTATGTCGGCAAGATTGTCGTATTCATTTATGATATGCGTTAGAAAATGATTCGCCTCGCACAAGTTTGTATTGTTTTCTATCCTTACAATCTTATGAGTTCCTATGTCTGATTCGCTTGTTTTCTCATATTTCTCAAGCAAACTAAACGCAGTACCTATTTGATCTTTAATTCTTTTTCCCTCTGAAATTACATCGTGAAGTAACTCGATAAAAGAATCTATATCATTACCTTTTTGGGCGATTGGTGCTCTTTGGGTGAATAATCTAGAACTAGGTTGTCTTGGACGATGCTTAATATGACTAGTTTTGTTATCTGATGTAGAGTATTCCGTTATAATTGACTCAAGCCCTACTGCCCATCCTAAGTTAGTTCCGTGATTGGCTATCACTATCTCTATTGGTTTAGCCATCTATGCAATTCCTATATGTCAACAACTTGTTCGTATTGTTACGTCTTTTTGAAAAGGTCTTCGATCTTCTTTTTTAGTTGGGGTAGGTTTTTGCTTGTCCTCGCAAGCCTCCTAATCTCCTCTATCTGGAACATCAATACAAGGAAGTAATTGCTTAGGTCGAGTATTTCCTCGAGCACCTCACCCATTAATGGCTTTTCTTCTATCTTGGTTTTGTACTTCAAGTAGCCTTGGATATACTTCTCATACATAAGCCTCTGCATAGTTTTCGATAGCATTTTTCCGTGCTTCTCTCGGTCTGCTGGTAGCTTCATCTTAACCCCCTTCCGATGGCCTTACGTGGCTTTGTATTGGCAGGAGCCTTGAGCGTCATAGAAGGGGCTTTCCGCTCGATTGTGGGCATTTTAGCTAGGTCTCTCCAGCTAGCCACCGAGCCGTCCTCTAGGTGCGGTGTTTCCCAAGAAATAGCCCTAAGCCCTAGCTTGGCTCCGATAGCCTGTGCCCGAGCGTAGGTTTTATCATCATCCCAATCCGCCTTGCCGTCCTTAAGCGGGACGTAGTCGATTGCCCTGCCGTAGTTGTGAAAGCTTTGCCCACCCCTAGCATTTGTAATAATTCGTCCAGCCTCGGTTCTGCCTTGAGCATATAGATCGTCTTGTTCCTTGAACGTCCGAAGTCCGCAATAGATTAGTAGCTCGATTCCGTCTGCCTCACACTCCGCCCACCAGTCCTCGACTTTTTTTCTAAAGCTTGGCTCCAACCCCGAGAGGTTCGACAAGCTTCTTTCCCGAGTTGTCATTTATTCTTTTCAACTTCTAGCTGGTATTGTAGCTCGTTTACAACGTCGAGAGTATCTCTAGCCCAACCCTTGACGTTATCGTTAGATTTCATAACGTCTTCGAACCTATAATCCCTTGTAAGAAAAGTGACCGAATCGGAGGGAGGTGGAAACTGCTGTGGACTAACGCAACCACCAACCAACACCATCAGTACCAGAACCAAAAGTTTTGTTGATACGTTCCCTAGTCTGCTCACGTTTCTGCTTTGCCTCCTTTTCCTTTACCTCCTTCGGTGTAGGCATAAACCGAAGAACAAGGTCTATCACCGCACCTAAGAGTCGAATCATTTCTTTTCGTCGATGTGAAGTCCGACTGCCTTTAGGAACCCCACAACTTTTTCCAAGATAGAGTCGTCGGCGGGAGTAGGAGTAAGCTTCACGATGATTCTAGCCAGAATCACAACCGCTCCAGCAATCGCCACAATGGTAGTCATATTATCGGTAATCCAAGGTAGAATGTTATTCATATACACCTCTAAGAATGTCAATTCAGAACCTACTTATTGTTATCCTAGAATGAGTTAGATATGTCATAGCCGAAGGTGTTGGAGTAGTTTATAAGCTCTAGGGATATCTCCAGCCGAACTTGGGAAAGCTTGAAGCTTGGTGCACCGACATTGCCCAACATTCTTGAATTAAAGGGAACATCGACGCTAACGCTTTGACCGCTTTTCCCTAGGAAGTCCAAGAGAGGCTCGATAGGGTCTTCTATTCTGTGAGTGTAGGATACCTTTCCAGAATCAATAATCTTTTGATTCCAGTCTATCCAATGACAACAAGCAACTTCATAGGGGTTTGGTGTGTGTGCAAGGTTGGTATGTCGTGATATAAAATCTAAGAATTTGTTTTGCTTTGTGTTTCTTTGGCTCGATCTAAAAAGTCCGCAGAAGTTTACCATAGAGTTTATTACGCTTATTGGATTTCTTATAACGTGAATAATCTTTGAATCAGAAAGTAGCGGACTAGTTAGAAATGGAGCACTCATAAAAGATGAGTCAGCAACTATTGTAAGAGGGTCAATATATTTATCGATTAGAGTTGCGTTGGCAAACCTTCTTTCGGTAGAGCATTGACTCAATGTAATGTGTTCGCAATAGTGCCTGTTTAAGCTGTTTGGCTCAAACTCTTTCGTAGTTGCCTTGCCTTCTTCTAAAAGCTTTAGCCTAACTTCCGTCACTTGTTTTCCACCAAGTCCGAAGATGGTTTCGTGACCGCAAGGTATTCCAACTTGCGAAAGTAGCCGAGCCATATACGCAGTACCCGATCTTGCCGTTGCGGTAACTACGTAGTCTAACTTCTTCATATAAATCTTGGGCTTACCCTTTTGGCTTTAAGAAACGTCTGCTCGTCTTTCCAGTAAAATAAAACTCCCTCGAATGATAGCATCGATATATCAAACCCATTGCAAAGCCTAGGGAAGTACCTTTCAAAGTCTCGCCTGCTTCTCCCGAAGATTTGGAATCCGTATCCAGCCAAAAAATTTAGCGTCTCGTTTACTTTCCCTCCCTTGCCTTGATCGTCCCATATGCAGAATATGTCATAGTCCGAAGCAGGATTAAAGTCTCCCCTTGCTCTTGAGCCGAACAACCAAAGCTCCTCGATTATCACCTTAGACTTTCTAAGTCTTTCAATTAGTCCTAATAGGTTCTTATCCAGAGGCGGGATATACTCTGTGTCTAAGAGACGATTCTTGTCTCTAGGGGATTGAATTACCAAAGGTTGTGATACTCCGATTCTCTTTGTCTTAAGTGACCGATGCATTCCCCCTCTAGTTCGTGCCTGCCCATTGATACATAGATTTCCTCCGTTCTCATTCCATCCTTGCTCACCCTTCTTTTTACGTGGTCGCAAGCGATATGAGGAATGACGCACATCTTGATATCGTTAGGATGCCACCTATGCCAGCACAGAAACAAATCTTGGGTTCCCTTAAGCTCGTATCCGTCGAACGTGGCAAGCGATAATGCCTTCTTGTTCATAAGAGTACATCCAAGGCCAACCCAATCGGTAGGAACTATTGCACCCCTTCCTATTGCTGGATAGGCAGAGTCCATCCATCCCCTTTTTTTCCACTTCTTAGAGTTAAGCTCGAAGACATTCCCAAGAGGCGGACACTCCTTAATCTCCTTCTCAATTTGCCGAGCTTCTTCAATCGCCGATTCGGTTGGCTTCTTCCTTGCCTCTTGGAATTTAACAAATTTCTCTTTAATCTTTTTATGTCTTTCCTCGAGTTCTTTTGGAATTTTTCTTTCACTTTCTTCTGCGTCTTCACATATGTTTTTACTTGGGGTTCCTCTGCCACCTAGAAATTGTCCATTGCAATACGTAACCATTCCAACCCCATAATAGCCGTCATCGAACTCAAGAGATTGAATAAGAACTTTAAGAGAGTTTGGCGGAACAAGGATATCACTTTCGATTGACCAGAAGTAATCTGCACCAATTTCTCTGCCTATAGAAAATGCCTTGTTTTGAATGCGTGCTATGATTCTTTGAGCGGACAAGTCGTAGGCTTTTTGATCATCGCTTCCCACGTCTGTTACTACGTGTCTGCAAGTCCATCCAAAATGAATAAGTTTTTCTGATATGTTTTTTGCCTTTTCCTTGCACAACTCGGAGGTGTCGGTTGAAATTACAAGAACTCCAGAAAATCCGCTTACTGCGGAACAGAAATGCTCAAGCCAAGAATCGATTGAATAACACCATTTTTCTGTAAAGTACGTTGCACAACATATTTTTTTCATAAGTCAGTTATATGTCGGCATATAAAAGTATCAACTAGAAACTTGGGTCTGAAAACTGAGCCGTCACGTCTTGTTGTGGATAGCCACCTATGATTTCTCCCACACTTCCTCCAGCAAGTCTTCTTGTATTTATATGTCCGTAAAAGCCAAGCCAAGAAGTAGGGTGAGGTCGAGCATATGCTAATGGTGTTGCACTTAGTAAGTAATAACCATATTCTCCTCCTACTTGTGGGGCTATGTTTGCGTTCTGTTTATATCCTAGGTAGCGAGTTGCTGAGTGGGGTATGACTGATTGAGGGGATAGATCACCAGCTAAAAACCCTCTTTGTGTTGCTGTAGTAGAACTTCCATTCGAAGACCAATCAGTTACAATATATGCCTTGTTGTCTGGAGTGAGATAAGTGAGTGCATACGTTGATATTTGTGCTGTTTGTTCCCAATAATCAAAGACAACACCCAAGTCTCTATAGCCAGTTTGTAACGAGCCAGCAGTACTCCAATTTTTCGTAGTTGTACCGCTTGTTATAGTTGCCGTTGGATTGCTTCTTTTATTTGCCGTAGTTATTGAATAAGTAGGACTGGTTCCAAAACTATATGTGATAAATTGAGATGTTCCAGTAGTGTTTGAGGGAATTGATAACCAGCTAGCCGTTGTATTTTGAGTGGGAGGACAAGAAGCATTTGTCATTCCATAAGAATCTCCCGCATAAATTGCACTTAAATTTAGTCTATGACAAGCTTGTATAGGATTTAGAACATTTCCGTCTCCTTTTCCTCCGTTGATTACTGCCATATCTCCAACAAGATTGTCCGTATAATTAAAGAAGTTTGCTGGATTTGGGTATCCTGCTGAAACCAATCCCATAGTACTGAATCCTCCTATAAGTTCTTTGGCAATCGGATATGCAGTTCCCTTGCTGTATGGGTCTTGCAAAACAAAATCAATTAAGTTGGCCTCGTTAAAGGTAATTTTTAATCCGTTTCCGTCTCCGCTAACTCTTTGTGCTCCCATCCCATACCCAAAATAATAATAACCAGAGGAGTAATTAGTATAGTATCCTCTACTTTGGTTATAAGCAGAAGTACCAGAGTCAGTCCAACCACTACCAGCTACACTTTGAGTTGAAGAGGTGCTAAAGTTAGCAATAAACTCGCTACTTATTGTTGTTTTTACTATGAATAGATAAGGATAAGAATGAGTTGAGCTACCATAAAAACTGCTTCCTCCGATTCTAGTTTTGTATGTGTAGATTCCGATAAAAGTTTCTATTGTTACGTATCCATAGCCTTGATTGGTTCCATAATTACCAACAGAGGTATCGGGAGCACCATACAATGCCTCGTTTATCTGTTTATCGGTATTTCTGAATGCGGAGGTTCCAAAAGCACCTGTATAGTTGGCACTAGCAATATGAGCATTCGTAGTACTTGTTGTGCTTAAGAAATAATTATTAGCCAAAGCATCAGAATACTCTGGAGAAGAGTGGAAAGATACGTCAACGGTGGATGTGTCGTACTCGGCAACAAACTCATACGTATTGTTGGGGTCTGTACTTAGATCGTTTGCGGCGATATAAGTTGCCCCTCTTGAGGGTACAATGTTTTTATGTTCAGTTGCAAAGGTGTAGTCGTTTGATGTTGTAAATCCAGCAGTCATCGGTGCGATGTCGGAATAAAGATATAATCCGTTACTATTAAAAGATGGTTGATTAGTGTCCTTAAATAGAAACTCTTGAGTTTCAAAATTAACAAAAACAACACTTTCTTTGTAGAATGGTGTATATGCCTTAAATACTTTTTTGTGTGATCTTATGCAAGTTTCTGATGTAGTAGCTAAGACGGATATACTGCTAACTTCGACATAACTTGTAACTGGTCTTTTAGCAGTACTTGTATAAGCCAACTCGGTTCCAAGAGTATTGCTTGGTTCAGTTGTTAAAAACCAAAGTCCATAATAATCCTCAGAATCAGTAGAAGTATTGGTTGTAATTGCAAAGAAAGTCTGCGAAATTATTGTAGTTTTTTCGAATGTTGCGGGGTCAAGAGTGTATGACCCACTATCGGAACCACTAAATCCACCAGTTACATTTCCTCCGTCACCTCCGTCTTGATTGTACGTGCTTGAAAAGGTTTGTCCACGGTTTGTATAGCTCGATGAAGTGCTTCCGCTTGTGTCTGCATCGTTTCTTTTATAAGTACTACTTCCTGAGCCTGAGTATGTAGTTACGCCTCCATTAAAATTTCCGTTTGTATCGACGTTTAGGAATGAGTGACTGCCAGAAGCGGTTGCAGTAGTAGACGCAGTCTCAGCATTTATGTTTGATGAAGAATAATGTGTATCTCCAGCTTGGTCGTTTCCTCGGGTATCAGTTGTTGTGCTCCCACCAGTTGCTCCAGAGGTATATTTGTCGTATTCAAAGGGTGTCCCTGCGGAGCTTGAGGCAATTACAAAGCCCATATTTTTGCTCTAAGATGCAAAAAGCCATTGATACGTCGAGTCGTAAGGTAATTCCACAGCCGTGCTTGGAACTTTAGGTGTTCTCATAAGCTCTTGAGGCATTGCAAGAATACTGCTCTTTCCTATCGTTCGGTATGCAACTCCAGTAGCAATAACATATATAAGACAAGAGTAAGTTGTTGGTGCAGAGTTTAGAGCAGTCCCTATAGATGGAGAAGCCGTTTCGACTGCTATCTCTGCCGTTGTTATATTTTTTCCTGCACTAGTTCCCTTGACTACAATATATCTGACGTATGTGGGGCTAATGGCTGGAAGTGTTAGCACATTATTATAATTTGAAGGAAGGAGTCCATTGATTGTTCCAGCTTGAAACTGACATCCAGTAGCGGTAGGAAAGCTTATCTTAAAAGGGAAGTCGTCCTCGGCAATAGTGCTTCCCCCTCCTCGAGACTTGGGAACCGTGATGGTTGTCCCTCCTAATCCCCTAGAGAATTGACCTCCAACTACGGAAGTAACTCGAAGCTCGTTAAGGGCATCGATAATCGTATTCATTTTCTCCGCAGTTATGACTTGGCCTTTGGCTACTTTAGATATGAGGGGCATATGATTGTTCTTTCTTAGGGGCTTGGAGCGGACGTGGGAGTTCCGTAAATAAATGTATTCCAGCCTTTTGTGTCTGAGGCTCGATAGTCTTGGGTAACATCATAAGTATTGCCCTTTTTTTGATATGCAATAGCCGTTAGTAACCAAGTTCTAGGAGATTGGATAGAAGGGAAACCCGCTTCTGAATTAATAATCTTCCCAACTTTTGAGAGGTCTGGTTTTGTATTTGTGGTAAAACTTCTTCGAAAAGTTACTGCTGGGTTAAGATATGAAGTCACTCCGAAAAGATTGCGTTTTGCTCCTTTGTTGAAATGACTAAAGGCTCCGTCTGCATCGAATACCGCGGCTCCACCATTGCACGTAGTTCCAGCAGTAATCGCCCCTCCAGCAAAATCAACAATACTAGCTGCGCCATCGTTAGAAACTAGGAAGTTAAGGTTTGTTGCAATAGGCTCCTCTCCAGTTGCGTTAGTAACATCATACTGAATACTTGTTGTAGAGCTTTTCCCAAGATACGTAGTTACAACCTCCTTAAAGTCTGGATTAGCTATTTCAACACTAACGTCAGTTATTTTTAGAGTTTGACCATCGATGGTTATACTCGCTCCTATTACTGGAGTTGTTACATTTTGATCGGCTCGAATTAAATTCCTCACGGTATATTCAACAAGTCCGTCCTTGTTTTCCTTGTAGGAAATCTCTCCATTAAGACTTGACCCGCTATATCCTATGTATGTTGCTGACATAAATTAGTCCGTGTAATAAATTACGTTATTCCATCCCGAGTTTCCACTTCCTCTGTATTCCTCGGTAATTTCATATTGACCGACACTTCCGTTTCCATTGTTTTTCCAGTTCAATGACGTAAACATCCAGTTTCTTCCAGTAGGTAATGTAGGAGGGTCTCCAGCAACAGTAGTAATAATATGAGATACTAAGTTAGAATTGCTTGCCGATGGAGCAGTTCCAGCGGAATAGATTCTTTTATAGGATACTTGCGGAGTAAGAAAACTAACTACTCCAAAGAAATTGTTTGTTGCCTTTTTGCTAAAATATAAAAATGCTCCGTCTGCATCGAATACCGCACCAGCAGAAGCAGGGGTTCCTTCCGTAGTTGAGCCACCGCAAGCATCAATGATAGAGGTTCCAAAGCCTGCCGTTGCAATCGTAAATGCAACGTGAGTAGCGATGGGTTCCTCCGCAACTTGAGCAACTGCTTCATAGTATTCTGGAATTGTGTTATCCCCTCCTACGAAAACACTAGTAACCTCGCTGAGTCCGTTCTTTGTGTTTATATTAATGTCTACTAGAGTTAGGATTTTGCCCTCCTTCGTAGTAGTTGTACCTATGCTTGGAGTAACTTGATTTCCTTGAAGATAGACTTTCGTTACAGAATACTGAACAAGACCACGATCATTTTTTGTTGTGCGTTCAGAGATAGTCGCTGGAAAAGACCCTATTGTTCTTGGGACTGCCATAAAATTATCCGAAGTTTGCTGTTCCAGCCATTAAGAAATTACTAATCATATTAGAGGGTTGTGGTTGAAACATAGTTTGTCTATCTTTGATTGCTTTAGTGTTTTCCTCTGTAGCTTTGGTCTGCTTTGTCATAGCGTTTGCCAAGGGGTCGCCCGCAAACGCTCCGCCACCTCCTCCGATGCGTTGTAGAGAGGATACCGCCGCTCCCGACATAGCACTTTTTGCAGAACCCTCTTTGGCTCCTAATTGTGCCGTCCCGCTTGCCTCAGCTATTGCCTTTCCAGATGTTTCCGCCATCTCTGCTTGAAATTTTAAATGATTTGTTAGTTCTTGTATCTTCTTTGAATCCTCCTCAGACATATCTCCAAACGAACCTAAGCTTTTTGTAATAATATCGATTGTTTGCGTGATTGCTGGAGCTAATGCTTTGAACGCATTACCAGCTTGATCTAGTCCCTCCATTGCCAGAGGAGCACCCATCTTTGATATATTTTGTGTATTCTTTTCGTGGATATTTTCTGGTGACAAAATTAAGCCAGTTTTTTCTAGTTTTCCACGCACGTTCAGCATTTCTCCAAAGTCTACTCCAAATTTGCTTAGAATATTTCCGAATGGAATTATAGCATTCACCAGTCCCTCGGCTAGCCGAACAACAATCTCTTGAACTATATTATCGAATACATCTTTGAAATATATAAGCGGTTCCTCAAAGCCTTTAATTAAAAGACCAGTCAATGCTTTTGCCGTGCCTATCAATCCGTCTAGCAAGCTACTCATTATAGTCGGAATAATGTTAGAGTTCATTAGTGCCCCAAATAAGTTTGACCCATATTGGAATGCCCTGCCAAGAAGAGACTGCAAAGTGATAGAGGCAATCTCAAAGACTGAGTTCATTGTGCTTAGGATTGACCCGCTTTTGAATGCACCGATAAATATATCGATTGCGAACTTAAGCTGTGCCCCAACTTTTGTACCAAAGTCTGATAAGAAGTCTCCGCCCTTTGAAAACATATCAAATAGTTCAAGTATTGAAGGAGCTACAGAACCAGCTAGCGTTACAAAGAAGTCTCTAAAGAATGCACCAGAATCTCTTAATTGAGCCGATATTTTGGCAAAGTTTTCTGCATTTTTGGCTAGATTTTCTCCAGTTTTGCTAAAATTTACTCCTAACTTTGAGAAGGCTTCATCCTTCATAACTGCCTTAAGGTTCATTCCAGCCCGCCCAAACATTTCGAATAGTGCTCTAGTCTGCTCAGTTTCGGAGCCTAGCTTTTTGATTGCCCCAACAACCATAATAAGTTGTTGCTCTGGACTAAGCTTTTGTAGGTCGGCAAAGTTAAGCCCTAGCCGTTTAATCATTTCGTTAGTCGGTTGCCCAAGCTCGTTCACTCCGCCCAAAGACCGCTGTAGACTTAGTATTGCTGTGCCTGCGGTGCTGGCATCCATCCCATTATTTTTAAGGATTTTCCCAAAGTCGTATAAGAAAGGAATAGATGCTCCAGTCCTTTTTGATAGCACATCATATTGATCACCAAGCTCAATCGCACTCATAATCCCAATCTTAAAGAAGTGATCTAAAGCTCCCAACGCCACGCCCAAGCCTCCGATTGCTTTCGCACCAAGCCCAACAATTCCTCCTAACGCTCCAACCGCACCTCCGAATACTCCCTTGATAGACCCCGCAACTCCTCCCGCAACAGAACCAACGTTCTTTATTGCACTAGAAATAGAGCTAAAAACCCCTCCGCCAACGCCCTTTAATGCACCTACTGCCTTCACGACTCCGAAGATTGCTACTCCAGCAACGCCAGCCACCACTCCGATTTTAGCTAGTGCTGGAGATATTGATTTAATCTTATCGTACGCCCCTTGAGCCGTTGTTTTTATTTTTTCGAATAATGACGGCATATTTTGGATTATAGATTGTACTGACTTAACTCCATCGGCTACGTTTCTAAAAGCACCAGCAATAGTATTTATCTTTTCCGAGAACCCAACCATTTTGTTAAACACTCCACTAGCTACTTGAGCATAGGAGCTTACTTGTTTTATCGTCGCACCGAATGAAACTAGCTTAGTTTTTGCACGCTCGATTGGCGTTTCGAACTTAGACGTATCGGCAATTAGGGCACAATTAGCGGTTTTCATTTTGTTTCAAAAGTAGCAATAGCTTTCTCTAGGGCATTATCAAGTTCTTCTTGTTTTCTCTTAGACATAAGCCTGCCAATTAAGCCGTCTGCCTGCTTCCTCTTGTCTAGTATATAATTTCTTCCAGCCCATACAACGTCTGGAACACGCCACCGATTAGTTATATACCACTTCTTGCTATCGAAGGAGAACCACTCCCTGCCCTTTCGCTTTCCGTTGGATAGCTTGGCTTTTGTTCCCATCGTATTCCTCCAAGCCTTTTTAGCGTCTTCGTCGAGACGGCAAGCGGACTTATCTAGTTGTTTATTAACGTCTCTTGTGAGAGAGCTAAGGCCAAATTGAAGACGTTTATCGTCCCATTGAAGTTCCATATTCATATACCTATCAACCTCATAATGTCATCTTTTCTTTTGCTCACTCGATTACCCCATTCTGTGTTAATTCCGTGCATCCTCCAAATGGAATGTTGATACTGGAATCCCCTAGATAGAGGTAGTTCGAAAAGTATGAACTCTTCGCTCCATCCAGTTTGACTTGCCAGAGTGATGACGTACACCGATATCCACTCTGGCTCGGCTAGTTTGGGCTTGCGTCTCCTCCACCCTTACCCTCGATTGGGCTAGCAATGGCTAGACCCGAAGAAACAATAATCTCTTCAATAATTTTACCAGCTTGTTCTAATTCTTGAACCTTAACCTTGTCCGCCCATTCAAGAACTGCTTCCCAAAATCTCTGCTTATCAAAAGACTTATACCGAACCTCGGCCAAAGGTGCGGTGTGGATATAGATAAAACTCAGAATGTCGAACTCTGCGTTGTCAGTTTGTCCGCCCATTATAAGGTGATTTCCCACCTTCTTTAGAATCAAAAGACTTCCTGCCGTAAATGGTCTGAGCTTGAGTTCTCCGATCTTAAAGTCACTCTTGATAAAAGAGTCCGTGCGTTTTGTGCTAGATTGAATTGCCTCGTCGTCAGTCATTAAGTCTGTATTCATAGTTTTGTCATTATCTTTCTTTTTTGTTCAGCCGTTGCGTTTTTTGGGTAGAGCAATACTTTATCTCCACTAACTACTCGAACCATAGGAGTTGCTTGTTTGATCTCATCTAGTAGACGATCTCGATTGTGAGCATAAGCCCATAGGTATGCAAGGGGTTCCTCTGCTTCCATTGCCTCTAGCCCTCCAGCCCACTTCCTAGCGTCAGCACTAACTAAACTACCAGCATCGTTGAATGCAAAATAGATTTGCTTATTATTGTTGGACTCAATGATGCTGGATTCTCCCTCTAGGAATTTATGCCCCAACGTGAATAAGGCACAAGCCAGCTTTAGATTATTGGTTGTAAAGATTAGGTCGCCAGCTTGTAACATTTTAGGAATCTCATTTTAGGTATCTCTTAGGCTATGCCGTCTCGGGCAACAATTTTATATTTAAGCTTAGTAAAGTCTTCGCTTGATTTTGTCAAAGTAACTTCCTCTAGGTAATATGCTCCGAGTCCGTTAAATCCAGCAAGATTAGTGGGGGCAAGAGAACCTCCGATTGTAACGGAGTTCGTTGCGGTCATAAAACCCTCAACATTGTATTCGGCTTTCTTGCCAAAGTATACCACCGTCGAGGTTCCTCCATTAATGTTTTTCGCTTCCGCCTTATTCGAGGTTCCAGAGGCTTGTGTACTTGTAACTTCCATCGTCCCTTGTGCTGCGACAAGTCCGAAGCAAGTCGATGTTCCGATAATTCTAGGGGCTGCCATTTAAGTAGTTCTTTCTTTAGCTTGTGCTTCCAAGGTTTTGCCATCCCATAGCCGTGATGGTCGTTTCAGTAAATCCATCGTTAGTCGCATTACGTGAGATATTTTCAATATAAAAAGTCGAAATTCCAGTCATTGTTAAAAATGTATTGCCAGTAGTTAGTAG
>Ga0214919_10001360_pt1 | contig 40318 bp, 44 predicted proteins | sample LL1503_MetaG_FD_177994 | JGI IMG/M metagenome (GOLD analysis project Ga0214919, IMG submission 177994) | Freshwater microbial communities from Lake Lanier, Atlanta, Georgia, United States - LL-1503 | ecosystem: Environmental > Aquatic > Freshwater > Lake | place: USA: Georgia | collected...
TTAAACCGCAGCCCTGGCGACCGTAGAGGAACGCTTCGCGTTCCGTGGGTGCGAAGCACCCCGGAGGGAGTAAAGGGCGTGAGGTTTAGAAGGGCGTAGTGCGTAGTGCGTAGGGAGTAAAGGGCGTGAGGTTTAAGAGGGAGTAAAGGGCGTGAGGTTTAGAAGGCTTATACGCTAGAAAAATGATCAGTGATGTGAAAATCGTTTTCAAACCAGGATCAATGTGTCCTCCAAATATACCAGATGATATATGGGAACAGTTAGACCGGTCTAAATGTATTACAATTATTCCTATGAATAATTTGTGGGAATATATGTATAAAAACATTAATCCGGATATTACTATGTATAAATTGTATCGCGATACATGTATAACGGATGGTGTAAAGCAGTTTATGAAATTTATTATACGCGAAAAAAATACAATTGAATCAGTTTCTATGAGTACGATAACTAAATGGGTCGAAGTTATTTAGCTTCAAGTGCTTTCAGACGTTCATTAAATTCTAAGTTTTGTTTTTTAAGTTTCATGTTTTCTTTTCGAAGCTCATCAATATCCGTCTCAAGTAATGACATTTTGAGTTTATTCTCTGTAACTGTTTCATTCAATTGCATAGACTGTATTATATGTTCTAATTGTTTAAACATATGATTATGTTCAATAATTTGTTTGGATGTGACAACTAGAACATCTAAATATTTATCATTTTCTTCTTTAATCTTTTTCATGAGACTTCTAAGTTCATCTAAGTTTTTTGTAGTCGATTCTCCAAGTTCTTCACATACAGCGTTAAACCATTTTTTATATTTTTTTAATTTATCAGCTGTATGTTGTCTACCATCGATATGTGAGCTTGCTAAAGTTTGATTCATTTTATATAATTTGTCTAAAGCATGCTGAATACGTGATTTTTTCAATAATTTTATTTGTTCAAGGTAAGATTGTGTATAGTATGGTATTTTCCGTTTACGACACTCTTCGGATTCTGTTAATTTAGTCGCCATAGCTGCACTACTGCTCAACACGTTTATAGTGAGTATGATGCTTATATTTATATAAATATATATATATATATATAAATAATACCAAGTTGAATTATAGTTTTATCACAATAATATCATATGATGACCAATGTACAACACCGAACTTTCGTTGTGTATCATATTCTATTTTCTCACACCATAAAATATTATAATTCTTAAATAGTTCACTAATATATTTATTTGTTACGCCATAGCATTTTTTATTCTTAACAAATGTATGTTTATTAGAAAATAACGTCAGTGCAAATATACCTCCTTTTGCCAGATGATTATATATAGTATTAACTATCTGTTGCAAATATTATCCTGCCGGATAGGCATAAACATATGGGCCCGCGCGCCGCGGTTCTCTCCAAATGGTAATGCATTATATGCTGACACATAGCTATATTTCCCATTATATTCAATATTCTCAAATGATACATTATAGAATTTAAATTTCTTTTTTGTTTGTGATTTGATTGCAATCTCGCTATATGGCTCATTATCTATACATGTTACATTCCATTTATATTTTAATAAATCGATTACATCATTCCCGGCTCCCGATCCCAATGATAATGCGTTTTTATTTTTTTGGTTAAACCATAATAATTTTGACATCAGATGAAGACTGTATGCCGGCTTTCCTTTTGTTCTATCAATAAACGATATCATTATTGTTTTTAAATTAGCTAATAAATATTTATTTGATCATTATAAATATATGTTAATACATATTATTCAAATTTATTATATATTTATAACAATCACATAAATATGAATATTCACTCAGACCAAATCCTTTGGGCTGATACGGTCCCTTTTGTTTTCCCCATTTCAACAGGTCAAGTTATTAAAGTCTATGATGGTGATACGATCACTATAGCAGCGTATATGCCCTATATTCATAAATCCCCATTATTTCGATTTTCAGTTCGACTGATTGGTATTGATACACCAGAGATAAAAGGGAACAGTGAAGAAGAGAAACAAGTTGCAAAAGACGTACGAGATATATTGAGTGCTGAATTACTACATCGTGTTGTTCTTCTTAAAAATGTACAAACGGACAAATACGGACGTATTTTAGCGGATGTTTATTTTGAAGATTTGCATGTAAATAAATGGCTAATTGATAAAAAACATGCAGTGAAATATGACGGTGGAAAAAAACAGGAGTTTCAAATTCAACCCTGTATTTAAATTAATATATACCTAAACCTCACGCCCTTTACTCCCTACTAAAACCTCACGCCCTTTACTCAAAACCTCACGCCCTTTACTCCCTCCGAGGTGCTTCGCACCTACGGAACGCTACGCGTTCCTCTGCGGTCGTCAGGGCTGCGGTTTTAATCCGACTCCCTACGCGGCGCTGCGCGCCGACTTCGGTCAGCATCGTAGATGCTGCACCTGTGGTGCTGCTGCGGTTTTAATCCGATTCAGTATAGCCGGGTTGAGCCGCAGGCTTTTTTCGGATTGAACTGCAGGGTTTTTTCGGATTGAACTGCAGGGTGGCGCGAAGCGCCAATCCCGTGAAGTTCAAGCGAAGCGCCAATCCCGTGAAGTTCAAGCGTAGCGCCTTGCCCGTGAGGGTCATATACCAAAAGGTTACATTATAATAGGCCGAAGCGATGATAGTTGCTAGACTTTTAATATTTATCTTGTGTATATAGCCTTCAATTTTAACAATTCATTATTAGTATAATTTGCTAAATTTGAATATTATTCTATAAATTTATAATCAACTTTGCCTCCTAAAATCGTTTCAGATACGTGAAAAGACAATATTTTACTTGTTTTACTACCGAAATGGGAAAATATTTCAATCCACCAACTGCCGTTGCTGCCTTTGCAAAGGGAGGCCTTCGACTGAAGGTAACCAAGTATTCAGATCTTATGGGACGCCTGCCGAAGGGTTACGTGCTCGTTGGGCGTTTCAACCAAGGTCTGTTCTATGTAATGCCGCTTTTGTCAAATGAGGGTGAGTATACTGAATTCATGGGACAGTACAACGACGGACATTTGTTCTCATATGAATTCTACGCAATGCCGAACTCCGTGTTTGGTATCAGTGTAACCTCTGGTACGGCAGCCAGCGTAACCTCTGGTCAGGCAGCCAGTGTAACATCTGGTCAGGCAGCTAGTACAACATCTGGTCAGACAGCCAGTACAACATCTGGTCAGACAGCCAGTACAACATCTGGTCAGACAGCCCATTACGAGAAGATTTTGGCCATCAACGCAGTTATGGCCATGGAAGCCGGTCTGATTGCGACTTGTCGTAATTGCAAATCGGAGGGACAAAGTGGACAGAAATGCCCGAATACGTGTGGAGGATATTGCATCTGAATTGCGTTTATGAATTAGATGAATATATATTATATGTTGTTTTTTGCTATTGTAAAAAAATAGAACTACGATATACAACTTTAAATAGTAGATTTACATACATTCCGATGACCATGGTAATTCCAATCGCTTTTTTGACAACTTTTCGAGCAATACCGTACATGTCGCCTCAGACGTTAGTCGAAATTAGCATAAATGCTATGTTCAACTAAAATCCTTTCATTACTTTAAGTCTCAAAGTACGTGTGTCATTTAAGTCTCCGAGAGAACACCACGGTATTTGTCATGACACATATACAGGACTCGAGGGGTAGGCTTCCACTCGTCTGTTAATACCTCATATTAACAGATTAACGCATTCTGATAGTTATAGATGTCATCCTTTTTTATGTGCTTGGGTCTCGCACAGGAAACATGGTCTAACCATCAAAACGACTCATTTTACTTATTAACGTGTAAAATGAATAAAAATTACGATTTATTATGGTGGTAATAAATATGATTTCATATGTCTATATTAGACTTTATTATTATTCATTACTATTATATATAATATATAATCTTTAATATGAAATTATGGATCATAAAAATAAGGAAATTATGGGTCATAAAAAATAAATGAATTAAACCATTTATTATAGTGTTAAATAGCTATTTTATATACTGGCATATAAAATAGCTATTTAACACTATAATAAATGGTTTAACAGGACTAAATATATAACTATTAAAAATAAATGATAATAGCATAAATGCTATGTTCAATTTAATACCCTGAACATATCTAAAATGCGATTATCGACTAAACCCTGAACGGCACTTGGCGCAATACCCTTTTGCGTTGCGGTTACAATACGGATGAAAGCATTTAACATCACCGAGCCGATGCCAGCATCCGTTGCGATCCGTGAATTCCAGTTCGTTGTCAACAACTCGGACTTCCCAAATTCCAGATTGTCGATCTCCTAACGTCTGCGATGTTGAATATGTTCGCACATATTTTTGGTTGCTGTATTTGCTGTGTTCCGGAGTGTAGAACACCGCAATTTCACCAGCGTTGGGTTGCGGGATTTGACACACCGGTGGGATATGAAAACATCTAGCAGTCGCATTTTTACGGTCGAAGATTTTGATTTGGAATCTTTCTGTTCAACGCCTAATAATTTATATTTATTATATTCACCACTCAATAAATCAAAATTAGCAGATCTCAATAGATCGCGTATTAGAAATAATGTATTAATATTAGATAAACATAAACCAAAATCTTGTTCATCACCAATCCAATCTGCAACAATTTTTAAAGTTGGAACACAGTTAAAAGGAAGCGATGGTCGAATATATCGTAAAAAATAGTAATAAAGTCAAACGATGGGTTCCTATTAATATGTAAAAAATTATATAATATATTAATTACAATCTATACGCTCGCTTTAGCGGCAAGTAGTAGTTCCACGACATCCAAGTCGCAGTATTCAATTGCATACTGATATGGCGTTGTACCATCGGCATCCGGAATATTCACGTCTGCGTTTGCCGATATAAGCATTTTGAGTGCGTCGCAATTGGTTGATGTTAAATGTATAATTGCACGCATCAAAGGTGTAAAATGGTACTTTTCACATGCATCATTCACATCCGCGTTAGCGTTTATGAGCATTTCCATCACACCCAAATCACCACGTGCTGTCGCAGCATTTAGGGGTGCGTCCCAAAGTAGTCCTCCGTGTGCGTTTACATTGCCCTTGGCCTTAATAAGTAATTTCAAGACTTCACTATTTTGTTTGCACACCACAGCCCGGTAGACTATGCCGCTGTAGCGTTTATCGAAGCTCGCATTTACATCGGCCTTGGCAGATAGAAGAAATTTGAGCATATCAGTATTACAACCTCCGTCGACTTTGAGTATGACATTGATCGGTGGGTAGAGGTAAAAGTCACAATAGTTAACGTCTACACCAGCAGCTAGCAACTCCTCCACCTGTTTTAAATCTCCCCGGTTACACGCTTGATTTAGAAGCGCTTCCGGTGAATTGTTAGCTTTTTTAGTATATTTTTTAACATATTTAGCATAGTCTTCCATTATAACGCCGGGAGGGGGCGGGAGGGGGCGGGAGGGGGCGGGAGGGGATATGTCGGTATGTTGTTAAAATTTATAAAGATAAAAAATTCAAATTTAGCAATAATAGGTATATATTAAATCTTATACAGAGCACGACGTACACACATCACTTGGGTCTAAATCAAATGTAAGAGGTTGCCAAACAGGTTTAGTCAATGGTGAATTAGTTTCAGATAAATCATCAACATGTGTATATGTATCACTTAATTTAATCGATTTAAGATAATCAGGTGAATCTTCAATAATATTTGATGATGCAGTTAGAATAGTTTTAATCCCAGTATCAATAGCACCGGTATGTGTATAATAAACACCAGTCGTAACTCCATTATCCCATCCATATACCATATATGTTAAGAACTCTTTAAGTGTAACTTTATTCATATATAAATTCATACTTTGTGATTGTGAGATAAATGGAGCACGCATTGCTGCATGTTTAATAATAATCCGTTGATCCAGTTCACGTGCAGTTCGATAACGACGACGAATATCACTCGGAATTGTTGTAATATCTTGAATACTCCCACTATTCATGATAATATTCATTCTCATATTATTATCCCACATTCCAATTTCTTCTAATTCATTAAGAAGATAATTATTCATAATAATAATTTCACCAGCAATCGTAATACGAGGATAAATATTATGTGTAAATGGTTCAAAACATTCATTCTGCCCACAATTTTGAGATGATGTAGCCGTAGGCATATTCGCTGTAACATATCCATTATATAAGTGTAGCTTCGCATTTTCACGTAATTCATTCCACATTTCTACTGTTATAGCACCATTCGTATTAATTTCAATATATTTAGCCCAATCGGAACTAAGATAACCATCTCGGACACTCATATCAGGTTGTAGGAATCCCCGATTAGTTGCACTACCTGCGAATGCTTCAAAATTACCATATTCTTTACCCATTCGTACAGACTCATACATTGCGGCATAATATACAACAGCTTGAATTGCTTGATCTAGTTCATATGATCGGAGATCATCCCATGAATACTTAAACATTGCAAATACATCAGCAAGACCCATAATACCGATACCAATCGGACGATATCGATCATTACTAACTTTACATTGTGATGCCGGTACATATGAAATTTCCATAACTTTACCGAGTCCACGTGTTAATGTACGAACAGCTGAGATCATTGATTTCCAATCCATACGAACTTTACCATCGTTATTAGCAGTTTCATCTGGAATTACATACGAAGCTAATGCAACACATCCTAGATTACAAGTACCATAGCTCTTAGTTGAACATGGAATTGTAATTTCGGCACATAGATTACTAGTTTCAATAGTCATATCATGAGATAAATTACTACGATTATTAATATGATCCTTAAATAAGATATAAGGATATCCACGCTGTGCAATAGTTTTAAAGATTTCAATCCAAATAACAGATGGTTTAACTGTTTTAGTATATTTTTTTTCATCAACTAATCGCCAATAATGCGTTTCAAACTCATTTCCATATGTTGAACTTAATATATCGGCATTATCTGGACTAAACTGATACCAAATAACATCTTCACCAGCAAGTTCTTTTTTAGTAATTTTCATAAATAAATCTGATACCCAAGCTGCCATTTTAATATCCTTAACCTGATGTGCGTTACCAGTATGCCGAGGTAAACGAATAAATTCAATAAAATCAGAATGCCAAACCGGTAGATATGTTGAATATGCACCATTACGTTTACCACCTTCACGCATAGTATAGCCTTTATCGGCATTAATTTTATTCATAAGTGGATAAGTAACACCAGATGCAATACTACCAGATGAATCAATAATACTACCGTATGCACGGATATGTGAAAGATTAAGTCCGGTACCTCCTGCATATTTTGACATATTAGCAATATCTTTACTAATATCATAAATAGAATTAATACTATCGGCCATATTAAGTAAGAAACATGATGCGAGTTGTGGTTTTTTAGTACCAGCATTAAACATAGTAGGTGATGCATGAGTTATTTTATGGGTTGTAAGTAAATCATAATAAACAAATGCATTTTCTAATCGTTTTTGAAATGTTTTTTCATCTACTAAATGTCCAGTACCATCAGATTGACATACCCAAATTCCAAGTGCAACACGCATATATGAATATTGTGGACGTTCAACTGGGATAGTAATCTTACCATGTCCGCTAGTTTCCCAATCAATATTATGTAATAAATATGACGTTTGCATTGTTTGAATACCAAAATATGTGAATTTATAATCTCTAACATGTGTAATCCGTCGATTAATCTGACTTGATGCACGTTTTACAATTCCAATAAATTCTTCCGATATCTGACAATTTGATGTACCTTTTGAGTTTTTATACATAATCATAGAATTAATTAGATCTAACATAGTTTCGGATGTAGCTTTCTGTAAATTACTAACCAAAATCCTAGCGGCGAGATATGTATAATCAGAATGATGAGTAGCCATACTAATACAAACTTTAGTCGTCAATTCATCTAATTCAATCGTAGAAATACCATCTTTAAATCGTTCAACTACTTGATCAGTAATATCTTGTAATTTATTTGTTGATAATAAATGATTTAGTGATTTACCACCGTATACAGCCGAACATAGTAATTTATTACGTTCAGTTATAGCATCAAATACAGCTGGTACTTTTGACCCATCTCGTTTAATAACGTACATGGTTTGAGTTATAGATGTATTGTAATATTTCAATTATAATATTAAGCAATTTTGTAGGTTATATGATTTCTAATAATATATAAGTATAAAATATAATCTTCAATTTTATAATTTTGATTAAAAAAATTGAATCTAGATATATTTATAACTTATATATTCATTTACTTAAGATTCAACCAGATTTAAACAACTTCACAACGTATAGTGTTTACTGAAGCCTTTGACCTATACGTATTACACATGCTGTGTGGCTCAACTCATTTATAAGAAAGCGTACAAAATGGAAGATGACCAAATTGAAAAAATGATTTGTATTATGTTTCTGCCATACTTTAATAGCTATGCAATTCCAAACAATTCAACTGCTATTGAAATTACTAAATATGCATTGACTAACAAAGAATTTTTAGATAGACATGAATTTAATTATAATGATTTTCTAATTAATCCTGATAATTATTATATAATTGCAAGTGAAGATAAATCAAAAACAATTGATAAACATAAATTTTATAAACCAGATGAAGTTATTTCATATAATACAAATGACATAATGAATCGATATTTGTATATTGGTCACAAATCTGATGTATATACATGTAGGTTTTATATTGGTAATGATAGCTATGAGGATGCAGTTTATGAAGGAACACTACATAGTTTAGATTATTATTGTACAAAACTTAAAATTCCGGTAGTACTGTATTCACCACAAAAACTTATTAATTATATAGCAAAACAGTTAGATGTACATCCTGACTCGATTCCAGAATGTCCTATACAAATGATAAATAATAATATTTGGAATGGCGAATATAAAAATATACGAATTATTGATGATCCTATGGACCCAGATGATATGCGAAAACGCGGATTTTATTTACAAGTATGTAGTAACAAATTTTCAAATCCGATTAAAAAATCAATTGCGGATATATTAGACACAAACGCGAGTATTTATGTTGGAGAAGAAGATAAATCTGTATTGGTTGATAAATTATTTGGATATTATAAAACAATCTCTGGTAAAAAGAACTGGGTAGTAGTAATGAATAATTATGATGAATTTTAAATATTGGGTTTTATTTTTTATGAATTGAATTTTATAGATTTATAACATTATACACTGATTAATTACAATATCAAACAATGGTTTTAGTTAAAATTATCCGAAATATTGGTTGGACTTATGAGTCACCAGATGTACGTAGTTCTGATTATATTAAATGCGATTATATTGACTGGGCTAATATTCAATATAATATAATTGATATCGAAGACACATCAGATACGGTTATTAAATCAACATATCGTGGTAATAATATATTTGAATTAGAATCATTACCTACGACTAATAAATTATATATCTATCATATGAAAGAGATTATTATTAAAGCGGATAGCCCATGTAATAAAGTTATAGCATATATGCAATCTGATAATATAAAATATATTTACTATACAGATAAAACGGATGATGTATTGGATAATTTATATATTATAGGTTCGTATAAAACTTCCGAAAATTATGAAACGCATGTACATTTTGAACCTGAATGTCCGACAACTGATTATTGTATCGATATATATAGTGAAATAGTCTATCCTGAAGAAGATATAATTGGCAGTCGATTTGAAGTATGTATTCAAGAATATGACTACGAATTATTAGATTAACAGATTAAAAAATGAATTATATATTGTATCCTACATTTATATACTACTAATATTAATACTAATATTATCATACTATTCAAACATATGGAACATATTACTAATAATCTGGTCGAACCGCAGGGATGCGCACAGGGCATTACCCAAGAGAGTCATACTAATAATCTGGTTGAGCCACAGGGTGAAATCGACTTATTTATCAATACATTTACAGATATCCAGATTAAAAGTACTTATGTACCGACATTAGATACATTTTATTTAACCGAAGAGTATTATAATGCATGTGTAAATAAGAATCGAGATGTAATTCCGTATAACCAAGCATCTCATAAACATATTAAGAATTGGTTATTATATTTTAAATCTGATAAACAAAAAAATATTGTTTATGGATTAGCAAATACATTCCCACATACTTCTCCTGAAACATTTGAACATTGGATGTCAATTCGATCTCCGATAACACCAGAAGATGAGCTTAATGAGAAATTCTTACAACCAGATCATAATAGAATGTCTTTATTTCCGATTATACAACAAAAAACATATGAATTTCGTAAAATGATAGAACGATTAAACTGGACTGCACAGGAAGTCACAGATACACTTCGAAAAGATCATAAAGATTTAAAAAAAATATCAACTGATGAAATTAGTCTTATTGAGAATACATTAGGTTTCTTCGCTGTAGCTGATGAATTAGTTAATGAAGGTATTGATACGGTTATCCGAAAGAGATTAATTTCTAAAGAGGATACACATTATCTAGATGCACAGATGAATCAAGAAGATGTACATTCTGAGTCATATTCACTTCAAGTACAAGAAATCATACCAATTGAGCGACAACAAGAAATCCGAGATCGTGTTAAGACATCTAAAACTGTTGGTGCTATGGCTGATTGGGTACGATGGTGGATTGTTGGTAGTCATCCAACGGCTGATTTAGTTATTATGATGGCATTTTTAGAAGGTGGATTATTTAGTGGTTTCTTCTCGAGTATTCAATTCTTTAAAAGTCGTAATCTGTTTGAAGGTATTACTATACTTAATGAACTTATTCAACGTGATGAAAATACACATTGTGCATTTTGGGCACATACTCATAATGATCGTATTCTAAAAAAGACTATTACATCAGTAGCCCATCATATTGCTCGTGCTACGATTCATCTTAGTGAAACATTCTTTGAAGGATCAATTCCGAACGGTATTGTGGGATTTAATTGTAAATTAGTTAATCAATATGTCCAAAGTCGATTTGATGATGTACTTCGATTACTTAATTATCCTACGATTTATAATGTAATCAGTCCATTTGGATTTATGGATGCATTAACTCTAAACTCAGTAGCTAAATCCAATTTCTTTGAACGTGAAACAACGCAATATAGTGGTTTAGAAGATAATGCATTGGAATTTGTAGTTGATAATACACCATTTGTGCCATTTTAAAAAATGAATATATTATATTTTTTATGTATATTACAACTTACCTAGAATCTCTGTTCATTTCGTATAAAAAAATGGACTCATCCATTCAACAAAATATTGATCAAATTAGACGATCTTTTCAATTATCATTATCCATTAAAATACCACCACGTCAATATAAATCAAAGAAGCCAATTATACTCGATAATCGACTTACAGACGAAGATTTTACCAAATATAATAATGAAATTTCGATTGATCCAGATTATTTAAGATTATGTAGTGGTATTAATCCACTTACCGGTAAAAAGATCAAAATAGGCGGTGAGACATATAATCGTGTTTTAAAAAATTATACTATTAAGAATTATAAACCATCTGCGATTGCTGATATTAATATATCAGATTATCTTAATGAAACAGAAAAAATAATAGAGGATAATATTAAATATAACGAAACACAAGGATATAAGATTAAACAATATAATGATTTAGTAGATATTGTTAATGCAAAATATGCTAAATATAATGAAGAATGTTTAATAGTTATTGATAAAATTAAGAAATTAGAAACATGGGATTCATTTATTGAGTTTAATGGACTTAAATATGGAATTCCTACTATTTATGAAAATGTACATCGAGAAAATGATTGTATGGGTACTATTTCTAAAGAGTATGATTTATGTACATGTTTTGAATGTACGCATATGGGAACATGTATGAACCCGATTAAACTAATTATTAAATGTTCTAAATGTGATGCGATTTTATAATAAATTACCAAATATTGCAGAATTAATATAATCATCTATATCTGTTCTACTAATATAATGAATATGATTAAAATCAGTTAATTTACCATTAGGATGTATTTCTTTAGCAATATGAAAGTATATAGGTAATTCAATAAATATATTAACATCTGAGAAATTATAAATATCCGATGATTTATTAAGATGATTGGCTAATATAATATTTTCAATATGTGGGAATACAACATGATTGTAATTTTTTGACATGAATTCTTTATTACATTTATCAAACACAACTGTCTTCACATATTTAAAGTCATCCTGTATTTGATGATCTTCACATTGTAGAAATATTGCAGTATCACCAAAATATATCTTATTACGATAATTACTAGGTCCATACACGAAATCTTTAGTTTTAAATTCAGCACATTTACCCGAATTCATACCTAAATCTCGTAAATATGATACGACCCGATATTGATGAAATTTAGCCAATCTAGCCATCATTTTTTATATTAGCAAAGTATATATAAGTATATATAAGTATATATACTATTCTTCATTTTTATAATATAAAAAATATGAACTTCTGAAAGTGATGGATTTAAAATGTTCTAAATATGGGTAAATTGCATTATAGTTTACCAGTCCAGATATGTCAAATTTGAATTTTTTTACTCTAAGATAATTTATCAACATTCACATCATTCATCTATTCCGCCAACATCCATTTGACATTCTGAAACAATGCCCTCAGATGCGAATGATCCAATGTTTTTCGTGTTGTGGCTCACATTGACGATGATCGCACAGTTTCCTCTAAGGTTGCATGATAAGTCTAGGGTCATGGGAGCTGGACAACAACTCATCTGCAATCTTGTCGAACTTACGCCACTTGGTATCCAGCTTTACGACATGATGACGTGTAGTCGGACAAACGTGTCCCGTTTCCCCGACTATTTGATTGTCCTTGCAGTCCAAGATCGAGTCGAACAGATTACACGAGTCATACGTCGTGCGATCCTATATCACAGTGGACACGACTCTGCTCAGCTACAGGAGTTTATCATAGTCGCAATGATGCAGCTCAACAAGCTACTCAGTCCGACAATTCCGATAATTAAGCCGAGTCGATTGTGTGCTAAGGTTCGGGTATGCAATACGATTATTGAAGTTTGTACTAGTATGTTGGACCTGTCATTATGTCGTTATGACGCGTACTGTAACCATCAAACACAGTGCGGGGGTTTTCATTGGTCACTCGACTCGATTGCTAGGATGAAACTATCCGTCAAAGATAGTCGATTTGTCGACTGGGTGTATCAAAAATACCAACATCAGATCTGTGCAGTTTTCTATAATCGCGGAGGTCAATACCAACTGCATCTATTTAACAAAGCCTATCGACACCTGTATAAGAAATCGTTTGTGAAGATGTCGAAGCATCTATTCATCCGTGTATTGCTACGAATTCGTGCGCTTGAGTTGATCCAGGTACCGTGCAAGATCAGTGTATCATTTCGATCCAAATTTATTCAACTATGCGCGGCGAAAGATCGAGGCAACTATGATGTCATACGTCGGGAATATCGTCGTAACATTGCAGCAATTGCGGCCGCAGTTCGAGAAGAAAACCGTGACCTGTTCATCGAACAACAGCTTCGAAACCAGCCGCTTCCTGGACCATCGTAGTTCCTAGACAATCATCTTTATTGTTTTTTGCCATAAATTCTTACATTTATCAAATACAACTGTCTTCATATAATCAAAATTGTTCTGTGATGATCAATGACTAAACCTTAAATATATATTTATTATAAGATGTGGGATATATGTTTATCCTTGAAATTTATCATCTATATATGTGCCTTCATTAACTCTACCGTTTACAAATGTATAGATACCTTTTCCATGTTTATATCCATTATTAAATTCACCCTCATACACGTCACCCACTTTATAATAAGCAATACCTTTACCATTTATATAGTTATTTTTGAATGTACCTACAAATTTATTTCCATTTGATGTTATATAAATACCTTTATCGATCATGCTGTTATTAAATGTTCCTGTAAAACTATCTCCATTAAAATATTTTATAGTACCAGTTCCATGTTCCATATAGTCTACAATATCTCCTGTATAGATAGTACCACTTAGATCTAAAGTCTGAGGTGTATAATATGAAATTGTTCCAAATCTCGAGTTATCTGAATCAATTCTAATAAAATTAATTTGTGCACTAATTCCATTTTGATATGTAATTTTATATGATTTATAATAATATCGCGTTTCTTTACCATTAATTATATATTTTTCGCCACAATATAACTTATGTGTTTTTTCGTTATGATTATGTAACTTAATAAATTTACCATGTTTAAACAATATATCCAATCGAGATTTGATTACATTAGCTTGATCGCTTAATATAAATCGATTAATCGATATTGGAAATATCTTTTTATATCTTTCAAGTAAATACTTAATTTTTGAATCACTTAATAATTTCGATAAATCGGGGGTTTTGGGTTTTTCACCCCATTGTCGATCTATGAATCCCATTGTAAATTTAGTATTTGAATATGTTAATATTTGAATAAGTTAATAAATTCAAATTTGTCAAATTTGAATTTTTTTAGTCAAAATATATTAATATATTTTGACATCATCATATCCTGGACATTTCACCATTATCACGATGTTCGGTGTTACATTTGCGTTGTTGCCGTTACTACTGACTCTTCTGGCGACGATTGAAACGCTGGATTTGAGTTTGTGCCTCGACGAAGTCAATACGATCCGACATTTGATCGAACAATGTCAAACAATCGAACTGTTCGACAAAACAGTGAAATCTAAGATTGAAGCTGGTATTAGGGCATTGATATCAATTTTAGAAGTGCAGAAGATGTATGACTTGATTGACATGTTATTGGTCTATTTACCAGTTGTGATACCAATTGATATGGATCGACTAGTTGACTGTCTCACAATGAAACGGGATGATAAGTTTGTTGTCAAAACTAATTCATGCGACTATACCTTAACATTGATTGAGTCATATATATTCGTCGGAATATATACAGCACTTCTTGAATCATTCAAGCTACTAATTCGGATGTTTATCTGCTGTGATGTCTATTATTTGGACAGTCCAAGTGACTTCGATATTACGCAGATTGCGATTAACTGTGTACAGAATCCTTGTGATGAATATATTACTTTGACAAAACAGATGTGGACCAATATCAGCATTGCAAGTAGTGCAGTGTGGTCTAATCAATATCGAAATGCGGCAAATGCACTTTGGAATGCATTGATGTGCTACATTCTCAAATCTGCTGTGTTATCATTTGGAGGACCTAAATTTAGTAAGTTAGGTGTTGATGACTTATCGAATAGTGTAAAGCGTACAACACGACTTGTGAATACGATGTGGAACATGCTTCGATATATCATTATCATGCTTAAAGAATTCAATATCGATTGTCCACTCAGTGAAGAAATGCTAATAAATAAGAAATGGGTGCGCGAGGCCGGTGTTGGTGTTTTAACCATATTAGCAGAAAAATTTTCGGGTAAGTTGCAGCCAAAATACAAACCTACCATGTCTGATAGGTGTTCGATAGGTATGTTATATGGTGTTTATCAACGTATTATTAACAAAAGTCGATGTGGTGTACCCGGTATCAACCAACCCAACTGAACATGTTCCATGTAGATCTAAAAAAAACCTCACGCCCTTTACTTCCTCCGAGGTGCTTCGCATCTACGGAACGCTGCGCGTTCCTCTTCGGTCGTCAGGGCTGCGGTTTTAATCCGGAGACGCTAAATGTGTGATAAATATGTGATAAATGTAGGATAAATGTAAGCTGAATGCACATTGAATATGGAATAAATATGGGATAAATATAGGATAAATGTAAAAACATCACGCCCTTTACTCCTTCTGAGGTACTTTGCACCTACGGAACGATACGCATTCCTCTGCGGTTAGCATCTACGATGCAGCAGAATATTATTTTTTACGTTTTTGTGGTGGTGGATTATCTTGATTAAATGAATTTCGAGTAGTCAATAATGTCATTATTAATTTATTATTTAGCTGTTTAGCAATACTAAGTGGAGTACTGTTAATTGGGAAAGTATGTCCGAGAATTGTGATTTCACATGTTGTTGGTATACTAATTGCTTTTGCCTGTAAAAGTAATGTAAGTATACTGACATTGTCATTAACCACAGCATAGTGTATTGGCATATGACCACTTATCAGTGTTACATTTGGATCCGCATTTTCACCTAATAATAATTTTAGAACATCTATGTTATTATGGAATGATGCAATATGAATAGGTGCACATCTTTCATGTGTTGTTGCCTTATTTACATTAGCTTTCATATCAATAAGTTTATGGACAATATCATAATGAGTCTGCTGAATTGCGATACATAGTGGTGATATACCTGTTGATGTCGCAATATTTAAATCTCCTTTTGATTGAATAAGAATATCAAGTATATTATATCTGTTATACTTAGCTGCGGTAAATATTGGTGTCGCACCACCTACAGTGGTTGTATTAATATTAGCCTTTACTCGGATAAGATATATAAGTGTATTGATACATCCATATTGTGCGACTAAATGCATCGGAGTACAATTAATCGGATTGATTGGTGTATCTACACTTACTTTTGCTTGTATAAGCAGTGCAATTGCATTACGATTATCATTAATAGCTGCAATATGTATAGGTTTGATTCCATTTTGAGCTGCAACATCCGGATTAGCTTTAACACTTAACAGAATTTTAATCACATTGAGATGATTAAATTCACATGCCGTATACAATGGTGTAATTCCACGATTTGTAGCTGTATTTACATTTGCTTTCATATTACAAAGTAATATAAGTGCTTCGACATTAGTACGCGTTGCCGTGATAAATAACGGTGTATGTCCATTATTTGTTACCAAATTAATATTTGCTTTAGCATCTAATAACATATTCATTATGGTACAACAATTATATAAACTTGCAATTGCAAATGGTGTAGATCCGGATGATGTTTGTATGTTTATAGCTGACTTAGCATCAATAAGTAATTTAAGCTGTTTACGTCTATTAAATCTAGCTGCAAAATGGATTGCGGCGAAATTATTATGTTTAGTTGCGTTAATATTTGCTTTTGCTGCTATCAACATTTGTGTGGTTTCATTTTGATTGTTTATAACTGATTTACTTAATGGTGATTGTTCAGATATCGGACCACCATTAATACATGCTTTCATACGTAATAATAATTCAATAGTTGTAATATTTCCATGCCATGCTGCAACACCAAGTAAGGTACTCGTATAAGTTGGATATATGCAATCAATTTCGAATCCAGATAATTCAAACAAACGATATAAAGTTTGATCATGTCCATTAATAGCTGCAACCTGAATTGCATCCTGTATAATCATAGTATAATTTGGGTTTTTCAGCCGAGGCATTAATTGCGGTAAGTCACCAATAGCACCAATCTGAGCTGCATCCCACAACAGAGTTACGTTTGCCATAGGTCTAAACCTTACGGTTGCGCCAAGTGCCAAGCCCGTAAGGTTCGAGCGTATCACGTGTATACGTTATTCAAGTGTTTTTAATAAAATATATTTTAAAACTAAAAAATTCAAATTTCATAATAAAGAAGTCTTTATTATGAAATTTGTATTATTTATAGTATTTTTATGTACTCACATATTTAAACAGTTCAGTATATTTTTTAGCTCTAATACTCAGCTGTTTAAGCATAGGGAATGATTCAATATAATCATTAACACCAATAATATATCGTTTAAGTGTAACAGTTTTGTCAATCCGATTAGAATCTTTAAGCTGGCTCATATATGTGATGAAATCTGTCATATCTGAAATTGATGATTTGAATCCTAACATAAACTTAGATGTATCACCTGATTTAAGATATCTGGGTCGTATTACAAACTTTAATATATGCATACCACTGTCTGAAATATTATCAAATAGAGCGACATGATGAATGTAGTTACCACGATACCATTCCATTAGTTGTTCTTTAATACTAGACATATCGTTGAATACTTTAACATCATCATAGAAGATTTCTTCAAATGTTAGGGTTTCGGATGTCTTGGGATCAAGATATTCGGTTCGCACCAATAGCTTAGATAGATCATTAACATCAATTCCAACTTCAGTATAACTATTATTGTTTTCGTTATAGTCTAGTAGCAATTTTTCAATAATCTGAATAGTTTGTTCTGGAATAGACGACATTTTTCAGAGTAATTTCCTATAAATTGGTAATATATATAGGAAATAGTATATAAATTACTCCAAAGAGAGGAGTTTCAATTTTTACAAATCATGGAATGTATAAGAGGTTGTTTATATTGCCAAATTTTAATTTATTAGAAAAGTTTTAAGTTTATGGTTATATATTTATATAGTTTTTTCTAATAAAATTTCATTAGAAATCGAAGCCAAATTTTTAGAAATAGATATTGTAAAATTTAGAAAGAAATTAAAAGAAATAGGAGCTAAAAAAAAACATAAAATGGTTTTATATAGCCGTTATGTATTTAATTTACTAAGTACAGAAAAAGGATATATTAGAACTCGTGACGAAAATGGCCAAGTAACTATAACTTTAAAAAAGTATCCTGCTAATTCCAAATTCCCAATAGAATACGAAATTGCATTAGGAAAATCATCAACAATTGATGATGCAAAAGAATTTCTTATTGCACAAGGATATAAAATTAAAGCATATCATGAAACATTACGAGAAAAATGGGTTATTAAAGGATGTCCGGAAATTGCAATTGATACATTACCAGGTATTCCCACATATGTTGAGTTAGATTGTAAAAGTGAGAAAGAAATTAAGAAAGTATCTAAACTACTCGGTTTGGATATGAAAGATGCTAAATATGGGCCATATGTAAATCAATATATTGATTATTATAAAGTCAATATAGATGATAATAATCATCCATTATTAACATTTAAAGATATTGAAAAACAGTTAACTCTATCAAATGATCTATTACCTTTCTTTAAAAAAATGAATGCAAAAAATCTTGAACTTATTAAAAAAAGTAAAATTAAAATCTAAAAATAACATATCCGCATCAAGGAAGATAACTTATAATTGCCAAATTTGAATTTTACTTTTAATAATTATATCTTAGACTTTTCTGCACTTGACCCTCACGCATCAGACTCCTACCATGGGTAACACGCTATCGATCCAGCGTGTCAACCATATCATCGATGCTTACAAACGTGTCGTAGCATTGCTACCTCTGAGTCATCGATCTGATATTAATGGTGTGATTGCAATCACATGTAGCGATGTAGAGGTCACGACGATCAATCCATATGGACATTGCGAACTTACTGGCATCGGTTACGCCGTGCTGGAGTGTATTTCAACAAATCAAGTACTCCCCGTGTATATGGCTAGCAAGCTGGTTGAATTGTCCAAACAAACTGAGGAACAACAACGCAAATGGTTTGTAACTCAGTTCAAATACAAGCTTAATGAACTTAATATGGAAGCCAATAAGTGGTATGAGTATGCCTGTTATATGATGTCATTGGCGTCTAAGGCTGATCAGAATGACACACGTGTGAAAGTCGCTAATGCGGAAGCCGCTTTCCAAACTGCTCATGACAATGTCGATAAGGCTAATCGCATTGTTAAAAAAACGGAAGATGAATTAGACGTAGTCCTTCGCGACAGAAATGCGAAAGACGAAACCAAAGACAAGGCGTTGGAAGAACGTCGAGTGGCGGGCCAAACTGTGAATGCTGCGAACAGCAAGCTTGTCAAAGATCGTAAAAAACTCGATGTTGCGCGTCAGCTCATGAATCCGACTAAGATGTTAAACGACTGGAACACAAAGATGCTCGATATGGATGCAGTGATCACAATTGTGTCAGAAAGTCTCAATTATTTTAGTGTTTATTATAATGAGGAATCAGATTGCTACACTCAACGTCATTTACGCGTATAATGACTTCGAGAAGCTTTTGCTTCTGAAGCGGGTTTCAGATGAATCATGTAGTGATAGACGTAATAGCCCAACTGCGGTGTCATGTTAGCAGATCTGACTAACGAAAAACAGAAAGAGTGGTACCGTGATAAACTTACAAATGCGCTCAACAAGATTGAGAATCAACACAGCTAAATCGACGAAACTAGCTTGAAGCTGACTAAACCATGTACAGTTTCAATATATTGAAAAAATAAAACCTAAAATAGTATTATCGTGGTGCGTAGACCCATTAATCCTATCTGGATGATATTTTTTAATTCTAGCAATATAGCATATTATTCCGTGTTCACGCAAATCAAACAATTTATTAATTATGCTAGATCGCTGCCTTATTCGCTGCCTTATTTGTCTTCATTATAGTCATTGAAAAAAATAAAATATCTAACGACTAGTCAGAAGCCTTCTCAGCAGCCATCTTAGCAGCCATCTTCGCTTCTGTCTTGGCAGCTTTGGCAGCTTTCTTGACAGCTTTAGCAGCTCGGTATTCGCGTTTCATCAGAATAATTGCGTCCCATGTATTCTTCATCTCAATGTACTCAGGCGTTGTTTGTTTAGCCAATTGCTTAGCCTGTCTCCTAGCCAGTCGCTCTGTTTGTTTAGCCAATTTCTTAGCCAGTCGCTCTGTTTGTAACTGCGCGCGTTCGATTAGAGAATCCTCAATCAATTGCATTCCTTTAATAAAATCAGGGTTTTGACGCAGTTTTTCAACAAAGACCACCATCGTTTGATCAAATCCCGAAGTGTTGAAAGGAGGCACCCCATACATGACTAACATGAACGTTTTTTGAAGTGTGTGTGGGAGTAATGGGACATTCGACACGAGTACTCGCAGAGTCTGTGCATATCCAGCAGATCGTCGTATTTTTCCTTTATTCAGATTGGTGTAGAACTGTTTCTTACTCATGTAGTAGTTGTATTTCGGAAACTCCATACCTGCTTCGAACAAAGCATGGAGTAGCGCGAGTGTAAAGAGAAGCTGTGGCCATTTAGCATTACTGCGCACACTAGGATATTCCATACCCCAAGGATCAGTCTCATAATTCCGAGGACCGGACATTGGCTTACCAGTTAAGAATTCAAACACGCGCTCCGGCACACCTGGTAACGAAGTGTACACGATGACTGGTGGGGTATTCGGAATTGTAAAACTACGCGCTGCACTCATCAATGCAGTTCGGGTAATCTGGTACTGGCTGCCGTTCAGATATCCCGATATAGCACGCACACGTTCGCGTTTACGTTTCAACTGGTCCTCCGGAAGCGCAAACTTGATTTCGGTGCCATCTCCCAATACCAAAATTATGTACAAAATTAATAAAACAGTTGCAGAACCACTTCGTTTGGATGGTTCGGTTTCGGGGGGTTCCATGGTTTCGAGGGGTTCCATGGTTTCGGGGGGGTCCATGGTTTTGAGGGGTTTCAAAGGTTTCTAGGGGTTTCAAAGGTTTCTAGGGGTTTCAAATGTTTACATATTTAATTGAGACTAAAAAAAATTCAAATTTGATAAATCAAAACAAGATCATTTAAGTAATACATTCGCATTTTTTAAGTGACATATTTTAGAATTCCCAATTAGTCTTAATTCCCAATTCTATAGAAGAAATCACTTTATCAACTTCTGATTTCCATACAGATGCATACGTAAATGGGGTTTCATTTTCCAATCCGATTAGAGCATCATATTCATCTTTTAATTTTTTAAGATTTTCTATACGTTTATTCTTTGCTGATATTACTAATTCACGTTCACGTAGATCAAGTAAATAATCATATGTTGCAGTTGGACCAGTTGCAATTTGTTCTATATCTGCTGTATTAATATATTTTGGTGAATTAATAATAGTATGATTAAAACGTATAAATCCCAATTTATCGAGTGATATACTTGCTGATTCTTCATCAAGTTCCTTAATCAGATCTTTATCCGGAATTTCAATATATCGGATAATATTCTCTTCCATCATAATTTTAAGTTTCAACTGGACCAAATTACGTTGATATCGGACTTGATATAAATTACGTCGGAAAGGTAACCAATAGAAGAATAACGAATGATAATCTTCATTAAATTCGATTACACCACCTCCAGGTTTGAAATAATTGAGTAATGACTTCGTCGATTTACGTAGATTAAGAAAATCTTCATATGCATCAATTTCCGAATTACCGAAATTAGCTTCTATATATTCGGTTCCACCTGGTTTAAATGTAATTCGTATATCAATTTTATAGTCCGATGATCGTTTTCCATCAACATCTTCAATATATTCGATACGTTCTTTAGATTTTAGACTTTTAATAAATGATTCAGTTGACACCGTTATTGGTAATTCAGTAATAATAACATCATTATTTTTATCTATATAATATTCACCAAAGCTATATTCGCGGCCATTATATTGACGAAGTAGATTACTCCGTTGTTCCGGTGTTAATGTCGACCCATATTCCCGGATACATGTTTTAAGTGGATATTTAGTCATAAACTCGGTATATTCAGTATCTGTAATAGTATTATCTGATATAAGTGATTGAATCTGATATCCTGGTGTTTTAGTTTCCATAATTGCGGCAATTTTAATAACTAATGTATCACCACTTAGATATCCATTAATTAAGTTAATAACATCATAGATATCACGGGCATGACTTTCATGTTTCCAACCTTCACTAGGAAGTTTAGATGATTCAATCATCGATGTTGGAATTACAGGAACGTAATATTGCGGTTGTGCGCGTTCTCCATCTTCTTCTACATACGGTAATAGATAACTATCTTCTTGAGGGAATACAGCACATGCGAATGGTTTAGCAAGTCTAACATAGATATACCGTGCCGCACCAGCATCAGATCCATCACTATATCGTGTACCAAATTGACCTATTCCAGTGAATATAGGATATCGGTTTGCATTAGGGAATCTTTGTGTCATATTAATAATAGTTCCATTAAGTGATGCATCGCCGTGATGATAATGAGCAAGTTCAGCTACTTTACCGCCAAGTTGATATACTTTCCTATCTTTATTATTATTACTTAGAACTTTTAATGCTGCATAAAGAATCTTAGTTCGTGCAACCGGAATACCAGTTAATGCATTCGGAATTTTACGTTGAATATCATCATGTTTATATGCTTTTGCATCAACAGTAAGTTGTATTTCACATGGAATAATTCGAGATTGTTTAATCTGTGAAAGATCTTCTATAGATAAGAATTTTACAGGAGTAGATAACTCGATTTTACGAATATTTGTATCTTTCCCATAATAAATTTCGAATATCTTGTTATCTAAATCTACACCTTTTTCATCGATATTAAGTTTAAACATGTAAATATCATCAAAGAAATGTCCGAACATCATGGGCATTTCTTGTTTCGGATCATGTGATGCTAAACCTTTATAATATTTAACATCATTATTTTTTTTATCTTCAGGTGTTTGAAGTACATCCCATTCCCGGAATTCATTCTCATAATAAAATTCTTTTGGTAGAATTTTAGGATTAATACGTCCATTGGATAATGATTTATAAACCCGGATAATAGGAGTTCGATAACATTTAACAAATCCATGTTTATATAAATTTGGCCAAAATGTATGAATCCAGACCAATACAAGTGGTAAAATCTTACCTGTTCCATCTAAATCTTGATCTGTGGCGATAATAAGTGCACCATATCTTAAATTCATAACATCAATCAAATTATCATATCGACAGTTAAAATCAAGTCCTAATACTTCTACCATAGATTTTAATACTTTATTATCTTGTAATTGTTCTGATTGAATAATTTTATTTCCTACGATTGTAGATTTCTTAATTGCATTCATAATAACACCACCAAGTGAAATAATACCAAAATAGTCGAATGTTGCATGATTTGGTTTCGATTCACCATAAACAAGTCCACTTTTAATAAGAGATATAGCACTATCACCTTCCGCTGCAATAAGTGAACATTTATAACTATCTTTAGTCCCGGCTTTATTTGCTCCAATATATTTATCACATTCAACTTTCTTTTTACGCGGTCCACGCTTGGTTACACCATTAAGAATAGTCTCAGCTGCGATAATAGCAATTTGTTTAAGTTTAGCAGGTGGGATTATATAATTCTTCATTACTGTATTTGTTACTTGTAATGATTCTTTATTTTGTGCATCCCATTTTGCCCCAGGTAATGCACCAATAATAACCATATTCAGATATTTACAAGTTTCAGCCGGAGTCATATTTTTAGTTTCTTTAGATGCTGATTTTACTTTCTTAATATGTTCATTAATAGCATCTGAAATCATCTTTTTGAAATATACAATATGATTACCTGCGGTACATTGGACACCATTAACTATTGTTGTACATTTAAATACAGTATTCGTAGGATCAATACCGATTGCAATATCCCAATTATATTTGTTATAATGCTCAACTGTAGCTTTTGCGATAAGTGGGAATATATCTATTGTTTTAGATGTTATTTTAAGTAGAGATTCCGATGATGTTGTATTACATTCAATTCCATTATATGTGACTTTAACCTTATTTCCAACATATGCAGCGAGTAAATACATACGCCATCGTATCCATCCATCAATTTCAATATATTCGGTTTCTTTTAATATATTATCGATTGACCCATATCCGAATTTCTTGTAATTAGGTGTAAACGTCAATAATGTATTACTTTTTTTATTAACACACGGGTTAGTAGTAAAATATTCTTTAGCTTTATTAGTTGTAATAGCGGCGATTAATGGTGTATCTCTTATCTTCATTCCATCAGAAAAGTTTTGAACAAATAAAGTTAATTTCTCGCTTTCATTACGCCCAACTGTTAATATTTGAAATTTTGTAGATAATATATTTCCAATTTTAGCTCCTATTCCATTCACACCACCTTTAATACTATATTCGCGTTTATCCATATTTCTTCCTGTAAATGGTATACTAAATGCAATTTCAGGAATAAACATGGGTCGTTTGTACTTCTCAGTCATTAATGTATTCTCGATAACTGGGATTCCGGGTCCATCATTTTCAATAGTTGTAATCCCAGTTGCGATGTCGAATGTAGCTTTAATATAACTTACTCTATCTGCAACTTTTTTCATAAATATATGTTCCATTGCATGATCTGATGCATTAACTAAACATTCATCAAATATTTTAAGAAGTGCAGGTGTATGATCATTTGTAATTAATGTTAAATTATTATCTATAATACCATATAAATTTCGTATAGACATTTTAGTTTGAGATCCAGCCCACATATCTTTTTTATCAATATGATCTTCGGTTGATAATGTCTGGTATTCATTTGCGATAGCTATTGCGGACATTTTTAAACAACTTACAAGTTTATATTATTAATATATTACATATTAATTAGATATCTTCAATTTTGAAAAAAACAATTGTAGTTATTAAAAAGAATATGTTATAATCATAATGTAAAATTTGAATTACCTATGTGTAAGTAAATATTAACTTTCAATATTCAGATTCATTAAATTTCTCAGAGTATCCGAGATAGCAAACATGAGTGGACGTGGAGGTAGCCGTGGTCGTGGAGGTAGCCGTGGAGGTAGCCGTGGAAGTAGCCGTGGAGGTAGCCGTGGAGGTAGCCGTGGTGATAGCCGTGGTGATAGCCGTGGTGATAGCCGTGAGTATGGAAGTGAAGACACTCGTGAGTATGGACGTGGACGTGGACGTGGACGTGGACGTGAAAACAGTAGTAATCGCGATCGCGGAGGTAATCAGCCATCTACTGTAACTAAATCTACTGTAGCTGAATTAATCAAATTCATGCCTAATATCACCAACGTCAACAACCCTACACTTACTCGTAAGTATTTTGAATTGATCAATTCAATTCAGAAAATTGAAGAGTGTACATCACCGGTTTTGCAACGAGATACAACTAGTGATGTAGATGAACATAAGCCACGAAATCCGAAGACAATACAATTTGAACGTATTAAGGACCTTGTATCTAAACAACCAACTGAAAGTATGTGGCCTGATACCCTAGAATCAAAATATCTAAAAGAATATGATGTTGAAATCAACCTATATAATTTCGATACTCTACGAGCACTTCTTCATCGAACAAATGGTATTCATTATGTTCAATCTGAAAATAATCCAGATCAATATTTTATCGCTCTTAATGGACCTCACCGTGACGAACCTGAGGCTGATGAGGCTGATGAGGCTGATGAGGCTGATGAGGCTGATGAGGTTGATGAGGCTGATAAGACTGATGAAGTTGATAATACTACAGAGATTTCTGCGGCTGATGCGGTGGTGTTGGTGACTGCTGAATAACTTAATATAATAGCATTTATTTTTTAAATTTGAATTTGTTAAATTTGAATTTTTTAAATCTATAAAATTATATATTGATTTGTAGTTGTTAATCCTGTAAAATGTCGCAATACCATCCTACTAGACTACCGCATAGATACCGTACACGTCATGCTAATTTAAGTCCAGCTGAAATTGTATCGGTTATACTAAAATATTTGAGAATTAATATTCATACATTAGAATGCCAAGAAGTAATCAGACAACATTTTAATCCAGTTCATATGTTAGGAGAATTTGCTAACAATCCTGAAGATATGGTAGTTGATAAATATGTAGGACTTACAATTGCTGAGTTAATGCGTAGAGTCATATGTCTCCTTAAAATTTTAAAAAAAATCGGAAACAAGAATAAAGAACTTTACCTATTTGAAACAGTTAATACAATTATGTATCCGTATTGGCGTACAATCATTACATGTGGAAATAGTGGTACATACGCATATACGATTGTACATTCTTTATATAATCTACACACTCGATTAATGCAAACATTCGAAGATCTTGAACCTTAAAGTTTTCATATTTTATTACATTTTTTATATTTACCACTATATGGACCTGGTAAAGGGTTATTAGAACCACGAATTATATCATCTATTTCACCAACAAGTTCTGTTTCATCTGATATGGACAATATTAATGGGTCAGATGTTGATTTAAGTTTGATATTCATTAATTTAGGATCATAGTAGCCATCATCATCAGATGGATTTACATCACATATTGAATATCCATCAACATCTGGATTACCATAACGTAGGTCTTCTTGTGTAACTAATGAATCTAATACCGATTTTGGTACATAATCATCAGCATTATCATATGATATTAATTGGTTCGGATTACTATATCTAGCTTCAGTAAGAAGTTGGGATTTAGCACCATTTATACCAAATACCTGTTCTAATGTATATGAACTATCTTTGATTGGTACATTAATATTATTGAGTTTTTTCATCCCATCTGATAAAGAAAGAGGTTTATTTGTATTTTTTTCTGATTCTGAATTATATGGACAAATTAATGGACCATTAGAAGTATTTATTGAATTTTCTCTGTTTGTTTCATATTTAGATTTAGATTTATTATTAAACCCAAGTAAATTTTGATTTAATACAATTAATATAATAGCAGTTAATATAATAACAACAATAATTATAGTTTGAATATGTTCCATTTACTCGAAATATAAATGTAAAAACAGTATATATTTTAGTATAATATATAAAAAATAAACTTTTATATATTATACTAATGGTAAATCATATGTATCTGGATTTTTATATTGAAATAATGCAATTGAATAATATCCCATTATTAGTACTATAATTGTCATTAATATGGATATAATTAGTTTTATAGTATCAGGTGTCATTATAAAAAATTAAAATATTATATAATCGATTATAAAAAATATTTACATAATATTATCATATAAGTGTTCCACATTCAATATATGACATATGGGTCGTGCTACTATTTAATTTAATCCATTCACCATTTCCATTTATATTAGTATATTTATATGTAAATGGGCGATATTCGCATTTAACTTGATGTTTATATCCAATCATAGATGGTGAATATGGATTACCCTCGATTGTTGCATAATGTGTTTGACCAATATGAATAATATTAATTCTGAAAAATATACATATAAATAATAGAAAACTATCAGCAGCACCTACATTATATCCATCTTGTTTGTCAATTTGATCTAATTCTTTAATTCTTTTAATACAAACTTCGATTTCTTGTCTCAATATTGGTTCATCATTTAATCTTACAGATTCATAATTTGGTAACATATAATCACAATTTTTTTCACAAAATATTATAAATTCAGATTTATTAAGAATTGGCGATATAAGATCGAATAATTCAAGTCCATTATCAGTTTTTCTGAATAAATCAGATAATCCACTTATAATACTATCCCATACACATGTCATATTAATAGCTATTTAAAAAATATAATGGATGTTAATCAACAACACTCGGATTTTAACGCATATATTAATATATTATAATAAATTTATGTAAATAATAGTGTTGTATCAACCCTATTACTTACACTCCATGTTCCGGTATATTTAGTTGGATCAATTAATGTACCAATATCTGATGCGGTTTTTATAATATATAAATCTGATATAATCAATGCGACAAGTGCAAACCGAGTTATACCACCTTCAATATATCTAATAAATATATTTGTTAAATTTGGTGTTATAACACCAGTTGTACTATCTGTAGTAACTGTATTATAGACATATTGTATAGTAGATTCTGCAAATTCATTAATAATAATGTCACCATAATTAGATAATGATGTATCTGTGGTTAATGTATATACAGACTTTGGAACATGTGATGGGTGTGCTAAAGATAAATCAGATATCATTACCCAACTAATTGTAAGTGGACTTGGTGGTAACGCCGGAAACGCCGTAGATGAAGACGATGTAGCAATAACAACAATAACAACAATAATAATAATAACGACTAGTGCAATAACAACATATACCCATGGCTGCATTTTAAAATTCTAAAATTCGAATATATTAATGATATATATATTAATGATATATATTGATAAGATATATATTGATAAGATATAAATATATAAAAAAATATATAAATATATAAATATCTTAAAATCTAGATATATCTAGCATAGAATAATGTAATAAAATCATAGATTTTGGTTGAACATAGATTTTATGCTAATTTTGACTAAAGTCTGAGACGTGATGGATATATTATTTGATATAATATAATTAGCAACTTGAACTGAATGTTCCTGTTGCATCGCTAGTTTTCCAGTCGAATATAGCTGTAGAATTTGAAGGAAAACCGTTATTGTCATTTATAATAGCCGTACGCGCAGTAGCAGCAATTGATCCGCTGCTATTTGCACTTAGCATTTGAGCTGCTGATAAAAATGTCCAATATGATGCAGCCGTGTCCCAAACTAGATAATAAGCTGCGGATTTTGTTGCATAAGTTTGCTTACCACCAAATGTTGTACTACTATTTAGATAATATGTTCCGCTCCAATCCTTGCCTGCCGAAACGGTATAACATGACGTTGATGACGTTGATGACGTTGATACAACAATAATAACAACAATAATAATAATAACCACAATTGCAATAACAACATATACCCATGGCGGCATTTTAAAATTTGGATATTATAATATGTGTTATATATATAAAATATATAAAATATATAAAATATATAAAATATAAAATATATAAAATATATCGGATTTATTTAAATCTAGTATAGAATAATGTAATAAAATCATAGATTTGTATTTTATTTACTTTGGTCCAATTGCCGGTTTTATTGATAAGAAATTTTTTCATTATATCTTTTGGAAAGATATACGCTTTTATTGTTTTTTTATTATCTAAATATGATTTAGTTAATCTATGAATTCCATCAACTATAATATAGTTATTATTATGTTTATTAATAATAATTGGATATCGTAAATCTGCATTATTGATACGATCAATTTCTTTTTTATATTTTTTCTTTTTTGGATTGTTAAGAACATCTAATGCTGAATAAGATATTTTTTTCTTAGGATCTCCCCATCCTTTATATTCTAATGAATTATATAAAAGATTCATATTAATAATAGTATAATCTGGTTTATATAAATTTATATATGCAAACATCATATCAACAGAGTAAATATTATTATTATTACTATATGTTTGTACCATATAATGTTATATTGTTGAATGAATCCACGTGGCACTAACTTGTTATTATAATTTAGTTAAATTTAAAATAAATCAACACGACACTAATGTGTTATTATAATTTAGTTAAATTTGAAATAAATCATAATAAAGTATAATAAAGTATAATAAAGTATAATAAATCTAGTAAAATAAAATGTCTGAAGATTACTTGTTCTTCTTTAGTGAAAAATCAACAAATGGATATTTAAGTAATTGGTACCCGTCTCAATTCGATGATGGATTTATAACATATCAAAATATGGAGCAATATATGATGTATCAAAAAGCACTTACATTCGGAGATATGGACATGGCTACAAAAATAATAAAAAATTCAAACCCAGAGGTATGTAAAAAATTAGGACGACAGGTACGAAATTTTGATCCAATGATATGGAGTCATAAATGTATGTATATAGTTACTAGAGGTTGTTTACTTAAGTTTAGTCAGAATCCGAATCTTAAACAATTCCTCCTTTCTACTGGTGATTGTATTTTAGTTGAAGCAAGTCCATATGATCGTATTTGGGGAATTGGATATAGTGCATCAAATGCAGTTGAAGTTGAAAAAAGTAAATGGGGTCAAAATTTGCTAGGTAAATGTCTGATGAAAGTTCGTGAAACATTAAAATCTAGGTTATTATAAATAGTTTTATAATATACTCAAATTATAGATGGAAATCTGTATGTGAATCATCCTTAGTATATATGTATAATATATAATATTGTGTAAATATATCTTTTACTTTTTATATCTTTTACTTTTTATATCTTTTGCTTTTTATATCTTTTACTTTTTATATCTTTTGCTTTTTATATTTCTCAAATCACACATCTGACAAATGGAAACAAAGTATGTGATACTGATTATTGTAGCAATTGTTATTATTGTCGTAGTTATTACTGTTGTATCGTCATTTCCAACAAACGTGCCTTGTTATACAGTTTCAGCAGGCAAGGATTGGAGTGGAACATATTACTTAAATAACAATAAAAGTAAAAAATTTGGTAGGGATACGTTCGAGCTGAAATCTGGTGCGTATGCTTTAGTGTGGGACACACCGACATCATATTGGACATTTTTATCAACAGCCCAACAACAAAGCTTAATCACAAGTGGATTAATTTCAATGAGTTCGGGCGCTCGCACTGCAATTGTATCTGACAACAACGGCTATCCTGCTAGTTCTACAGCTATAAATGACTGGCTAACTAGTGATGCTAGAGGAACATTCAGTCCAAATTGCGTACTTGCCAAATCCAACGCCGCGTTTACTTGAAATACCCGGGTTGGTCGTGTATGACCCTCACGGGCATGGCGCTGCGCGCCACCCTGCGGTTCAACCCGATTAAAAAAAATTTAGGATCGGATTTAAACCGCAGCCCTGGCGACCGAAGCAACGAAGCCCTTGACCCTCGCGGCTACACGCGCTACGCGCTGAACATCACGGGCTTGGCGCTCCGCGCCGCCCTGCTGTTCAATCCGAAAAAGCCTGCGGCTCAACCCGTTTACAGGGATCGGATTTAAACCGCAGCTGCACCATAGGTGCAGCATCTACGATGCTGACCGCAGAGGAACGCGTAGCGTTCCGTGGGTGCGAAGCACCCCGGAGGGAGTAAAGGGCGTGAGGTTTAGAAGGGCGTAGTGCGTAGGGAGTAAAGGGCGTGAGGTTTAGGTATATGACCAGAATATTACAATGCTATGATTTCAATTTTGTAAAAAAAAAACTTTTTTTGTTTATATCAACTGCCCACAATCCGAGGCACAGGCCAAACATCACACACCCATTTTCGGCTTGCTTTGCGGCTTGCCTTGCCATCCAACGACGTACTTTTGAGAGATTATTACAAGCAAGTACATCAAACATCTGCTGCTTTTTTTTAACCGTCGAGACTGTTGTTGATACTCGGCTGATAGTCCGTATATACACTTGCAATCTTATATACATGTGGTGATATAATTTAACAATCACAATAATTATGATAACTATAATCCATATCCAAGGCTTCATGTTATTAATAATAACATATTATGCTGGAACTAATACCCACTGTTGGTTTAAACCGGTATTTGTACCTTTATCATACAATCCAACCGGTGAATTCGTAGGTTGTACAATACTAAGTAGATTCATTGATTTAGTTATATCAGATGATGGAATAAATACCAATATCATATCACTTTTAAAAATATCAGCACCTGAGTCTGCTAGAGCAGGTTGAATAATCCATGATTGACTAGTTGAATTAGTATTAGTAACTACACTTAGTGTAGCCGCATCTTCAGTTCCATTTGCAGCTGTAATTACGTTTGAAGAGTTAGTTGCACTTTTCACATAGTATGCTGTTCCAGCATCATTTAGTGATAATGAAAACTTTTCTCCAACCGGAGAAACAATTAATTGACCATCACTTATGTCCAGGTAATTTATGCTATTACCATTTTCAGCACCTGTCCACTTACTTTTAATACGGTAATATTGAACTGGAACTGCAGTTACAACAACAATAATAATAACAACAATGATGATAATAACAACAATTGCTACAACAATCCATACCCATTTTGGTATATCCATATTACAAAAGTATTAAAATATAAAAGTATTAAAATATAAGTTTATAAAAATATAAAATATAAGTTTATAAAAAAATAATATAAAAAAATCTTAAAAAAATCAATAATAACAATTATGCTGGAATTAATACCCACTGTTGGTTTAAACCGGTATTTGTACCTTTATCATACAATCCAACCGGTGAATTCGTCGGTTGTACAGTACCAAGTAGATTCATTGATTTAGTTATATCAGATGATGGAATAAATGATAATTCCAGACCACTTGTAAAAATATCAGCACCTGAGTCTGCTAGAGCAGGTTGAATAATCCATGATTGACTAGCTGAATTAGTATTAGTAACTACACTTAGTGTAGCCATATTTGCAGTTCCATTTACAGCTGTAATTACGTTTGAAGAGTTAGTCGAACTTTTTACATAGTATGCCGTCCCAGCATCATTTAGGGATAATGAAAACTTTGCTCCGGTTGGAGAAACAATTAATTGACCATCACTTATGTCCAGGTAATTTATGCTATTACCATTTTCAGCACCTGTCCACATACTTTTAATACGGTAATATTGAACTGGAACTGCAGTTACAACAACAATAATAACAACAATGATGATAATAACAACAAGTGCTACAACAATCCATACCCATTTTGGTATATCCATATTACAAAAGTATTAAAATATAAAAGTATTAAAATATAAAAGTATTAAAATATAAAAGTATTAAAATATAAAAGTATTAAAATATAAAAGTATTAAAATATAAAATATAAAGTTTATGAGAAACAATATTTACGGAATTCAGTCATTATATCATCTTTATATGTATATTCCAAGAATGAATCATATGGATTTCCATCTAATCTATGTCGAATAAAGAATAATGAATATAGCCCACATTCAGAATTACCATATTGATGACGATTACCAACATTTGTTTTTTGTATAACTTGTTTTCCAGAATGTTCTTGTAACTGTTTAGTAGTTTTTTCCATCCAATCAATTATCTGTTCTCGTGGTGGATTACCTGATGAGTTAAAATATTCAACTGTATATGGTTCTGAACGACAGTCGCATAATACTGCAAACCAATGAATTCCACCTCCACTATATTTATCAGTATTAACAACACATGCTGCAATATTACATGGTCGTTTAATAACACCACCATATTTTCCAAGATTTAATGGTGCTTCACCTTTAAGTATATCTACCATACTATGTTTGGCTAAACTTGCGCCTTGTTTACTAAAATCTATCATATTAAATCCCCAATTATGAAATTTATCATTTGTTAGACACCACTGACTAAGTACTCCGTCAATATCGTAATTACTCAATCTTTTTACAACATCACGTGGGCCTTTATGTTTAAAAGTTGATGATATTGCATCTTTTGGATGTGGTAATATTTTTTCGATTACACATTTTTCAGTTTTACAATTTGTTAATTCTTCAGCTTTATTTAATAGTTCATCACTACTCATTTTTTCTGTGCTAAGTTTATCTGATTTGTCTGTAACAAAATCGATTATCGCTTGTTTAGTTTCACCATATGCACATAATGGTCCACCATCTTTAGATTTTAATACACATTTAGAATCATCAATTTCCAATACACCAAATGCTGTTTTTTGTGTAATATCATCTAAACCACCAGTTTTATCTGATCCATTATCATAATCAGTTATACCTCCACCAATGTAATTTAATAAACTCATTTTAATATAATTAAAATATAATATGATTAATATATAATATGATTAATAAAAAAGTATGATTAATAAAATTACTTAGTTTATTTTGAATTTAATATATTCAGACATCTTTTAGGGATTGTTTTAGATGTAAACTTAGTACAATTTAATACATATTTAACAGCTTTAAGAATTTCAAGTATATGATTAATATTATAACTAGATATAATTAGGATATTGGTAATTGATGAAATATAAAATGATGTATTTTGATATTTGTAATCATCAATCGTATTAATATGAAATGTCAAATATTTATGTAATATACATTAACCGATTCATGAGGTATAATACATGTATATATTACTATGGTTTTTTTATTTAATTTATGAGTAGAATAAGTAATTGGTCCCAATATTCGAGATGATACATATTGTGTTTTTAATGTATTTTTAATCATTTTTTTTTATTTTTTTTTAAAATAGATTATATTCAGTATTTATATTTTATATTCAATTTTTATATTCAATTTGCATAACTATAAAATGGAAACTAAAACTATAATAGCAGTTGTTATTATTGTTATTATTATTGTTATTATTATTGTTGTGGTTGTTGTTATTGTAATAATGAGTAGTAGTTCAGGATCTGTAGTTACACCGACTCAGATATCACTATTAGGTTGGAGTGCTACACAATTAGATTTTTATTATGGTGATTATGTACAAAAAAATGCGAGTTCAATGAAAGAAAGTTTACGTTCATTTTCAGGATATGAAAACGAGTTAGGTCTTGTATGGGTAAATGATTATGGACGTCGTATAATGTTAGCAAGAAGACAGTCTGATGGACTTCAATATATGTTATGGTTGAACTTATCTGGATATAATGGGGGTCAGGATAAAGAACCAGATTATACAGATGGTGTGAGTGCTCTTGGTGATTGGAATTTTCGATCAGCGGTGTCAATGGATAATCTGCCAGGTCCTAGTAATACTAATGTTGCGCTTGCTTTCCTTGCAGACGATTATTATACTGATGGATCAGCGCCACATGCCGCTTATTATACAAATACAGCCGGTACATTTGTGAATGAAACAATTGTGTTACCAGTTTAATATGTACCACATCCAGTTGTTACACCGTCACGCCAATAATATTTAGTTCCTCCAATATTTACATTAGGGTCAACCGGATCATATTCAGGTAATCTATACGTCGAAACACGTCCAGCTAACCCAGACCATGTATCGGTGCCAGTACTAGTGATTACACCTGCTGGACATGAATAAAATCCGGATGTTAAACATTGGGTGCATCCTTCACTTATTGCATCTGTGGAACTTGAAGATGATGTTAATATAAAAATAACAACAACAACAATAATAATAAAAACCAGAATACCAATTGCCCCCCAAAGTAAGTTTGACATGATTGTGTATATATTCAAAATAGTATATTGACTAAAAAAAAATAAAATATTAGAATATAATAAAATATTAGATACTATTCTGAATAGTATAAATTAATTAGCAATTTGAACTGAATGTTCCTGTTGCATTGCTAGTTTGCCAGTCGTATATAGCTGTAGAATTTGAAGGAAATCCGTTGTTGTCATTTACAATAGCCGTACGCGTAGTCGCAGCAATTACTCCGTTGCTAATTGCACTTTGCATTTGAACTGCTGATAAAAATGTCCATAGTGATGTAGATGTATCCCAAACTAAATAATACGCAGCTGATTCCATTACATAAGTTTGTTTACCACCAAAAGTGGTGTTGCTATTTAGATAATACTTTCCGCTCCAATTCTTACCTGTTGAAACTGTATAACATGAAATAGGTGAAGTTACAACAACAATAATAACTACAATGATAATAACAACAATTGCGATAACAACCCATGCTCAAGGAGGAAGCATTCTAAAATTTGGGTATTATAAAATTTGAATATTATAAAATTTGAATATATAATATTAATATTATTAAATGTTATAAAAATTAATATTGCTGATGTTATATAATTTTATTAGATATTAAATCTAGAATAGTTAGTTATTATGTTGATTTAATTTCATCTAGATATTCATTATATAATGCAATTACTTTTTCATTAGGTATGAAATTTGTGGGAGGTGTATTAATGCCTCCAAATAATATTAACATTATTGTAAAGTATAGATTATTTGAAGATAAAACTATATTTCCCATTATTTCTAATAGATGATTTGGTAAGTCTTCGATGTCTTTAAATTCTTCAATAAATTTTAATTTATCTGCAAATTTATTAAGATATGATTCTATATAGAAAATTACAGGATTCACATTAGTGTTAATAAATTTTACACATACTCCATCTTTTTTAAATACACTTTGTAAAATACTTTTAATATTATGTATATATAGACGTAAATGAGATGCAACAATATCTATATATGCTGTTTCTATAGTTGATACTATTTTAGATTCAGATAGATGTGTTGTTACATGTAGAGGATTTTGCATAAATATAATAAGTTCATCTTCAGACATTACTTTGAATAAAGACATAAATAAATTTAATGAATCATCATCAATGATATCCCACATATTTTTATTTTGATAATTAATCGTATTTGAGAATATAGTTTTATCACCAAATTTAACCGTATTAACCCTATATTCTTCTGTTTGATGGCTGTCCACAAACATTTTAACTGTCATTTTACTATCAATATTTATTTGTTTATTAGTAATTTTACCATCCTTAAATATTGACATGTTTATTAATATACTATAATGGTTACTTTTAGTATTAATTAAATTATTAATACAATCGATTAACCTAACGTATGGACTTAATAACTCATTTGACATATAAATTAATTTACCATATTTTATATATAAAATACGATTAGTACCTAATGGATATTTTTTAGGTAACTTAAATATTAATTCTTTTGATGGAATACTAATTACACCGTCATTAAAAGTTACATCATTATATACATTTAAAATCCGTTGTAACTCGTTTTTAATACGTTTTATAAATGTATTGTCTTCAAACGTGATATTATCAAATTCACCAACGCCACCTGTTTTATATATGTTATTAAATGTTATAAAAATTAATATTGCTGATGTAATAATTACAATTATTAAAAGTATGAATTTGAACATGTTATATAATTTTATTAAATGTTAACATATTATACGTAAGAAATAATAAAAAATATAGATATTAAATCTTAATAGATTATGACAATATTTTTTTTATATACTTATAATGTTTAATTTTTGAATATTTTTTATCAAATGCATAATAAACTTTATATGGATCAATATCTCCAAAATCGGTACGATTTAAATAATATGATTCTATTAATAAATATGCATAATTTTTTGACAACGCAAAAGGATAAGGTACATAGTTATTTCCCATTATTGATATGTATTTAAGTATTGGTTCTTTTGTTTCAACTTTATTAAGTGATTCACCAACAAATAAATATGTCAGAGGTTTTAACTCTATTAATATTGAATTTCCTGTAAATGCTGGATACTTTGGATTCCCATATTTTTTACTGTGTTTACCAATAAAAACTTTATTATATTTTTTAATAATCATACAACTCTCCCATGGGTCATTAATAACATTTTTATTTAGATATTTTAATATAATTATTATTTTATCAGTTATTATGATTTTGAATGGATGACTACCATTCATATATGTTTTATAACTTTTAATATTCCCCGATAATTCGTACCATTTTTTAACTTTATTTTTTGTTTCTAATACAATCCATTTTTTATGTAGTATTGTACCTAAATTATATTTGGTTGCACTTATATCTGGTGATTGTTTTGACATTTTATTACTTTTTGATTACTTTTTGATTATTATTAAATCAAAGATTATATAATAATTGAATTAAAAAAATATCAATATTGTAACATTTATAGGTTTGCATATATAGGAGTTACACAGGAACCAATTTCCATTGTTGCCAGGGATCTGTTGATACATCCCATAAACCAACCTGATAAGTAACCGAATTATCTGGATTTAAAAAGTTCATGGACTTTGCGGTGTTAGCCAAAGGCTTGAATTGCAAGAGCTGCCCATCCAAGAAAATATTGGAGTCTGTTGACGTAGATTGGATAACCCATGATTGAGTAGATAACTTAGTATTAGTTGCTAAGCTGATTAGTGATCCGCTTGCGGCACCGCTTGCGTATGTAAGTACTTTTGATGGATAAGCAGCGCTCTTTACATAGTATGAAACTCCAGTTGAGTCTAATTACTTACAGCTCTTGAAAAAACATACAATTAATCAACATGGGATATCGAACTCAGTAAGTCTATTAAAAAGTATTATAAATATGCGACTAATGAGACTGTATTCAGTGTTGAATTAAAGTAACTTTTATTAATAAGGTATATTTTTTTATAAAAGTATTATGAGTCGTTTTGATGGTTAGACCATGTTTCATGTGCGAGAATCATCAAACACGGAATTCGAAAAAATTTGAATCTAATATTATCTTATTATATATCCCTAAACCTCACGCCCTTTACTCCCTCCGAGGTGCTTCGCACCTACGGAACGCTTCGCGTTCCTCTGCGGTCGCCAGGGCTGCGGTTTAAATCCGATTAAAATATCCGATAAAATGCACGAGTTTTCGTCGTTATTTCAGGCTGCATTCCGAGCGCCTATAAAATATAAAGTAGAGTCAATATCAGGTAATATATTATGTTGGGTAAAGAAGCCCAAATACAGTCATATAAGGCGAAAATTAGTTAAAGTTGGATGTATTGATGATAATACGGGATTTATGATTATTAATAATGTAGATAGTATAATGATAATATTTCAAGATTTTAAAGCGATATTTGGTATTGATAAAATATTTAGTTTGCAAAGATTATTTTTAAATAACTTAAATAACGTAAATTTATTAAGTCAGCTAACAAATCTAACTGAGTTATATCTATCTTATAATGAACTAACAAGTAGTATACCATGTGAAATCGGTAATTTAACCAATCTAACTAAGTTATATTTACATATAAATGGACTAACAAGTGTACCATGTGAAATCTGTAATTTAACCAATCTAAAAGAGTTATATTTAAACAATAATAAATTAATAAGTGTACCATCTGAAATCGGGAATTTAACCAATCTAACTCATTTATATTTAACTAATAATGAACTAACAAGTATAACATCTGAAATCGGTAATATAACAAACCTAACTGTATTAAGGTTAAGTAATAATAAACTTACAAGTGTACCATGTGAAATCGGTAATTTAACAAGTCTAACTACGTTAGATTTAAATCATAATAAACTAACAAGTGAATTTAAAGTGCAGATAAGATCATGGTTTAAACCCGGTATTGTAGATATGTAATTTTCATCTACGAATGAATATATAAATACTTTTTTTGAGAAGAAAGCCCCATGTAAAAAAGTATAAGAAAGTGTACGCAATAAAAAAAAAGAAACTAGACGAAAAATATATTTGTAAACAAACTATAAAAAATGTAACAACGAGAAGAAATTCCCACGAAAAATATATTTGTAAAAAAAGTATAAGAAAGTGTACGCGAAAGAAGAAAAAAAAAGATAGTAGTAAACAAAGTATATAAAATGTTAAAGTGAGAAGAAAGACCCATGAAATAAGAAAAAAGTATAAGAAAGTGTGCGCGAGAAGAAAGACCCATGAAATAAGAAAAAAAAGTATAAGAAAGTTAACACGA
>Ga0214919_10001361_pt1 | contig 40300 bp, 36 predicted proteins | sample LL1503_MetaG_FD_177994 | JGI IMG/M metagenome (GOLD analysis project Ga0214919, IMG submission 177994) | Freshwater microbial communities from Lake Lanier, Atlanta, Georgia, United States - LL-1503 | ecosystem: Environmental > Aquatic > Freshwater > Lake | place: USA: Georgia | collected...
GTCGAAATAGCCGCCGCCGTAGCCCAGCCGAAAACCCTGGGCATCAAAGCCCAGGGGAGGTATCAGCAAGGCATCGGGCCGCACCACCGCGCTGCCCTGCGGAATCGGCAGGTCGTAGACCCCGCGCACGGTGGCAACACCGGGCCACCAGGCACGAAACTCGAGCGCAGCGTCTTTGCGCACGACCACCGGCAGCGCGGCCTGTGCGCCAAGCCGACGCCAGCCAAAGATGGCAAAGCGCGGATCGAATTCGCCCCGAAAGGGCCAATAAAAACCGATGCTTGACTGGCCCAGCATCGGGAAAGCCTGGTGCAGCAGCGCGGTGATGGTCCTGCCCCACTCCCGGCGCTGATCGGCAGGGGCTGCCATGCGTCGTGCGCCCAGTGCGCTGCGCTGCGCGCGCCTCCATGGCCCGACGGCGTCGGCCCGGTTCATGCCGTTCCCGGATACGGGAAGTGCGACGGCCGAGCGAACATGAGCAGATTATCCCCGGTGCAAAGTGGGAGATCCGGTGTTCGACCCGCTATTATTCGGCGCAGCTTCAAGGAGATGCGATGTTCGAAACCGCGATCGCCGGCAGCCTGCCAAAGCCCGACTGGCTGGCCGAGCCGGAAAAACTGTGGCCGCGATGGAAGTCCGAGGGCGAATCGCTGCGCAAGGCCAAGGCCGATGCGACGCTGCTATGGATCAAGCTGCAGGAAGACGCCGGGCTGGACATCATCGGCGACGGCGAGCAGGCCCGCCAGCACTTCGTCCACGGCTTTGTCGAGCAGGTCAGCGGTATCGACTTCGAGAACAAGGTCACGATGGGCATTCGCAACAACCGCTACGACGCGCAGGTGCCGCAGGTCACAGGAGCGATCGGCCTGCCTGGTCGCGTGCACGCCTTCGAATCCCGTCTGCTGCGCGCGCACACCGCACGCAAGATCAAGTTCACGCTGCCCGGGCCGATGACCATTGTGGACACGGTCGCCGACCGCTACTATGGCGACCGCGCGAGTCTGGCAATGGCGTTCGCCGAACTGCTGAACCAAGAGGCGCTGGCGCTGCGCGAGGACGGCGTCGACATCATCCAGTTCGACGAACCGGCGTTCAATGTCTACATGCGGGACGCCGCCGATTGGGGCGTTCGCGCGCTCGAACGCGCCGCGCAGGGACTGACGCGCGCGGCTTCCCCGGGCTTTCGCGCATGCAAGACGGCGGTCCACATCTGCTACGGCTACGGCATCAAGGCCAACACCGACTGGAAGCAGACGCTGGGACAGCAGTGGCGTCAGTATGAGCAGGTGTTTCCGGCGCTGGCCGCCAGCAGCATCGCGCAAGTTAGCTTGGAGTGCTACCACTCGCAGGTACCGCCGGAATTGATGGCGCTTCTCGAGGGCAAGGAGGTGCTGGTCGGGGTCATTGATGTTGCCAGCGACGAGGTGGAGACGCCCGAGCAGGTCGCAGCGACGATTGAGGGCGCGCTGCGCTTCGTGCCCGCGGCCAAGCTGCTGGCTTGTACCAACTGTGGTCTGGCGCCGATGGGTCGCGAAACGGCGGTGCACAAGCTGCGTGCGCTCGGGCTGGGCGCGGCGCTGGCTCGGGAACGCTTCGGCACTGCCTGAATCCGCTTGCCATCCGGGAAAAAGTGGCGAAAACCCGTGGAATGCCGCCGACCCCCGACAGCCACATGCCAGCGCTGGCGAGGCCCGCACACGGGGGGGTGGTCCCCCAGCGCAGAACCACCTGTTGCGCCACGGTGCGGCCATGCTGCGGGCGCCGGCTGCTTTTCGGGCGTGGCCGATGGACGCCATTTGCTTCGCATCGGTGGGGCTGCGGAAAATTGTCACGGCCTTGGTACACAATCAGGGTTTGACCTAGGTCCATTCTTGCAGGGTGGGACCACAATGTCTCTTTCATCCTGTTTTTGAGAGCCATTTTTCCTTAGGAGCCTGTCCCCATGAAGATTGCATTCACCGTTAACGGCAAAGCCGCCAGTCTGGAACTGGAGCCGCACACCCTGCTGGTGCAGGCGCTGCGCGAAAACCTTAGGCTGACCGGAACCCATGTGGGCTGCGATACCGCGCAGTGCGGCGCATGCACCGTCATCGTGGATGGCCACGCCGTCAAGTCGTGCAACATGCTGGCCGCGCAGGCGAACGGAGCCAATATCACGACCATCGAGGGACTGGCCAAGCCTGACGGCACCATGCACCCGATGCAGGCGGCCTTCAAGGAATGCCACGGACTGCAATGCGGCTACTGCACCACCGGAATGGTGATGAGCGCGGTCGACCTGTGCACCCACCACCCCAAGGCCAGCGCGGGCGAAATTCGCGAACTGCTGGAGGGCAATATCTGCCGCTGCACCGGCTACCAGAACATCGTCAAGGCTGTGCAGCAGGGTCAAGCTGCCATGGCTTCCTAGGAGAATGAAATGGGTGCATCCGATTTTTCAAAGCTTCCGCATATCGGCGAGTCGGTACGGCGCAAGGAGGACTACCGCTTCCTGACCGGTGCCGGCCAGTACACCGACGACATCACGATGGCGCACCAAAGCTACGCGGTCTTCGTCCGCAGCCCGCACGCGCACGCGATCATCAAGAGCATCAGCACGGGGCGCGCCAAATCCATGCCCGGCGTGATCGAGGTATTCATCGGCAAGGACCTTGAGGGCAAGATGGGCGGCCTGCCCTGCGGCTGGCTGATCAACAACCCGGACGGTTCGCCGATGAAAGAGCCACCGCACCCGGTGCTGGCGCTGGGGAAAGCGCGCCATGTTGGTGACCAGGTGGCGATGGTGATTGCTGAGACGCTCGAGCAGGCAAAAAACGCCGCCGAGGCGGTCGAGGTGGATTACGAAGTGCTCAGCGCGGTCACCGATGTCCGCGACGCCGCCAAGGCTGCCGCGCTGCACGAGGCGGCCCCGGACAACCATTGTTTCAAATGGGCGCTGGGTGACAAGGCGCAGGTGGACGCAACCTTCGCGAGCGCTGCGCACATCACCAAGCTCGACCTGATCAACAACCGCCTGATACCCAACGCGATGGAGCCGCGCGCGGCGATCGGCAGCTACAGCCGCGCGACCGAGGAGTACACGCTGTATGTGGCGAACCAGAATCCGCACGTTGAGCGCTTGCTGATGACGGCATTTGTGCTGAGCCTGCCGGAGCACAAGGTGCGCGTCATCGCTCCCGATGTGGGCGGAGGCTTTGGCTCCAAGATCTACCTGTACGCCGAAGACGTTGCCTTGACATGGGCATCCAAGCAGGTCAACCGAAGCATCAAGTGGACCTGCGAGCGCTCCGAGTCTTTTCTCACCGATGCGCATGGCCGCGACCACAGCAGCCATGCCGAAATGGCGATGGACAAGGACGGCAAGTTCCTGGCGATGCGGGTCCATACCGACGCGAATTTGGGCGCCTATCTGTCGACTTTTTCGACCTGCGTCCCGACGATTTTGTACGCAACGCTGCTTGCCGGCCAATACACCTGCCCGCAAATTTATGTCGAAGTGGACGCCTGGTTTACCAACACCGTGCCGGTCGACGCTTACCGTGGAGCCGGTCGCCCCGAGGCGACCTACCTGCTCGAGCGCCTGGTGAGCCGCTGCGGCTGGGAGCTCGGTCTGTCGCAGGACGAAATCCGCAAGCGCAACTTCATCAACAGCTGGCCCTATCAGACGCCGGTCGCCTTGCAGTACGACATCGGCGACTACCGCGCCTGCATGAACAAGGCGCAGGCGCTCGCCGATGTGGCGGGCTTCGCTTCGCGCAAGTCGGCCAGTGCGGCCAAGGGGCTGCTGCGCGGCGTCGGCTACTCGAGTTACATCGAGGCCTGCGGTATCGCGCCGAGCAACATCGCCGGCGCACTGGGCGCGCGGGCGGGGCTGTTCGAATGCGGCGAAATTCGGGTCCACCCGACGGGCAGCGTGACCGTGTTTACCGGATCGCACAGCCACGGTCAGGGGCACGAGACCACCTTTGCGCAGGTGGTGGCCGCGCGCCTGGGCATTGCGGTCGATGCGGTCGACGTGGTCCACGGCGACACGGGCCGGGTCCCGTTCGGCATGGGCACCTATGGTTCGCGTTCGATTTCGGTGGGCGGAGCGGCGATTATGAAAGCGCTCGACAAGATCGAGACCAAGGCCAAGAAAATCGCAGCGCACCTGATGGAGTCGAGCGACGCCGACGTCGAGTTCGCCAACGGCGAATTCACGGTCAAGGGAACCGACAAGAAGGTCACATTCGGGCAGGTGGCCCTCACCGCCTATGTGCCGCACAACTACCCGCTCGACAAGCTCGAACCCGGCCTCAACGAGACCGCTTTTTACGATCCGACCAACTTCACGTTTCCGGCAGGAACCTATATCTGCGAGGTCGAGGTGGACCCAGCGACCGGTAAGACCCGGGTTGACAGGTTCACCGCGGTGGATGACTTCGGAACGATCATCAACCCGATGATCGTCGAGGGCCAGGTCCATGGCGGACTGGTGCAGGGCATCGGACAGGCGCTGATGGAAAACTGCGTCTACGACCGCGAGTCCGGGCAACTGCTGACCGGCTCCTTTATGGACTATGCAATGCCGCGCGCCGACGACTTTCCCGAGTTCAAAATCGGCACGGTCTGCACGCCCTGCACCCATAACCCCCTGGGAACCAAGGGCTGCGGCGAGGCCGGTGCCATCGGCTCGCCGCCCGCGGTGATCAACGCGGTGCTCGACGCGCTGCACGCGATCGGCGTGAAAGAATTCGACATGCCCGCTTCCAGCAGCCGGGTGTGGGAAGCCATCCAGGCTGCCAAAGCCTGAAGCCCAACTAGGAGAACGACCCATGTATCCATTCACCCTCGACAGGCCCGCCACCATTGCCGACGCGGCCGCGCTGTCGGCCGCAGGCGCCACCGTATTGGCGGGCGGTCAAACCCTGCTCGCGTCGATGAAGCTGCGCCTGTCCAATCCGGGCCATCTGGCTGACCTGGCGGGCATCAAGGAACTCAGCGGTATCAAGCGCGAAGGCAATGCCATCGTCATCGGTGCGATGACGCGCCACAGGGATGTCGCCACCAGCACCGACGTGCAGGCCCTGATACCCGCACTGGCCGAACTGGCGGCGCATATCGGCGACAAGCAGGTGCGCGCCATGGGAACCATCGGGGGATCGGTGGCCAACAACGACCCCGCCGCCTGCTACCCGAGTGCTTTGCTGGCGCTTGGCGCCACCGTCCACACGACGCAGCGCACGATCGCGGCGGCTGACTTCTTCCAGGGTATGTTCGCCACCGCGCTGAACGCCGGCGAACTGATCACCGCAGTCGCTTTCCCGGTGCCCAAGCGGGCGGCTTACATGAAGTTCAACCAGCCTGCCTCGCGCTTTGCGCTGGTCGGCGTCTTTGTGGCCCAGACCGGCGACGGTGTTCGCGTTGCCGTCACCGGTGCCGCCAACGGCGTGTTCCGTCACAAGGGTTTGGAGGAGGCGCTTAGCAAGAGTTTCACCGCGCAGTCTGCGGCAGCGGTGCCGATCGACGCGACCGACCTCAACCATGACATCCATGCCTCCGCCGCCTACCGCGCCAACCTGATCAGCGTGCAGACGCAGCGGGCGGTGGCGAAGATGCTCGGCTGACGCCAACACGGCCCTCTTGGCGCAAAGCCCCGCGTCGAGCGACGCGGGGCTTTTTTGCGGACCGGCCTGCTAAGGCAGGACCGGGTAGTCGGTGTATCCCTTGGCGTCGGCGGTGTAAAAGGTCGACATGTCGGGCGCATGGAGCGGCGAACCGGCGCGCATACGTTCAACCAGATCCGGGTTGGCTAGGAAGGCGCGGCCGAAGCCGATCAGGTCGGCCTGGTTGGCCGCCAGTGCCTGTTCGGCGCTTTGGCGCTCAAAGCCCCCGGCCAGAATGAAGGGGCCCTTGAAAGCCTCGCGCAGCTGTGCTTTGAGCGTCGCAGGCACCGGCGGCGCTCCCATCGCGGAGTGGTCAAGCAGGTGCAGGTACATCAGGCCCAGGGACGAGAGTTCAGCGGCCAGCAACAGGTACTGCGCATCCACTTCGGGGAAGGCGCCGGTTCCATTGAATACGCCATAGGGCGAAAGCCGGATGCCCACCCGCTCGGGGCCGACCGCCGCGCAAACGGCGCGCACAACCTCGAGGGCAAAGCGGTTGCGTCCCTCGATGCCAAGGCCGTAGGCATCGCTGCGCTGGTTGACGTTCGGGTTGAGGAACTGTTCTATCAGGTAGCCGTTGGCGGCGTGTAGTTCGACGCCGTCGAAGCCGGCCTGCACGCCGAGCAGGGCCGACTGTGCGTAGGCCTGCACCGCAGCGGCTATGTCATCGGTCGCCATCGCGCGCGGCGTGCTGTGCGGCTGCATTCCCTGTCCGTCGGTGTACATCTCGCCCGCCAGTGCGCTGCCCATCGGTCCCAGCACCTCGGCGCCGGCTGGCAAGTTGGCTACATGCGCAACGCGTCCCACATGCATCAGCTGGGCGACGATCTTCCCGCCCCGGGCGTGCACCGCGTCGGTGGCCAGCGTCCAGCCGCGCACATGGTCCGCATTGAACAGGCCGGGTATGCGCGCGTAACCCAGCCCGTTGGGGGACGGGGCGATACCTTCGGTGATGATCAGACCGGCGCCCGCTCGCTGCGCGTAGTACTCGGCCATCAATGCATTGGGTGTATTCGCGGACGTGGCGCGGCAGCGTGTCATCGGCGACATGACGGCCCGGTTGCGCAGGGGCACATTGCGCAAGGAAAAGGGGGTAAAGAGCATCGGGGTACCAGGTTGTAGTGGAAAGAGCCTAGCAGCCCATATGGGGCGCCGAAGCCAAAAAAAAAGAGGCGGACCCGCGAGAAAGCCGGCTGCATGGATGCGACAGTGGGTGGATTCTGGAGCGCGTCTGTTGGTACGATGCGGGTTGCATGCAGCCTGAGCCACTGACCGCCAATCGCGGCAACCGAGATGAGCCACCCATGATCGCCCTTCCCACCATCGATGCACTGACGCAGGCGCTGCAATCGGCCGGCTATTACGCCGATCGACGACTATCGACGGCGGTTTTTCTGGCGCTCAAGCTCAAGCGTCCGCTGCTGCTCGAGGGGGAGCCGGGCGTCGGCAAGACCGAGCTTGCCAAGGCGCTGGCGCTGGCCCTGGCGCGCGTGCTGCTGCGTCTGCAGTGCTATGACGGACTCGAGCAGCGCGAGGCCTTGTACGAATGGAATTACGCGGCCCAGTTGCTGCATATGCGTGCCGCGCAGGCGCAGCAGGTCGGCGCGCAGGACACCGAGCGGGTCGAGCGCGAGGTCTATCAGGAGCGCTATCTGATTCGCCGGCCGCTGCTGCAGGCGCTGCAGACGCCCTCTCCCGGTGCGGTGCTGCTGATCGACGAGGTCGATCGGGCCGACGAACCCTTTGAGGCATTTTTGCTCGAATACCTCGGCGAATACCAGGTCAGCATTCCCGAGCTGGGTACGGTGCGTGCCGGCGTCACGCCGGTCACCATCCTGACCAGCAACCGCACGCGCGAGCTCAACGATGCGGTCAAGCGCCGGTGCCTGTACCACTGGCTTGACTATCCCGACCGGGAGCGCGAGCTCGCCATCCTGCGCGCGCAGGTGCCGCAGGCCTCGCAGGCCCTGTCGGCGCAGGTGGCGCAGGTGGTGGGCCGGCTGCGCGCACAGCCCTTTAGCAACGCCTTCCAGCGCGCGCCGGGCATCGCCGAGAGCGTCGAATGGGCCAAGGCGCTGGTCGCGCTCGACACGCTCGCGCTGGACCCCGAGCTGGTGTCGGACACCGCGGGCATCTTGTTCAAGCAGCGCGAGGATGTGGCAGCACTCACCCCTGCGTTGTCGCAGCAGCTGCTGCAAGCGCAGGACGCGCCAGCCTGAGAAACACCCCCTCGGGTGCAGCACGTCTATGCAACTCGGTGATTCGCGCGCCGGCAAGTTTTTCGGCAACCTGGCCGCTTTTGGCCGCGCGCTGCGCCGCGCCGGCGTGCCGCTCGACAGCGCGCGCATGGCGCTGGCAGCAGATGCCTGCTTGGCGGTTGGCCTGGCGCAGCGCGACGATGTCAGCGCCGCGCTCGAAGCGGTGCTGGTCAGCCGCGAACAGGATCGGATGGTTTTTCGCGAATTGTTCGACGCATTTTTCCGCGACCCGGACATGGCGCAAAAACTGTTGTCGCAGCTATTGCCCAGCGGGCAGGGAAAGGCCGAGCCCAGCCGCCGGCGCCCGCGCGTACGCGAGGCCCTTGCGCCGCGGCAGCTGCCGGGGCAGTTGTCCAAGCCGAAGCAGGAAGACCACAAGGTGGAGTTCGACGCAGCGATGACGGCCAGTGACCTGCAGCGGCTCAAGCACGCCGACTTCAATGCCCTGTCTGGCGCCGAGTACCACTTGGTCGAGCGACTGGCGCGCGATATTCGGCTGGAGCTGCCGCAATTCGCAGCGCGGCGGGTTCGACCGGGCGTGCGCGGTGCGCGCCTGCACTGGCCCGGCGTCATGCGGCATGCTGCACGTACCGGCGGTGAACTGATGCACCTGCCGCGTATGCAGCGACAGCGCCAGCCGCTGCCGCTGCTGGTGCTGCTCGATGTGTCGGGATCGATGGAACGCTACGCGCGCCTGCTGCTGGCCTTTTTGCACGCGGCCACCCACGGCCTGCGCCGGCGCGATTTTTTTGCCTTTGGGACGCAGCTGACCGACCTTACGCCGGCGATGCGCATTGGCGACAGCGACCAGATGCTCGCCACCGCGAGCCGGGCGATAGAGGACTTTGCCGGCGGAACCCAACTTGGCGCTTCGCTGGCGACCCTGCGCCAACAGCACGCCAGGCGCCTGATCGGGCGGCGAACGCTGGTGCTGTTGGTCAGCGACGGGCTCGACACCGGCGAGCCGCAGGAGTTGTTGGGAGAACTCGACTGGTTGCGTCGTCATTGCCGTCGTCTCCTGTGGCTTAATCCGCTGCTGCGTTTTGAGGGCTATGCGCCGCTGGCGCGCGGAGCGCAAGCCTTGCATGCGCGCGCGCACGGCACACTGGCGATTCACAATCTGGAAAAGCTCGAGGATTTGGCTTCCAGCCTGGCGGCCTTGATGCGGCGCTAGGCTGTGGGTCGCAGGGCTCACATCATCCACATAAAACAAGGACCCCACCATGGACATGCAAGCCAGCCGCCAACTCGCGGTAACCCAACAGCAGGCTTGGGATGCGTTGAACGACCCCGAGGTTCTCAAGCGCTGCATCGCAGGCTGCGACAGGGTGGAGGCGACCGCCCCTCAGCAATATGCGGTCGGCGTTGCGCTGCGCATCGGCCCGGTATCGGCCAAATTTTCCGGGAAGATCGATCTGAGTGAACTCGACCCGCCCAACAGCTACACGCTGAGCTTTGAGGGCAAGGGCGGGCCGGCCGGCTTTGGCAAAGGCGATGCCCGGGTGAAGCTGATCGCCAACGAAACCGGCTGCTTGCTTGACTACACGGTGCATGCGCAGGTCGGCGGCAAGGTTGCGCAACTCGGCCAGCGGCTGGTTGATGGCGCGGCCAAGAGCATGGCCGAGGACTTTTTCAAGCGTTTCGACGAGGAAATGCAGCGCCGCCATCCGGCTGCGCCCGGTGCGCCCGAAGCGCCCGCCGCCGTGCCGGCGAAGACCGGCCTGGCGGGCGTACCGGCTTGGGTCTGGATCGCCGGTGCTTTGGCGCTGGTGGCTGTCTGGTGGCTTTCGCGGCAGACCTGAGCCGCATGCAGGGGGTGCGATGGAAAATCTCGATCTGGTGGTACTCAGAACGCTGCGCGACTGGCGTGCGACCGGTAAGCGCGCGCTGCTGGCGACGGTGGTGCGTACCTGGGGGTCTTCACCGCGCCCGGTGGGCTCGATCATGGCGCTGTGTGAAGACGGCGCGGTGGTCGGGTCGGTATCGGGCGGTTGCATTGAGGACGACCTGATCTACCGGCACCGCCGTGCCTTTGGCGAAGCCCAGCCGGCAGGTCCGGGCGCTGCGCAAGCGCCGTCGCCGCGCATGCCCTCGGGCCCGCCGGCCCTGGTCAAGTACGGCATCACCGCCGACGAGGCGCACCGATTCGGCCTTCCGTGCGGCGGCACGCTGGAGCTGCTGCTGGAATACGACCCCGACGCATTGGCGCTTGCGGAGCTCGTGGCTTCGCTGGAGGCCGGTCGGCTGGTGTTGCGCAGCGTGCGACTGAGCGACGGCCAGGTCACGCTGGCGTTGGCGCAGGCGCCCGAGGCGCTGCGCATGTCCGACGCGATGCTGGTGAACAGCTTCGGCCCGGAGTACCGCATGCTGCTGATCGGAGCCGGGCAACTGACCGAATATCTGGCGACCATGGCGCTGTTTTGCGGCTTTGCGGTGACGGTGTGCGACCCGCGCGAAGAATACCGAGGTGCCTGGTCCGTGGCCGGGGTCCAGGTCGTCAGCGACATGCCGGACGACGTGGTGGCGGCATTCAAGCCCGACCGGCGCAGCTGCGTGGTGGCGCTCACGCATGACCCCAAGCTCGACGACCTGGCGCTGCTGGAGGCGCTCAAGACGGACGCCTTCTATGTTGGCGCGATCGGATCGCGGCGCAACAACGACGCCCGTCATCGGCGCATGGTCGAGCATTTCGAGCAAACTGAGGCCGCCCTGGCGCGACTGCGTGGCCCGATCGGTGTCTATATCGGAAGCAAGACGCCGCCGGAAATTGCCGTCAGCGTGATGGCTGAAATACTCGCTGTGAAAAACAATGTCAGTCTGCCGCGCGAGATGGCGGTGGCCCAGGCGAAGAATGATCGCGCACTCGCGGGCAACGACCCCGGGGCGCTGGTCTGTGGCGTGGTCCCGCCCGCTGACTGATCGGCGCCCTGTTACAGTGGCGCTGCGACGCCGCCCATCCATTTTCCCCGCCCAAGCACCCGATGCACTTTCATTCCCGACTCGCCGCTGCGTGCGCCTGCGCCGTGGCATTTCCGTGCGCCGCGCAGCAGTCGTCGGCGCCACCGCTGTGGGAAATCGGGGCCGTGGGCCTGGTGGCTTCGCAGCAGGCTTATCCCGGCGCCAACCAGCAGATCAACCGGGGGCTCGCGCTGCCTTTTCTGATCTACCGCGGCGATGTTTTCCGCGTCGATCGCGGCAACCTCGGGATCCGTGCGGTCAAGACGCCGGAGTTCGAAATCGATATCGGTGTGGGCGGATCCTTCGGCTCGAGCTCCCGACAGCTTGACGCGCGCCGTGGCATGCCGGACCTGGGAACGCTGGTTGAGGTCGGGCCGCGGCTTAAATGGAATATCGCGCAACTCGACGGCGGCGCGCGGGTGCGCGCCGAGTTCCCGCTGCGCGGCGTCTTTGACCTCGACGATCGTCTGGCGAGCAAGGGCGCGGTTTTCGAGCCCGAACTGTCCTTCGGGCAGCGCGAGTCGGAGGGCTGGAGCTATGCGGCAGCGGTGGGCGCGGTATGGGGCGACCGACGCCTGGCCAGCACTTTTTACGGAGTCGCGCCGGCCTACGCGGGCGCGTCACGCAGCGCCTATACCGCAGCCAGTGGGCTGATCGCCTGGCGGCTGTCGGCGACCGTGTCGCGCAAACTGTCGCAGGATATCCGGCTGTTCGGCTATGTCCGCACCGACAGCGTGCAGGGAGCGGCCAATGCGGCCAGCCCACTGGTGCTGCGCAAGGACGGCGTTTCCGCTGGCATGGTGCTGGCCTATACCTGGAAGCAGTCCGAGGCCCGCGCCACCGACTGAGGATGGCGCCGATCCGGGGGGAACGCGCCACATGCTGCCGATCCTGTACAGCTTTCGTCGCTGCCCCTACGCAATCCGTGCCCGCTTGGCGCTGCGGGTTGCCGGCATCGCAGTGGATTGCCGCGAAGTGAACCTGCGCGACAAACCGGCCGCGCTGCGGGAACTGTCGCCTAAAGCCAGCGTTCCGGTGCTGCAATTGCCCGACGGTCGGGTGCTCGAGCAAAGCCTCGACATCATGCACTGGGCGCTGAGCGCTCATGATCCCGAGGGCTGGCTGGCTGTGGCCAACCCATGCGCAGCCGCTGACTGGATCGCGCGCAACGACGACGAATTCAAGCCGCTGCTGGACCGCTACAAGTATGCGGTACGGCACCCTGAGCGAAGTCGTGCGCAGCACCGCGAGAGCGCACTTGCAGGTTTTGTGCTGGCACTGGACGAGCGTCTGCGCGAGTCCCGTCATTTGCTGGGTGCGGGTTGCTCGGTCGCCGACGCCGCCATCTTCCCCTTCGTCCGGCAGTTCGCGGCGGTCGAGCCGGCCTGGTTTGAGGCCATGCCGCTGCCGGGCATTCAGGCCTGGCTGGCGAACTGGCTGCGGAGCGCAATCTACATCGCCGTGATGCGCAAGGCCTAGCGCGGGCATGGCCGCTAACGATGGTAGGGTGGAGCGATCCACTATGCTTGCGGCTGTTTGCACCCAATCGGACCCACCATGAAACTGCTCCCTCTTGCTCTGGCGATTGCCGTCTTCTCGGCGGATGCTGTCGCCGTCGAAACCGAAACCCTGCCTTCGGGTGTCAAGATTGTCCACAGCACCATCGGCAGCGGCGCCAGCCCCAAGGCGTCGGACAGCGTCAAGGTGCATTACCGTGGAACCTTGGCCAGCGGCGCCGAGTTCGACAGCTCCTACAAGCGCAACGCGCCAGCCACCTTCCCGCTGGCCCGGGTCATTCCCTGCTGGACCGAGGGCATGCAGAAGATGAAGGTCGGCGGCAAGGCCACGCTGACCTGCCCGCCGGCCACCGCCTATGGCGAGCGGGGCGCGGGCAGCGCGGTTCCACCCAATGCGACGCTGAGTTTTGAAGTCGAACTGCTGGCGATTGACAAGTAAGGGCGATCGAGGCCAGGCCTTCCTGATGCTGCATGCATTGCGTGCGCTGGGCATAGCGGCGATCCCGGCTCCGGGTTTTCCCGCATCCGGGCTTTTCCGGTTGCGCGGCTACTGCCAAGACGCTATGCTTAAACAGCCTTGCATTCAATTCAACCATCCCACGGAGGTGCACCATGTACAAGCGGATCCTGCTGGCTTATGACGGCTCCGAGTCTGGCCAGAAGGCCCTGATCGACTGCAAGGACATTGCCCAATGGTCCGACGCCTCGCTGACGCTGGTGGCGGTGATGCCGCACCAGATCGACTTCATCGGCGCCGAGGGCGGTTTTTACGACCCGAAGATCACCGAGCGGGAAAAGTTGAATTACCAGGCCGTGATGGAGCAGGGCCTGCGCGTCCTCGCCGACGCGGGCCGCGCTGCCACCGGCGAGGTGGTGGTCGGCGACATGGTCAGCGAGATCACCGATTACGCCCGAAAAATGAAGGCCGACCTGATCGTCGTTGGCCACAAGCACATCGATAGCTGGGCGGCACGTTGGTGGCGTGGGTCGAGTTCGAGCGCGCTGATCGAGCACGCCCCCTGCAGCGTGCTGATGGTGATCACCCACTGAGTGCTTAGCGTCGGGCCTACCAGCGGGCCTACCAGTCTTCCCGGACCGCCAGCACCGCGTCCCTGGCAGCCGCCGAGCGCGCCGCGAGCCAGGCGGTGGCGGTGCCCGCCAGCACCATAGCGATGCACAACGCGAGCAGGCGTGGCCACGGCAGCATCAGGTCCATGCTCCAGTGAAAACTCTGCGGGTTGACCACGTGCACCAGGATCACGCTGACGCAAAGGCCCAGGGCAAGGCCTGCGACCGAACCGATGGCGGTCCAGGCCAGTCCCTCGGCGGCGACCAGACGCAGTATCTGCTTGCGCGTCAGACCCAGATGGGCCAGCAGGCCGAACTCCTTGCGCCGGGATAGAACCTGCGCGCTGAAGTTGGCGGCCACGCCAAACAACCCGATCGCGATCGCCACCGCCTGCAGCCAGTAGGTCACGGCAAAGCTGCGGTCGAACAGCCGCAGCGACTGCGCGCGGATGTCGCCAGAGCTCGCGAGTTCGATCACCGACGCGTCAAGCTGTTGCTGCGCCAACGCGCGCGCCGACTGCTGCACCTGCGCGGCATCGGCCTGTGGCGATAACCAGATCGCCAGGTCGGTGGCGCTGCGGTCGCTGCTAATGCGTTCGAAATCGCGCTGGTCGATCGCGATAGAGCCAAACTGGCGCACATAGTCGCGCCACACGCCAGCGACAAAGAATGGCATGGGTCGGTTGCCTGCGTCGGATGCAAAGGCGTTGGCGAGTTGTTTGAAGTAGGTTCCAGGAGCGGCGGCATAGAGGTCGACCATGGCCTCGCTGACATAGATGGCGACCGCACCGTCCGGTGGCACGATCGCTTCGCCCACCAGCGGCAGGCTGCGTGCGGGGTCGCCTATTTCGCGCACGATCAGCGTCACCGACGGTCGCAGCGGGTCCAGCGCCAACGACTGGGTGTTGATGGTGGCGACCCGGGAGACACCGGGCACGCCGCGCAGCGACTGCGCGAACGCCGGGTCGAAATGCGCACCGCCGCCGCGCAGGTACAGGTCGGCCGGCAGCACGACGTCAAGCCAGCGTGTCACCGACTCGCGAAAACTCGCAACCATGACCGTCAGCGCCACTGCAAGGCTCAGCGAGGCGACGATTCCGCTGACCGCCACTGCGGCGCTCTCGCGGACACGGCGCGCCCGCTCGATGGCCAGCGTCGGCAGCAGCCAGCGCGACAGCATGGGCGCCAGACGGTCGTAGAGCAGTCCGACCAGCATCGGCAGCATGGCGATGCCGCCGACCAGTAGTACGGCGATCGCTAGATACGCCGCCAGCGCGATGCCAAGCACCGGCGGCGCGCGTGTCAAGGCGGCGCAGACGGCGAGCATCAGCAGCGCCAGCCAGCGGTGGCTGCGGGCGGCACCCATCAGCCCGAGTCCTTTGAGCGTCTGCGCGGGCGCGAGCTTTTGCGCTGCGCGCGCCGGCAGCCATGCGCCTGCCAGCGCAGCGATCACGCCCAATGCGCCGTAGAGCAGGGCCGTGCCTGCATCCCATTGCAGCGTCGGAGCGACTCCGGTGAAATAGCCGCCGCCCAGATCGCCGCCCAGAAGGCCCAGCGCCAGCCGTGCCAGCGCGGTTCCCAGCGCCAGTCCCGCCAGGCTGCCGATCACCCCCAGCACCATCGCCTCGGCCAGCACCAGGCGCAGCCGCTCGCGCGCGCCAAGTCCCAGCACCCCGAGCAGTGCGAACTGCTGCGCGCGTTTCGCGACGCTGAGCGCAAGCACCGAAAACACCAGGAACGCGCCGGTGAACAGCGCCACCAGCGCCAGTACCGTCAGGTTGACGCGATAGGCGCGCGACATGGCACTGACACGCTGCACGGCGTCGTCGGGCTGCGCCAGCGACAGGCCAGCGTGCCACTGCGGGTCAGCGCGCAGCCCGGCGGCGAACAGCGCCGGGTCGGCGCCGGCGTGCAGCCGAATGTCGATGCGGGTGAGTTCGCCGACCCTGCCAAACAGGTCCTGCGCGGCGCCGATGTCCATCACGCCCAGCGCCGGACCCGGCGCCGCTACGCTGCCGGCGACCCGCACGCTGCGCCCGGCCACTGCGCCTTGCAGTTGCAGCGTGGTCTGCGCCTGCATCAGGCGTTGCGCTGCGGCGTTCAGGAAGATGGCATCCGGGGAAAACAGCACAAAGCGATCGATTGCCATGTCGGGAACCGGCATCAGCGCCGGAGCCAGCTGTGCGGCTTGGATCGGGTCGACGCCGATCACCCGCAGCGCAACGCGCTGCCCCGCTGTGTCGCGCGCGTGGCTGGCGAGTTCGAGCACCGGCGACACCGCGCTGACGACTGGATCGTTTGCCAGACGCGTGTAGAGGTTTTCGTCGAGTCGCCCTTGCATCGCCCGCAGTTCCAGATCCGCCTGCCCCGCCACCGAGCGCACGGCCTGCGAGAATTCGCTCAGCGCCGACGCATTGATCAACGCCACCGAGAAGGCCAGTGCGACGCCCAGCATCACGGCCACCACGGCGGCGGCGTTGCGCCACGGGTGGTGGCGCAGTTCCTGCCAGGAGAAGGTGGTGAGCAGTGCGAGCACGAGACAGTATATTGAGCGTCTGGGTGCCGACTGACGGTCCCCGGGTGCCGACGACCCGCATCACAAGGAACTCTATGCCAGACCAGCCGACCCCATTCCCGTTGCCGACCTTTGCCGACGTCTGCGCCGCGGCCCAGCGCCTCGATGGCCATGCCCACAAGACGCCGGTGATGCGCAGTGCCACACTGGACCAGCGCACCGGAGCCCATATTTTTTTCAAGTGCGAGAACTTCCAGCGCATGGGCGCTTTCAAGTTTCGCGGCGCCTTCAACGCGTTGTCGCGCTTTGACGCGGGCCAGCGCAAGGCCGGCGCCATCGCCTTCTCGTCGGGCAACCATGCGCAGGCGATCGCGCTGTCAGCGCGCTTGCTGGGAATACCGGCTGTGATCCTGATGCCTGCTGACGCACCCCAAGCCAAGGTCGATGCGACGCGCGGCTACGGCGGCGAGGTGATCCTGTTCGACCGCTACCGGCAGGATCGCGAAGTGTTGACGCGCGAAATCGCCGCGCAACGCGCCATGACATTGATTCCGCCTTTTGACCATACCGACGTCATCGCCGGCCAGGGAACGGCGGCCAAGGAGCTGTTTGACGAGGCCGGAGCACTCGACTACCTGTTTGTCTGCATGGGCGGGGGTGGCCTGATCAGCGGATGTGCGCTGGCGGCGCGGGCGCTGTCGCCTGACTGCCAGGTGATTGGCGTCGAGCCCGAGGCCGGTAACGACGGACAGCAGTCTTTTCGCAGCGGCACGATCGTGCGCATCGATACGCCCAAGACGATCGCCGACGGCGCCCAGACACAGGCGCTTGGAAAGCTCACTTTCGCGATCATTCGGCGCGATGTTCAGGACGTTCTCACCGTCAGCGACGCGCAGTTGGTGCAGGCGATGCGTTTCTTTGCCGAGCGCATGAAGATGGTGGTCGAACCCACTGGATGTCTGGGCCTCGCCGGCGCGCTCCATGGCGGCCTGAGGCTGCAGGGAAAACGCGTTGGCGTCGTCGTCAGCGGCGGCAATATGGATCTGCAGCGCTACGGCGAAATGCTCGCCAGCGGGCTTTGAACCCGGTCGCCCGCGACCGACGCGCGGCCCGGCAATCTTTGTCTTTGATCAAGCACTGGCGCCAGTGGCCTTGAATCCGGCGCGTTGGCCTGCAACTCGCAGCAGGGTGGTCCGTTGTGGTGCCATCTTCAACCCAATCGCAAGGAGTGAAAAATGAGTGCACTGATGAACCGAGGTAATTTGTTCGATGACCTGTTTCGCGATATCGCGCCAGGTTTTTATGTCCGCCCGCTGCATGGAGATCCGATGCCGACGCCGGGCCAGATAAAGGTCGACGTCAAGGAGTCGGCCAACGCCTACACCGTCGTGGCCGAGGTGCCGGGCGTGTCCAAGGACGATATCCATATCGCGCTTGACGGCAACGTGGTCAGCCTCAGCGCCGAGGTCAAGCAGCAGGACGCCCAGACCCGGGACGAGAAGCTCTTGCGCAGCGAGCGCTATTTCGGTTCGGTGTCGCGCAGTTTCCAGCTGCCGCAAGACATCAACCAGTCGGAAGCCAAGGCGCGCTTCGACAACGGCGTGCTGACGCTCACGCTGCCAAAGAAAATGTCCAGCGGCGCCCGGCGTCTGTCGATCGACTGAGCCGACCGTCACCGCGTCGCTACAATTTGCCGATCACCGGGGGTGCGGGTTCGCGAGGCTGCGGATCCGCTGAGAAATACCCCACTCACCTGATCTGGGTCATGCCAGCGTAGGGAGCGTGGTCAGACGGGTCCTTCGCTTGCTCGTCTTTTCATGCGCTCCGGCCGGCGTATGAAAAGGATGGACAACATGCAGCGATGGACCTTTTTTCTTGTCAGGGCGGCGATCATGGGGTCCATGGCGCTGTCTGCGGCTGCGCCACAGGCGGCAACGCCCGATCCCCTTCGGGTGATGGTCCATGCCTCCTTCGATTTGCCCAAGCCGCTGCTCGCCCAGTTCGAGTCCGAGTCGGGCGTACGGCTCTCGATCATCAAGGGCGGTGACGCCGGCGAGATGCTCAACAAGCTGATCCTCACGCGCGCCAGGCCGATCGCCGATCTGGTCTTCGGCATCGACAACACGATGCTGCCCAAAGCAATGGCCGCCGACGTGCTGGAGCCCTATGCCGGCGCGTCGATGCAGCGGGCGAGTCTGGCTCCGCTCGCCGCAGGTCTGGTGCCGGTGGACTATGGCTATGTCACGCTGAACTATGACCGTGCCTGGTTTTCCAGCAAGGCGCTGGCGCTGCCCAGAACACTCGAAGAACTCACGCTGCCGGCTTACCGCAACTTGCTGGTGGTACAAAACCCGGCCACCTCCAGTCCGGGATTCGCTTTCATGCTCGCCACCGTCGCAGGGCTTGGCGAGGAATCGGCTTTTGACTGGTGGGGCCGCATGCGCGCCAACGGCCTGAAGGTCGCCAAGGGATGGAGTGAGGCTTACTACACCGATTTCAGCCGCAATGGCGGTACCCGACCGCTGGTGGTGAGCTATGCAAGCAGCCCGGCGGCCGAGGTCTTTTACAGCAAGCAGCCGATCACCGAGGCGCCGACGGCCAGCCTGTTTCTTAGGGGAGGCGTTTTTCGCCAGGTTGAAGGCATTGCCATGATCAAGGGGACGCCACAGCGCGAGGCCGCAGCGCGCTTTATCGAATTCATGCGATCGCCGCCGGTCCAGCAGGCGCTGCAGACCAGCATGTGGATGTTCGCTGCCGAGCCGGGAACGCCGCGCCAGCAGGTGCTGCGCCATGCGGTGGAACCGGCTGGCTTTGACAACCCGACCTACGAGGCCATCGCCGACCGGGGCGCCGATTGGCTGGCGCGCTGGACCCGGGTGGTGCTGAAGTAGGCGCCGGTGCTGCGTTGACCCGCTTTATCCAACCGGCTAATCCCTATGCGCAGGGGGCCGCAGCCCTGCCAGCGCTTGCTTGCGCGGCCTTGCCGCTGGTGTTTCTCTTGCTGATGCTGCTAGCGCCCCTGCTGCGCCTGCTGCTTGAGGGGGTGAGCGACTCGCCCTTGGACATGTTGCGTGGCTTGTGGCAGGACGACTATTTGCGGTGGAGGGTGGCCTGGTCCTTGGTGCAGGCACTCGTGACCTGTTTTTCGGCGCTGCTGCTGGGCTTGCCGGTGGCCTGGGTGCTGGCGCGCTATGACTTTGCCGGCCGCACGCTGGTGCTGCGACTTCTCATGCTGCCCTTTGTGGTTCCCACGCTGGTGGCCGCAGTCGGTGTGCTGGCCTTGTGGGGGCCGCGCGGCCTGCTCGGCGGCCCTCTGGGACTGAGTCTGGAGGAAACGCCGTGGCTGCTGCTGTACGGCAATCTGTTTTTCAATCTGTGCCTGGTCGTTCGCGCCGGCGTGGACGCATTGGGTCAGGTCAGCGCGTCGCGCGTCGCCGCCGCGCGCACGCTGGGGGCGACGCCATGGCGCGCCTTCTGGCGCATCGAATGGCCGGCGCTGCTGCCGTGGATGGCGTCGGCACTGTGCCTGGTGTTCTTGTACAGCTTTATGGGTTTCGGGCTGGCCCTTATTCTGGGCGGCCAGCGCTACGCCACCGTAGAGGTTGAGATCTACACCCTGGTTGCGCACGAGCTGCAGTTGGCGCAGGCCGGCGCGCTGGCGGTGGCGATGCTGCTGCTGACCGGCGCTGTCGCGCTGGGCTATGCGGCGCTTGAGCAAAGGCTGTCGGCGCCAGCGCGCGCCGATGGGGTCGCACCCACGCGCCCCGACGGCCTGCGGCACTGGTGCGCGGTGGCCGCGGCGCTTGCCGTACTGCTGTGTTTTTGCGCGGCTCCGGTGATCGCGATCCTGCTGCGGGTTGCCAGCGCGGGAGCTGCAGTCTGGGGCGTGCTGCTCGAGCCAGAGACGCTGCTCGCGCTTTGGAACACGCTGCGCTTCACCTTGGCGGCAACGCTGCTCGCCACCGCGCTGGGCCTCATGCATGCACTGGCGGCGCGGCGCTCGCTGTGGCTGCGCGCGGCCGCGCTGCTGCCGTTCCTGGTGTCGCCGGTCACGGTCGCCTTGGGTCTGCTGCTGCTGTACCCGCAGTGGAGCGCCAGCCTCTTGCTGCTGGTGTCGGCCTACGCGGTGCTGGCTTATCCCTTCGTTGCAAAGTCCATCGGCGCCGCCCTCGACAGCCTGCCGCACAACCTGTTGCAGGCTGCGCGCACGCTGGGCGCAGGCCCCTGGCGCTGCTTCTGGCGGGTCACCTTGCCGCTGGTGGCGCCGTCGCTTCGCCGGGGGATGGCTTTTGCCGCGGCCACTGCGATCGGTGAATTTGCAGTGACGCTCTTCCTGTCGCGCCCGGAATGGGTCACGCTCACCACGCTGATCTACCAACGACTGGGCCGACCGGGCGACGCCAATCGCGACGCGGCGCTGGCGCTTTGCGCCCTGTTGATGGCGCTGGCGCTGGCCGCCTTCTCGCTGATCGAGCAACCGGTTGCACGCCCCCTGCGGGCCGGCGCTTCTGCATCCAGGACGCGATTCCATGCTTGACATCCAGGGGGTCAGCAAGACCTTCCGTGACGCCGACGGCGCCGCCTGGCTGCTGGCCGACCGGCTGGATCTGTCGGTGGGGCGCGGCCAGATCGTCGCGGTGCTTGGCCCATCGGGCAGCGGCAAGAGCACCCTGCTCAAGATCGTGGCCGGGCTGGAGCCCAGCGATGCAGGAAGCATCTTCTTTGACGGTGCCGATCTGGCGCGGGTGCCTCCCGAGCAGCGCGGCTTCGCGCTGATGTTTCAGGACTTCGCGCTGTTCCCGCACCTGGACGTCTGCGACAACGTGGCTTTTGGCCTGGTCGAGCAGCGGCAGTCGCGCCGGCATGCCCGAGCGCGCGCGCAGGAGTTGCTGGCTGTGTTCGGCCTCGCTGCGCACGCCCGCTCGCGTATCTGGACGCTGTCGGGCGGCGAGCAGCAGCGCGTCGCCCTGGCGCGCGCGCTGATCACTGCGCCGCGCTTGTTGCTGCTCGACGAGCCCTTTTCGTCGCTCGACGCCGGGCTTCGCACGGGCCTGCGCGAAGAGTTCGTCCAGCGCATTCGGGCTGCCGGCATGGCGACGGTGTTGGTCACGCACGACGAGTCCGAGGCCCGCGCGATGGCGCAGCGCGGCTACCGTCTGACCGGGGGAAAGCTGTACAGCCTTTGGTGAGCCAGGCCGCCGTCAGCGATAGCAGCGCCCGCTGCTATCCTTGCCTCCCAATGCCAGACACCCATTTCGGCGCCCTCCGGCGCCACCGCGATTTCATGCGCTTGTGGAGCGCGCGCCTGTTTGGCACCACCGGCAACCAGATGCTGATGGTCGCGATCGGATGGCAGATGTACGACCTGACTGGCAGCGCCTGGGATCTTGGGCTGGTAGGTCTGTACCAGTTTGTGCCGGCGCTGCTGTTTACCCTGGTCGCCGGCCATGTGGCGGACCGGGTGCACCGGGGCCGCATCATCGCCGCTTGCATGGTCGCGCAGGTGCTGACGGTGTGCCTGCTGGTCGCTGCGACCGAAGGCTTCGGTGCCGCACAGTCCTGGGCGTCGCGCGGACTGCTGCTGGGCGTGTCGGTTGTTCTGGGACTGGCGCGCGCCTTTCAGATGCCGGCGCAGCAGGCGCTCACGCCGATGCTCCTGCCGGCGCACCTGCTGCCGCGCGGCCTGGCCTTCAGCTCGGCCGGTATGCAGACGGCGATCATCGGCGGACCGGCCTTGGGCGGCGCGTTGTTTGTCGCTGGTGCCAGCGCGGTCTATGGCGCCTGCGCACTATGTTTCGCGATGTCCTGCCTGATGATTCTGCGCTTGCGCTACCAGCATGTGCCGCCGCCAGCCGAGCCGGCGACCCTGCAAACCGTGTTCGCCGGAGTCGCTTTCGTGTTTGAACGCAAGGTCCTCCTCGGGGCGGTATCGCTCGACCTGTTCGCCGTCCTGCTGGGCGGCGCGGTCGCGCTGCTGCCGATGTTTGCCAAGGATATCCTCTTCGTCGGGCCGGTCGGTCTGGGCATTCTGCGCGGCGCGCCCGCTGTCGGCGCCCTGCTGATGTCGGCGGCCATGACGCGCTGGCCTTTGCGCCGGCGGGTGGGTCGCAGCCTGCTGATCGCGGTGGCCGTCTATGGCCTGTGCATGGTGGTTTTCGGCCTGTCGAGCAGTTTCGCGCTGTCGCTGCTGGCGCTTGCCATATCCGGCGGCGCCGACACGGTCAGCGTGGTGGTGCGCCAGACGCTGGTGCAGATCGAGACGCCCGACGCCATGCGCGGCCGGGTCAGCGCCGTTAACTCGGTATTCATTGGTGCGAGCAACCAGCTCGGCGAGTTCGAGTCCGGTGCCAGCGCCGCCTGGCTCGGCCCGGTCGCGTCGGTGGTGCTCGGCGGAATCGGCACACTGCTGGTGGCGGCATGGTGGGTCCGGGCTTTCCCGGCGCTGGCGCGACGCGACCGGCTCGACCGGCCCTGAAGCGCCTCAGACCCGCAACACCCGCCCCGGGTTCATCAGGTTGTGCGGGTCGAGCGCGCGCTTGATGGCGCGCATCATATCGAGCGCCACCACCGACTTGTGGTGTTCGAGCTTGTCGAGCTTGAGGCTGCCGATCCCGTGTTCGGCCGAGATCGAGCCGCCAAACTGCGCCACCGAATCGAAGACCATGGTGTTGATCGCCGCCTCATGCTGCTCCAGAAATGCCTTGCCGTCCGCGCCCGTTGCCGCCTGCACGTTGTAATGCAGGTTGCCGTCGCCCAGGTGCCCGAAGTTCACCAGCCGCACGCCCGGCAGCGCTTGCTGCAGCAGCGCGTCGATCACCCGCACAAAATCGGCGATTGCGCCGATTGGTATGCTGATGTCGTGCTTGACGTTGAGCCCCTCGCTGGCCTGCGCCAGCGGAATCGACTCGCGGATCCGCCACAGTCGCTGCGCCTGCGTCAAGCTCTCGGCCACCACCGCGTCGCTCGCGCAACCGCGATCCAGCGCGGTTTCGAGCAGCCGCTCCAGCAGTCCGCGAGCGTGTTCCTGCGACTCATGGTCCGAGCACTCTATTAGGACGCACCAGGGCGTGGAACGGTACAGAGGAACGCTGTGCTGCGGGTAGTGCTTGGCGACCAGTTCCAGCGAAAACTGGTTCATCACTTCGAAGCCGCTCAGGCCCGGCCCGAGGTGGCGCTGGGCCATGCCAAGCAGCGCGACCGCGTCGGTGAGCGAGGGTACGGCGGCCCAGGCGCTGAGCTGCGCGGCCGGAAGCGCCACCAGTTTCATCGTCGCTGCGGTGATGATTCCCAATGTTCCCTCGGAGCCGATGAACAGGTTGCGCAGGTCGTAGCCGGTGTTGTCCTTGCGCAGGCCCGACAGGCCGCTCCAGATGTCGCCTTTGGCATTGACGACTTCGAGCCCCAGACACAAATCGCGGGTATTGCCGTAGCGCACCACCTGCGTCCCGCCTGCGTTGGTTCCCAGGTTGCCGCCGATGGTGCAACTGCCTTCGGCGGCCAGGCTCAGCGGGAACAGGTAGCCGGCGTCCTGGCTGGTGCGTTGCAATTGCTGCAGGATGCAGCCCGCCTCTGCCGTGACGCTGAGGTTGGCCGCGTCGAGTTCGCGCACCGCGTTCATGCGTTGCAAGCTCAGTACGATTTGCCGCCCGCTGGCGTCGGGTATCGATCCCACCGTCAGCCCGGTATTGCCGCCCTGCGCCACGATGCTCACGCCGGTGGCAGCCTGTTGCGCTGCGCACAGTGCCACGACGCGAGCGACCTGTGCGGTGTCGGCGGGGCGCAGCACCGCCAGCGCGCGGCCGTGGCTGCGTCCACGCCAGTCTTTCTCCCAGGCGGCCAGATCGGCGCCAGGGTCGCTGTGGGTCAGCACATGCGGCGTGCCGACTGCCTCGCGAAGGCGCGCAAGCAGCGCGGCCTGGGCTTCGGTGGTGTCGGTCACGGCAGCGCCGCCAGTCTGGCCGCATGGCGCAGGCGAAGCCGCACATGGAGCGCGCAGGCTGCAAACAGGCTGGTGCACAGTGCGGCCTCGAGCAAAGCGAGCCAGCAACCCGGTGCCGGGTCGCCCCAGGCGCGCACGACGCCTTCGGTGAAATAGATCCAGACCATCAGGCTGACCCAGCGGTAGGTGTACATCCGGTTTTTCAGCAGCCCCGCTAGCGGCAGGCACAGCGGCAGCGCCTTGAGCGCGAGCCAGGAGCCGCCGGGACGTATCGGCGCGAGCCAGAGCTCCCAGACCAGCCCCAGGCCGATCAGCCCCAGCAGGCTGGCGACGGCCATTGCGCGGGTTTGCCGGACCGCCTTTTCGTGTGTGTGCATTGCGATGGCATCATAGCGGCCATGCGCTTGCCTTTGGTCTCACTGTTTCATCTGCGCCGCCTGGGCGCCAGGCTGCGGTCCTGGCCCTGGAAAAGAGCCGCCGTGCTGCTGCGCCAGCGCTTTCGCGAAGATCGGCTGGGCCTGACCGCTGGCAGCCTGACCTTCACCACGACGATTGCCCTGGTTCCGCTGATCACGGTAGCGCTGGCCGTATTTTCAGCTTTCCCGATGTTCGCCAAACTGCAACTGGTGCTGCAGAAATGGTTGGTCGACAGTCTGGTTCCGGACAGCATCGCCCGCCAGGTGCTGGGCTACCTGACGCAGTTTGCCAGCCAGGCGAGCCGGCTCGGCGTCGCTGGCGTCGCGGTGCTTTTCGCAACCGCGCTGGCGTTGGTTCTGACCATCGACCGAACGCTCAACACCATCTGGCGCGTGCGCCAGCCGCGCCCGCTGGCGCAACGGGTCCTGGTCTACTGGGCCGCGATGACGCTGGGGCCGCTGCTGCTCGGCGCCAGCGTCACCATGACCTCCTACGCCGTCTCCGCGTCCAGGGGGCTGGTCGGCGCCGGGCCGGGCGGCGTCGGTCTGCTGCTCGACACGATGCAGTTTGCGATGGTCGCGGCCGGCGTGGCCGCGCTGTACCGCTATGTTCCCAACACCCGCGTGCAGTGGTCGCACGCTTGGGCTGGCGGTTTGTTTTCCGCCGCTGCGCTGGAGCTGGCCAAGCTGCTGCTGGTGCTGTATCTGGGCAAGGTGCCGACCTATTCGCTGGTTTACGGAACCTTCGCTACCGTACCGATCCTGCTGGTCTGGATCTATCTGGCTTGGTTGATCGTGCTGCTCGGCGCCATGCTCACCGCCACGCTGCCCGGGCTCGGCGCGCACCTGCTGGCGCGCGGCCACGAGCCGGGTTGGCGCTTTCACCTCGGGCTCGAGGCGCTGCAAGCGCTCGCGCAGGCCGCTGAAAAGCCTGAGAAGGGCCTCACGCTGCAGGCGCTGGTCACCGCCTTAGGCACCGTCGAATCCGCCGTGGAAGCGACGCTGACGACGCTGGTCGCGCTCGACTGGGTGGCCCGGCTCGACGAGGCCGACGCTGTCCATGCGCCGCGCTATGTGCTGCTCGTCGACCCCGCAGCCACCGGGATCGCGCCGCTGCTGCATGTGCTGCTGTTGCGGCGTGACGCCCGCACCGATCGCCTGTGGGATCAGGCGCGCTGGGAAAAGCTGCGCCTGAGCGAGCTTCTCTGAGTCTTCAGGCGTCGCGCATCAGCTCCCACAGCTTGGGCGCCGTCAGCGGCATCTGGAGTCGTGCGCAGACATCGGACCTGCCGTTGCGCGCCAGCGCGTCGGCGATGGCGTTGACGACGCAGGGTGTCGCGCCGATGGTGCCCAGTTCACCGACCCCCTTGACGCCGAGCGGATTGTTCAGGCATGGCGTCGACTGGTCCATCTGGTTGTCGAACGCAGGCGTTATGTCAGCGCGTGGCGCCGCATAGTCCATCAGGCTTCCGGTCAGCAACTGGCCCGATTCGCTGTCGTATACCACCTGCTCGACGAGTGCCTGTCCAATTCCCTGCAGCGCGCCTCCGTCGAGCTGGCCGACGACGATCATCGGGTTGACAACGCGTCCGACATCGTTGACCGACGCGTAGCGGAGCACGGCGACCTCGCCGGTCTGCGGCGTAATTTCGACCTCGCAGACATGGCAGCCGTTGGGCCAGGAGGGTCCGCTGACCGAACTGGTCGATTCCAGGTGGATGCGCCGGCCCTCTTGTGCGCCGGCGAGCTCGAAGATGCCGACGCCCAGGTCGGTTCCCCTGACCTGAAAGCGCCCGGCGCTGTAGGCGATGTCTTGCGCGTCGGCCTCGAGCCGCTGCGCTGCCATTGCGCGGGCATGCTCGATGGTGCGCTCGGCGCCAACCTTGACGGCCGATCCGCCCGCAAAGATCGAGCGCGAACCGGCGCTGCCAAACCCGTTGCCCTTGTCGGTGTCGCCCAGGACGACGCGGATGCGCTCCAGCGGCACGTCGAATACATCCACCGCCAGCTGTGCCAGCGAGGTCGCGATGCCTTGGCCCATGCCGTAGACGGCGGCAAACACCTCGATCACGCCGTCGGCCAGTACCGTCATCGTGACCCGCTCCTCGTAGACGTTGCCGCCGGTCCACTCGAGAAAGGTCGCGACGCCCAGGCCGCGCCATTTCCCGTCGCGCCGAGACTGCGCCTCGCGGGCGGCAAAGCCGTCCCAGTCCGCCAGCGCGAGCCCCTGGTTCATCACATGTTCAAAGCGCCCGCTGTCGTATACCTGCGCCATCGGGTTCTTGTAGGGCATCTGCTCGGGCGCGATGAAGTTCCTGCGGCGCAGGGCAATGCGGTCGATTCCGGTCAGCCGTGCCGCCTCGTCCATCAGCCGCTCAATGATGTAGATCGCCTCGGGTCTGCCAGCGCCGCGGTAAGCACCGACGGTCGCGGTGTTGGTGAGAACGGCCTTGAAATAAAAGTCGATGGTCTGGATGTCGTACACGCTGGTCTGCACCCAGGGTCCGATCAGCAGCGGTATTGCAACGCCGGTTCCGCTGGCGTAGGCGCCCACATTGGCCGTTGCGTGTACCCGCAAAGCGAGCACCCGGCCGTCGGCGGCCAGTGCCATCTCGGCGTGGCTTTCGGTGTCGCGTCCGGTGGCGCTGCTCAGAAACTCCTCGCTGCGCTCGCTGACCCATTTGACGGCGCGCTGCAGCGTCCAGGCGCACCAAGCGGTAACCAGGTCTTCGGGGTGGATTCCGCCCTTCATGCCAAAACCACCGCCGACGTCGCCCACCGTGACCCGGACCTTGTCCACGCCGATTCCCAGCGTCTCCTTGCCCAGGGCGGTCCTGATCCCCGACGGCATCTGCGAACTCATGCGAACCGTCAGGCGGCCGTCGTTGGGGTCGATCAGCGCGAGTATCGATCGCGGCTCCAGCGTCAGCGCTGCCAGTCGCTGGTTCACCAGGTCCAGCGACACCACATGCGCTGCCCCGGCGAATGCCTGCTCGGTCGCCGCCGCGTCACCGTGGCGCATCTCGGCCGCAATATTGTCGGGCGCCTGCTCCCACAGAACCGGTGCGCCGTCGGCCAGCGATTGCGCCGCATTCGTCACCATCGGCAGCTCGTCGTACTCGACCTGAACCGCTTCGGCCGCATCGCGTGCCTGCTCGAAGCTGCGCGCGACGACCACCGCCAAGGCTTCGCCCACAAAGCGCACCCGCTCGTGCGCGAGCCCGCGGCGCGGCGGCGTTGTACAGGGCTGCCCGCCTGCGCGCTGGAAGCCGGCTACGCCGGGAATTGGCTTGACGCCGGCTGCGACCATGTCGGCGCCGTCATACACCGCGACGACGCCGGGCATGGCCAGCGCAACGCTCTTGTCGACCGAGACGATGCGCGCGTGCGGAACCTGCGAGCGTACAAAGCAAAGCCGCAGGTGCTCCGGGTAGCTTACGTCGTCACGGATATCGTCGGTGAACCGGCCTTCGCCCTTGAGCAGCGACTCGTCTTCGATTCGCAGTACCGGCTGGCCGCTGCCAAAGCGTTGTTGTGTGGTTTCCATGCTGTCGGTATTGTCGGTTGGTGGGTGTGGTTTTGGGAGGCCCGGACCCTGGATATTGTCTGCCCGGATACGAGGTGGTGCTGCCGAGACCGGTTCACGCCTCGCGGCAGGCCGGACGTAACGACGGTGCCTAGTCTATGCCAAAGCGGGGCGCCTGCGGCCGCCAGGAATCGGCTTTCAATCCGCGATGAATTCGCGCAGTGCCATCAGCACGCCGTCGGGCGCTTCGGCCATCAGTTGGTGGCCGGCGTCGAGCAGCGTCACGCTGGCATTGCGTGCATGGGCTATCAGCGACTGGGCGGCCTTGGGGGGTGTCATCTGGTCGCGCTTGCCCAGGATGAACAGCGTCGGGGCGCTGACCGACTGGATCGCCGCTTCGCCGTCGCGGTAGTCGTCGCAGGCCTTGAAGCCGGCATAGAAGACGTTCAGTTTCGGGTTGCTGGCGAGCACCCGGCGCATCAGCGCGCGCGAGCCGCCAAGGACCCAGGTTCCAGGCCCCAGCGTGGACGGCGGCGGCGCCAGCGTCGAATGCGACAACCGCTTGACCAGGTCGATCGCCTTGAGCGGTTCGTGCAGTGCGCCGTCGAGCAGCGCCTGCGACACCTTCATCGGAAAGGCGGTGCCGACCAGCACCAGGTGGCTGATGCGGTGGCCCGCTCGCGCCGCCGCCGCCAGCGCAATCAGCGAGCCAAAGCTGTGGCCGACCAACACGGCGCGTTGCAGCCCGCATGCGTCCATGAGCGCGAGCACAAAATCGGCGCCGGCTTCGACGGTCCCGGGCGGCGGACCGGCGCTCTTGCCGTGACCGGGCAGGTCGGGTGCCAGCACGTTCCAGCCGTGGTGGGCCAGGTAGCGCGTCTGCAGGATCCAGACGCTATGGTCGTTGAGTGCGCCGTGCAGAAAAATCACCGTCGGCTTGGCCGGATCGAAAGCCTTTCCCGCGCTGTAGCACCAGGTGGTGTTGCCATGGACCTGCAGTTCCATCATGCACCTGCCTTGGGCGAAGCCTTTTCTGCCGCCTTCAAGGCCCTGCGCAGGTCGTCGATCAGGTCGTCCGGGTCCTCCAGTCCGATCGACAGCCTGACCGTTCCCTGGCCTATGCCGCCGGCTTTCAGTGCCTCGTCGCTCATACGGAAGTGGGTGGTGCTCGCCGGGTGGATCACCAGGCTGCGGCTGTCGCCGACATTGGCCAGATGACTGAAGACCTGCAGCGCGTCGACAAAAGCCTTTCCCTGCGCGCGACTGCCTTTGAGGTCGAAGCTGAAAACCGATCCCGCGCCGCGTGGCAGCAGCCGTCGGGCCAGCGCGTGGCTGGGGTGCGACGCCAGCAGCGGGTGGCCCACCCGCGCTACAAAGCCATGCGCCGCCAGAAACTCGACCACCTGGTGCGTGTTGGCCATGTGGCGATCCATGCGCAGCGAGAGGGTCTCGATCCCCTGCAGCACCAGCCACGCCGAGTGCGGGCTCAGGCAGGCGCCGAAGTCGCGCAGGCCCTCGCGCCGGGCGCGAAGCAGGAACGCGCCGACGGTGGATTCATCGGTGAACACCATGTCGTGAAAGCCTGGGTAGGGCGCCGCCAGTTCGGCGAATCGCCCGCTGGCCGCATGTTCCCGGGCCCAGTCAAAGCTGCCGCCGTCGACAACGATTCCCGCCACCACGGTTCCATGCCCGCTGAGAAATTTGGTTGCCGAGTGGTAGACCAGATCGGCACCGTGCTCCAGCGGCTTGAGAAGCCACGGCGTCGTCAGTGTCGAGTCGACCAGCAGCGGAACGCCGGCCGCGTGCGCGACGCCAGCCACCGCCTCGATGTCGAGCACGTCGAGCCCCGGATTGCCGACCGTCTCGCCGAAAAAAAGCCGGGTGTTGGGGCGCGCGGCGGCGCGCCAGCCGTCGATGTCGCCAGGCCGCACAAAGCTCGTCTCGACGCCGAAGCGCCGCAAGGTGTAGTGCAGCAGGTTGTGCGAGCCACCGTACAGCGCGCTCGAGGCGACGATGTGGCCACCAGCGCCCGTCAGCGTGGCAACCGCTAGGTGCAGCGCAGCCTGCCCGCTGGCGGTGCTGATGGCGCCGATGCCGCCCTCGAGCGCCGCGACGCGCTGCTCGAGCACCGCGTTGGTCGGGTTGCTGATGCGCGAGTAGACATGGCCTGCCCGCTCCAAGTTGAACAGCGCGGCCGCCTGGTCGCTGGATTCGAATACGAAGGACGTGCTGAGGTGGATCGGTACTGCGCGCGCGCCGGTTGCAGGGTCGGGCGCGGCGCCTGCGTGCAGCGACAGGGTATCGAAACCAGGATCGGTGTAACCGGGCATGGCGTTCTCCGGGGAGTCTGTGGGTGGGTGAAGGGAAGGTTAAGCTAAGGCACGCGCGCCTGATGGTGCCAGACGGGGCGCGGCCGCCGCGCGCAGACCCTGTCGCAGCCGCTTGACGCAGCCTGCGGCTTGGCGTTGAATCGGGCATGCGGATTCGGCTGGCGGGTCATTTTGAAATGGGGAAGTGCGATCATGAAAGTCAGTGACATTTTGCGCCTCAAGGGCGGCACCCTGTATACCGCCACCGCCGACGAGTCGCTGGCGCGTGCGGTCAGCCTAATGGCCGAAAAGGATATCGGCTCGCTGGTCGTGATGGACCATGGCGATCTGGTGGGCATGCTCACCTTTCGCGAGGTGATCCAGGTGGTGGTGAAAAATGGCGGTGCGCTCGGCGCGACGACGGTGCGCGCGGCGATGGACGACGCCCCCTTCACCTGCACCATGGAGACCGAACTCGACGAAGTTCGCCGCATGATGCTCGAACGCCACGCGCGCTACCTGCCGGTCATGGATCGCAAGATGCTGATGGGCGTGGTCAGTTTTTACGACGTTGCCAAGGCGGTGGTCGACAGCCAGAATTTCGAGAACAAAATGCTCAAGGCCTACATCCGCGACTGGCCGGATGCGGGGACGCCCGACCCGGTCTGAGCCTGGCGCGCGCTCGGGGATAATCGAACTATGAGCGGCAACACCTTCGGCAGGCTTTTTGCGGTCACCAACTTCGGAGAATCCCACGGCCCGGCGATCGGCTGCGTGATCGATGGCTGTCCCCCTGGGATGGCGCTGGCCGAGGCCGATATCCAGGGCGATCTGGACCGCCGGCGTCCCGGAAGTTCGAAGTTCGTCACCCAGCGCAATGAAGCCGACGCGGTCGAGATCCTCAGTGGCGTGTACCAGGGGCTGACCACCGGCACGCCGATCTGCCTGTTGATCCGCAATACCGACCAGCGCAGCAAGGATTACGGCAAAATTTTGCAGCGCTTTCGCCCGGGCCATGCGGACTACAGCTATTTCCAGAAATACGGCGTTCGCGATCCCCGTGGCGGTGGCCGGTCGTCGGCGCGCATGACCGCGCCGATGGTGGCCGCCGGCGCCGTCGCCAAGAAGTGGCTGCATGCGCAGTACGGAACGGTTTTTCGCGGATGCATGACCCAGGTCGGCGAGATGCCGGTTGGTTTCGAGGACTGGGAGCATGTGGCGAACAACCCCTTTTTCGCGCCGGTACGCGATGTGTCCGGGTTGGAGCGCTATATCGAGACGCTGCGCAAGTCGGGCGACTCCTGCGGCGCGCGCATCCGGGTGACGGCGTCGGGCGTGCCGGTCGGCCTGGGAGAGCCGCTGTTCGACAAGATGGACGCCGACATCGCCTACGCCATGATGGGCATCAACGCGGTCAAGGGCGTCGAGATCGGCGCCGGTTTTTCTAGCGTGGCGCAGCGCGGAAGCACGCATGGCGACGCGCTTTCACCGCAGGGCTTTCGCAGCAACAATGCCGGCGGCGTTCTTGGCGGCATCAGCTCCGGGCAGGATCTGGAGGTGTCGATCGCCATCAAGCCCACCAGCTCGATCCTGTCGCCGCGCGAATCCATCGATACCGAGGGCCACAGCGTCGAGGTCGTCACCGGGGGACGCCACGACCCCTGCGTCGGCCTGCGCGCGACGCCGATCGCTGAGGCGATGCTGGCGCTGGTGGTCATGGACCATGCGCTACGCCACCGTGCTCAGTGCGCCGACGTGCCGCGCCGCTTGCAGCCTATCGCTGCCGCCGCACCGCCCGGATGAGGCTGGGCGCCGAGTCCGGACTGGCGCCCTTTGCCGTCTTTTCTGCGGCCTATTTCGCCCACATCGGCTTCACCAATCCCTTCCTGCCGCTCTGGCTCAAGGATCTCGGCCTGGGCCTGCTGACGATCAGTCTGCTGAGCTCGGTGCAGTCCGCCACCCGGCTGTTTGCACCCTACGCCTGGGGCGCGCTGAGCGACCGCAGCGGCGAACGCATCAAGCTGCTGCGCTTGGGCGCGGTGCTGGCGCTGCTCGCGTCGTTCGGCTTGTGGTTCGATGGCGGTCCATGGTGGCTGGCGACGGTCTTTCTGCTGACGTTTACCAACACCAGTGCGATGATGTCGATGGGCGAGGCCGCGATGGCCCAACTCGTCAGCCGGGGCGGCGCCTTCGACGTGCGCCGCTACGGCCGGGTCCGGATGTGGGGCTCCCTCGGTTTCCTGCTGACGGTGCTGCTGGCCGGCGCCGGGTTCGACGCATTCGGTATGCGCATATTTCCGGTGATGGTCAGTGTTACTTTGCTGCTCGTTGGCGCCAGTGCCTGGATGCTTCCGGACACCAAAGAGGCGGTGCATCCTTCGCAGCTCAGTCCGGCGGTCGGCCCGGTACTGCGCCAGCCGGCGGTACGCTGGTTTTTTGCGGCGCTGTTTTTCCATGTGCTGGCGCACATGGGAATCTACATTTTCTTTTCGCTCTACCTGGATTCCGTCGGCTACGCCAAGAGCGTCATCGGCTTGCTGTGGGCGGTGTCGGTATTGGCCGAGGTGGTCTGGTTTGCGCGCCAGGGAAGATGGATGCGGGGCCTGAGCCTCAACGCCTGGCTCGTGCTGTGCGGTTGCGCGACCCTGCTGCGCATGGGCATTACCGCGGGTGCGGCATCGGTGCTGGCGCTGTTGCTAGCCGCGCAACTGCTGCACGCGCTGAGCTTCGCTGCGCACCATGCGGCGTGCATTGGTCTTGTCTCGCAGCACTTCCCCGGTCGTCTGCGCGGCCGAGGCCAAGCGCTGTTTACCGTTATCGGCTATGGCCTACCCGGTGTCTTGGGCGGCCTGCTCGGTGGCCTGCTGAGCGCTCGCTTCGGGCTGCAGAGCATTTTCTGGGCCTGCAGTGCCACCAGCGTGCTGGCCACCGGCTGCGCCCTCAAGGCCTGGCACCACCGGCCGCCGCTGGCTGGCGCGGCGGCGTGAAGCTATCGAGTTCGCTCCGAACGCCATCAAAGCAAGTATGTCTACCGCCACACACACCCTCTCGGACGCAGCCATTGCGGCCCCAGCGATCACGGGCTCCAGCGACGTCTACCTGATCCTGGGCGACCCGGTGGCGCAGGTGCGGGCGCCGGAGTCTTTCAACCTGGTCTTCAAGTACCTGGGGATCAACGCGGTGCTGGTTCCGGTCCATGTCGCGCCGCAGGATCTGGTTGCATTCGTCAAGGCGGCGTTTTCCGCGCACAACATCAAGGGCATGTGGGTCACGATACCGCACAAGACACCGATCATGGAACTGCTCGACCTGTGCAGCGACCGCGCGCGCGCCGCCGGCGCCGTCAATGCGCTGCGCCGCTTGCCCGACGGGCGCATCGCCGGCGACCTTTTTGACGGCGAGGGTTTCGTTGCCTCGCTCGATTACTACGCCATCGCCTATGCGGGCCGGCGCGTGCTGGTCATCGGCGCCGGCGGCGCTGCGGCCGCCATCGGCGCCTCGCTGCTGCTCGCCAGCGCCGGTGCAGTAGCCGAAATCGCCTTCTTCGACCCCGCTCCCGGGCAAGCGCAGGCGCTGGCCGACCGGCTTGGCCGGCTTGGGCGCTCCCGTGTGCGGGCGGTGGGCAGCAGCGACCCCGCCGGTTTCGACCTGGTGGTCAACGCATCGCCTCTGGGGCTGCGCGCCTGCGACCCGCTTCCCTGTGACGTTGCGCGCATGGATGCCGGCGCCGCGCTGGTCGACATACTGATGAAGAACCAGCCGACACCGGTGGTGCGCGCCGCGCGCGCACGCGCGCTGGTGGCGCAGCCCGGTTTCGAGATGATGATCCAGCAGACCCACCTGTACCTGGAGTTCTTTGGTTTTGGCCAGGCGTCGGACAGTCTGCGCGGCAAGCTGGACTTCATCCGGGACAAAATTTCCCAGGCCTGACGCTGCCGACGTCGGCAGCAAGCGCGGGCTGGCGCTGCTGCCGGCACTAGCGCCCCAAGGCTACACTACCGCCGATATTCTGAGCCGGGCTAACGGTTGCGATTGGAGTGTGGATGAGCGATTTCTTGCAACTGTTCTTTAGCGGCCTGGCGACTGGGGCGATTTACGGGCTCGCGGCGCTGGGCTTCACCCTGTTGTGGCAGGCCAGCGGAACCATCAACTTTGCGCAGGGCGAGTTCGTCATGTTGCCGGCGTTCATGATCCTGGCCTTCCAGGCGGCCGGACTGCCCCTGCTGGCCAGTTTCCTGCTGGCCTGTTTGGGGGCGGTTGCCTTGCTGGGTTGGACCTTCAAGCGCGCCATCGTGGACCCGCTGTTCAAGTACGGCATGATGCCGATCGTCGTCGCCACCATCGGCCTGTCGATCGCCCTGCGCAACGGAGTGCGGGCCGGCTACAGCGCCGAAGCCCATCCCTTCCCAAGCCTGTTCGCCGACACGCTGTACAGCGTGGCTGGCGTCACCGTCTCGCTGTCGGATGTCGGCACCTTCCTGCTCGCCTTGGGGCTGGTCCTTGCAACCCAGGCCTTCATCACGCGAACGGTGACCGGACGGGCGATGCAGGCGGTGGCGCAGAACACCGAAAGCGCGTCGGTGCTCGGCATTGATGTTCCACGCATGATTTTTTATGCCTTTGCCATCAATGCCGTGCTCGCGGTGGCTGCTGCGCTGCTGGTCACACCGACCTACCTGGCCAAGTTCGACATGGGCGAGTCGCTGGGCAACAAGGCATTCTTCGCCGCAATCATTGGTGGCTTTAACAACAGCCGCGGCGCACTGCTCGGCGGCTTGATCGTCGGCGTATGCGAGAACCTTGCCGCCGCCTACATATCGCCGGCCTACAAGGACGCGGTCGCCTTGGTGATCTTCATGGTCGTCATTCTGTTCAAGCCGCAGGGCCTTCTGGGCAGCAAAGTGGAGCGCAAGGTATGAAGAAGTCGACCCTGTTTCTGCTGGCGCTTGCAGCCGTGGGGCTGCTGGTGTTGCCGCTTTATCTGAAGGGCTATGGCGTCTACCTGCTGAGCTACTGGCTGGTGTTTGTGGTCGCCACCATGGGACTGAACCTGACGGTTGGCTACGCAGGCCAGAAATCGCTCGGCCACGCAGCCTTCTTCGGCATCGGTGCCTACACGGTCGCCATCGCGATGAAGGCCGGTATCAGCTTTTGGTTCGGCCTTCCGGCAGCGGCGCTGATCTGTTTCGTTGTCGGGCTGATACTGGGCTTTCCGGCGCTGCGGGTGCAGACGATCTACCTGGCCTTCGCGACGCTGGGTTTCAATACCGCCGTGTGGCTGCTGATGCGCAATGAGGAGTGGCTCACTGGCGGCACCTTCGGCATCAACAACATCGCGCGGCCGCAACTCGGCGGCCTCAGCCTGGACGGCAACCTGGCCTACTACTATTTCGTGCTGGCGGTGGCGCTGCTGATGGCGCTGCTGCTCTGGGGCCTGCTGCGCAGCCCCTGGGGCAAGGCCTTCACCGCGCTGCGCGACAACCCGATCCGTGCCGAGAGTCTGGGTGTCGACACGCGCAGCTACACGCTGCTGAGCTTCGCGATCGGCGCGGTTTACGCGGGCATCGCCGGTTCGCTGTTCGCCAGCCTGGTGCAGTTCATCGAGCCGGCGCCCTTCACGGTCGGTGCGTCGATCATGATGTACCTGATGGTCGTTGTCGGTGGCCCGGGCTACTTCTTCGGGCCGATGCTCGGTGCGGCGGTCGGCGTGCTGTTGCCCGAGTGGCTGCGCTTTGCGCAGGCCTGGTACCTGTTCGTGTTCGGCGCCGCCGTGGTGCTGCTGATGATCTGGCTGCCCGACGGGTTGCTGAGCATGCCGGACCGGCTTCGTGCCAAGCGCCTGGCCCGCCAAGCCAGCGCGCTACGCGCCGCTTCCGTCGGCGTCCCGGGCCCGCGCGCATGAGCCAGGCCGTGTTGAAAGTGGAGAACCTCCACAAGGCGTACGGCGCGATCAGGGCCGTTGCAGGCGTTTCTTTCGAGGTCATGCCGGGCGAGATATTCGGCGTCATCGGGCCTAACGGCTCGGGCAAGACCACCATGTTCAACAGCGTCCTGGGACAGATCCGGCCCGACAGTGGCACCGTGGTGCTCAACGGGCGTGATGTGACGCGCTGCGGACCGCTGGCGCTTAGCCGCATGGGCGTCGGCCGCACCTTCCAGACGCTACAGGTGTTTGGCAAGATGAGCGTACGCGATAACCTGCTCGTCGCCGCACAGGAGCACCAGGGCTCTATGTGGGGCCGCATGTTCGCCCCCGGCGACTCGGGCCTCGGCGCGAAGGTCGACGCGCTGATAGACCAATTTCGCATCCGCCCTGTGGCCGACGCGCGCGCCGGAACGCTGAGCTACGGACAGCAAAAGCTGATCGACATCGCCATGGCCTTCATGAGCGAGCCCGCGCTGGTGCTGCTCGATGAGCCCTGCGCCGGCGTCAACCCCAGCCTGGTGGGTAGCATCCGCAAACTGCTTCAGGAACTCAATCGCACACGCGGGCACGGTGCGCACCCGTGCAGCTTCGTCGTGATCGAGCACAACATGGATTTCGTGATGGCGCTGTGCCATCGCATCATGGTGATGGTCGAGGGCCGGGTGCTGGCCATCGGAACGCCCGCCGAGATACGCGCCAACAAGCAGGTGCTCGACGCCTATCTGGGGAACTGAGCATGGGGCACGCCGACACCTGCATTGAATTTGACGACGTGGTGGCGGGCTACAAGGATTTCATGATCCTCAACAACCTGTCGTTCAAGGTTCGCCGCGGCAGCATCACGCTGCTACTCGGCCCCAACGGCGCCGGTAAGTCGACGGTTCTCAAAACGCTGTTCGGACTGCTCAGGCCGCGCCACGGACGCGTGCTGCTCGACGGCGTCGACGTTGGCGGCGCAACGCAGAAGGAACTGCTGGGCCGGGGGATCGCTTTCGTACCGCAGGGCCGCAACCTGTTTGGCCAGCTTACGGTATGGCAGAACCTGGAGCTCGGCGGTATCACGCTCGGCATGAAGACAACGCATGAGCGTATCCCCGAGGTTCTGGCGCTGTTTCCGCGGGTCAAGGAGCGCATCCATAGCCAGGCGTCTGTGCTGTCAGGCGGCGAGCAAAAACAACTCGAAATTGGCCGCGCGCTGCTGCTCAGGCCCAAGCTGCTGCTAATCGACGAGCCGTCGATCGGGCTCAGCCCGCTGGTCGTGCACGATGTCTTCAATTTGCTGCGCAAACTGGCGGCGCAGGGAACTACCGTCCTGATGGTCGAGCAAAACGTCAAGAGCGCGCTTAAGATAGCAGACGACGCAATTGCGCTTGAGTCCGGGCGCTTGGTGCTGCACAGGCCGGCGTCCGAGTTGCTCGCCGACCCCCATATCGAGCGCTTGTTTCTGGGCGGCGCCATCGATAGCGCGACGACCGCCTGAGTCCGGCTCTGTTCCTTCATTTTTCCGGAGTAGTTCCATGCCAATTGCCAATTCGCCGGAAACCGAGCGCGTGTTGGACCGCGAGGCCATTGTCGATGGCCCCAACCCGCTGGGCCTCGAAGGCGTCGAGTTCATCGAATATGCCACGTCCAAACCGCAGGCACTGGGACAGGTGCTCGAGACCATGGGATTCAGACCGATTTCACGACACCGCTCGCGCGAGGTGCTGCTGTACCGCCAGGGCGCGATCAACATCATCGTCAACGCGCACAGCAGCGGAACCGCGCTGACGCAAGCGCCGGTCATCACCGCCATCGCACTGCGTGTGCGCGACGCCGCTGCCGCCTACCGCCGTGCACTCGAGCGCGGCGCCTGGGCTGTTCCTGCGCGCGTCGAGGTGATGGAGCTGAATATTCCGGCCGTCCACGGCGTCGGGGCCAGTCGCATCTACTTCGTCGACCGGTACAAGGAGTTTTCGATCTACGACGTCGACTTCACGCCGATACCGACCGTCGATCAGCATCCGCCGGCGCTCGCCGGCATGCACCTGTTTGGCGTCGTACAGTACATCGGCAACGACCGTACCGAAGACTGGACCGAGTTTTATTCAGAGCTGTTCGGTTTCAGCGCCCTGGCCGCTGAGCAGCGCTTTGGCATCCTGCCCAAGGGACGCATTCTGCGCAGCCCCTGCGACCGCTTTTACTTGCAGCTGATTGAGCCCGAGCCGGGCGTTCTCGACCTTGATGACGACGAGTGCCTGCAGCGCCTGGGCTTGGGAACGGCCGACGTAGTGGCCACGGTGGCTCAGTTGCGCGCACGGGGGGTCGAGTTCGTCGCCTCCAAGGTCGGCGACATCGACAGCCGCGGCGCCTTGACGCGTAGCCTGATGGGTGGCGTCATGTTCGAGCTGGTGCACGACGAGCGCGCCCAGGCATGAGCCGCCTGGCCTGTCCCATGGCGCGGTGCGCTTTGTCTGTCGCGGAGCGCAGGCCATGATCCCGCTTGAGGGTCATATCGGCGACTTCGGGATGGACACCATCTCGCTGGCCGGACCGCTGGAGGCCAAGCTCAGTGCCATTCGCGACGCCGGCTTCACGCAGGTGATGCTCGCTGCGCGCGACCTCGCCGGCCACCAGGACGGCTGGCGCGGCGCGGTCGCTGCGGTGAAGGCCAGTGGACTGCGCGTGACCGGTTTTCAGGTGCTGCGCGATTTCGAGGGACTGAGCGGGCACCTGCACGACTACAAGGTCGATATCGCGAAGTCGATGCTCGAGATGTGCCAGGCGCTGGACTGTCGTCTGATGCTCGCGTGTTCAAGCACGTCGGTTCACGCGACGGGCGACCGGGACGCGCTGGTGCGCGACCTGCGCAAGCTGGCGATGCTGGCGATCCCGATGAACATCAAGGTCGCCTATGAAGCATTGTCATGGGGCCGGACCGTCAACGAGTTTCCGCAGGCATGGGACCTGATCGCGCAGGCCGACATGCCCAACCTGGGGCTCGGCTTCGACTCCTTTCATCTGTTTGCGACTAAGACCCCGCTGGAGGATCTGGAACTGCTCGACCCCGGCAAGATATTCCTGGTGCAGCTGGCCGACTTTATGTGGAATGAAATCAAGTCGGTCGAGGAACGCATCACGACGGCACGCCACTTCCGCGTGTTCCCGGGCGAGGGCGTCCATAGCCAGGCGCTGGCCGAGCTCACGGTCAAGCTGCACCAGCTCGGTTACCGGGGTGACTACAGCTTCGAGGTCTTCAATGATGACTACCAGCAGATGCCACTGGAGACGGTGGCCCAGCGGGCGCGGCAGTCTGCGCTGTGGCTGGGCGAAAGCGTTCTGCGCCGTTCGGTTCCGCTTCCCAACCAGATGCGGCTCAAGCAGGCCCCGCGCAGATAGGCCCGGCAAGGTGGCCGCTGGCTGCACGCAGCGAGGCGCCGCCATACCGACAATCGATCCCCGCCAATGACGCGACTGACAGAGCACCGGGCCAACGGCATCCGCATGCGCGTCGCGCAGGAGGGTGCCGGCCCGCTGGTGCTTTTTTGTCACGGGTGGCCCGAGTCCTGGTACTCCTGGCGTTCGCAGTTGGCTGCTGTGGCGAGCGCGGGCTACCGCGCTGCGGCGCCCGATATGCGCGGCTATGGCGCAACCGATGCCCCGGCCGAAATCGACCAGTACACCATGCTGCATCTGGTGGGCGACATGGTCGAGCTGGTCAAGGCGCTGGGCGAGACGCAGGCGGTGATCGTCGGCCACGACTGGGGCGCTGCGGTGGCGTGGAACTGCGCGCTGCTGCGGCCCGACATCTTCCGCGCCGTGGTCGGGATGAGTGTTCCCTTCGCGCCGCCGGGTCATATCGACTTGCTTCGGGCGCTGGAAAAGCAGGGGATCCACCGTTTTTACATGCAGTACTTCCAGACCCCGGGGGTCGCCGAAGCCGAGTTCGAAGCGGATGTCGCCGCATCGCTGCGGCGCATCTTTTTCAGCGCGTCGGGCGACGCGCCCGAGGGAACGGGATTTGGCATGCTCCAGCCCGGAAAGGGCTACCTCGACAACACCATCGACCCGGCAACGCTGCCGCCATGGCTTGGCGATGCGGAACTGGCTTATTACGCCGGCGAGTACCAGCGGGCGGGTTTTCGCGGTGGTCTGAACTGGTACCGCAATCTGCGCCGATCGTGGGAGCTGCTTGCTCCCTGGCGCGGCCGTGGGGTCCTACAGCCCGCGCTGTTCATCGCTGG